>Ga0134094_1001707_pt1 | contig 20423 bp, 17 predicted proteins | sample 5_1taG_FD_94458 | JGI IMG/M metagenome (GOLD analysis project Ga0134094, IMG submission 94458) | Switchgrass degrading microbial communities from high solid loading bioreactors in New Hampshire, USA - 5_19_20_110_A1 metaG | ecosystem: Engineered > Bioreactor > Semi-continuous > Anaerobic >... | reverse complement strand
GACCTTCCACGCCTGCCCGGAGGCCGGGGTGAAGTGCGCCCGCGGCTTGCCACGCCCGCCGACCAGCAGGCCCTGTGGGACAACCTGGACTGCATCGACTGCTTTGCAACCGACCACGCCCCCCACACGCTGCAAGAGAAGGACGGGACAAACCCTCCGCCGGGCTTCCCCGGGCTTGAAACCGCCCTGCCGCTGCTGCTGACCGCCGTCCACCAGGGGCGGTTGTCGCTCGATGATGTTATCGACCGCTGCTACACCAACCCGAAGCGGATCTTCAACCTGCCTGACCAGCCCAAAACCTGGGTCGAGGTGGACCCCGACGCTCGCTGGAAAATCTCCGCCGGAAGCCTGCTGACCCGCAGCAAATGGACGCCGTTTGAGGGCTGCCCTGTCATTGGAAAAATCAGGCGCGTCGTCCTGCGCGGAAAGGCTGTCTTCGAGGATGGGCAGATCCTGGCCCCCGCTGGATCCGGGCAGAACGTTCGCAGCCGGTCGTTTACAACTCGTGAAAACCAACCCCAATAAACCAACTTTTATCGTTTGCAAAAGGAGTAAATCACATGGCTTTACACACTCCCCGCACCATCAAACACAGTCCGCACCTGCCTTTTGGCGACCGTCAGGACGGTCCCTGGTATGGAAGAGACATCCTTTCGGTCAAGCAGTTTACCCGCAGTGACCTTGACTACATCTTCGGCGTCGCCGCCGAAATGGAAGAAATGGTGCGGCGGGTCGGCAGCTTCGATCTGCTGAAGGGAAAGATTCTCGCTAACCTTTTCTACGAGCCTTCAACCCGCACCTCCTCGTCCTTCACCGCCGCGATGGAGCGCCTGGGCGGCAGCGTTATCCCGATCAATGAGGTTCGCTACTCCTCCGTCTCCAAAGGCGAATCGCTTCCGGATACCATCCGCACGCTTGAAGCTTACGCCGACGTGATTGTCCTCCGCCACCCTGAAGTTGGCTCGGCTGAACTGGCAGCGAAATACGCGCGCAAACCGATCATCAACGCCGGTGACGGGATCGGCGAGCACCCGACCCAGGCCCTGCTCGACCTGTTCACCATTCAACAAGAAATGGGCAAAATCAACGGGCTGACCGTCACCATGGTCGGCGATTTGAAGTATGGGCGCACCGTCCATTCATTGGCGCGCCTGCTCACGCTCTACGATGTGCGAATCAACTACGTTTCGCCCGACATCCTGCGCATGCCTGCCCACATTCTGGAAGAAGTCCAGGCCGCCGGCACTCCGCAGGCAGAATACGACTCGCTTTTCCCGGTGATCAGCGAGAGCGATGTGCTCTACGTTACCCGCGTGCAGAAAGAGCGCTTCACCGACGAGAGCGAGTACGAAAAAGTCAAAGATGCCTATATCATTACACCTGAGACCATGCAGTCAGCCCAGGAAGAGATGATCGTCATGCACCCCCTCCCGCGCGTCGGTGAAATTAGCATGGAGGTCGATGACGATCCGCGCGCCGCGTATTTCCGCCAGATGGAATACGGTCTGTACGTGCGCATGGCGCTGCTGGCGATGGTGCTGGGAAAATCATAATCATGGGAGCGAGCAATACAACTCAGATGAACTGCTTCGACCAACTCGAAACGCGCGCGCGTGAAACCGGCTCGCTGCTGTGCGTGGGCCTCGACCCGCACCCCGCCGACCTGCCTGAAGCGTCGGCGGAAGCAGCAAAAGCCTTCTGTCTGCGATTGATTGACGCGACGGCGGACCTTGTCGCAGCGTTCAAACCCAACGCAGCTTTTTTTGAAGCCTTTGGCCCGGAGGGATGGCAGGCGCTCCGCGAGGTGATCGCCGCCGTCCCCCGCGGCGTTCCGGTGATCCTGGACGCCAAGCGCGGCGACATTGCCTCGACCGCCGCTGCCTATGCCCGCTCTGCATTCGAGACGCTGGGCGCGGATGCAGTCACGCTCAACCCCTACCTTGGGCGCGACTCACTGGATCCCTTCACGCAGGATCCTCGCCGCGGGTGTTTCCTGCTGTGCAAGACGTCCAACCCCGGCGCGGATGACCTGCAAGACTCTGTGCTATCAACCGGCGAGCGCCTCTATGAGCGCGTCGCGCAGCTCGCCCAACAGTGGAACGAGCATGGGAACGTGGGGCTGGTGATCGGCGCAACACAGCCTGAGGCGCTGCGGCGCGCCCGGCAGGCAGCGCCCGACCTGTGGTTTTTAGCCCCCGGGGTCGGCGCGCAGGGCGGCGACCTGAACGCCGCGCTGCAAAACGGCCTGCGGAATGACGGGCTGGGGATGTTGATCCCAGTGTCGCGGGCAGTAGCCCGCGCAGCCGACCCGCACAAGGCGGTTATGGAGTTGAATGAAGCCATCCGCACCGTCGCTTTCAAGCCGCCTGCCAGGACAGAGAGCGACGGCATCCCTGTTGCACTGGCAGAGGGGCTGCTGCAGGCCGGGTGTGTTCGCTTCGGTGAATTTACGCTCAAATCCGGCTTAACCTCGCCGGTATACATCGATCTCCGGCAGCTCGTCAGCCACCCTGATCTGCTGGCAGAGGCAGCCCGCGCCTACGCGCCGCTCTTGAAAAAACTGTCATTTGACCGCCTTGCGGCGCTGCCCTATGCAGCCCTGCCCATCGCCACAGCCATCAGCTTGCAGAACGGCTGGCCGGTGATCTACCCGCGCAAAGAGGTGAAAGCCTACGGCACGCAGGCCGAGATCGAGGGCGAGTACCACGCAGGCGAGCGCGTCGCGGTGATTGACGATCTGGCGACCACCGGCGGCAGCAAGTTTGAAGCGATTGAAAAACTGTCAGCAGCAGGGCTGCAGGTCGAAGACATTGTGGTATTGATCGACCGGCAGTCTGGCGCGGCTGAAGCGCTGCAAAAAGCCGGGTGCCAGCTGCACGCGGTTCTCACCCTCACCGGGCTGCTGGATTACTGGGAAGCCAACCGGCGCGTCCCGGTCGAGCAGATTCAGGCCGTGCGGGAATTCCTGCGGGTGAGCGGCAATGTATAAAACGCTGCGACCGCTGATCTACCGCCTGACGCCTGAACAGGCGCATCACGTGACCATCACGCTGCTGCGGCTTGCCGGCGCGGTGCCGCCGGCGCGCAGCCTGCTGGACCGGTTGTTCCGCCCGCGAGTCCCCGGTCCGCAGGTGCAGGTGTTTGGGCTGACCTTCGCCAACCCGCTGGGGATGGCTGCCGGCTACGACAAGGACGGCCTCGGCTGGCGCGGGCTGGCCTGCCTTGGGTTTGGTCACATCGAACTGGGCACGGTGACGCCCCGCCCGCAGCCGGGCAACCCCCAGCCGCGCCTGTTCCGCCTCGTCGAAGACCGGGCGGTGATTAACCGCATGGGCTTCAACAACTGCGGCGCGGACTTCATGGCCCGGCGCCTGCGCGGGCCGCGCCCTAAAGGGTTCGTACTGGGCGTCAATATCGGCAAGAACAAGGTCACGCCGCTGGAAAACGCCGCGGAGGACTATCTTACGCTGCTGCGCGTGTTCGCCCCGCTCGCCGATTATCTGGCGGTGAATGTCAGCTCACCCAATACGCCGGGGCTGCGCAGCCTGCAGACCCGCGCCGCGCTGGAGGGCATTCTCAAGCCGCTGGCTGCTGAAAAACAGCAGCAGGCCAACAGGTTGAATCGCAATGTCCCGGTGCTCGTCAAACTGGCCCCTGACCTGACGGATGAGGAACTGGACGCCGCGCTGGAAGTCATCCTGGAGACCGGGATGGACGGTGTGATCATCAACAACACTACCATTTCGCGCCCGCCGCTGCGCTCGCCGTTAGCCGCTGAAACCGGCGGGTTGAGCGGCGCGCCGATTTGCTCGCTCAGCCAGGCGATGACCGAAAAGGTCGCGTGGCGGCTAAACGGCAGGCTGCCCATCGTCGCCAGCGGCGGGGTGATGTCTGCAGCCGATGCGCAGGCCCGTCTCGACGCCGGCGCGAGCCTGGTGCAGCTCTACACCGGGCTGATTTACGAAGGCCCGGGGCTGGTGAAGCAGATTTTGGACAGCGGGCTGCTTGTCAATATTCCGCCAGTTGATCGCGAAGGCCGTCGCCGAGCAGGTTGAAGCCCATCACAGTCAGGATCATCGCTCCCGCCGGGAAGGCAAACAGCCACCAGGCGGTGCTGTAATAATCTCGGCCCTCAGCCAGCATCGCGCCCCATTCCGGGTCGGGCGGCTGCGCGCCGAGGCCGATAAAGCTCAACCCGCCGCCTGCCAGCAGGAAAGTGCCCAGGCGCATGGTTGTCAGCACGACAATCGAGGACAGCAGATTCGGCAGAATGTGCCGGAGCATCAAGCGCCCATCCGGCACACCTACCGAACGAGCCGCTTCGACATAGGGAAGCTGGCAGAGAGAGATCGTCCCGCTGCGAACCAGCCGGTAAAAGCCCGGCACGCCGGTGATTCCCAGCGCGAGAATCGCCCCGTCGAGCGAAGGTCCCGTACGGGCAATGACGAGCAGCGCCAGCAGCAGCCCGGGCAGCGAGAGCCAGGCGTCGATCAGGCGCGAGACCACCTGATCGACCCAACCGCGGTAAAACCCGGCAGCCAGGCCCAGCAGAATCCCCGGCACGGCAGAGATGAAAACCGACAGCACGCTGAGCTTGAGCGCCAGCCGCGCGCCGTAGACCACGCGTGTGAACAAATCTCGCCCAAACGCGTCGGTGCCAAAGAGGTGCGCGGCGGAGGGCGGCGACAGGCGCACGCCTGCGTTGATCGCATCTGGGGCATAAGGTGTCAGGAGCGGGGCAGCCAGCGCCGCGGTGACCGCTGCGCAGAGCAGCAGAATGCCGGCGACAAGGTGCAGGCGGCGTTTCCTCGCTGCTGGCTGCGCGCGGGCCGGCAGTTCGCCGCGCTGCAGTGCAGCCTGCTCGATCTCGCGCGGCAGGTTTTGAAGACCAATTCTTCCGGCTCGAGCTGCCATGCTACACCGCCTCTCCGCCAACGCGCGGGTCTAATAAGCCCTGGCCAATATCGACCAGCAGGTTGAAAAGCTGGTAGATCACCGCCAGCAGCAGCACAGCCCCCAGAATCAGCGGGTAATCTTTATCAAAAACAGCCTGCACAATCAACCGCCCCAGCCCAGGCCAGCTGTAGATTGTCTCGACCACAAATGCGCCCCCTAACAGGTGGCCAAAGTGCAGCCCGACAATCGTCATCACCGGGATGACGGCGTTCTTAAGAATGTGCCTGTTCCAGACGGTGCGCTCCGGCGCGCCCTTTCCGTGCGCCGTCAGCACATAATCCGCCCGGGCGGCGTCCAGCACGCTCGAGCGGCTCAGGCGGGCAACCATCGCCAGCATGGGCACGGCGAGCGTCAGAGCGGGCAGCACCATGTGCGCCAGCGACCCGCCGCCGGCAACCGGAAGGAGCCGCAGCTTCAGCGAAAAGACCAGCGTAAAGAGCAGCGCAAGCACAAACCCCGGCACTGAGAGCATCAACGCCATGAGCGACATCAGCCCAAGCTCGGCCCAACTGCCCTGGTGCGCAGCTGCCCACAGGCCAGCCAGCAGCCCGAGCACCGATGCGATCAGCGCGGCTGCCGCCGAAAGAATCAGCGTGGAGACAAACCGCTCGCCGACAAGCTGCGCCACCGGCCTGCCGCTAATCAGCGATTCACCCAGGTCGCCGCGCAGCACGCCGGAGAGATAACCGGCATAGCGGGCCAGCAGCGGCCTGTCAAGCCCCATCGCTTCGCGCAGCGCCTGAAGCTGGCTCTCCGATGCGTTTTCGCCAATTAACGCCTGTGCTGCGTCACCCGGCGCAGCGTTTAAGATGACAAAAGCAATCAGGCTGGCGACCCACAGGACCAGCATTGTACTGACCAACCGGCGAAAGACTCGCTGCAACAATGCCCGCCCCTTACTGCTTTACCGCATCGTTCATGAGCATGCGCCCCATCGGGCCCATCACAATCGACGTGACATCTTTGCGGACCGCGATGTAATCCTGCGGCGTGTAGAGTGGCTGCCACGGCGCGTCGGTCAGGATGATCTGCTGGGCCTCCAGGTAAAGCTCGTTGCGCCGCTCGTCGTCAAGCTCTCGTGCGGCTTCGTCAAGAATCCGGTCCAGCTCGGGGTTGCTGTAGAAATTACGGTTTGTGCGCCCGATCCGGCTGGTTGACAGGTAGACGCGCAGCACGTCGGCGTCGTTCCAGTCATACCGCCACAGCAGCAGATCATAATTTCCCGCGGTTGCGGCGTCCATGGCAGCCCCGCTGTCAAGCGTCTGAATTTCAACCGGGATGCCAACCGCCTTGTACTGGCTCTGCAGCACCGTTGCGATCGCCTGATTTGGCGGGCGCGTTGAAGTCAACAGCGTCACCTCCAGGGGCACGCCGTCTGCAGCCCATGTCCCGTCCGGTCCCTGTGTGAACCCGGCTTCTGCCAGCAGCGCGGCAGTCCGCTCAGGATCATAGTCCAGCGCATAAGCCTCTACGGAGGGATCAAACCCCGGCAGCGTCGCCGCCAGCGGTGAGACCGCCACCTGACCGATTCCGCCCAGCGCCGTCTCAAGAATTTCTTCTTTGTTGACCGCATGTGAAAACGCCTGCCGCACGCGAAGATCGTCAAACGGAGGCCGCGAGAGATTGAATCCCAGATAGATCAGGCTGTTCAGGGTCGTCTCGACCAGTTCGGCGTCAGGGTTCTGTCGCAGGCGTTCCACATGGCTGGGCTGGTTGACAAATAAAATATCCACCTCGCCAGCTTCAAAGGCCGCAACCTGCTGCGACACGTCCGGCAGGATGCTGAACACCAGCCGGTCGATATGCGGCGCAGCCTGGTTCTCAACAACGTCAGGCGCCCAGGCATAATCAGGGTTCTTCACCAATGTTATCGATACGCCCGGATCCCATTTTTCGAGCATATACGCGCCGCTGCCGACCGGGCTCTGCCCAAAACCGCGCCCCCGCTCCTCGGCTGCCGTGGGACTGATGATCCCGGCATAGGGAGTCGCCAGCGAGCTTAACAGCGTCGAAGATGGTTCGCTGAGGTTAAAACGGACGGTCGTCTCATCAATCACGTCGATCGATTCCACCATTTCAGCCATGCCTGCCAGCACAGACGCCTGGCCCTGCTGCTTCAGCCGTTCAAAGGTGTACCTGACCGCCTCCGCGTTGAGCGGCGTACCGTCGTGAAACGTGACATTTTCACGCAGGTTAAAAGTGACTGCCAGCCCGTCCGGCGAGGTCTCCCAGCTTTCAGCCAGATAAGGGTGGAACTTGTTATCGATGTCAAGATAGACCAGCGTATCAAACAGATAGGGCAAAATGGCATTTTGCCCCGCGCCCGCCGGGCCTTGCGGGTCAAGACTGCCGGGCTCAGACGTGATTGCGCGGGTCACAACCTGCGGCTCGCCGCCAACAGCTTCCTGCTCCCCCGCCGGCGCTTCCTCCGCCGGTTCCTCCGTCGCTGCCGCCTGGTTCTCCGGAGCCGCCTGCCCTTCCGGCGGTGCGGCCTGCTCCAGCGGAACGCGCCCGCAGCCGGCAATCGCCAGCAGGGCCAGAATCACCAGCAGAACAGCCTGAACATACTTCCTGTTCACTCGCGCATCTCCCTTTCGACAATATCTGCCAGCGCGGCGATAAAGTCTGGCGACGCATTGGGCGACTCGGTCCGCTCAAGGCGCATCCCAAGCTTCTCAGCCTCTTCTCTGGCTTCTATATCAATCTCATACAGGATCTCAACGTGGTCGGCGACAAAGCCAACCGGCGCGACCAGCAGATTTTTAACGCCCTCATCCGCTAAACGGGGCAGCATCTCGAGGAGAGACGGCCCCAGCCAGCGCGTGCTGCCGGCGCCTGCGCTCTGGTAAGCTGCCATCCATGCCGGACGGGCAAGCCCGGCAGCCTGCGCAACCAGTTCCGCGGTCTGCTCGAACTGGCTCGCATAGGGATCGCCCTGGGCCATAATCGCCGCGGGCAGGCTGTGAGCGGTGAAAATTACCCTCACGTCCCGCCGCTCGCTTTCGGAGAATTTCTCTAACCCGGCGCAGACCTTTGCCGCAAGCGCTTTGATAAACAGCGGGTGATCATGCCACGATTCGACCAGTTTGACATCCAGGTCGCCGTCTGATCCAACCGCCTGGCGCAGTTTTTCAGCATATGCGCCGACGCTCATCCGCGAATAGTGGGGCGCCATGCACAGCGCAATCACCCGCCGGAACCCTGCGCGGCGAATCTCCTCGACGGCCTCGCTGATATAGGGATACCAGTGGCGCATTCCGACAAATACTTTGTGGCGGCTGCCGCCGCGGTTAAGCTGCGCCTCGAGCGCAGCCGCCTGCTCGCGGGTGATCGCCAGCAGCGGGGAGCGCCCGCCAATCTTTGCGTAGCGCTCGCGCACTGCTTCGACCAGCTCGGGCGAGGTCTCTCGACCGCCGCGAACATCCAGCAGATAAGGCCCCACGTCATCCAGCGAGTTCGGCCCGCCGTAAGCCATCAACAATACAGCCCAACCCATCGCCGCCTCCTAAACCGAAAGGCCCAGCGTTTCTGCCGGGGTATGATAGAAGCCGGTGAAGACAGGCGTATCGCGGTCGGTGAAGCGGCGGGCTTCGCTGCTGCGCAGCTCCATTACCAGATCAGAAAACTGCGCCAGATCATCCGTCTCATAGATCACGACAAATTCCTGGTCTTGCAGACCGGTCGAATAGAGCAGCAGTTGGGTGATATTCGGGTACTGGTGACCGATGCGGATATGTTCGTTCATCATGCCCTGGCGCGTGTCGCGCCCCATGCGGTACCACTCGGCGGTTTTGGTAAACGGGTAAACGATCAGGTAGGGCTTGCGCTCGGCTGCCATCGGGTCAATTGCCTGCGCCGACTTGCCCCGCGCATACGAGGACGGCCCGGTATAGCCCCACAGCGTCAGGCCCGGCTGAACCCAGCGGCGATTTGCGTTTAAAGTCTTTCCAAGGCAGTCGAAGAAGCGCAGGCTGTCACCCGGCTGGTCGACCGGCTGGCTGCACCACAACAGAAAATCCGTATCGCCCCGCGCCGGGAAGACCTGGTACAGGTCGAAGCGCGGCGCAGCCCCGTGCAGGCTTTCGATAAAGTCCGCGTGGAACTGTTTTCGCTGGTCATCCGGCGACGACCAGTAGCCGCCGGTATAAGAGAAGAACGTGAAGTGACATAAAAAGCGTTCGGTCATCTACCTGCTTCCTCTTTTCGGTCAAAATTGTGAGGTGCGCCCGATTCCCGGGAAAAGCGGACTGGAAACTCGCCTTTCGGAAACGAACGTTTCATAGAAATCAGGCGCATCATCCAGATTGTCTCTTGCGCCGGCGAGCAAATGCCCACTAAGACGGATACCTGCCCGGGAGGATTTCCGCCCGCTTCTGCCTAATTCCGGCTGCCGCCAGTTCCCGCCAGTTCGGCAATCTCGCCGGCAAACGGGAACGAGCCCGGTTGGTAGGCGCAGAACGGCTCCTCCGCTAGAATATCGCCGGTGACGGCATAGGCGCGCGAGCGAGAACCGCCGCAAACGCTGTTGAACTCACAAGCGCCGCAGCGCCCCTTCAATTCCCCCTTGTTGCGCAGCGATTGGAACAGCGGGCTGTTCTGGTAAAGCTCCTTCAAGTGTGTCTGGCGCACATTGCCTGCGCTGACGGGCAAATAGCCGCTGGGAAACACATCGCCCAGCAGCGAGATGAAAACGAACCCGTCTCCGGCGTTGACGTGCATCGGCGTGCGGCGAATCCGGTCGTCCGAACGTGGCGGTGGCGTCCCGGCAGTGACTCTGCGCAGGCCCTCCATCAGGCGATCGTACGTCTCATTTAGCTGCATGTAGTCTTTCGCCGGCAGGTTGCGCGATTCAAGGAAAGACCGCTGCAGCACCACGCGCTTGAAGTGATGCCCTTCGGTCGTCTTCAGACCGATATATTTCGAAGCATCATATAGAAAGTTCATCACCGATTCATAGTCCTCGGGCGATATCTCGTCTTCAGAGAGGGCGCGCCCGGTCGGAACAAGGAAGAAAACGCTCCAGGTCATCGCGCCGGTCTCGCGCACCAGCGCGAAGATATCCGGCAGGTCAAACAGGTTGTGCCGCGTGACGGTGGTGTTAATTTGCACCTTCAACCCCAACGACAGGGCCGTCTTCCAGCCGTTCAACGTCCATTCAAAGGAGCCGTTCACCCCACGGAAAATGTCGTGGATTGCCGGGCGCGAACCGTCCAGGCTAAGTGAGATCGCCTTGCAGCCCATCTCCTTGACCGTGCTCAGATTTCGCCGGTTGAGGAGGGGCGTCCCGGATGGCGAAAGCGCGACCGGCAGCCCCTGGTTGGACGCATACTGCGTCAGGCGAAAAATATCAGACCGCTTGAAGGGGTCTCCGCCGGTCAGGATCACTAACGGGCGAGGCGTGCCAAAGTCGACGATCTGGTCGATCAACCGGCAGCCCTCTTCAAATGAAAGCGCGAGCGGATTATGTTCCGGCTGCGCTTCCGCCCTGCAGTGGCGGCACGCCATATCACACGCCTGGGTCGTCTCCCAGATCACCATAAAAGGGCGCGCGTTTAAGTCATAATTCGGCTGGCGAATCAGGTGCATAGATAATAAATACCTTCCATTATTAGACTTATAAAATTAGAGACCGTTCATCAGACATTTACACCTGAGGATCGACCTCTGGCTGCAGCGAAGTGCTGTGATAACTGCTGATCAGGTCGAGCAGCAGCCCATCCATAAAATCCATCGTCCGGCTAAAAAGCCGCTTTCCTTCATAATCGTCGCTGCCGCCGATGTGCGCTGTTTCGTAAATGGCATCAACAATTGACCTGCTGAAAAATAAAAAGATGCGTACAGTCTCGTCCAGCGAAAACCCGGCGGTCGAGCAAATGCGCGCGTATTCACGAATAATACGCTTGCCCTCATCCAGGAACGCCTCACCGCCGTCGCCGCGGCTGTTGTACTGCAGCAGCAGCGCAGTCAGGCGGCGGCCGGTCCCCCGCATCAGCTCGCGCTGGTCGCTGGTCAGGCGCTCCATCCAGCTGTTATGCGACGCTGACATTCCGCGAATGGTCTGGCGGGCGTGGTCAATCGGGTCAATCGCCTTGCCAATCGCTTGACCAGGCGATTGGCCAAGTTCCCCGCCACTGGCCGGTACCAGCGCCAGCGGAGCCTGCTCATCCCCCGAGGAACGCTGCTGGATGAACCGGTCCAGCGCTTTTACGGAAAACCGCCGCCTCCCTCCCGGTGTGCGCAGGCACGGCACCGCTCCGGAATCAGCCCAGCGGCGAAGGGTCGTAAAATGCACGTCCAAATATTTCGCCGCTTCAGCCAGATCTAACCAGGTTTCGTGTTCGATATCGTTATGCTTCATTTCTATGGAATTCTAAGCAATGTTAATCAAAGCTAACTAACCGATAGTCCAAGTATATTTTCTGATGACAAAAGAGTCAATAATCTAATGATAAGAAAGTATTAATCAGCGTTTAATATTCAAGGGATTACCCTATTTGCTTAGTCAAACTCCCCAGAAGATTTACCGAGACCTCCCCATTGATACGCTCCGTGAATCGACCTATATTAACTTCTGAGACCATACCTGCTGCGGCGGTGATAGAGCCTGGAGGTGCGTATGACGTTTAACCGTGAACGAGACCAGTATGGAAATACGGCCCGCAATATTCGTGTGAGTCGCTGGCAAGGGCCTTATGAAGATTACGGCTGGGAGCGCGGTGAATCTGTTCTACCGGAGTTCCGCGACCCATCCGTCCATTTGACCAGAGAAGAGCGTGAATCGATGCATCGCCGTGAAAGGCAGCGCCTGCAAACCCATTGGAAGCAGCCTGGACCGTACACGGGAGTCAGCCCGCGCGGGTACCGGCGCTCTGACGAAAGAATCTTTGAAGATATCTGTGAGCAGTTGAAGCAGCACGGGAGAATCAACGCCAGGAACATTGAAGTCGACGTCAAGGACGGCAATGTGACGCTCAAAGGAACCATCAACGACCGCCTTGGAAAATATCTGGCTGAAGACGTTGTTGAGAGAATTCACGGGGTGAAAGACATCCAAAACCAGATCCACATTCAGCGCCAGCAACCCGACCAGGACAGCGGGATGCCGGGCGGCGGGCGGGGTCGCGTCGACCGCGTAGGCGGGAGCGGCGTATATCCGTCCTCAGGCCCGCTGCCGCGCAGAAATGCTGAAGTGCACCCAATGGCTTCGTGGGGCCAGGGTGAGCGCGGCGCAGCCGGGTACGAAGATTCCGGCGAGTCTGAGCTGCACATTCCCCGTGAGCGAAAGCAGCGCCGGCATCCTTAAACCGGAGAAGGAGAAAGAGAAAGGAGAAACTGAGAATGGCTAACCGCAACCGAGATTACGAACGAGGGAGATCCTGGCGGGACCGTTCAGAAAGAGACTGGGATGATGATGAGATCATGGATGAGCGCACAATCGGATGGTCGCGCGAACAGGATCGCGATCCCGTGAGAGACTGGTCTCGAAACATCGAGCGCCAGCGCAATTGGGATCCCGTCCGGCATTGGCGCTCGGAACATGATTATGACGAGATCGACGAGGATCAATATACCAACCGCGGCTACGGCTCAAACCGCGATTACGACCGGACGCCCCGCGGCTTGCGAGGCTTGGGCGAAACCCTCAGGAATCGCTTCAGTCAAATGGATCCGCGCAGAGGTGACCGGGAACGGCAGAGTCGCAGGTTCAACCGCGAAACAGGCGATTTTGACTGGCGTTCAGCAGAGCGTTTTGAGGACGAAGATGTTGGCTACGGCCGCCAGTACAACCGGCAGATGAACCGCCAGGACCGCGAAGAGGAGTGGGACAAAGATTCAGATCCCTTTGGCGAGGCTTACTGGAACCGCCCCTACCGTCGTGAAGACTTCGACCGGCCGCGCGGAAGAAATTACGGGTTGGGCCGGGATTATCGATGGGAGGACGACTGGACCCGCGACAGGCGTGGACTCACGCACAGGCGGCAGAGCGGAACAGCCGGAATGCGCTCCGATTTTGAAGGCGAGACCGGCCGCTACCGCACAGGCGGTATGCGTTCCGATTACGGAACAGACTACGACTACACCAACCGCGGCTATGAAGATTATGAATACGGCGGCGTCGGATACGAGCCAGAGGGCGCATTCTACCAGGACCTGGACGAACCCTACACCTATGATTACTGGGAATACTGGAACATGCCGGGTGAGTTCACCGGAGTTGGCCCGGCAAATTACCACCGCTCTGACGAGCGCATCCTAGAAGACATCTCTGAGCGCCTGACCCAGCACGGGCAAATTGACGCCAGCAATATCGAAATAAACGTGAAGGATGGAGAAGTCACGCTGAAAGGCACTGTGCCGTCGCGCTTTATGAAGCGCATGGCTGAATACACCATTGAGGATATCTCTGGCGTGAAGGATATTACCAATATGATCAAAGTCCAGGCCGCCGAGATGGCCCAGCAGCAAATGGAGCAGACCGGCAGGCAGCAGCAAACCACCAGCCGGCGGGCTGGTTCAAAGATGGAAGCTGCAAAATCCTCCGGCATCAGCGACCCCAGCCAGAGACGCGCTAACCTGCGCAAAGGCATGGAAGTGGTCGGCAAGAACGGCAAGATCATCGGCTATGTCAAGGAGATTCGCGCGTCTGACTTCCTGCTCGACCGCGAGATGGCCCGTGATGTCTTTGTTCCGTTCGACGCTTTAACCAATGTCGGTGAACGGGCCGAACTGTCCATCTCAACCGAAGAGATCGACAATCAGAATTGGGAAATGAGTGACTTGATGTAACGGTTGAGCATTTACACCGCTCGCCTTCCATCCATCCCCCGCGCGGCAGCTGCCGCATGGGGGATGTGACGTTAATAAAGAAACGACGCTCCTGGTAGGCGCAGTCCTTCCACGCTGATAGGAGATTCCCTTATTGCTTGCTTCTCGTCCCCTTTCTAAAATCTGTTTATGATGCCGCACCCGGCAGCCATTCCAGACCGCACTGCAGGCGCGCGATATTCTGGAAGTCGAGGTAAAAGATGAGTCTCAGCCAGCACGAAGCCCTGGCGGCTGAACAAAACCGGCAGGTCGTCCCGACACCGTCTTACGTGCAGATCGAGCCCGTGGGGCAGTGCAATCTGAGCTGTAAAATGTGCCCGATCAACTTCCGCGAAGACAAACCCCTGGTCGGGACGCGCAGAATGATGGATTATGACCTTTACTGCCGCATCGTCGACCAGTTCGCCAATATCAAAACGCTGCACCTGCAGGGCCTGGGAGAGCCGACCCTGCACCCGCGCTTTTTCGATATGGTCACCTATGCGGTGCAGAAGAGCATCCGGGTGACGACCAACACCAACCTGACCACAATCAACGAGGCGAGGGCTGAGTTGTGCGTTACCTCTGGGCTGGACACGCTGCATTTCTCAATCGATGGGACAACAGCCGAAACCTACGAAAACATCCGCCTGAACGCTCGTTTTGATAAAGTCCTGCGTAATTTGCAGAACCTTGTCGATGCTCGCAAGCGGCTGGGCAGCGACTATCCGCACCTGCATATGGTGATGGTCATCATGCGCCAGAATCTGGCCGAGCTGCCCGACCTGGTGCGCCTGGCCCACCGATATGGCGCTGAAGAGGTGTTCGCCCAGCAGCTCAGCCACGATTTTGGAGATCCGGCGTTTAATCCGAAGTTCCAGCCGCTCAATGAATATGTTCACGAGCAGAGCCTTCTCTATGAAGATGAAGCGCGAATTGAGCATTACTTTGGAGAAGCGCGCGCCCTGGCAAAGGAATACGGCATCCGCCTGCGCCTGCCGCGCCCACGCCCCCGCGCCTACCCACCGGAAACTTCAGGGCGCGACCGCTGCAGCTGGCCCTGGACCAGCGCCTATATCAGCTTCCAGGGGTACGCCATGCCCTGCTGCATGGCAGCAACTCCTGAACAGGTCCATCTGGGCCTGATCGACGGGACCAACCTGGAAGGAATCTGGAACGGAGAACCCTACAGGCAGTTCCGCGAGCAGCTTGCATCGGGCCAGCCCCCTGAAATATGCAAATTCTGCTCGATTTATAACGGGAACTTTTAATGGTACGTCGTCATGCTTACACCGGCCCAAGTTCTTGAGAGGATCAGTTTAGGAGGGGAATCATGACCAGCGTCGATATTCTACTGCCGACCTACAACCGGCTTCATTCATTGATCATGTGCCTGAGCGGCGTAGCCGGACAGCGGTATTCCAACTTTCGATTGATTGTTTCAGACCAGAGTGATGAACCGGTACAGGAGAATACGGTTGTTCAATCCCTGCTGCGGATCATCGAGGCGCGCGGCGGCACCGTCGAGTGGCATTACCGTGTCCCATCGAAGGGCATCGCCGAACAACGCGACTTTCTGCTGAAACAAGCCGCCGCAAAGTATGTCCTTTATCTGGATGACGACGTGTGGATGGAACCGCAGGTGCTGGAAACCCTGGTTGACACCATCGAGAAGCAGGGCTGCGGCTTTGTTGGGGCCTTCCCAAGTGGGCTCTCATACCGGGACGATTTCCGACCGCACCAGGAGAAGATTGAGTTTTGGGATGACCGGGTGAAGCCCGAGGTGGTGAACCCCAATACCCCTGCCTGGGAGCGCAACACCCTTCACCGCGCTGCGAACCTGTATCACGTCAGCCTGCAGATTCCAAAGGGCCGGACGTTCATCTACAAAGTTGCCTGGATCGCCGCCTGCATCCTGTACGACCGTGAGAAACTGCTCGAGGTCGGCGGTTTTTCCTTCTGGGACCGCCTGCCGCGCTACCAGTCCGGTGAAGAAGTGCTGGCTCAAAATCTCATGATGCGCCGCTGGGGAGGCTGCTCGATCATCCCCTCCGGAACTTACTTCTCGGAATCGCCGTCAACCGTCCTCAACGAATCCGGCACGGTCGACGGCAGCGCGCTGGACCTGCTCGATGAGATGGTCCACCGCTATGCGCCGGAGAGCGAGCCAGAACAGCAGATGGGATGAGCCTTCCGGGAGATGCGCCTTCACCTGGTTCCGCATACACGCAAAATCGCCGTTTTGCGGGCCAACGCCCTGGGTGATTTTATCTTCAGCCTGCCCGCGCTTTACGCGCTCCGCGCCGCCTATCCAAAAGCTGAGATCGTCCTGCTTGGGAAAGCGTGGCACGCTGATTTCCTGGAGTCTCGCCCGGGGCCTGTCAGCCGGGTTGCAGTGGTTCCGCGCTGGCGTGGCGTGAGCCAGCCGGATACCTGGACAGGCCAGACCGCAGCAGACAGCGCTGCGGCGGACCGGTTTTTTGCTCAGATGGCCGCCGAAGGCTTTGATCTGGCGCTGCAAATGCACGGGGGCGGAAGGCATTCCAACCCGTTTGTGCAGCGCCTTGGCGCGCGTGTCACAGCGGGGCTGCGTTCACCGGACGCCACGCCGCTTGACCGTTGGGTTCGATATGAATACTTCCAGCATGAGGCCCTTCGGCTGATCGAAGTCGCCCGGCTGGTCGGCGCGCCGCCGGTGATGATCGAGCCGCGCATCGAAGTGACTCACCGCGACCGGGTCGAGTCGTGTGAAGTCGTGCCAGAGCAGGCGCGCCCACTGGCGATTCTGCATCCTGGCGCTTCGGACCCGCGCCGCCGCTGGCCGGTTGAGAATTTCGCCGCGGTGGGCGACGCGCTGGCCCGCGAGGGCTACACCGTCGCGGTGATCGGCATTGACGCAGAGCGCCAGATTGTTGACGCCGTGATCGAGAACATGCAGCAGCCCGCGCTGAACCTGTGCGGGCTGCTCTCGCTGCACGCACTCACCGGGTTAATCGCCCGGGCCGAGCTGGTCATTGCCAACGACTCCGGCCCGCGCCACCTCGCCGAAGCGGTCGGGACCCCAACGGTGGGCATTTACTGGTGCGGAAATGGCATCAACGCTGGCTCGGTGTTTCGTGAATTTCACCGCCCGCATCTTTCCTGGCGGCTCAACTGCCCGGTGTGCGGCAGAGACACAATCTACGACAACTGCGATCACCAGGTACCCTTCGTCGACCTTGTCCGGGTCGATGAAGTTCTCCAGTCTGCGCTTGACATATTAAAGATGAGACATGACCGGAAGACAGCGCCGCGATAACCGCCCCACGCCGGACCGCACGCAGGAAATCACCTTTACGCCTGAGCGAGACCCGCTCGCACCGGGGCTGCTGCAAGAAATCCCCCCGCCGCGCAGCGTGGTAATTCTCAAAGCATCGCGCATCGGCGATTACATCAACGCCACCCCGGCGGTTCGCGCGCTGCGAAAAGCCCTGCCCCAGGCTGCTTTCACCATGATCACCCTGCCGGCGCTGCGCGACCTGGCTGAGCGCAGCCCGCATATCGATCATTACGCGGAATTTCCGGGCTACCCAGGCATTGCCGAACAGCTTTTTGAACCGGCGCGCGCCCTGGCTTTTTTTCGCGAGATGCAAGCGCGCCGGTTTGATCTGGCAGTCCAGTTACAGGGGTCGGGAGTCTACGCCAATCCCTTCTTGCTGATGCTTGGCGCGCGCCGCGCAGCCGGGTTTATCCGTGAAAACGACCCGCCCGGGCGGCTGGATGCCGCGCTCCCCTGGCCCGAGACCGGGCACGAGATCCGCCGCAGCCTGGCGCTGAGCGAGTTTCTTGGCGCGCCCGCTGACCGCCTACAGACGGAGTTCCCCCTGCGGCAGGAGGACCACGAAGAGGCCGAACGGCTGCTCAATCGCGTGCCGCCCCCGTGGATCGGCGTTCACACCGCTGCCCGCGATCTGACGCGCCGCTGGCCCCTGGAGCGTTTTGCCGCCGCAGCCGCGCTGCTGCAAAAACGGAACGGCGGGACGATCATCCTGGTCGGCGAGCCGCGCGACCGCGAGCAGAGCGGCGCGGCGCTGGCAGAATCGGCGCAGCCGTTCCTTAACCTGGCTGGCTGCACCACCCTTCCGCAGACCGGGGCGGTGCTGAAGCGGCTGTCGGTGTTCATCACCAACGACACCGGCCCGGCGCATATCGCTTATGCCGTCAACGCGCCAACGGTGACCATCTTCGGCGGCGGCGACCCGCTGCGGAACGGCCCGCTTCTCCCCGGTCCGTTCCGCATCCTGGCGCACGAGGTCCCCTGCCGCCCCTGCGACACCGGGACCTGCCCGATCGATCTCCTGTGCCTGCGGCAAATTACTGTCAATCAGGTGGTGCAGGCGGCTGAGGAAGTGATGCGCGAATGCGCTCGATAACGCTTGAAGTCGAGTGATCGGCGATATAAGGCACAATCTGCAGGACGCCGCCGTAGCGCTCCACCACTTCGGCTTCGGGAAGCGTTTCGCGGGTGTAATCCCCGCCCTTCACATACACGTCCGGGCGAACGACGTGGATCAGGTTAATCGGGTTCACATCGTTAAATTGGGTCACAAAATCGACGCACGACAGCCCTGCCAGCACCCGGCAGCGTTCAAGCAGCGTGTTGACCGGGCGCTCAGGGCCTTTTAACTGCCTGACGCTCTCGTCTGTGTTCACGCCAATCACCAGAATGTCGCCAAACTGCTTCGCCTGATTCAGATAAGTCACATGCGCAGAGTGCAGGATATCAAACACGCCGTTGGTAAAGACAATTCGCTTTCCCTGCCGGCGCAGCGCGCCGAGCCGCGCACCGAGCGCATCCCAATTCTGAAACACCTTTTTGTCGCCGGAAAGATAACCGCGCAGTTCGTCGATACAGCAAGCCGGCCCGCCGCCGTATTTCACCACAATCGAGGCTGCTGCCGAAGCAATTTCCGCCGCGGCTGATGCCTGCGCCCCGGCAGCAAGCGCCAGTGCCAGCCCGGCGACAAACGCGTCGCCCGCCCCGCTGACGGCTGTGAATGACATCTCAGGCGCGTAAGTGCGGTAAGCCGATCCGACGCGCTCGATCACCAGCGCGCCGTTCTCATCCAGCGTCACGGCTGCCAGCTGCGCATCGAGTATCTCGAGCGTTTTCTCACCTGCACGCGCCAGCAAATCAGGCTGCGGCGCTGCGCCGTTCCCGCCCATCTGGAACGCTGCACGCTCGCCCAGCAGTTCCAGCGCGCTGTTGCCGCCGGGGCGCACCGCAGCCAGCTTCAACCCGCGGTAAACCGCCAGCCGGCGTGTATCCGCTACCACCGGGCAGCCCGCGCGCTTTTGCAGTCTCGTCAGCCCCTCGATCAGGCGGCGAGTCAGCAGGCCCTGGCCGTAGTCAGACAGGACGACCACGTCCGCCCGCGGGCAGAGGGCTTCAAGCGCAGCCAGCAGCCGGTCTTCGGTCTCCGCATCGACAGGGTCGCCCGTGCCCTGGTCATACCGCACCACCAGTTGATCACCGGCATATACGCGCCTGGTTAGCAGCGTCTGCCTGCCCGCATGCCGGAAGACGCCGCGAACGCCGACCTTCTCACCGCGGAGAATTGACAGCAACGCTTCGCCTTCCGCGTCTTCTCCAATCACAGATACCAGCTCCACCCGCGCCCCAAACCGCCGCAAATTGGCGGCTGTATTTGCCGCGCCGCCGGGCAAATCAAGCGTCTCGCTCACGCGCACCACCGGCGCAGGCGCATCCAGGTTGAGCCGGTCGGCTTTCCCGCGGACCTGTGAGTGAAGCACAGCTTCCCCTGCGACAACCACGCTTAATTGCGAAAACCGTTCTAAAAGCGAGAAAAAATCATGCTTCATATGACCTCAGCTTAATCCCGCAGGCCGGGGGAGGCAATTCCGGTTCCGCCCATGCCTGTTGTAGGGATGTCCCCCGGTAATTTTTTGTTATTAAATACAAACCAACCGGTAATTTTCGTGTAGAGGCACTGTAAGGATAAAAGAGAACCAGACTGGTATAATTTTGTTAGATTCACAGTAGATTCGACAAACCTGAACTTATATTTTTATCGTCGGATCAGATTGAGGTTTCTGAATGTATTTATCCCGTGAGAACGGCGGATTGCACCTGCGTGCCGGTTCATACAGCCTGGAGTTTGCCGCAGACAGGCCGTTCGTGTACGTCAGCGATCCGCAGGGAGAGCGCGTTGTCGATCTCTTTGTCCTTTCAGGCGTCCAGCCGCTCAATGGGCTTGACGATACAACCCAGGTTGGCCCCTGGCAGGTCGAAGAGGGCCCTGACGAGGTCGTTTTTTCGCTCCAGGCGTCAAGCTCCGTATGGGACCGCAAAGTATTCCGCTTTCGCTGCCGGCCGAGCCGCTTCACCTATGAGATCGAAGTCACCGGCAGCGGCCAGATTGCCGAAGTGAATTACTTTGGCGGCTACGCTTCCGCGCAGGCCCGCTGGGGTTCCGGTTTCTTCTGGTCGGGCCAGCGTTTCAAGCAGGGCTTTAACCCCGAGCCGACTGTTGACGAAATTTACACCTTCCCTACCGAAGCCAACAGCGTGATCAACATGACTGGCGTGCCGCTGCCCGGCAGAGCCGACTGGTTCTTTACACCGCCGCCTTTCTGCTTCGCCTTTGAATACAAAAATAACT
>Ga0134094_1001695_pt1 | contig 20535 bp, 17 predicted proteins | sample 5_1taG_FD_94458 | JGI IMG/M metagenome (GOLD analysis project Ga0134094, IMG submission 94458) | Switchgrass degrading microbial communities from high solid loading bioreactors in New Hampshire, USA - 5_19_20_110_A1 metaG | ecosystem: Engineered > Bioreactor > Semi-continuous > Anaerobic >... | reverse complement strand
TCGTTGCCGATTGTGGGATGCCTTTTCCCGGTGTCCTTTCCCGTTCCTCCCAGGGTGACGCCCTGGTACAGGGTTACATCGTCGCCGATTTCGGCGGTTTCCCCGATGACCACCGCCATCCCGTGATCGATAAAGCATCTTCTCCCTATTTTCGCTCCGGGATGAATTTCAATACCGGTTAAAAATCGCGAAAACTGAGAGATCATTCTTGCTATAAGCTTTAAATTGTGCCGGTGCAGCCAATGGGCGGGCCTGTGCAGGATCAGCGCCCAGATACCGGGGTAGCATAAAAGGACCTCCAGCCAATTTCTTGCTGCCGGGTCGCGACTGATAACGGCTTCGATATCTTCCTTAACTTCTTTAAAAAACGCCATGTGAGCTTCTCCTTCTTTCTACACGCGGCGGAAAATTCCCGTTGCGGAGCAATTTCCCGCTTCTGCGCGTTTCACACTCGCGGGCATTTTCTATTCGTTGTATTCCCCTATAATCTAATTATATGAATGAATATATGATTAAAATTCACCGGTTCATGACAGCCCCGTCAATTTGCCGGAAACATGTCGGGCCATATATAACAATAGGGCAGGTTATTATTTCCTGCCCTAAGATTATATCCTATTTTCCCTATGGAATCAAAGGTTTTGTATATCTGTCCGAAAATATGTTTTTAGCCGGCAGCATTTAAGGGTTTCTACAGATAATTCATCGGATTCTGAGGCACGCCGTTCTTCCTGACTTCAAAATGCAGGTGATATCCCGTAGCATTTCCCGTTTTCCCTACGGTGGCGATCTGTTCTCCCTTTTTAACCACCTGTCCGACGGAAACCAGGATCGTATCGCAATGTTCATACCAGGTTTCCAGACCGTTGCCGTGGCTCAGCTTGACCATTTTCCCGGGGCTTCCGCCGCTTGTAACGGCTATGACGACGCCGTCGTCGGCTGCATAAATCGGAGTTCCTTTCGGATTTCTGAAATCAACTCCCGTATGCCTGCTGCTTCCGCGGCTCACACCGTAGGCCGAGGAGATTTCGATGCGGGCTACGGGGCTTGACAGCGCGCCCGTACCGGTAAACGTCGCGAGGGACTTTGTCCCTTTTAAAGCGACCTGGTTCTGCGGCTCCGCAGTAACAACGCTACCTAACTCGGCGGAGGCTATGACGACTCCGTTTTCCTTGACAACCTCGGTCCTAACCTCTCTTGTGCCGTAAACTCCGGGCGTTTTGATCTTTATCTCGCCTTTATACAATGTGTCTGTATTTTCATACACCGTTTTATAGTCGATCTTTTCCGTCGCAGTCACGATTTCCTTGGTCTGCACGGTGACATAGGGCTTTGTCTGGAAGAGGTTGAGCTGCTGCCCGATCTTCAGGCGGTTCGGGTTTAAGCCGGGGTTTGCGCTTTCCAGCTCGGCCAGGCTCATGCCGTTGGCGGCGGCAATATCCCACATCGTATCGCCGCTTTGCACCGTGTAAACCTTCGGTTCCTTCGTTCCGGTGAGGATAAGCTGCACCGCTTCTTCCGGCGTTAGGATATTTGTCGGGTCGATAGCGGTCCGCGTAATGGTGACGTCCTCTTTGAATTCAGCGCCGATGACCTCGGAACCCTCCGTCAGATAATGGCGTTTGACGCCTTCCAAAACGTTCCTTGCGTCCTGTTCCGTAAGGACTGAAGCAACATTGGAACCGTTTATATTGACCGCCCAGGTATAGGCTCTGCACAGATCCGCCGAAAGGATTTTCTCCTTCACCTGTTTGCCGTTCAGCAGTTTTACCTTTTTTGCCTTTACGTCGGCAATTTCCAAAACGATGGCCTCATCATCCACGATAATCTCGGCCCCGTTCACATGTTCAGATAGCTCCGCCTTGATCTCTTCCACGGCCTTGGCTACGAGTTCCGCATCCGTGAGATAACCGGCCTCCCTGCCCGAAATGGTCAGCTGATATACGTCCGGGCCCGTGTTCAGGTACAGCGCGGCTCCGATGGTGATGGTTCCCAACGCAACAGCTCCCAGCACACCGATCTTTATGCGCCTTATCGCGGTTTGACTCAGTTTGCTGATCTTTTCTATTCGTATGTCAGTGATCCGGGATTCAATGGAATGTACGGCTTCTGCCGCCTTTATTTCAACGAGAGATCTGATATGATCCTTGATGGAATGCAATTTCTTTAAAATGTTCGACTTGTCCTGGAGATCCTTAACCGGATCACCTTGGTTGCCGTCTTTTAAACTCATAGCTGTTCTCCTTGATGAAAGGGAAACTTATGATCCATTCGGCTCGTTCAAACCCCCTTGTACATTTTCCGGCCGGAGAAGAACTAAGCCGACGGGATACCCCGAATTATTATATGTAAGTTTCGCCTGATTTATAACATAGAGAAATATTACAATATTGTTACAAGGAAGTCAATGCAACGAAAGGCAATTTCACATAGCTTTCACATTAAAAGACCGCAAATGTACTGGTTTTTCAACGCTTTTTGCGGTCTTCCAATTTTTGCTCTTCATTATTGATTTGCCAGAGAAAGGAATTAATTTGCGGTTGGAAAGAATAACCTGTACCGCAAAGCCCGCTCAATAGCTTACCTGGGCTCTGCGGATTCCATCGTAACCTTTTTCATCATTTGCCTGACCTTGGGCCTGTCCCTGAAATCCCGTTTCACGCTTACGATCTTATCCGCGACTTCGATCCCTTCGATCACCTTTCCGAAAGCGGCATACTGCCCGTCCAGATGGGGCGCGTTTGCCACCATGATAAAAAACTGGGATCCCGCCGAATTCGGATCCGCACTTCGAGCCATGGACAGAACGCCGCGTTCGTGCTTTAAATTATTTTCAAAGCCGTTGGCCGCAAATTCTCCCCTGATGCTGTATCCGGGTCCGCCCATACCCGTGCCGGTGGGGTCTCCGCCCTGGATCATAAAGCCCGGGATGACCCTGTGAAAAATCGTGCCGTCATAAAAGCCCTTCTCCACCAGTTCCACGAAATTCCTTACTGTCTCAGGAGCGATCTCGGGATACAGCTCGGCGCGCATCACGTCGCCGTTTTCCATTTCAATTCTTACGATCATCGAAACCTCCATAATTATTTTCGTATTTTGAATACTTCGTTGGGATAATACCGCGGCTCCAGCGCTTCCCACAGCTCCGTCTTGAGATAATCCGGATACACGTTTTCCAGCGCAAGGATTTCCCTTTTGCTCAGAAATCGCGCTTCCCGCAGCACCTGGCTTTCGCCGTCAAATTCCGGGTCAGTTCCGAGCCTGAGGCTGCCGCCCGTAATTTCCGCCAGAAAGAAGTTCACAAAGCGCTGTCCTCTTTCCGAAACCTCTTCCACATGCCAAAGGAGCCTTTTTATGCGTACCGCAAGGCCTGTTTCCTCCAGCGCTTCCCGCACGGCCGCCTCCGCCGCGTTTTCGCCGGCTTCGATAGCGCCGCCGGGAACCATCCATATGTCCTTCCCGTCATGGTTTTGTCTTACCATAAGGATCTTTCCCTCTTCATCAGGTATGATCACCCGTACTCCGCCTGCCCACATAATCTTCCTCACCTTATCTTCATCATAAATAACATCGAACGGGATGTGTTCCCGTAAAAAACCGTCTAAAGCCAATCAAGGGCGCGGCGGGGTGCTTCCCGCAGGAAAGCGTCCCGAGCCCAATCAGGCGCCACCCCGGACAGCCCCAAATGCGGCGGGTTCAGGGAAAACACTCCCAGGCGGCCCTATCGTATCACAAGCGCCCCGATGACGCCCGCCACCACCGTAAGCAAAATGGGGTCGGCTTTAAATTTGCCCGCCAGGATAATTGTTCCCAAAAAAATCGCACAGGGCAACAGGTTAATGTATTCCGCCGCATCCGTTATGAGCCGGACGGAAAAGACGGGGCCGTCGAGGATGGAGGTTTCCGCAAGCATAATCACCGCCGCGGCGATGAGCCCCACGGCGGCCGGTCGGATCCCCTTCATTACCGCAGTCATTGCCTTGCTCTCTTCAAATTTCCTTATGAACTGCAGGACGGCAAGCACCAGCAGGAAGGACGGAAGCGTCACGCCTACGGTAGCCGCCGCGGCGCCGGTCACGCCGGCATAATTATATCCCACATAGGTCGCGGCGTTTACGGCAATCGGTCCCGGGGTCACCTGGGACAAAGCGACGAGTCTTGAGAATTCCGCCGCCGTCATGATGCCGAATTCCTGTATGCTCTGAAAGATCAGCGGCAGCATGGCGTATCCGCCGCCGAAGCTGAAAAGACCGATCCGGAAGAATATTAAAAACAAGTTGGCAAAGGGCGTCATTCGGCACCGCCCTTCCTGTGCTGCCACCGGCTTGCGGCAAGCCCGGCAAGCCCGCCGAAAACGATGACCCAGATTGCGCTGATTCCGGCGAACACGACCGCGATAAAGGAAACGGCGGCAATAAAATATTCCAGCTTCCCTTTCAGGATCTGTTGTCCCATCTTCCAGGCCGCAAACAGGATCAGTGCCGCCGAAGCGGCTTTAACGCCTTCGAAGGCTCCCAGCACATAGAGATTATCCTCGATCCTTCCAAGAAACAGCAGAACCGCCAGGATGCTCACAAACGCCGGAAGAGTTACTCCCAGCACGGCGGCAACGCTGCCGATGAGGGCCTTTTTCTTGGCTCCGACATAGATGGCAACGTTGACCGCCAATACTCCCGGCAGCGACTGCGCGATGCTGAAGCAGTCCGTGATCTCCTCCTCGGTCATCCAGTTCTTTTCTTCGATAACCGCTTTCCGGATCAAGGGCAGCATGGCAAGCCCTCCTCCGAATGTAAAGGTTCCTATTTTTAAAAACGTATAGAAAAGTTCCCAGACCAGCTTCATATAGTATTGTTACTTTTCGGGCTCCCGGTCCGTTGCGCTTTGTTCAGACTTCCGCCCTCCGTTCTCCGTTCGATCCCGGATTATGACTGAAGTTCTGCTTTAATAAACTCGATGGCTCTTGCCGTCGCTTCCTCTGCGCTGAGTTCCGAAAATCCCGCTTCCTTTCTCAGCTTGTATTCGACCATGCCTTCCGCTGCCTTTTTACCCACTGTGATCCTGACCGGAATCCCCAGGAGGTCCGCATCCTTGAATTTCACGCCCGGCCGTTCCTTCCTGTCGTCGATGATGGCTTCCACGCCGGCATCCAGCAGCTTCCGGTAAATGTTTTCCGCCAGGGCTTCCTGCACCTCGTCTTCGCTGTTGACAACGGTTACGATAACATGATAGGGCGCCACTGATACGGGCCATATGATCCCGTTTTCGTCATGGTGCTGTTCCACAATGGCCGCAAGCGTCCTGCTCACGCCGATGCCGTAGCAGCCCATCACGATGAGGTGGTCTTTCATGTTGTCGTCTTTATAGTATGCTCCCATGGATTCGCTGTATTTTGTTCCGAGCTTAAAGACCTGTCCCACCTCGATTCCTCTGGCCAGCTTGACCGGAGCTCCGCATACCGGGCACCGGTCTCCCGCCTTGATCAGCTTCAGGTCGGTTACGATATCTCCTTTATAATCTCTCCCATAATTGACATTCTTAAAATGATAATCGGCCTCGCAGGCGCCGGCCACCAGGTTTTTCTGGCCGGTCAGCTCGCTGTCCACGATGATCTTGCAGTCATGAAGCCCCATGGGGCCGGTAAAACCGCCCACGGCGCCCGTAACGGCGCCCATGGCGTCTTCGTCTGCGAATTCAACGGCATGCTCGGGGACGCCCAGCGCGTTGATCAGCTTTGTCATGTTGAGCTCCCTGTCACCCCTGATAAATGCAGCCGCATATTCAAATTCGCCCTCATTCTTTCCATAGACCTTGAAAAGAAGCGCCTTTATCGTTTTAGAGCGGTCCACCTTCAGGAAGTCCGCCACTTCTTCGATGGTCTTTTTTCCCGGCGTCAGGACCTTTTCCAGGGGCAGCTCCGCTTCCTGCGAAGGCTCATCGTCGACGAATGCCGCCCTTTCCGTGGTCGCTGCCATATCGCATTGCTCGCAGTATGCGATTTCGCTTTCTCCTACATCGGAAAGCGCGCAGAATTCATGGGATACACTTCCGCCCATGGCGCCCGTATCCGCCTCGACGGCGCGGAAAACAAGACCGCAGCGCGTGAATATCCTTTCGTAGGCTTCGTACATGCTGCGATAGCTCTTTTCCAGTCCCTCCCAGTCCTTATCAAAGGAGTAGGCGTCCTTCATGATGAATTCCCGGCTCCTTATGAGACCGAATCTCGGTCTTTTTTCATCCCTGTATTTGACCTGAATCTGATACAGGTTCAACGGAAGCTGCCGGTAGGAGCTTACCTCGTTTCTGATGATATCGGTAAAGATTTCTTCATGTGTCGGGCCCAGACAGAATTCCCGCTGGTTCCTGTCCTTCAGGCGCCACATTTCCGGTCCGTAGGCGTACCACCTGCCGGATTCCTGCCAGAGCTCGGCCGGCTGCAGCGCCGACATGTGGATCTCCTGCGCTCCCCTGGCGTCCATTTCCTGGCGTATGATCTCCTCGATCTTGCGAATGGACCGGTAGCCCATGGGCATAAAGCCGTATACTCCGGACACAAGCTTCCGGATCATTCCCGCCCTTAACAGCAAAATATGGCTGGGGATCTCCGCTTCCGTGGGAACCTCCCTCAGCGTTCTGAAATATAATTGCGAAAGTCTCATATACTGCTTCTCCTTTTATAGATTAACACCGAGGCCTGGGCTGCGATGCCTTCTTCCCGGCCCGCAAAACCAAGCTTTTCGGTGGTTGTTCCCTTGATGTTGATCCTGTGCTTTTCAATGCCGAGCGTTTCGGATATGTTCTGGATCATTTCCCTGATGTGGGGCGCTATTTTCGGCCTCTGGGCGATGACTGTGGCGTCGATGTTCACAATGCCGCAGCCCCTGTTGCGCAGCATGGCTCCTACCGTCGCAAGAAGCTTCAGGCTGCTGATGCCGCGATATTTTTCATCGGTGTCGGGAAAATGCCTCCCGATGTCCCCCAGGGCCGCAGCCCCCAGCATGGCGTCCATAATGGCGTGCACGAGAACGTCGGCGTCGGAATGGCCCAAAAGCCCCTTCTCAAAGGGAATGTTTACGCCGCCCAGGATCAGCTTCCGGCCGCGCACCAGCTTATGTACGTCATATCCCGTACCGACGCGGATTTCGCTCTCCCCGACGGAGGAGCCTCCCTCGTACGCCGAGGCATCCGAGCCCGAACCGTTCAGGGACGCGGTTCCGGCCAGACCCAATTCAAACGTGAAGCCGATGCCCGGTCCTTCCGTTTTGCCTCCCAGGATTGCCTCCCCGATTACGATGTCTTCCATGGTGGTGATTTTGATATTGTTATAATCGCCTTTGACCAAGTAGACCTTTTCCCCGAGCTGCTCCACCAGGTACGCGTCGTCGGTCCCGTAATAGTTTTTCCGGTATGCTTCTTCATAGGCACGTATGAGCAATTCCCGGCTGAAGCCCTGGGGGGTCTGAATCGCATACAAAAGTCTTCGGTCCAGGGTTTTTTTCACCAGCCGGTCCTCTTCCGCTTTCTTTATGGTGTCCTTAACCGGGACGGCGGCCACTGCTGCCCCGTGAAGCTTTGTCGCTTCAATGGTCCGGCGGATCACCTCCGCCGTAACAAAGGGCCGGACGCCGTCATGCACGAGCACCAGGTCGATGTCCTCCGGAAGGCGCCGGACCGCGTTGTAAATGGAATCCTGCCGCTCCTGCCCTCCGGGCAGGATGTCGCTGACCTTGGACATGAGCCCAAGGCCGGACAGTTCCGCCCTGCAGTACTCGTGATATTCCTCGTTGGTGACGATCATGATCCGGTCGATCTCTTTCAGGTCGGCAAAGGCTTTCACAGACCTGGCCAGAATGGACATCCCGCCAAGTCTTCCATATTGCTTCGGAATAGCGCCGCCCATTCTCTTTCCCGAGCCGGCGGCGGCGATTATGACAGCAGTTCTGGTTTCTTTTGTCATCCTGTTTGTTTCCTGTCTTGGTTATGATTTTGAGTTCTTCGGTTTTGCGAAAATCATCCTGCCCGCCGCGGTCTGCAGCACGCTGGTGACCGTGACGTTGATGGTTTGTCCAATATAACGCCTGCCCTCTTCCACCACAATCATGGTGCCGTCATCCAGATAAGCGACCGCCTGATTGGGTTCCTTTCCTTCCTTGACCAGAAAGAGCGTCATATCCTCGCCGGGCAGCACAACGGGCTTCAGGGTATTGGCGAGCTCGTTGATGTTGAGCACTTCAACTCCTTTGATCATGGCGACCTTATTGAGATTATAGTCGTTGGTCACCACTTTCCCGTTCATCATCTGGGCCAGCTTGAGAAGCTTGACGTCCACTTCCGGAATCTCATCCAAGCCTTTTTCCCCTGCGGTATTGTAAATTTCGATGCCGTATTCGCTCTGGATCCGGTTGAGAATGTCAAGCCCCCGCCTGCCGCGGTTTCTTTTCAGTCCGTCGGAGGAATCGGCGATATGCCTGAGCTCCACCAGCACGAATTCAGGGATAACGATTTTTCCCTCGATGAATCCGGTCTTCATGATATCGGCAATCCTCCCGTCGATGATGACGCTGGTGTCAAGGATTTTGGGAGTCGCCTCGTTGATCTTGCCCTTTTTATCCTTGGGAGACGCGCCTTTTCTCGCGGAAACCCAGGCCGGAATGATGTCCTTTCCCTTCCTGGTCGCAACGAGAATCCCCAAATAACCCATAAAAATATAGGTAAAGATGGAGAGTATCGTTCCGATATAGAAGACATCGATGCCATTGTAAATCTGACTGATTAAAAATGCAATGACCAATCCTATAATCAGTCCGAATGTGCCGGTTACCAGATCGTTTGCAGGCACCTTCTGCAAATCGGTTTCGATGTTTTTCGCAAGCTTTTGTCCGTGACGGCCCAGCAGCGGGGTTAATAAATAGAAAATAAGTCCGAAAATCAAAGCGCAGACAATGCCTGCGATCATTTGCTGGGTCTCTGTTGCAGGAATCCTTTCCGCAAGGCCTGTGTCCTTAAGCAGAGCCCTAATCAATAAAAATACCCCGTATCCGAACAATACACCGACCAAGCTTAATACGAACCGTAAAAGCTTTTTTATCATTATGCCCTCCTTCTTATTAAGTTTTAAAAAATAATTCCGCCGTCATCCGAAACGGGCATCGGGCGGGGAGACATTCCGGAGGCTTCTCGTGGTGGTCACACGGCTGAATTGATAATGTTTTCGGCGGATTCAGGGTCGATATTCTTCACGAGAATGATCTCGCTGATCAGGATCTGCTTCGCGTTGGACAGCATCTTTTTTTCACCCGTGGAGAGTTTCTTCTCTTTGTCGGTACGCATCAGGTTTCTGACAACCTCCGCCACATTATAAATATCACCTGTTTTCAGTTTTTCCATATTCTCACGGTATCTCCGGTTCCAGTTGCTCGACATTTCGGTGGAATCCGCGCTCAAAACCTTGATGACTTCGGCTAATTCCTCCGCGGAAATAACCGACCTGACGCCAATTTCTTCCGAACTGTCAATAGGGATCATGATCTTCATGTCACCGTATGGAACCCTTAAGACATAATATTTCCTTACCTCGCCGAGAATCTGCTTTTCTTCGATCTCCTCGATGATTCCGGCGCCGTGCATGGGATACACGATCTTGTCACCAATGACAAACATGGCTTTATCCTCCCGGCCCCCACTGAAACGTTCCTGCGGAGCATATCCGCAGGAAGAAACCTTTCTCATCCGTGCTCTTCGGTGAGGTTTGCCTCTTAAATTTAGTATAAGTTATACCAATAGCCACGTCAAGAACGTACCGGAAATAAAATAATTTTTTAGAATATCACAAGCTTTTTTTTATGTCAATACCCATTTTTGCAAAGGGCGGGTCCATAATATAGGATGTTTATTTTTGAATTATTAATGTATAATATTTACAGATTTATTTAATGAGAACGGAGATGGTTATATGGGGTAAAAGTGACCGAACTCGTAAAGGAGTTTGATTTGAGGATCATAAGCGCGGGGCCGGAAGATACGGAAATCACAATGATTGAAACCAACCGGAGCGGACTTCAGCTTTCCGGGTTCTACGATTGTTTTGAGGAAAAACGAATCCAGATCATAGGCAACGCGGAAAACGCATACCTTCAAACCCTCTCCGCTGACGCCAGGGATCATGCCCTGGAAGTCCTGATATCCCGGAACGTCCCGTGCATCATCATAACCAACAGCCTTTCCGTGTCGGACAGGCTTGCCGAAATGGGCCGTCGGGGCAAAAAATGGATTCTTTCAACCCAAAGCTCCACCTCGAGGTTTATCGTCGACATTACGCTGTACCTGCAAAGCGAGCTGGCCGAAAAGATCAACCTGCACGCAACCCTTGTGGACGTGTACGGCGTGGGTGTTTTGATCACGGGGGAAAGCGGAATGGGCAAAAGCGAGACGGCGCTGGATCTGATCCGAAACGGGCATCTGTTCATCGCCGACGATTCGGTGATCATAAAAAAAATCGGGCCGGACATCCTTATGGGGACAAGCAGCGAGCTGACGAAAAACCTTATGGAAATCAGGGGAATCGGCATCATCAATATCAATTCTCTCTTTGGGAAGCGCGCCATTCGCCAGCAGAAAACCATAGAGCTCGTGATTAACCTGGAAAAATGGAACGAAGATGCTTACTACGACAGGGTCGGAGAAGAATTTGAAAAGACCGGCATTCTGGGCGTCGAGCTTCCGTTCATCCGGGTGCCGGTAAAACCGGGCAGAAACATTGCAGCCATCGTGGAGATCGCGGCCCTGAACTACAGGCAGAATCTCATGGGCTACAACGCCGCCCGGGAATTGAGCAACGCAATTAAAAAGCTGAGCTTGTAATACCGGCATGGAAATCCTCATTACAAGAAAGGCGATCAAGCGATTAATAAAACCCCTTCCGCCGCGGGTCGATGTCCGGAAACGATCATCGCCCTGTGCGGAGGGGGTTTTTCTATAACGTAATAAGAACGGCAGGGGTTCTTTTACAAGCTTCAGAGTCTTATAATTCAAGGAGATAGTCCAAACCGAGCGCTTTAAGCTCGCCCTTCAGGTAAGCTTCGATTTCTTCCGCGCTTGCAAGGCCAAGGACATGCTCCGCAACCCGTTTCGCATAAGCCGTGTCCACAGAGGTGATAATTTTCTTAACCTTGAGGATGGAACCGGGACTCATGCTCAGTTCCGTAAATCCCAGACCTACGAGCAGCAGCGTCGCCAGGGGATTCCCGGCCATTTCGCCGCACATGCCGGTGAAAACCCCTTTCCTGCTTTCGGAAGCCTCCACCACATTTTTCAGCAGGCGGATCAGCGCGGGATGAAAGCAATTGTATAGGTGACTCACCCTTGTGTTTCCGCGGTCCACCGCAAGGATATACTGCGTAAGGTCGTTGGTGCCGATGCTGAAGAAGTCGACATGGTCGACGAACAGGTCCGCGGCGACGGCGGTCGACGGGATCTCCACCATGATGCCGACCTTGACGTCGGGCGCGTATTCCTGCCCTTTCCGCTCAAGCTCCGCTTTCGCCTCTTCCATAATCTTTTTCGCTTTAACAACCTCTTCCACGTTGGAGATCATGGGGAACATGATCAGCGCGTTTCCGTATACGCTTGCCCTGAGGATCGCCCGAAGCTGGGTCTTGAAGAGCTCGGTGTCGTCCAGACAGATCCGTATGGCTCGATACCCCAGAAACGGATTGTCTTCCCTTTCCATGTTGAGACATGGGATCTCCTTGTCTCCGCCCACGTCAAGGGTGCGGATGATCACAGGTTTGCCGTCAAGATCCCGGAGCACCTTCTTATAGGCCTCAAACTGCTCCTCCTCACAGGGCGCGCAGATCCTGTCCATATAAAGGAATTCCGTCCGGAACAGCCCGATGCCGTCCGCCCCGTATTCCAGAACCTTTCCGGTATCGGAAGGCACTCCGATGTTGGCCGCAAGCTCGATTCGGCGTCCGTCCTTGGTCCGGCTCTCGATATCTTTGATCAGGCGGAGCTCTTTCTTAATCCGAGCCGTTTTTTCTATTTTTTCATACGCTTGTGCTATCTTCGCTTCGTCGGGGTTGATTTCCACTTCGCCCTTGCCGCCGTCCAGGATCAGCGTCTCCCCGTCCTTTATCATGGACAGGATGCCCGAAGCGCCAAGGACGGCGGGGATTTCCATATTTCTTGCCAGAATCGCCGTATGGGCGGTCGCCCCGCCTACTTCGGCCAGAATTCCTTTTACATGTTCCCGGTCAATGGTGGCCATCAGGGACGGTGTGATGTCATGGGCCACCAGGATGACGCTTTCGTTCAGGCTTGAAACGTCTTTGATTTCAATTCCAAGGGCATTGTACAGCAGGCGATTTCCGATGTCCCTGATGTCGGCGGCCCTCTCTCTTAAGTACGCGTCGTCGATGGATTCAAACACTGCGGCCTGTTCTTCAGCCGTCTTTGCAATGGCGTGCCCGGCCGTCAGCAGGCAGTCCTTTATGGCGTTCTCCATTCCCTCCCGGAAGATGGGATCCTCCAGGATCATCCTGTGCGCCTCAAAGATTTTCGCTTCTTCCGTTCCCGCTGTCTGAAGCGCTTTCCGGTATATGTCCTCAATCTGCCCAATGGATTTTTCCAACGCGCCGTTAAGCTTTCCCAACTCCTGTTCCACCTGGTCGGGCTGAATGCTCCCAAGGTCGGCCGGGATTTCCGGCTCTCTTAAAATATATGCTTTCTCAACCGCAAGGCCCGGCGAACATGCCACCCCTATTTTCATGTTCTTCACCTATTCCTCAAATTTATCGATCACATCGGTCAGCGTTTCAATAGCTTCCTGCTCGTCTTCCCCTTCCGCGGTCAAAACGATGGTGCTTCCCGCGGAGATGCCCGCCGACAGGACATGGACGATGCTCTTTGCGTTGATTTTTTTATCCTTGAATTCTATCGTTATGGCGGATTTGAACCTTCCCGCTGCCTTTACGAACTCGGATGCAGGCCTGGCGTGCAGCCCTGTCTTGTTTTTAATCAGTATTTCGGTGCTTCGCATATATTTGCTCTCTCCTTCTAATTTACGATTTAAAATTTAAAAGCGGCTTAAAATTTGTTCACAGCCGGGCGCGCGACCAAGCTAGAGCACGACAACGCTGTGGGGCAAATTCCGCAGGCCTCAGACCGTTTTGGGTTTATGGATGCTCTTTTTCAGGCTGTCCGCCACCGCCTCCATGAATGCCTCTGAGAAGGTCGGATGTCCGTGGATGATCTCGGATACCTCGTAAGCGGTGATTTCCATGCTCATCAGCGCCGCCGCCTCGTTGACGATTTCCGCAGCGGCGGGCCCTACGATATGGACTCCGAGGATCTCGCCGTATTTCTTATCCACGATGACCTTGACAAAGCCGGAGCTTTCGCCGGAAGCCAGAGCTCTCCCGTTGGCGCCGAACAGGTATCGGCCGACGGAAATGTCATGTCTTGCGGCCGCGGCTTCCTCCGTAAGACCCACGCTTCCCACCTCGGGCGCCGTGTAAACGCAGCTGGGCGTGTAGACCAGGTTAGCGGTCTCGTTGTGCCCCATGGCGTTGGCGGCCGCAACTTCTCCCATTTTGAACGCAGCATGGGCCAGCATCAGCCTTCCGGTAATATCTCCCGCCGCGTAAATGCCTTTCACGCTGGTCTCCATTTTGTCGTTGACCTTTACCTTCCCCCTCTCCATGGCGAATTCGATCTCGCCGAGGGCTTCAAGGTCGGGGACTCTTCCGACTGACAGCAGCGCCCTATCCGCCTTCAGTTCCCCCTTATCGGTAATGATCTTCAATTTGCCGCCAATTTCCTCTATTCTTTCAAGCCTGGCGGAAGTCATCACCCGGAAGCCTTTCTCCTTAGCATATTTCTCCATTTCCGAGGAAATCTCCCGGTCCATGAACGGCAACAGGCGGGGTTCCATTTCGATGATGGTCACCTTGCTCCCATAGGCGCCGAATACCGTCGCCATCTCGATGCCGATGACGCCGCCGCCGATAATTGCCAATTCTTCCGGGATCTCTTTCAGATCCAGGATCTCGTCGCTGGTAAGGACCAGACGGCTTTCCATTCCCGGAATATTCAGCCTGGACGGCTTCGATCCCCCTGCCAGAATGATCTTTTTCGCCGCGATCAGTTCCTTCCCGTCCACGCTGACTTTTTTATCCTTCGTTATTCTGCCGACGCCATTATATGTTTTTACTCCGTAGCTGGCAAGCAGCCCTGCCACACCGCCGGTCAGGGTCTTTACAACGCTGTTTTTCACCGATACGATCTTCTCCATGTCGAGTTTCAAATCCGTTGATCCAAGCAGGATGCCCCTCCGGTCCGCATGGCGTATGGTATCGATGATCTCGGCGTTCTTAAGATAAGTCTTCGTCGGAATGCAGCCGCGGTTGAGGCAGGTGCCTCCCAAGACGTCCTTTTCAACCAGGGCGACTTTGCCGCCCAGCTGGGCTGCTTTAATGGCAGCCACATAGCCGGCCGGTCCTCCGCCGATGACGACGACGTCATACAAATTGGAGCTGCCGGCATCCGCTTGAGCCGTCCGGGGCTGCGCTTTCGCAACGGAAGAAGGCCCGGCCGGCGCGGCCTGCCCGCTCTGCGGCTCCGTCCTGCCTTCGGCCGCCGCTTCCGCCCGGATTGCTGCGCCCGCATGAGGCCGGACAGCCGGAGCGTCCGGCACCGCTTCTCCCGCTTCTCCGATATACCCGATAACCTGCGTGACGGGCACTACTTCCCCCTCATGCCTCAGTATTTTGATCAGCGTGCCCGCAGCCTGGGCTTCGATCTCCATATTGACCTTGTCGGTAAGGATTTCGAGCAAAGGCTCCCCCTGCTGCACGGTTTCGCCTTCCGCTTTCAGCCATTTCACGATGGTTCCTTCTTCCATCGCCATTCCCGCTTTTGGCATTATAATCGCTGTCGCCATTTTCTCCTCCCAATTCTAACTTAAAAGCGCAGGAAAATTTGTCACAACCGGTCGCGCAACTAAGAGAGCGGATCTACTTCACGTAAGCGAGCGCCGGCGAAGCAGCGCGGCAACGCGGCGGGCAAATTTTCATGCCTTTATCTCTACAGAAATAACTCGATCGGGTGTTCCAGCAGCCTCTTGATCTCCGTTACGAACTGCGCCGCAAGCAGACCGTCCACAATGCGATGGTCCACGGTCAGGGTAATGTTCATCATCGGCTTGACCGCTATGGTCTTGTTTCCGGCGGCGTCGCGGACTACCACTGCTTCGTCCTTGATGGAACTCACCGCCAGGATGCCCGCCTCCGGCGGGTTGATGATGGCCGTAAAGTTCTCTATGCCGAACATGCCGAGATTCGATACCGTAAAGGTCCCTCCCATATAATCATCCGGCGCCAGCTTTCCGGCTCTGGCCTTCTCCACCAGCATGCCCGCCTCTTTGGAGATCTCAACGACGGACATCCGGTGGGCGTTTTTCACCACCGGCACGATGAGTCCGCCCGGCGCCGCCACTGCAAGCCCGATGTTGACATTGGCGTATCGTAGGATTTTGTCATCGACCAGCGATGCGTTCAATTCCGGATACTTTTGCAGCGCGATGACCGCGGCTTTCAGGATATAGTCGTTGACGGAGGTCTTGAGTTCCCGGGCTTCATTGACCTGGCTGCGGAGACCAATCAGCCTTTCCGCGTCCACCTTCTGGGTAAAGTATACGTGGGGCGCGGTAAACTTGCTTTCCACCATCCTGTCTCCGATAACCTTCCTGACGCCTTTGTACGGCACCTCCTCCGCGACTTCCTTTCCGTCCGCCGTGGTCCAAAGGGTAGGACGATCCGGCGCAGAAACCTGCCCTGCTTCCGGAACGGGGCCTCCCATGCTGAGCCTGGAAGCCACATCCTTCATCAATATCTTGCCGCCGTAGCCGCTGCCCGTGATGGCGGACAGATCGATGCCGTTTGCTTCTGCCGCTCTTCTCGCAAGGGGACTGGCCACTACGCCCTTATGGGCAAGGACGTCGCTTGCCTTAACCTCTCCGTGCCTGCCCGTAGCCTTTACCTTGGAAAGGTCGATGTTTTTCTCCCTTGCGATCCTCCTGGCCGCCGGGGTCGCCGCGACTCTCCCCGGAAATCCGGAGCCGTCCGCCGCTCCCGCAGCGGAAGCTTCTTCCGCCGGGAAGCTGCCGGCATCAGTTGACCCCTCCGCCCGGGCCACTGCCTGGGAAACGGCTGCAGGAGCGTCCTCCGGCCCGCCTTCCAGGGCCCTTGCCACGCCGGTCATCTCCTCCGCGGCCGGTCCGGCGTTTTCGTCCGGGATTTCGCCCGGTTCCCCGATATATCCGATTACCTGGGTGACCGGAACCACCTCGCCCTCCCTTTTCAGGATCTTGAGCAGGATGCCCGAATCCTGGGCTTCTATCTCCATGTTCACTTTATCGGTCAGTATTTCAAGGAGAGGCTCGCCCTTCTCGACAGGCTCCCCTTCCGCCTTCAGCCATTTTACAATGGTTCCTTCCTCCATCGCCATCCCGGCCTTGGGCATGATGATTGACGTCGCCATAGTATCCCTCCTTATCGCACGAGAGCGTAAACGGCTTCTCGGATCTTCTCCTCTGTTGGAACCGCGTTCCTCTCCAGTTCGGGGCAGTACGGGATGGGAATATCAAGCCCTCCCAGCCGTTTAATTGGCGCGTCGAGATAGAAGAAGGCCTCGCTGTCAGCGATGACAGCCGCAATTTCCCCGCCGAAGCCTCCGGTCTGAACGGCTTCATGGACGATGAGCACTTTTCCGGTCTTTTTCGCAGACCGGATCAGGGTATCCTTATCGAGGGGCAGCAGGGTCCTGGGATCCACCACCTCGATCTCGATCCCTTCCTTGGCAAGGTCATCGGCTACCTTCAGGCAGGTGGGAACCATTCTCCCGTAGGTGATGATGGTCAGATCCCTTCCTTCTCTCTTTATATCCGCTTTCCCGAGCTCTATGATATATTCCTCGTCGGGGACTTCGCCCTTTTTCCTGTAGAGCAGCTTCTGCTCGATGAAGACCACCGGGTTGTCGTCCCGGATGGCTGCCTTCAGAAGCCCTTTGGCGTCGTAGGGCGTGGACGGAATAACCACCTTGAGTCCCGGAACGTGGCAGAACCACGCCTCAAGGCTCTGGGAATGCTGAGCGGCCGCTCCGGTGCCGGAGCCTCCCGCCGTGCGTATCACCATGGGTACCTTGGCCTTTCCCCCGAACATATATCTCATCTTGGCAGCCTGATTTACAAGCTGATCCATAGCTATGGTCATGAAATCGCTGAACATGATCTCCGCAATAGGCCTCATGCCGGTGACCGCCGCTCCCGCTGCCGCTCCTACGATGGCAGCTTCGGATATCGGCGTGTCCCTGACCCGTTCCTCGCCGAATTCCTGGACCATCCCCACCGATACGCCGAAGGCGCCTCCGTAAATTCCTACGTCCTCGCCCATAAGGAAGACGTTTTCATCCCGGCGCATTTCTTCCGACATTGCATCTCTTATTGCCTGTGCATATGTTATTACACTCATCCTCTTCACCTCCTACGCGTATACGTCTTCCATGATGATGTCCAACGGCGGATACGGGCTGTTCTCGGCAAATTCCACAGCCTTTTCGATATCTTCCTTCGCCTGCTTTTCAATGGCGTCCAGTTCTTCAGCCGTAAAGATCCCGTTGCTTTCAAGATAGTTCCTGTGCCATTTTATCGGGTCTTTTTCCTTCCAGGAGGCGATCTCCTCCTTGGTTCTGTATACGTTGGCGTCGCTCTTGGAATGGCCCAGCCACCGGTATGTCTTGGCCTCGATGAGGATCGGCCCGTTTTTCTTTACATATTCCCTGGCTTCTCTCACGGCCTCGTAAACTTCGACGATGTTGTTGCCGTCGATGATCTGTCCTTTTATGCCGTAGGCCGCGGCCCTTTCGGCCACGTTTTTGATATTCATGGATTTGCTTACGGGCACGGACATCCCGTAAAGGTTGTTCTCGCAGAAGAAGATCACCGGCAGCTTCCACACCGATGCCAGATTGAGCGCTTCATGGAAGCTTCCTTCGTTGGCGGCGCCGTCTCCGAAGAAGCATACCACCACGTTGTCCTTTTTCTTCATCTTGAGGGTCAGCGCCGCACCCACCGAAATGCAGTGCCCGCCGCCCACGACGCCGTTGGCGCCCAGGTTGCCGCGCTCCAGGTCCGCAATGTGCATGGATCCGCCCTTGCCCTTGCAATAGCCCGTTACTTTGCCGAGCAGCTCCGCCATCATACGGTTCAGATCAATGCCCTTTCCGATGCAATGGCCGTGGCCCCGGTGGGTGCTGGTGATCAGATCCTCCTCGTCCAGCGCGCTGCAGGCGCCCACTGCCGAGGCTTCCTCTCCCACATACAGGTGGGTGGTTCCATGGACCATGCCCATGGAGAAGAAGTATGCCACCTTCTCCTCAAACAGCCGCGTATGCAGCATCTTTATATACATTTCCTTGTGTTTTGCTTTGCTTATAGCCATTATTCCACCTCCGTTTCGGCTGACAATAATATCACAAATCGACTTGTTCCAATGTGCGGTATCATTCTTTACGTCATCTCTTCTTGCCTCTTGCCGCCGATGCGGCATTTTTATTCAATTTCTTCCAGTTGTATCTTTCAAAATGCGGATCGTACGGGATCATTTTATCCATAAGTTCACGGGCCTCCCGAAGGGAATCGGTATCCAGCCAGTACCTTCCGGACAGCAGCCGTTCCTTTCCGATGCGCACCAATACCTTGTCGGTCAGGATAAAGCTTCTTATCCGAATCGTTTCGATTTCGGACCATTTATATTCATGCTTTTGAAAAAATCCGTAAAAGGTCAGTGTTTCCCCGTCGTCGGTGATGAGGCGGGGCTGGTTCATCGCCACGAGAGAACTGATCAGCAGGAGCGGCACAATGGTGACAGCCAATTGCTGCAGCGGGCCGTTCTCGCCCTGAACAAGGCTGTAGACAGCCCAGACCAGCACGCAGACCATCATGATGTTCGGGCCTAAAACCGATACCAGGTAATATCCGGTATCGTATCGGTACTCCTTCATGTTCTCCTCCTTATTACTCCTATTACTCCACTATAAATGTAATGCCGGCCGGGCCGGTTAAAACCTCCCGTGGCAGCCTGCCGTCCCGACGGCCGCTCACCGTGATTTACGGACCATTTGAAGCAATTGTTCCGCGGTCGCAACCTGTTCCATCTCGTTTTCAAACCCGTCAGACGTGATGATCCGGTAAAGCTGCGTTATGATGTCGTGCCCGCCTTCCGGCAGCGCAAGCAGAAACACATACCGGACCGGATGTTCGCCCCACGGAATTGCTTTTTTAAGTTTTGCGAAGGCGATGGCCGTTTTCTTCACATACCGGGGATCGGCGTGGGGAATTGCCGACTGATGCCCGATGCCGGTGGACGCCATCGCTTCCCTAGCAAGCACATTCTCTTTAAAATCTGCGGTTACCGCTCCCGCAAAGGCCATCCGGCCGCAGAGCTCTTCAATGACCTCTTCCTTGGTGGCGGCTTCCGACTCAAATATCGTAAGATCCTCCGTAAATACCTTGCCGAGATCCACGGAACCCTCCGCTGTGGCAGCTTCCTTTGCGGAAAGCTCCCCTGCGGTCGTCTTCTCTTTCTCTGCGGTCGCCTCCCCTGTGGCGGGCTTCTTTGCCGCGGGCTCTCCGCCGGGGCCGGTTTTGTCCTCCCCGGCCTCGGCGCTGCCCGCGTATTCCGCGGTTATGCTGGTTATGCTGTATTCTAAAAGCTGACGCAACTGCTGGATTCCGGATCCGTCCAGGATGCTCTCGATAAAAATGAACGGCAGATCCGTTATGTACGGGTTGATGGTTCCCACCACGGCGATGACGTCTTTTGATCTTCTTATGCTTGCGATGATTTCCTTCATGTCGCCGGCCATCGCGCCGATGGGTATGATTTCTGCCTGCTCGCTCAAGCCCGGCAGCAGGTTTTCTATGAGTTCCTTTACCTTCAGGGCCGAGCCCTCTCCGGTAATGCAGGCCGCGAGGATTGCCCTGGGCCGTTTTGCATGTTCCCCATAGTCCTTGTTGGCAAGGCGCGTAATATATTTGGGATTTTCCTCCAAGACACTGACGAGCTGGTCAAGATCCATGCCCGGCAGAATCGCCCTGCGCACGGCGTCGATGACCATCACCGTATCGGTCCTTGCTATGACCCTGGTTATGATTCCCGTTTTTTGCGTAACGATCTCTCCGAAGGTGACAAGGGATCCCATGTCTACAAGCAATAGCACGCCTTTGCCCTCGTCCGCGCTGATTACGGCGTCGATGACCCGGTCAAGGGCGTTTTCCGGACTTTCATCCAGGGACATTTCAACGCTTTTGGCATGGTTCACGCCCAGCAGACGGTTGGACACCTCGCTCATTCCGCTGGCGACATGGCCGTGGGAAATGACCACGACTCCGATCCGGCCTTCGTCCTCCGCTTCCGGCTGATCGGAAAGCGCCAGGATGCACATGGCGATGAAGCCCACTTCGCTTTCCGGAAATTTGATATT
>Ga0134094_1001692_pt1 | contig 20551 bp, 12 predicted proteins | sample 5_1taG_FD_94458 | JGI IMG/M metagenome (GOLD analysis project Ga0134094, IMG submission 94458) | Switchgrass degrading microbial communities from high solid loading bioreactors in New Hampshire, USA - 5_19_20_110_A1 metaG | ecosystem: Engineered > Bioreactor > Semi-continuous > Anaerobic >... | reverse complement strand
TAACCGGAGTCGTTAATGCCCCTAACCCACCCCGATACATGGCCCGGACACAGCGAATTGGAGCCAGGCACGTGCTGCTTTGGGCCTTTTTGCGCGCCGGGGGCGGTGCTCTCGCTGGAGCCGCGCGGGACGCTGCTTTATCTGCACTGGCGCGCTCAAACCCCTGCGGACCTGCTCGCCGCGCTGCAGCAGGCCGAAAGCGCGCTGCGCCCGCAGGCATATGACCTGTATATCGAGTTTGTCCCCCCTGAATTTGAAGCGCCCCTGCTGGCAGCAGGTTTTCAACCCCACAGCGAATTCGTCGACGCCTGGATCCGCGACCTGGATGCCGTGGACCTGGGGAGCGCGAATCCGGCGGTGCGGCCTGCGCGGCAGGCGGATATTTACAGCGCGGCAGCCATCACCCGCGCCTGCGCCGGGGCAAGCCGCGGCTTCAACGGCGAGACGGCTGAATGGGCCGCCGGCTGGCTGGCCAAGCCTGAAAACGCCGTGTTCCTCGCCTGGGACGGCGACCAGCCTGTGGGGGTGGTCTTTTGCGCGCTCTATCACGCGAGCAGCCGCAACACGGAGGTGTGCTGGGTGCGCGAGCTGGCCGTGCTGCCGTCATGCAGCGGGCGGGGCTTTGGCCGGGCGCTGACTCTGGCAGCCCTGCGCTGGGGCCGCGAGCGCGGGGCCGGGATGAGCTTTTTAGCGGTAGACCGCGAGAACGCCAATGCGATTCATCTATACGAAAGCATCGGCTACCGCCTTGACCCAGGCCGCGGGCAGGTGAACCTGATCAAAAAGTGGTTGGCAGCGGATGAACACAATATCGTCATTTAAAGGAGCCCAGGAATGAATAAAATCGGTATTTATTACGCCTACTGGACCCACAACTGGGACGTGGATTTCCACCCATTTGTGGACAAGGTCGCCGATCTTGGCTTTGATATTCTTGAAGTCAACGGCGGCACGATCGCCAAAATGACCCCGGAAGAGCGCAAAAGCCTGTGCGATCACGCCGCGGAGCGCCAGATTGAGCTGACCTACTGCATCGGCCTGCCGGCTGAGTATGACGTGGCTTCGGAAGATCCGGCGGTGCGCGGGCGCGGCACTGCCTTTTTGCAGCAGATGGCCCGCTCGATCGGCCAGATGGGCGGCGGAAAGCTTTCGGGCATTTTGTACGGCTGCTGGCCCACCACCCTGCCCATGAACGCCGACAAGCGCCCTTACGTTAAGCGCAGCATCGCCAGCGTGAAGGAGGCCGTCAAAGCCGCCGAAGACAACAACGTGTTCTTTAACATGGAAGTCGTCAACCGCTTTGAGCAGTTCATCCTCAACACCGCTGAAGAAGCCGTGGCCTTTGTGGAGCAGGTGGACAGCCCCAACTGCAAGATCCTGCTGGACACCTTCCACATGAACATCGAAGAGGAGTCGATTTACAAAGCCATCCTCACGGCGGGCAAACACCTGGGCCACCTACACATCGGCGAGAACAACCGCACCCCACCCGGCTGCGGGCGCGGCATCATCCCGTGGGACTCGCTGGCGGAAGCCCTGCGCGCGATCGACTATCAAGAGTCGATCGTCATGGAGCCCTTCCTGATGCCCGGCGGCGAGGTGGGCCGCGATATCAAGGTGTTCCGCGACATGAGCATCGGGGTCGATATGGACGCAGAAGCCCGCGCCGCCTGCCAGTTCATGCGCAAGACGCTTGAGGCCGCGGCGAACAAGGCGGGTTAACGCGCGCTGAACAGATAAAGATTTTGGGGTTCGCAACCGCTAGTTGCGAACCCCAATTTTTTTGATCTGCTACACCACCGCCCGGTTGACCGGCGCGGGGCGTTCGACCCTGGCCGGCGGGCGCTGCTCCAGTTCGGCCAGGACCACTTCAACGGCCTTCTCGAGCTGCGGGTCGCGGCCTTCTGCGGCGTCTTTGGGGGTCAATTCCACCTCAATATCCGGCGCAACGCCCTCGTTCTCGACCTCCCATTCGCCCTGGGGACTAAAGATGGCCATGCGCGGCGAGGTGAAGAAGCCGCCGTCGATCAGCGGCGGGTAATCGTAGATGCCGATCAACCCGCCCCAGGTGCGCTTGCCGACCAGCTTACCCAGCCCGCGGCGGCGGAAGAACAGCGGCATGGCGTCGCCGCCCGAACCGGCAAGCTCGTTGATGATCATCACCTTCGGCCCGTCAATCGAGGCGTTGGGTGTGGCAAAGGGCCGCCCGTCGCGCGTAGCCCAGCGGCACAGCAGCGGGCGGTTGAGCAGGTCGATGACATAATCGGCCACCGAGCCGCCGCCGTTAAAGCGCTCGTCCAGCACAACCGCCTGCCTGTCGATCTGCGAGAAATAGTAGCGGTTGAAGTTGGCATAGCCGTCCAGCGCGGTGTCGGGCATATAAATGTAAGCCACGCGCCCGCCCGAAAGCTCCTCGACCTTGCGGCGGTTGTCCTCCACCCAGTTCCAATGGCGCAGCGGCGTCTCGCTGGCCAGCGGCAGCACGGTGACCGTCCGCGCTCCGCTGCCGTCGGGGTTCGGCCCCACCAGCAGTTCGGTGACCTGATCGGCAGTCTTTTCAAACAGGCTGTACAGGTTGGTCGGCGCGCGCAGCGGCCGCCCGTTGACCGCCAGCAAATACTCGCCCTCGCGCACGTCGACGCCCGGGCCGGTCAGCGGCGCGCGCAGCTCTGGATGCCAGTTCAGCCCGCGGTAAATGCGCTCGAAGCGGTAGTAGCCGTCCCCGGTCAGGGTGTAATCGGCGCCCAGCAGCCCCACCTGCCGCGGCGGCTCGGCAGGGATATCGCCGCCGCCGACGTAAGCATGCCCCACCACCAGCTCACCTGAGAACTCAGCCAGCAGCTCGTTCAGGTCGTCGCGGTGGCCCACGTGATCGATGAACGGCAGATAGGTGCGGTAAGCGGCTTCCAGGTCCAGCCCGTGCAGGTGCGAGTCATAGAAGAAATCACGGTGAATGCGGAACGCCTCGCGGAAGATCTGCCGCCACTCGGCACGCGGGTCCACAGCCACTTCCACGCCGTCCAGGTTGAGCTTCCCGGCTTCGGGTTCGGGCTTCTTATCGGTATCGACGACGGCAAAGCTCGCCTCGCCCGGCGCGCGGTAGAGCAGCTTCTTGCCGTCCGCGCTGACCCAGTAATCTAAAACCTGCTCGACAAATGTCTCGGTCTTGCGCTCTTTGATGTCGTAGACCTTCAGTTCAAAGACCTGCGGGCCGCCGTCGGGGCTGGGCGGCTGGTTGGGGACCGTCTCAAGGAAGAACAGCTTGCCGTCCGCTGCCTGCAGGCGGGCATAATCACGCTCGGGGACCGGCAGCGCCAGGATGCGCTGGTCCAGCCCGTCGAGGTCGATCTTCACCACGGGCGGGGTCGCGGGCTTGCCGTCCTTGCCTTTTGCGTCCACCGCGCCGTCCTGCGGCTTTTCTTCTCCGGCGGATGCCGTTTCTTCGTCACTCTCAGGGCGCAGCGGCGAAGGCTCGTCTTTATCCAGCACCGCCACATACAGGCTGCGCTGCACGGGCCGGTCGTATGAAGACATATCCAGCCAGCCGATGTTCAGGCCGTAGTTGGCGCTGGCGGTGAAAAACAGATACTTGCCGTCGCGGCTGAAACAGGCGCTCGTCGTGTCGCTCATCCCGTCGGTCACCTGGTGAATCGTCCCGTCCGGCAGGTGGTAGAGGAACACCGCACGAAGCTGGTTATCCAGGCGGCGGGTATAGGCCAGCCATGCGCTGTCGGGCGACCAGGCCGGGTCAAGGCTGCGCAGTGGGTGATCGAACAGGTCGGAGTCCACGCGCGTGACCTTCTGGCTGCTGACCTCCACATAATACAGGTTGAGCGCCTTATCGGTGAAGGCAATCTTCTGGCTGTCGGGCGACCAGACCGGCGAATAGTAGTAGGTGGGGTTCTCCAGCGCGATGACGGCTTTCTGCGCACCCTTCTGGTCGGCGATGACCAGTTGATATTCACCCGAAGCGTCGGAGAAATAAGCAATCGACTGCCCATCCGGCGACCACGCAGGGAAGCGGTCCGCCGCGCCGGGCGACTGGGTCAGGTTGCGGACTGCGCCCTTCTTGACCGGCACGGTCAGCACCTCGCCGCGCGCCTCAAAGACCGCGCGCTGGCCGGTGGGCGAGATGCCCGCGTTCTGGATAAACCGCCCGGCCTTCTCGTAGCGCGGGCGCGCGTAGGGCAGGTCTGCGGTGATGGCAATGCGCAGCGCCTGCGAGCGGCGCGCAGCCGGGTCAAAGCGGTGCAGCCGCCCGCCCTGCTCGTAGATCAGTTCGCCCGCCCCTGCCGACAGCCAGCGGATGTCAAAATCTTCGTGGAAGGTGAGCTGTTCCACCGACGGCGCGCCCAACTCCCAGCGGAAGAGATTCATGGTCCCGCAGCGGTCAGAGATGAAATACAGCGCATTGTCGAGCCAGCAAGGGAAGGTATCTGAGGCGTTTTCATGGGGGACCTTGCGCTGCTCGAGGGTCGCCAGGTCGAGCACGTAAATGGGCGTGGTCATCCCGCCGCGGTAGCGCTTCCACGACCAGAACGGCTCGGCGAAAGGCGTGTAAGCCAGCAGCCTGCCGTCCGGCGAATAAGCGCCCCGGTCGGCCATCGGCAGCGGCAGCAGCTCGGGCAGCCCGCCCTCCAGCGGCACGGTGAACAACTGCCGCACCCGCCGGCTGAACGAGCGCAGCGTCGAAGAAAACAGCACCGCGCTGCCGTCCGGCGTCCAGCCGCGCACCGCGTCCTCGTAGGGGTGATAGGTCAACCGGCGCGGCGAGCCGCCCTCGCGCGGGATCACGTAAACGCTGAGGTTGCCGTCATAACCGGCGGAAAAAGCAATCCAGCGCCCATCCGGCGAGAAATACGGCGAGGTTTTGCGGCCCTTCTGCGCGGTCAGGCGGCGCGGGTGCTCGCCGTTTTTACCGGCGATCCACAGGTCGCTGGCATAGAGGAAGACAATCTCATCATCGCTGATGTGCGGTTTTTTCAGCAGCAGGGTTTCAGGAGGTTGAACGGCCATTCAGAGAATCTCCTTGAAAGTAATTGGTATTTGTGCCTGACGTTAAAAACAGTTCCTATGATTGTATCGCATATGGGGGAGTTGGTTGGCAGTAGGCAGTTGCGAGTTGGCAGAAAATTAGACTTGCCGCGAATGATCTACCTCACCTAGCTCTCCTGATTCCAGGCGAGGGTTTAAACGAGCTATGTGTCGGTACATGGACCTTTTCCCAGCCTTGAGCGAGGCTTAAAAACGATCTTTGCACAGGCCCAAAGACCAAAAGACACCTGGTTTGCTCCCTCTTCTCCTGGGATCAATAGCAGCCTATGGACCAGCAGGCACCCTTCTCCCAGGCCTGAGAGAAGGTAAGTTTCGCGGCCCAGGCTGTTCGCTGCCGCGAAACTCGGGAGAGGGGATGGTGTCGAATCAAAAACCGCTTGCAAGCGCTCTACGCGCTGCAAGCGGTCTCTGTTCACACAGCTTCGGAAGGGACTTCTACCGGAACCACACATAGATGCAAAACAGGATGAACAGCACCCATACGGCTGCGAACACGCCCACAATCAGCAGCCCTGCGAGCAGGGCGTTCCAGGTATACCGCCGGGCTTCCGAATCGGTCATCTGCTCGGCATTGTGAACGAACTGCGCGATCTCCTCGCGAGGGGTGGGGACGTGCTGCGCTGTTCCCTGTTCGCGGCGGGCGCGCCGGTTAAACCACGGCATGCCCTCCACATTCATATCGACGATCACCCTTCCGTCATCGTCGTCGTACTTCTTTCGATCTTGTGACATTAAAAACTTACCTCATTTATCGTACAGGTGGCAAACGACCGTATGTCCGGGCTCTACTTCTTTGGGCTTCGGCGCCACCTTGCTGCAAATATCCATCTTCATTCTACAACGCGTGTGGAACTTGCAGCCCGATGGAGGATTGGCAGGGGATGGAATGCTGCCCTCAAGGATGATGCGATTCCGCTTGGCGGAGGGGTCAGGGACCGGGGCCGCGCTCAACAGCGCCTGGGTGTAGGGGTGCAGCGGGTTTTGGAAAATCGAAACCTTGCTCCCGTACTCGACCAGGTTTCCCAGGTACATGACGCCGACATCATCAGAGATGTGCTCAACCACCGAAAGGTCGTGCGAAATGAAAAGATAAGTCAGTTGATATTTCTCCTGCAGGTCTTTCAGCAGGTTGATGATTTGCGCCTGGACCGATACGTCCAGCGCAGAGACCGGCTCGTCGCACACCACAAACGACGGATTGAGCGCGAGCGCCCTGGCGATGCAGATGCGCTGGCGCTGCCCGCCTGAAAATTCATGCGGATAGCGGTCTTTGTGGTACGGCTGCAGGCCGCACGATTTCATAATATTGTCGAGGTAGTCTTCGTATTCGTTGGCAGGGACAATGTTGTGCTCTTTGACCGCCTCGCCGATGATCTCGCTGACCGGAAGCCGCGGCGACAGGCTTGAGAACGGGTCCTGGAAAATGAGCTGCATTTGGGGCCGCATTGTGCGCAGCTCTTCGCGGCTGAGTGAGAAAATATCAACCCCTTTGAAGAGCACTTCACCGCTTGTCCGCGGGTTTAACCGCAAAATGGTCTTCCCGATGGTTGTTTTGCCGCAGCCCGATTCGCCAACAAGACCCATCGTCTTGCCGGGTTTAATCGAAAAACTGACGCCGTCCACCGCCTTGACATAACCGACAACACGCTGCATCAAACCCGCCCGGATGGGAAAATGCTGCTTCAAGTCTCTCACTTCAAGCATATTGGTGTAATTCTGGGGGGTGATTGTTTGTTTCTTGTCTGCCATCTTTAAACTCCAGCCTGAGCGTCAGCGTAATTGTAACAGGTCACCATGTGGGTATCTGTCACGTACACTTCACCTGGATATTCACCGTTGCACTTGCTCGTCCGCCGTTCGCAGCGGTCTCTAAAATAACAATAATTGGGCATATTGATGGGGTTCGGAACGCTCCCCGGAATGCTGTAGAGCCGGTCGACGGGGCGGTTGATCACCGGTTTGGATGCCATCAGGCCCACGGTGTAGGGGTGCAGCGGGTTGTGGAACACTTCCATTACGGTTCCTTTTTCGACGATGCGCCCCGCATACATCACGACAACATAATCGGCCATGTCGGCAATGACGCCCAGGTCGTGCGTGATGAGCATGATGCTCGAATTGATTTTCTCTTTAAGGTTCTTCAACAGGTCAAGGATCTGCGCCTGGATCGTCACGTCGAGCGCGGTGGTCGGCTCGTCGGCGATGATCAGGCTGGGCGAGCAGGCAAGCGCCATAGCAATCATGATGCGCTGCCGCATGCCGCCTGAAAGCTCGTGCGGGTACATTTTGTAGACCCCTTCGCTGTTGGCAATGCCCACCATGTCGATCATCCGCAGCGTCGTTTCTTTCACCTGCTCTTCAGTCAGCCCGGGCAGGTGGAGCTTTACCACTTCGTCGATCTGTTCGCCCGCGCGGAACACCGGGTTAAGGCTCGTCATCGGCTCCTGGAAGATCATCGATACCGCGCTGCCGCGAATTTTCTCCATGACCTCTGTCGGCGTCTTGGCAATGTCGTAAACCTTGTCGCCCGCGTTGAAGCGAATGGAGCCTTTGACGATCTGCCCGACCGGGCGCTGCAAAAGCTGCATCAGCGACAGCGACGTGACCGATTTGCCGCAGCCCGACTCACCAACCACGCCAACCGTCTTGCCTTCGGGGATCTCAAACGTCACGCCGTCAACAGCCTTGACCGTGCCGATATCGGTGTAGAAATAGGTGTGCAGATCATCGAACTCCACCACATTGCGGGGGTCTTTCATCTGCGTCAGGTATTCGCTTTCAGGAACATTCTTCCGGTTGCGCTGGCGTTCCAGCTCTCCGGTGATCCGGCGGTTCTCGCGTGCGATTCTCGCCATCTCCCGCGCGGATAAGTGGCTGTTGTCCTTGGATTTTGACCTGTTCTTTCCTCTTAACAGGTCCAGGAGGGAATGCTTTTCTTTCTCCATCGTACTTACCTACCTTTGCATTCTCGGGTCGTAAGCGTCCCGGAGCCCATCACCAACGAAGTTGAAACCAAGCACCGTCAGCAAGATTAACGAGCCTGCCGGGATCCACATAAACCAGTAATTGGTCATCACGAAGGCGTCGGAAGCAGTGTTGATGATGCTTCCCCATGAAGCCAGCGGGTATTTGATGCCCAGTCCGAGGAACCCGAGCGTCGCTTCTGTGATGATGATCCCGCCAAGCCCTGCCGTGGCCTGAACGATCAGCAGCGGCATGACGTTTGGAACCAGGTGCTTGAAAATTCTGCGGCTCGTGCGAATGCCTGTCGCTTCGGCGGCAATCATGAAATCCTGTTCGCGAAGCGACAGAATCTGTCCGCGGACGATACGCGCGACGCCTGTCCAGCCAAGGATACCCAGCACCGCCATCAACAGGAAAATGCGGGCCATCGGGTCGACTTCCAGCGCATCCATCACCGAACCAAAAATGAGGACCATTGGGTAAAACGGGATGCTGTTGAACAGGTCGACAAAGCGCATCAATGCCGTATCCACCGCGCCGCCGAAGTAGCCTGAAATGCCGCCAACGACGACGCCGATGGCAACCTCGAGGAAAATAACGACAAAACCAACCAGCAGCGAGACCCGGCCGCCGTACATCAGGCGGGTCATGACATCCATGCCGTTGTTATCCAGCCCAAGCAGGTGCTCTGCTGAAGGATTTTCGAAGGTGCGGATCAGCTCGGTCGGCATTTCCTTTTTAACATTGAAGGTGTTATTCACCCGGACGATCGAATATTCGACCGGGTCTTCACCCGCATTTGCGTGTTCAAACTTGGTCTCGCGGTTGTTGATTGCCTCGCGCACAGCCGCTTTAAAATCAACTGGCAGGAAGATCGACTGGTCGATGGGGTTGACGATGATATTCGAGATCTCGGCAAATTCCGCGCCCGAGCTGTCCAAAATGGTGACCAGTCCTTCGTCGTTGCGGATGTTGAATGTCTGATCGCCCACGGTAAAGCTGCCGGCGTTCTCCGCAATCGCGCGGCTGCTGGCAAGTTTAAAGTCATACGAGTCAACCATGCTGACGTTGGCCTGGTCGTATGCGTCGTAAACGCTGAGGATTGCCAGCGCCACGTCGTGCTCGGTCGAAATCTGCGATACCTTCTTGTTCCTCGTGATCCGGTAGGTCACGCCGTCCAGATCAAACGCGTTTTGTTTGTCAGCCACGGCGGCTTCATAAGCCTCGATAAACGCAGGCGACAGCTTGCTCCCATCCAGCGAGTGGACTTTGCCGAGCAGCGCTTCAGCCACGGGATCGAGCTGGAGGATGCGGTAGACGTTCTCAGCCTCGTTCACATAGAAATAGGTCTGATCACCGGCGGTGAAGGTATCCTGGTTCTTTCCCAGGGCTAAAAGGAACTGCGCGCGCGCAGGGCTGCCGAAGTTCTCGCCCTCTACGACAGTGTAGCGCAGCTCTTCGTTATAGATTGCCCCGGCAAACTCTTTGGACATGCTGCCCACGCCTTTAAAGACCTGCGTCTGCCCATACGGCGAAAAGACGGGGCCGAGAAATGAAAAAATGAACATGAACAGCAGGATGAGAAGCCCGATGACGGCGAGCCTGTTGCGGATGAACCGCTTGAAAACAAGCATGCCGGGCGAAAGCACCTTGACGCGCCTCGCGTCGTCGAGCTGCATCTCTTCGACGGGTTCGCTCCCGGGGGTAATTCCTTGTTCCAAATTCTGATTGAGTTCTTCGATTGCCATATCTCACCACCACTAATTTGCTCTGACGCGCGGATCGACCACAGCGTACATAATATCCGCAATGAGCAGGCTGATCTGCGTCAGGATAATGAGGAAGGTCGCATAGAACATGGCGAACGGAATATCACCGCGCGTGATCGCCTGGAAGGATATGTAACCAATTCCAGGAATCTGGAAAAGCGTTTCGGTAATGAGCGAGCCGCCAAACATCGCCGGAAGCAGATAGCTCATGTAAGAAACCAGCGGGATCAGGGTGTTCTGAAAAGCGTGTTTATTGATCACGACTTTTTCAGGGAGACCCTTGGCGCGCGCAGTCCGGATGTAGTCTGAGCTGAGAACTTCCAGCATATTCGTACGGGTATAACGCATCAGCCCGCCGATCGATAGCATCGTCAGCGTGACGATCGGCAGAACCATGTGATATCCCATGTCCAGCACCTGCTCAACAGGGGTCATCGAAGAGAAGAACCGGCCAGTTAACCCATAAAGATCAAACCAGCCAAGCTTTATCGAGAAAACGTACTTCAATAATGTCGCCAGGAAAAATGTCGGCAGTGAAATACCCATTAACGCGAAGACCGTGATGCTATAGTCCGTCTTGCTGTATTGCTTTCTGGCTGCCAGGATACCCAGCGGTATAGCGATAAAAAGTTCAACGATCAGCGTAATGATATTTATTATGACGGAATACCAGATAACCTGTGAAAATTTTTCTGTTACAGGTATGCCATAATGCCAGGATTCACCGAATTCGCCTCGTACGGCATTTCCCAGCCAACCAAAAAAACCGGGAATAATTCCCTCATCGAGGCCGTAAACGGCGTTGAGCTGGTCCAGCCATTCCTGGTAAGTCTTAGTGCTCAACGGATTACTGGCCCGTTCCCTCGCGATGGTCTCTACATAAGAGGTCGGAAGGCAGCGGATAACGGTATAGATCACCATTGCTCCGAAGAACGTGATGAACAAACCGAGTATGAGTCTCCTGATAATAAATATACGCATGGCAGCCCTTCATGTAGATCGATAAAATCGAGCTGTTCTTGCTCGTGCAAAAAAGATGTTGTGAGCCCACCCAGCGGGTGGGCTCACAAAAGACTTACACCTCAGCTTCCTGCGCCGTTATCGGGCGCCGTCAGCCTCAGCAAGCGTTCAAACTAGTTCATCTCCACCAGTTCGATGTCGTTCAGCCAGCCCCAGAAGGTGGTGATATCGGGGGTGATGGTGTCGATCTTGATGCGCTGGGTGCTGAAGATGACCGAGTTCTGGCGCTGATAGGTCGGGATTTCAACGGCCCAGTCGATGATCTTGTCAAGAGCCTGCTTGTAAACGGCCTTGCGGTAGTTCTGATCATCGCTCTTGCGGGCGTCGAGGATGAGCTGGTCGAGCTCAGCGTCGCGGATGTGGTAGTGGTTCGAGTCTGAACCGCCCTCACCGACAACGTTGCTGCTGTAATAGACCTGATACATATCAGGATCGATCGTCGCGCCCCAGGCTGCAGTCCAGAGTTCCTGCGTACCGGCATCCAGGGAATCCCAGAGGACGTTGGAGTCGGCGGGGTCGTTGATCTTGAGTTCAAAGCCCATCTTGGCCAGGGAGGCCTGGGCGCTGGTCAGGATTGCGAAAGCGGGGTGATCGCCGGTGCCGTCGCCAGGAACGATGACCTCGTAGCTGAGCTTCGCGCCCTCAGGAGCAGCGACGAGCTTGCCGTTCTCGACCGTGTAGCCGGCAGCCTCGAAGAAGCCCAACGCGGCAGCTTCAGCAGCAGCGTATTTCTCTTCAGGGGTCATATCGGCTGTGTAGATGGGGTTGCCCTCAACGTCGACCGAGAACGCGATCTGGTAGTCTTCGTCGGTCGGCTGCGGGGCTGCCCAGGAGGTGTTCGAGATCGGGTAGTTGATGACCGAAGCAGCTTCACCGTAGTAGCTGTCGATAGCGACGTCGCGGTGGACGGCCAGGATGGTCGCCAGGGCGCGGCGCAGGTTCTTCGAAGCTTCGGAAGCCGGCTCGCCGCCAACGTTGACGGTTTCGGCATTGATACCGATGTAGCCGTAGCCGAGGTTGTCGACCTTGCTGGTGGTGATGACGTCACCGGTGATCTCGCCGTTGGAGTTGTAGGAAGCAACCTCTTCAAAGCGGGCGCGGGAACCGGTCATCTCACCAGCGTCGACGGTGCCGGTCTGAACGCCAGAGGCAACTTCAGCGGAAACGGTCTCTTTGAACTGAATTTCGGCGATCTTCGGGCAGCCTCTGTAATAGTACTCATTGGCCTCGAAGTAAACGACTTTGTTGTCGTATTTGACGAACTTGTACGGACCGGCGCCCATCGGGGTGGCGGTCAGGCTTTGCTGCTTGGACAGATCGCCAAAGTCAAAGCCGAATTTATTATTCTCGTAGTCGTATTTTTCAACGTCGCCGTAGTAGTGCAGCGGCGCAACCGGGATGCCGAGGATCGAATACACAGCCGGGGCTGAGTAGCCGTTCACGGTAACTTCGACGGTGTAGTCGTCAAGCTTCTTGATACCCGCGATGTTCGGAACGCCTTCGCCGCCCATGCTTTCATCCTGAGGACCCCAGAAACCGATGAAGTCCGATTTCACGTTGCCCAGAACGTCGGTGCCGTTGGCCGATTCGACCGAAGCATACTCAACCGGGTCGCCGTCGTAGGCGATGTAGGTTTCGTTATAGTAATCTTCGATGGTGGGGAAGGTATCAACCATGTCGAAGGTGGCGCCAGAGGGCGTCACGAACTCACCGGCTTCATTGACCTCACCAAAGCCCCACAGCGCCATACCCAACACGACCTGGAGGCCTTCGCTCGCGGCGACTTCCTCGGGGGTCTTGCCGATATAGTCCTGTGAATAAGAGTCACGGTAATTGGCATTTACGTAGTCGACGATGCCCTGAACATCAGCCATCCATTCTTCTTTGAGGCGGGCCCAGAAATCTTCCTGCTGTTCCTTGGTCCAGGCATCGGCGTCTGACCATTCATGGTCGGGGCCGGCGGCGTAGATGTCTTCAACGATCTTCGCGTATTTATCATACACGTCGCTGGTGGTCTGAGTCTGATAATCTTTCAGGCCGACGATGTCGTAGGACGAAAGGGTCGTCGAACCGACATAGGAAGGATCGAGGAAGGTGTAATAGGTGAAGATGATATCGTCGGCAGTGACGGGCACACCGTCTGAGAACTTCATGCCGACGCGCAGGCGGGCGGTGTATTTGGTGGTGTCGGTTGCCTCGTCGTATTCGACCTTGACATCAGCAGGGCCTTTGTAGAGGTAATCGGTACCATTGTAGTTAACTACTTCGCCTTCGATCGCATTGAAGATGATACCGCCCTGGCGGTCGGTGGTCAGCAGCGAAATCTGCGTCATGCTCGCGACGTCCTGATCATAGCCGGTGTCGGCGAAGAACGGGCTGAACTTCTGCGAGAAGGGGCTGTATGCAACTACGAGCGGTGTGTCGATCGTAGGTTTGGTGGGAAGGTTCTCGCCAAAGGGCTGCTCTTCGAAGACGACTTCAGCTGGCTCTTCAGGAGTCTCTACCTCAGCGGGCTCTTCAGCCGGAGCTTCCGTGGGGACAACCTCAGGCTCTGCTGCGGGGACCTCGGTGGGCTCGGCGGCAGAGGGAACTTCGGTGGGCGCCTGTGTGGGCGCTGCGCAGGCGCTTAGCACCATGCTGGCAACGACCAAGAGGGCAAGTATCGTTGATAATTTACGCATTATTCTCCTCCAGTGAAATTTGGGTAGATGGGATCGTTATCAAGGCAAGGTTTTTTTGTGCGATGGACACCTCCTTAGCAAAATAGAATCTAGGAAGAATGCACCTGACCCGAATAACGGGCATCAGATCTCCCATGACAAATATCTATCTTCGATTAGAGATTGGATGTTTGGGATGGGGGATTTGATAACGCAGTTATCGAAAGCAGGTTATACCAGTATCTTCTTTTTAATTATAGATTTATAACACAAGTTGTAATTTAAGGGGAGCATATACAGGCAATTGAGGAAATTAAGCAGTCCTTGAGGGTGATATTGGTCGTTTCTGACGCCCAATCAGAGCCTTTCGAGGCCAGAAAGGGACTGTCTATAGTCTCGCAAAGTCGCGAAGGTCGCAAAGTAAACGCGACGCAGTCGCGCAGTTGCCAGGCAAGAATAGCAGTGGTTATCATCCACCTAACTTTAAATCATGCAGGACCCGGAGATGACCGGGTCCTGCACGGCTGCGCGGTTAGCGCCTGACATCCATTTTAATTACTTCCCTTTATTCAGCGGAACGCGGACCTCAGCCGATTGGACAGTTTCATTCCCGCAGGCGTCGGTGACTTTGTAGGTGATGGTGTAAACGCGGCCCGTGCCTGTGCCCGAGCGCTCGGCGCGCAGTTTGAAGTGGAAATCGTCAACGATAGCAATGTCGTTGACCGTATTGCCGTCGTCGCTGCCGTCGTCCGGTTCGTTCGAGGTCACCGAGACCAGCTCGATGGTGGGGTTGGGATCGAAATTATCCGCTGCGGTGACGGCTGCCGTCACGTCCACGTATTTGTGATTGGCCGGCCAGAGCGTATCCGGCGAGACACTGACTTCCAGCGTCGGGGCGACCGTCTCGCACAGGGCCAGCCCGGCGATCACCGGGTCGTGGTCAGAAGCGCGGAAGGGGTCGGGGGCGTAAATGGCGTCCTGGGCGGGCTGTTTGAAGGAAGTGTCGTAGTCGATCAGGTCCGGCTCGTCGGCGTTGATGTGCCAGATCGTCGCGCCGGTCACCTGCGGGGTGAGGCTCTCGCTGGCAAGCGCGTGGTCGAGGTAGCCGGTCTGCCCGTCGAAGACGTACGAATAGGCGTATTCGCCCTGGTAAGCGTAGATCAGGTCGGTGTAGCCCGCGGCCTTGATCGTGTCGATCGGGTCTTCCTTATCATACGAGTTCAGGTCGCCGATGATGAGGAAGTTGGAACTGCCGCTGCCGGTGGGATCGCTCGCCAGCCAGTCGACCAGCGCCGCGGCGGCCTGGGTGCGGGTGATGTTGCAGTTGCCCGCGCCGTCGCCCAGGTCGGGGTCGTCCACGTCGTTGCAGTCAGAGCCTTTGGATTTCAGGTGGTTGACCGCCACGGTGAAGACGCCGCCCGTGCTGTTTTCGACAAAGGTCTGGGCCAGGGCGGGGCGGTTTTTGTCGTCAAGGAAGCGCGAATCGACCGTCGAATCGAGCAGCGCGTAGCTGCCGGCGGGCGTGACCGTGCCGGGTTTGTAGAGAATGGCCTGCTTGATGGCATCTGTGCCGATAAAGCCGGTGGGGATGTAATCGTACGTGCCGTCGCCGAGAACGGCATTGAGCCCTGCGGCAAGGTCGGCGGCGGCTGCGTCGTCCGCGTCATTCTCGATCTCGATCAGCCCGACCACGTCGGCATTGATCTTGGCCAGTGCGGCGATGATCTTGGCGCGCTGGCGCTCCAGTTCTTCTTCGTCATCCGCGCCGCGGCATTCCATTTTGCCCGACGGGCCGCAGATCCAGTCTCCGGTGTCGATCGTGAGGAAGTAGTTGAGCACGTTGAACGAAGCGACCTTCAGGCTGCCGCCCACGTCTTCGGGCTGTTCGGGCCGCGGGTTCGCGGGGGTGTATTCCGCGCCCTGGGTGGGCTGGATGCGGTACAGGCCGAAACTGTAATCCATCACGCCGGTCAGGTTTTTGACCGTGTCGCCGCCGCGGAACAGGTTGTTCAGGTCAAACACGCCGCCGTTGGGGTGAATGGCCGGGTCGGGGTTCTGCGGGGTGCGACCGTCGTCGAGCGTGATTGAGTCGAGCAGGTAATCCTGCATGGCCTGGTACGCCTCAGGCGAGCCGGGCTCGTATAAGGCGGTGGGCGTGGTGTGGCGTCTGGAGGTCAGCACGATTTCGCCGTAGCGGTCGTAGTTGAAGTATTCGGCGATCACCAGCTCCTGCGTGAAGGTGACCAGCATGCCCTCGTAAGCCTCGAAGTCGTCGATCGAATTGACCGGAAGCGCCAGTTCGGTGGGCGTTACCGCGCCGGCAGCCGGGCAGGTCCAGATCTGTGAGGCGGTGATCTCGGTCAGCCCGTTGAATTCGGAGATGAGCCCGCGCACGCGCAGCGCGTCGCCCACCTGCACGTCCGCAGCGCCGGGGGCATAGACGAAAATGCCGTCAGAGGTGGCCGGGTCGCCGTCGCCTGCCGGGTCTTGCAGGTAGAAGCCGTTCAAGTCGCCGCTGTCAGGGGCGGCGTTGTTCTGGAAGTCGCCGACCACAACGCCCTCGATCGCAACTTCCTGGCCCGCCAGCGGGCTGGCAGCGCCGCTGCCCTGCACCGTGTAGATGGGGGTGAATGGGTCGCCGCAGGCTTCAGGCGGGGCGGTGTAGATTTGATTCGGCGCGCCGGGGGTGTTGTAGGCTTCGCCCTGCTGGATCGTGCCGGGGAAGCCGGGGATGCCGGCCAGGTCAAAGTCGTTGCGCACCCAGTCGCTGGCTGCATCGCTGTCAGCGCCGTCGGGGTAGCGCGACGCGCCGCCTGGGGTAAAACTGCTCAGGCCGTCGTAGTTCGGGCCAAGCACGGTGCCGCCGTAGGTCCTGTCGTTCGCGCCGCCGTCAGAAACGGCGACGGCATCGACCAGCTTGTCCCATGGGGTGATGTCGAAGATGCCGTCATTGTTGGTGTCCAGGTCGTCGCCCAGCGCGCCGGTGAAGTTGGAAACCAGCAGCAGCGAGATCGTGCCGTTCTCCAGCGCGTTGGTGGGCAGATCGACGTTGTAGATGCCGTTTTCGTCCGTCACGCCCAGCGGGATGACCTCATCGATCACGCCCGGGGCAGGGTCGTCGCCTTCGATTTCAAGGACGGTGAAGGCGGAATAATCGGTGAGCGGTTCGCCGTAGATCTCGACGTATTCCACATCGTCCCCGACGGTGCTGGCCGAAAACTCGTTCAGCACCGGGCCGGAAGGCAGAACCACTGTACCGCAGCTGGCGGTGTGAGCGCCCAGGCCGTCGAAGGTGTTGGTCGCGAAGCCGGTCCACTCAGCGGCAGGATCGAACGGGTCCGAGCCGTCGGTGTCGCCGGCGCACACGGATTCATTGCGGCGCAGCGTGTTATCGGCGGTGCTGGTCAGGCCTGTGCCCCACTCCGTGCCGGGGTCGAAGCCAATCTGGCCGATCACGTCGAGTACGGTTGTGCCTTTGCGCAGCACAACCGCATCATCGCCGTTGAACCAGCCGGCGTTGTTGGTCTGGTCAGCCTGCGCCTTTATCGCCGCGTCGGCGGAGTCATGCGCCAGGACAAACACATCGCCGCTGGCGACGGTGCCCACCAGGTTGATGGTCAGCCCGGCGGTGCTGCTGCCGTTGAAGTACATCTGAATGTTATACCCGCCGGCAGCCAGGTCCACAGGCGCGCCGGTGCCGTTATAGATTTCGATGGCTTTGTTGTTCGATGTGCCCTCAATGTATTCGGATATGAACAGGTCGGCCGGTGCAGCGGCCTGCGTGGCTCGCGCCGGGACCAGGGCTGTGCTCAATGCCAGGATGAGCAGGACTGAGATCAGAAGGCGTGATGTTTTGTGCATGTTTTCTCTCCAATGCGTCCAATTGGGTCGAGGTAGAAGGAAAGCACTGATTCAGTATGATTCTAGGAAGAAGCGTGGTCGAATTCAAGCTGTTTTCATAGTGATTTTTGGGTTAATTCATCAATCATGTACACGGATTGGCTGGGAAGTGTGGGCTGTTTTTCGACCTCAACCTCCCGGCCTCGATCCATGTGATGGTGCATGGATCGGTTTAAAGTCTAATTTTCCACCCGCTCGAACATTCGCGCCGCAAAGCCGGGTGAGGTTGGCTTTTTCGCGGCAAGGCACATTTTCTATCCACCTACACATTGGCGTCGCAAAGCCAGGTGAGGTGCAAAACCAGGAAAAGGAAGTGACTGTTGACCCATAAACCGGCGCATGGATTTTTTCAGCCCTCGCCTGGGATCGGAAAGCTCGGCGAGAGGAAACAGGCCTATAAGCTGCCCCCCCTGAAATTCTTAAGGATTTCATAAGAGAACCAACACAAAGTGAGGCTTATTTTCAAGGTACAATAATTTACCAAAACAATCAACGCAAGGAAATACGACGGGTTTGAACGCGAACATTCTAGTTGTCGACGACGAGCAGGCAATTGTTGATCTGATCATCGTCTACCTTAAGAACGAGAATTTTAACGTTTTTCCTTTCAACACGGGCCAGGATGCGCTGCGCTGCGTCGAAAATGAGAAGATCGATCTGGCAATTCTGGATGTGATGCTCCCGGACATGGATGGATTCACGATTTGCCGGCGGATCCGGGAAAAGCATACCTTCCCCATCATCATGTTGACGGCTAAAGATGAAGAGGTCGATAAGATCACCGGGCTTACGCTGGGCGCGGACGATTATGTCACGAAGCCGTTTCGCCCGCTGGAGCTGGTCGCCCGGGTCAAGGCGCAGCTGCGCCGGTTCACCACTTACAACCCGGTGGAACCCGCTCGAGATGGCCGCGTGATTGCTTTTTCGGGCCTGGTGATGGACCTGGATTCGCACGAGTGCACGCTGAACGAGAGGAGACTTTCGCTGACGCCCACAGAGTTTTCGATCTTGTGGGTTCTGTGCGCGAACCGCGGGCGGGTGGTACGGTCAGAAGACTTATTCTGCCAGGTGTGGGGAGAAAAATATTACACAAGCAGCAATAACACCGTGATGGTGCATATAAGGCACTTGCGCGAGAAAATGCACGATTCGGCGGAACATCCAAAATACATCAAAACGGTATGGGGTGTTGGGTACAAAATTGAATAATGACTTTTCGAAATTTCAGCGGAAGCTCCTTTATCAGATTCTGGGGATTGCCGCCGCGGGCCTACTGCTGTGGTTGTTCATCCAATCCCAACTGATTGACGGCGTTTTTCAATCGCCCTTCGCGGAATGGTTTGTCCAGTTATGCGAGGACCTGTTTAATCTCACCTATGGAGAAGCCGCGAACATCTACCACCGCATCTTCCGTTCAAACCGCAGCTTGTGGATGTCGGCGGGGCTGGTCACGCTGCTTTCGCTGATCTTCAATATTGTTCTGAAACGGACGACCCGCTACTTTAATGAGGTCATCGCCGGCATCGATCAGCTTGCCGAGGAATCAGACGGTGAAATTATCCTGTCTCCAGAACTGGATTCCATCGCGGCCAAACTGAACCAGATCAAACGCAATTTGGAAAAACGGGAGAGGGACGCTCGCGAGGCCGAACAGCGCAAGAACGACCTGGTCGTTTACCTGGCACACGATATCAAAACCCCGCTGACCAGCGTCATTGGATACCTCAGCTTGCTGGATGAAGCCGCCGATATGCCGGCCGAGCAGAAAGCAAAATATATCGGCATTACGCTTGAAAAGGCGTACCGGCTCGAGCAGTTGATCAATGAGTTTTTTGAGATCACCCGGTTTAATTTGCAGTCAATAGAGCTGTCTCCGGAGAATATCCACCTGCCTTTGATGCTGCGGCAGATGGCGGATGAGTTCTACCCGATGCTGGTCCCGGCTGGAAAACAGATCAACGTCGAAGCCCCTGAGGATCTCTACCTGTGGGCCGACGCGGATAAGCTGGCCCGCGTGTTCAACAACATCCTTAAAAATGCCATTGCCTACAGCGCGCCTGACAGCGTGATTAAGATTCACGCGGCGCAGCAGGGTGAAAACGCTGTGATTTCGTTTATCAACCACGGAAAGCCCATCCCGCCGCAGCAGCTTGACCGGCTGTTTGAGAAATTCTTCCGTCTCGACCCCTCGCGCTCCAGCAGTACGGGCGGCTCAGGGCTGGGACTGGCAATCGCCAGGGAGATTGTGCAGGCGCACGGCGGCACGATCATTGCTCAAAGCAGCGAAAAACACACCGTCTTCACTGTCACGCTGCCAAACTTCCGCGCTGAAACGGCTGAGACGGACTGCCCTACCCCAAGAAAATCTTAAGTAATTTATAAGCCGCTGTTCCAAAACAGCCTGCCTGATTTCGATACGATAGAAACGCCGGAATCAGGCAGGCTGTTTATTTTTTTAATAAGGCCCGAGAATACAGCCTTACGCGCCGGCCCACCGGGCCTCACAAGGATTTGAGTAATGCTTAAAAAATGGTATTCCATCGCACTCATGTCGCTGCTGCTCCTGCAAGCATGTTCTCCCACCATCCCGATCGCGGCAGAAGCGCCCGCCGGTGTACTCCCAACGCTGCCTGCTGAAGAGACGAGCGCGCCAGTCAGCACTCACAAACAAGAATTAACCCCCGCAGCCGCGGTCACAACCACTCCTACAGCCGCGGCTGCAACCAAAACGCCTGAAGAACCCCCGGCAGCCGGTCTTGAGCCGCCGCCGCTGAATCTGGTGGGGCAAAGCGCGGTATTGATCGACGCAGAGTCCGGAGACATTCTCTTCGATAAGAACGCCCGCCAGCGGATGTACCCTGCCAGCACTACCAAGATCATGACCGCTCACCTGGCCCTCAAATATCTAAAGCCTGATGAAATAATCACAGTGGGCGAAGAGGCCAACCTGGCCTGGGCGGGTGATCGCCTCGAAGCGCAAAAAGCCGGCCTGAATTACGGGCAGGAGCTGACAGTAAAGGAGCTGCTCTACGGGCTGATGCTTGCCTCAGGCAGCGACGCGGCGATCACGCTCGCGGTCAACACGGCCCGGCGTGAGAGCGGCGATTACTCGATGAGCGCCGGTCGGGCATTGTCCTATTTTGCGAGCCTGATGAACGCCGAAGCCGCAGCCGCCGGTGCGGT
>Ga0134094_1001667_pt1 | contig 20827 bp, 16 predicted proteins | sample 5_1taG_FD_94458 | JGI IMG/M metagenome (GOLD analysis project Ga0134094, IMG submission 94458) | Switchgrass degrading microbial communities from high solid loading bioreactors in New Hampshire, USA - 5_19_20_110_A1 metaG | ecosystem: Engineered > Bioreactor > Semi-continuous > Anaerobic >... | reverse complement strand
TTAAAAGCAAACCAAGGCGGTATGATTTTCCGCTGTCAGATTCATGGAGGACACAGAAGAACAGGATTATTGACAGCAGTATTATGGTATTAAGATTTATGAACCGCAGCAGGGCTTTTTCATGAAAAATTACAAGGGTGTTGAAAATGGTCAGGAAAATGTTGATTTGTATGATGGTGATAATGCTGACATCCGGCTGTAATAGTTTAAATACAACCGGAAACAATGTTAATTCCGGGGGTTTGATACACAGCATGTCAACCGGTGGCGGCAAAACCAGGGTTGAACTTTACATTGACAATAATATCGGGTTAAGAATGAACAACAGTGCAATAGTGGTTTCGGAAACCAATGTCATGAATGATGTAAATGTATTAAAAGAACGATATGACCTGTTTGAAGTTTGGGATGGAATAATAGCGGTGGTTTATAAAGATCATACGGCAGTTAGGCCATTCATGATACTGGATCTGTTTATGCTCAAAGACAACCAGGTGCAAAGGATTTTTTCCAGCAGGGATATATCAGCTGAAATTCAAAAAGTCGGTAATGACAGTGTGGATTTTTATTTACCGGTATATGACGCCAACTGCACGGTTCACTTCACCGAAGAAGAGCTGGAAAACTGGAACAGGAAAAAAAGCGAACTTGAGAACAGCAATATTAGCATTGACAACATTTTTTTCAATGATATAAAGGATAACCTGATATTAAGCCCGATTGATTATTATATCAAAGATATTGAACATAACAGGGAAAGAAAGCTTTATGTATTGCTGGATGTTTATACGGTGGGTTCAAAAACACCCTCGATAGATGACCGGGCAATTATTGAGTATAAATTATTAAAAGAGAATATTGGCTTTGAAAACATTATTTTTAACCGGAAATGTAAAGATGATGATGCCCCTTTTGCATATTTCAGCAACCGGTAAAGCATGAATTACGGTTATTAGTGCATATGTGTAAATGCAAAATACAAGAAACATGACAGTAAGTTGAATATTGCTGTTAAAAACCCTTCAGCGGGGGAATATAAATAGTAGATTTTTTACCGCAATAAAACACTGTAAAGTGTAAAACATAGTACAAAGGAGAGGTTTCAATGGGAAATAATGTTTTAACTTTTACAAGGGACAATTTTGAAAAGGAAGTTCTTCAATCCGATATACCCGTATTGGTTGATTTTTGGGCTTCATGGTGCGGACCCTGCAGAATGGTTTCACCGATTGTTGACCAGTTGGCCAACGATTTTCAGGGGAAAGTCAAGGTTGGAAAAGTAAATGTGGATGAACAGGGTGAACTGGCTGAAAAATATAGAATAATGACCATTCCCACGTTAATGGTTTTCAAAGGTGGAAATGTAGTAGACAACATTGTAGGTGTAAGAGCAAAAGAAGAATTTGCTAATATGCTGAACAAACACTTGTAAGGACGAAACCGGAGGCATAAAGCTCTCCGGTTTTTTGTCAAAGGTATGTTTTGACACCTGTAACCAAAAAGGGATATAATTTTACTGCTGATATATTGTGTTTTTATTTCAGGAGGAATTTTTCATGGGGTTTGTAATAGAGAACATAACCGTCATAACGTGGGATGACGATGAGCTGAAGGTAATGAAAGACGCCGTGGTGGAAACAGAAGAGAATGAAATTACCTATGTCGGACATAAAAAAGATTATGATTCAAATAACTTCGATAAAGTCAAAATAGACGGTACAGGAAAAGCTTTAATTCCCGGTTTGGTAAACGCACATACCCATATTCCCATGACTTTGCTGCGAAGCTATGCTGACGACCTGGATTTGCACACCTGGTTGTTTGATCATATTTTCAAAATTGAAGATAAACTTACCGATGAAGACGTATACTGGGGATCGATGCTTGGATTGATGGAGATGATTGCAGGCGGAACCACCTGTTTTTCCGACATGTATTATTTTGTTGACAGGATTGCCGAAGCTACTGCCGAGTCGGGCATGCGTGCACTGCTTTCCCGTGGCCTGACCAATGGGGAGGATAAGGACGATTACCGTGATGATTACAGAATAAAAGAAGCAGTTGAAACATTCAAAAAATGGCATGGCGCAATGAACGACCGCATCAGGATTGCTATTGCCCCTCATGCAATATATACCTGTGCTCCTAAATATATCAGAGCAATAAGGGATATTGCCGAAAAACTGGATACATGCATCCATGTCCATGTGGATGAAACCTTAAAAGAGCATAATGATTCTCTCAAACAGTATGGCAAAACACCCGCCAGGCACTTGTATGATATAGGCCTGTTTGATTTGCCGGTAATTGCCGCCCATTGCGTTCATGTGACTGAGCAGGATTTGGAACTGATGAAAGAGAAAAACGTGTCATTTGTTCATAACCCGGGAAGCAACCTGAAACTTGGAAGCGGAATTGCCCCGGTTCCTGAAGCGTTAAGGAAAGGTATAAATGTTGCACTGGGTACTGACGGAGCATCCAGCAACAACAACCTTAACATGTGGGAAGAGATGAATCTTGCTGCGCTAATCCACAAGGGTTCCAGGATGGATCCACTCGCAGTCAGGGCTGAGGAAGCTTTCAAAATGGCTACGGTAAACGGAGCCAAGGCTCTTGGATTTGAAAAAACAGGACAAATAAAGGAAGGATTTGCTGCTGACATGGTAATACTGGATCTTTCAAAACCCCACTATTTACCCGAACATAAATTAGTGTCAAACCTGGCGTATGCAGCGCAGGCCTCGGATGTTGAAACGGTTTTTGTTGACGGGAAGATTGTTTACGACAAGGGAGAATATAAAACACTCGACAGGGAAAAAATCCTGTATAACATAAACAAGGTATGCAAAAGGCTTTTTGGCTGAATACCAGGTTTGTTTGAATGCTGATAAGCTAACAACCGCATGCATGAAAAAAGCTGCCGGAATGCTTTGGAGTTGAATAAAGAAAAGTTTTGGGTGCTTTAAACAGGAACCGACATTGCAGTATATAATTAATCATTACCGGTTAAAACACCGGGATTAAATTGACAGGTAAGCGGGGGATAAGCCTGTTTTACAGGCGTATTCCCCCGGTTAACAGTATCATGGTCGATATATAAGCTTAATTCACGAGTTTTCGGGAGTAAATACACTTGATTAATCTTTACCGGGGAACAGGAGTTCAGGGTTTTTTGGATCAACAATTACAGTCTTGTAATTCACATACACCACCATTCCCGGTTTTGCACCCGAGGGTTTTCTTACATATTTTGCCCTGGTGTAATCAACCTGGACTTTTGATGAGTTACGGGCCTTGCTGAACCATGCTGCCAGCGATGCAGCTTCCAGCAAGGTTTTTTCCGGAACGGGTTCGGGAACGCGGGCAATAACATGCGAACCGGGTATATTTTTCACATGAAGCCATAGGTCATCAGAATTTGCAAACTTAAGCGTCAGTTCGTCATTTTGAACATTATTCCTTCCAACCCAAATCGGATACCCTTCGGATGATGTGAAGCCATGGGGGGAAGGTTTTTGAGTGTTTTTACCTTTTCTGTTTGTTTTCCGAATATATCCCTGGTTTCTCAGCTCTTCACGTATTTCCTCCACTTCTTCGGGAGAGTCGGCTTCTTCGAGGTTGTACAAAACGTTTTCAAGATAGTCCAACTCCCTTTTTGCAATTATCATCTGTTCGGTGGCATAAGCATGGGCGGATTTTGCCTTGCTGTATTTTTTGAAATAACGCTGGGCGTTTTCCTGCGGAGTCAGGTTTTCGTCAAGCTCAATACTAACATATGTTTCTTCAGGTTCATAATAATTTAAAAGGCTGCATTGAGTCATGCCTTTTTTTAACAGATGGATATTCGCAGTAATTAATTCACCGTATAACCTTAAAGTATCCATGTTTGAGTTTTCATCAATGGTTGAAACGTGGATATTGATTTTCTTTTCGCACCGTTCAATATTCTGCCTTACGATCTTTATCAAATCATTGCTTTTGGTTTTTATATGTTCTTTTACCGTACTGTACTTAAAATAATCGTCTATGGCTTCGCTGAGATCGTTATATTCCTTGAAACCGCCATACTGTGTCAGTTTAACAGCATGAAAGTCCAGAGCTTTGCCCGAATCAACGTCTATAACAACAGTCGGGGAATACTCAGTGCTTTTTATACTACTAATCAAATCATTTAGTACATCAGCAAGAACCAGGTATTTCACAGGATCAATATCCATTGCAGGAATATCGGGATCAATCCCTGCCCTGTAGCAGATTTCCCGGCACAGCAGAGGACTGAACCCTTTTATTTTGTTTAGCAGAACCTTCGATATTGATCCGTGCTCATATCTTAAAGAACCAACAAAACCATCCGCATCCAGTTCGGTAGGAATTGTTTTGTCCTGCGGAGGAGGGAGAACATATGTTCTTGCAGGCATTATTTCCCTGACCCGGTTTATGTCCTGGTCAATATGTTTAATGGCATCAATGATTTTATCATTGTTGTTTACAAGGATTATGTTACTGTGGCGCCCCATTATTTCGGTAATAACTTTTTTTATGCTTTTATCACCCAGTTCATCCGATGATTCCACATAAAGGCTGATAATTCTTTCGAAGTCCAGGCATTCGACCCTGGCTATTGTTCCACCCAGCAGGTGTTTTCTTAACAGCATGCAGAACATGGAGGGAGAAGAAGGGTTTTCCAGCTCAAGATCGGTTAAATGAATCCTTGCCGAATTTGCATTACAGTTCAATAACAGCTTATAATTTGTGTTATTGGAGCGAATGTGGAAAATCAGCGTGTACCGTTCGGGATGGTATATTTTATATATTCGGCCGCCGCTTATTTTCATATTTAGTTCATCTGCAACAGCTTTAGCCACAATTCCGTCAAAAGGCATTTATTTCACTCCGTTTCACGATTTTGCCCTGAAGTTGGATTATGCTTTATTTTAACATATATCGGGCTATAGTGAAATGATAAATGGGATAGTGGGGAAATATTACAGTTTTATTAATTTTATTTTACAAAATTAATAAATCATGTTATAATATTTTCCAGTACAGAAAAAATTAAAGAAAGGTTTTTGTTTTGATACGAATGATTTTATCTCAGTTTGAAAGGGGAAATCATTTATGTTGTTGAAAAAAAGGTCGGTGGCTATAAGTGTTTTGATTATATCGATATTGCTTTTCATAATGATGAACATATCCACGTTTATAAGATAATTATTTAAGCGGGGGAGCAAGGGCTCCTTTTTTATGGTTAAAACTGACATGTAAGTGATTTCGGTATATTGAAACCGGCTTGTTCTTGGACTGGAAATATGTAGTAATAATTGATATTGTATTATGTTCATGCTATAGTGATTTTATAACATAAGATAAATCGATGGTTTAAACGGAGTAATTGTGGAGGTTTGTATGCCACGTGAGCGCGCAAGTATTGATAAAATTCCCCTTATAATCCTGGTTGTTGCCCTGGCAGCAGTATTGCTGCTGGATTACATCCTGAAATGGGGCTTGAACTGGGTTGATTATGCCATTATCGGTGTTATCTTTATATGTGCCTTTATAGGCTATATAAGAGGTCTTATCAAGGCTGTATTCAGCCTGGTCGGTTATATTGCAGCTGTAATTTGTTCGGTGTTGTTTTCCGAACCTGTGTCGGTTTTTATCATGGAAAAAACAAGCATCAGGGAAGCTGTTGCAGATGCTTTGGAAAAAGCTTACTCCAGTTTTACCGTCCCGGTTTTCAACCAGGCTGTTGACTTTTCGGTAATTGAAAACAGCAGCCAGCTTTATGATAAATATCCGGCCCTGAAAGAGTTCCTGAATGATAACATGCTGTTTGGTCAATTGTTTGATATGGTTAATCCTTTTGAGTCGGGCATCAATGCTTTAAACGATGTTATATCATCCATAACCGATTTGCTGGTATTTTCAGTTCTTAAGGTTATCTCGATTATCATTGTATTTTTTGTGGTTAAACTGGTTATTACCATAATAGGGCTTTTAATCAACTCATTGATTTCACAAAGCAGTATCCTGAGCACAACAAATAAAACCATCGGAATGGTCCTGGGTACCGCAGTTGGTTGTGTTGTTGTCTATGTAGCCGTAGCATATGTTATTCCGTTTGTTGGTTCATTGAATATAATAAATATTCCAAAAGAATATGTTGAATCGGTGATTTTGGGATATCTTTTTGCAACTCCTACGATATGAATATATGGTAATTTATGCCTGTGCAGGTCTAACCTAAGTTTGCCTGCATTTTTGTCATATTGTTGAAACAGTATTTCACTTCATTTATTCTTTTGTTTTACCGATAAAGTAATATGTAGATCTGGTTAAACACAAAGGGTATTGAAACGGGTGGTTGAATGATTACGAAAAGAACAATGGCAAGATTGACAGTTTTTATAATTACCGCCATTCTTATATCCGTCATGCCTGTTAATACTGTGGCGGATAATGATATTGAAAGGTACAAGCTGGTACGGGTTTTTTCGGTTGATCCGAAAAATAATACGGTACGGGCTGAAACCATGCTTGATCTGAACAGATTTGACATGGAAATGATTGATGCGGTGAAACTTCAAAATATAGAGTCTAAAGGCATTTTTGAGGTTTTCGGTGTCAGCAGTGATTGCTTGATATATATTGATTCTGTTCAGAAATCAATAAGTGATATAAAGCCTGAAACTTACATGCTTATAGCTGTTGAAAATAATTTGATAACAAGGATGACCAATGTTGGCAGTCTCCTGCTGCAGGAAGGCGGTATTTACAGCGGAATCCTGGAGGAGAATAATCCCGATTTGGGGTATATAACACTCTATTTTCCCGATGGTTCGGGTACTTCGCCCGAATTGAAAAATTCTCTTTCATACTACCGTACTTATTCATATATCCGTGCTGAAGATGTAGTGGTATATAAAAACGGTGAGTTATCGAATGTTGAAGCATTAAAACCGGGCGACAGCGTATTTGTCAAACTGGACAATGAAGGTAACATAGTGAAAATAAGCGCTACCGATAATTTTTATCCTGTGTATGGCAAGGTGAAAACAAAGGGTACATGGATGCTTCAGCTGGAAATGACCGACGGAAGTACGGTATTGTATCGCATTCCGTTAAATACGCCCATTTTCAGGGATAAAAGAATGGCTTCGTGGAGTGATATCAGAGTTGGTGACGAAGTCCGTATTCTTCTGCAGACAAGCGGTAACCAGGTAATTATTGGAGAGATAGCGGCAAAAAGCGAAAAGATCCAGGTTGAAGCCGTATATAAAGCTTATCTTACCTCGTATAACAGGTTCGACAACAGTATTATTGTTATGAATATGCAACAGTTCAAGGACGGAATTTGGGACACGTCAAACATACCTGTTACAAGGAAATTGCCGGTTAACGAAAATTATATCCCAAGCATTCCAAAGGGGGCATATGGGACGGTGTATTTGGCTACGGGAAAAAGCATTACCGGAAAAGATACTGTAGTATGGATGTGTCTCGATAATGAAGGATTGCGATCCGAAATAACAGGCGACACTGTTGTTGATGCTGACCCCGGGCGTGGCAGGATAACCCTGATGAACAGGAACGTGCCGGTATCCTATGATGACACCTCTATAATAGTGAAAAAAGGCAAGCTACTTGATCCGAGCCAGGTTAAAAGCATGGATGAGGCATATTTTGTTACAAGCAATCAGGTTGACGGTTCGGTAAAGGCTAATATAATCTGGATAAGAGAGCCGTTTGAAGATACAGGATTATCGCTGATTCGCGGAAGAATATCTCAGATTGATTTGTTCAGCAGTATGACCCTTGAAACATTCTCAGAATTCAGCGAGCCCAAGTGGGAATATTATAATGTCGCAAAAACACTAACAATAGATCCTTCTATAACGCGTGTGTTTGACGATGGCGGAAGGATGGATTTGGCCCATTTTGACGATTCAGGCACAAACAGTTTCAAAAAACGGACGGTTTATGTCCTTGCCCAGGACGGGAAGGCATTGCTTGTCAGTACAGCTCCTTTCGGTGATGTTGTTTATAAAGGAAGAATTTTAGACTTGCAGGGCGTTCAGAAGGATTCTTTCAACCACGTCGTTGTACCTGCGACTTCATTGATTATCAAGGACGGCGTCCGTTACAACGATACGTTGCTGAAATGGGAGAATGTGCCTGAAGCGCAGTTTTCCTTTGAACCGAACACTGTTTTTATGAAAAACGGAAAAATAATAGATGCATCCCAGTTGGAAGCTGGAGACAGGATAACTGTTATTAAATCCGAATCCGGGGACAGCGCCTTTGTGATAATGGTTGAATCATTTTAAGCAAAAGCATGGGGGATTATGATGAAGGTGAAGAATAAGGCAATAAAAATAATTTCTGTCATTCTGTTTATATCAATACTGTTCAAACCTGTGGTTTCGTTAGCCTATATGGGTTCGTTGGGCTTTGAAACCGGTATATCTGCGGCAGATCCCTTTGAGAATAATACGTATGTTTACCGTGAAGTATGTTTCCTGACAGGAATTCCGATTATACTTGAAGGGACCATGACAGTCAAGAAAAACGTTAAAAATGACATTACAACCACTACATATAAATATAGCCTGGAAAATGCCGAACATAACGCCTCCATCACAAGGACAATTATTGTGGAAACGACTACCGAAACCAAGGCTAACGGGCAGACTACCGAAATCAGCAGGATTTCAAAAAGACCGTCGGAAGTAGTTAAAGTAGGCAGTACGTCATTTACCTTATCAAATTATGAGTTCAGCCGTTCGGGTATTACCGACCCTCAGCCGGCTGTTAATTATAGTACCGGAGAATACGTCCTGAGAAAAACATACAGAATTGCCACCGGTGGAACCGGAACTGTTACGGTTGAAATAACAGGAAATCAATACGGGTATGATCAATACTGGAGTTCTGCAAAATCAAGCAATGTGGTTGTTTCAATCAATGCACGGCCGGTGATAAACGGAAAAGTGGTTGAATGGGGCGGTTCTGCAAAGATTTTTGTTTCCAATGTTGCAAAAAAAGGATTTGAATATATTGAAAATGAACCATACCAGATAAGTTTTGAGGGCGGATATGTAGAGAAGGATTATGAAGAAAGCCTTCTGGAATACGATGCAACTCTTCCTGAATTTGATAAAGATAAGAAACCAACAGGGGTTTTAAAAAATTACAGGGAAACTATAGGGATTGATCCGAAACCCGTTCTTACCAGGCTTATGGTTCCCGATCTGAAACACCTGGAAGGTTATTGGGCTGAAGAACCCGTTAAGATTCTGTACAGCCTGGGGATAATACCCGGTACGGGTGAAGATTTTAACCCGGCTAAATATATTACAAGAAAAGAGTTTACCGTAATGGTGGTAAGAGCAGTGAAGAATATTCCCGAAGATCCGGACATTGTAAAAAAACAAAGTACGGTCAGGACTTCCAGGAATAAGACTCCTGAAATATCCCCATTCCTGGATGTAAGTACAGATGATCCGTATTATCAGGATATTAAAACTGCTAATAATCGAGGTATAATTCAGGGGACAGGCAATGCATATTTTTCACCGGACAGGCATATAACTTCTGCAGAAGCGGTAACAATGCTGATTCGTGCCCTGGGACTTGAAAGCCTGGCTTCATATCCATATGCAGTAACGCCGTATATTGATAATGACGACATTCCTGCCTATGCGAGAAATTCCGTGGCAGTTGCTTATCGTATAGGTATAATCAGCGGTGACGACAGGGGGTATTTATATCCGAACAAATACATGACATATGAAGATGCCTCGATACTTCTGTATGAACTGATAAAGTATATGGGTGAAGAACTGGTAAAGGATTACCGTGACAGGGTTATGGGCTACAGGTAGAGTTGTTGCAGCAGAAATACAATAGTGATACAATTTAGAACGGGGGAACAGGACAGATTAAAGCAGGAAATGCGGAAAGCAGGGTTGAGTATGGGCAAATGTAAAAGGATTTGCATAGTTTTTTTGTTCTTTATCATCATATCTAATTTATTAGTAATGCCTGTTCGTGCAGAAGAGGATTATTCGGACTACCTGGACAGCATAATGGACATGATCCAGAATACCTACTACAAAGATGTCCCCAGGGATAAGTTGCTTGAGGGGGCAGTCCGTGGGCTTTTCGATACGCTGGATGATTACACGGTTTTCTATAACGTAGAGGAGGCAAACTCTTTTTTCAGTTCAATGGAGGGGAATTACCGCGGTATCGGTGTTGAAATAATGGAAACATCCGAGGGAGCACTTATTACACGTGTATTCAGTAATTCTCCTGCTGAAAGCGCGGGTATTTTACGCGACGATATAATTGTCAAGGTTGACGGTAAAGACGTAAAAGGATTATCGTCACAGGACATAGCCAACTTAATAAGAGGAGATGAAGGAACCATAGTTGAAATCGGAATTATTCGTGGTTCTTCTCCCGAGATTGTTTATTACAAGGTGGAAAGAAACGTTGTTACTTTAAGCCCTGTAACATGGAAGGTTTACGGTGACATCATGTATATTAAGCTTGAATCGTTCAGCAGCAATAGCTTCAAGTTTTTCGAAGAAGCACTGAAAGAAGCCGATAAAAACGGAATCAAAAAGCTTATCCTGGATCTCAGAAACAACCCCGGCGGCGAGGTAGGCCAGGCTGTTAATATAGCACGACTCCTTGTGCGGGAAGGTATTATTACAACCCTGGATTTCAAGTCGGAAGAATACCCCGACTCAATTTACCGTTCATATCTCAAGAAACCAAAGTATGTAACTGCAGTGCTTGTAAACGGGAATTCCGCAAGTGCATCTGAAATACTTGCAAGTGCTTTGCAGGATTCGGGCGACGGTTTTCTTGTAGGAACAAAGACCTATGGCAAAGGTGTTTTTCAAAATCTGTACCCGATACTGAATCCAAGTGCCTATGAAAAATACAAGAAGCTGTATGGTGAGAATATTGTAAACGGTTATGATTGGATGAACAAGTACAGGGTCCAGGTATACCAATCAGATATCATAGGTTGGGCAAAAATAACAACAGGGCATTACCTGACCAGGAACGGCAGAATGATTGACGGAACCGGGTTGACTCCCGATTTCCAGGTTGAAGATTATCAGCTGATTGCAGGTATAGATGTCAATAGTATAAATCCGCTTGAATCATCAGATGTTATAGGGTTGAACGGAGTGGGCAATGATGTCTACAGTTGTGAAAGAATATTGAAAATTAAAGGGTACGATATTGATACACCCGATAACATACTTGATGCGAAAACGAATGATGCCCTGAAAAAATACCAGGCAGAAAAGGGACTAAATGTGACAGGAGTATTGGATAGCGCTACCAGGAGCAAGCTGAATGATGATCTTAATACCCTTCGCATAACAATTGACAGGCCTTTCGCAAAAGCCATCGAGTTGTTGAATCTTTTGAATTAACTGCATAAGAAAAGCTGAGGTATAAATGACAAAGGAAAAAATATTAAAGTCGGGACTTAGAATACTTATTCTGATGAGTTTAATAGCCGTCATTTTTACTGCTGTATTGGTTTCAATTAATGAAGATTCAATTGAATTTAATTGGAATGTATTGGATCTGAGAGCACTGGTGGAAAAAATACATTTTGATGACTCGGTTAAGCAGGCTGGAGCCTTTAGTTTAGATGATCTTGATATTTCCCGGACAGCAGGGTATGATGGTAATTTGCTGGTTCTCACAAATTATGATATAAGACTGTTTGGTTCAAACGGTGAAGAGATATGGTATTATACCCATGAAGTAAGACATCCTGTTTTGAACATAAACGGGAAGCAGATACTTGTTTATGAGGAAAACGGCAAGTCATACATGGTAATAGAAGATGGTAAAGTAGCGCTTAAGGAAACGCTGGATGAAGAAATCTCATTCGGGGAAATAACCGATAATTATGTGTTATTCATTACCATAGGCGATAATGGTTACAAAAGGACCATAAGATTTATATCTCCGGAAACAGGTATAAGCCTTGGGGCACTGTACATTGATGATTATTATCCGTATTATGCAAAGGCTTTAAGCAGTAATGACGGATTTCTCTTATACGGCCTTGGTATGAATTCCACTAGTATTTCTACAATAATTCGAATATACGAAAGAACCGGGAAAATAACTCCTGTTGCCAATATTGAGATTGAAGGCCTTTATCCTGTCATGTATGACAACAACAGCAATTATTTTTTTGTAGGTGAAAAAAAGGTTTTCTGTTATGATAATGATTTGGATTTGACCTGGTCTGAAGAATATGCTGATAATATTACAGCAGCCGGGCTGTTTGAAAATAATGGTGCCATTGTTGCTGTAAGCGGTGAATCGAAAACCATTAAGTTTTACAACTCCGCAGGTGCAGAAATTAGCAGCATTGAAACCGAAAACAGCGTGCAAAACATTACAGTGTATAAAAACACCGCTGCAGTTATTTATGGTTCAAAAGTTTTATTTTACGATTCTTCAGGTAAGTTGATTAACAGTGCTTCAATGCCGGGAATCAGTATCAGCGTGCATTTTGTAAACAGTTCACAGGCTTTCCTTGTATCTGAGCATGAAGCTGTTCTTTACAATATTTCAAGTAAGTAAAATGAAATTATACAGTTGTTTATCAACACAAAATCTAATACCATATATATTATTATATGGATAACAGATAGAAAACCAGTACCTCTGAACAGCAGCGATAGGTGTTATTATGATTTTAACTGTTACATTAAATCCTGCCATAGACAGGACAGTTCATATTGAAGATTTTAAAGAAGGAAAACTTAACAGGGTAAAATCTGCCAGGATAGATCCCGGAGGGAAAGGGATTAATGTATCAAAAGCCTTAAGTACTTATGGTGTTGAGCAGAAGGCAACAGGTATGCTTGCCGGCATGAACGGAAGGCATCTTTTGACATTGCTTGACAAGTATGAATTTCCAAAAGAATTTATGATGGTATCGGGTGAAACCCGTGTAAATATCAAAATCAATGACCTGAAAACCGGTTTGGTTACCGAAATAAATGAAACCGGACCGGAGATTCAAAAAGACGATGCCGAAGAATTCATGAAGCTCCTGAAAAAGCAATTGCAAAACTGTGATATTATGATCCTGTCGGGAAGTCTTCCGAAAGGCCTTCCTTCGGATTTCTATGCCCGGTGCATCAAAATGGCTGCTGATATGAATGTACTTTCGATACTTGATTCTGATGGTGAAGCCTTAAAACTGGGATGCAATGCATTGCCTTTTGCAATAAAACCAAATCTTGTTGAATTTGAACGCCTTACAGGAAAAACTTTATCGGATGTAAAAGAGATCCGTGATGAAATGAAAGCATTGCAGGAAACCGGAATAGAGCTGATTCTTGTTTCGATGGGAAAAGACGGTTCAATATTGAGTTACCGCAATAAAACCTACCATGCGATGCCATTGCATGTCAAGGTTAAATCAACAGTTGCTTCAGGCGATTCAATGGTTGCAGCGCTGGCTTATTGCGTTAAGAATGATTTTCCACCGGAGGAGATTGCAAAAATTACTTCTGCTGCAGGATCATTAACTGCAGCGCTCGACGGTTCGGACATGTCCGGTTGGAATGATATTAAAGACGTGTATAGGGAAGTCAATATACAAGAAATTTAAACAGGAGATGGTAGTTTTGTTATATCCGTTAAAATTTCAACCTGTTTACAAGGATTATATCTGGGGTGGAAGGAACCTTGCAAAACTCGGAAAGCGGCTTCCGGACGGTAAAGTCGCAGAAAGCTGGGAACTGGCCTGCCATAATGACGGTATGAGCATAGTAGTCAATGGAGAATATAAGGGAAGGACTCTCAAGTCCATGCTTGAAGAATTCGGCGACAGGATTATGGGAGATTTGGCCGATCAAAATACTGGTTTTCCGTTATTAATCAAGCTGATTGATGCCAATGACAAGCTGTCGGTACAGGTCCATCCGGATGATGAATTCGCCGGTAAACATGAATGTGATAACGGAAAGAATGAAATGTGGTATATTATTGATGCAAAACCCGATGCCAGGCTGATATACGGGTTGAAGCCCGGAGTTACAAAAGCGGAGTTTGAAAGTGCGGTAAGGGAGAATAAAATTGGAGACTGCCTTAACTATATAAATGTAAAAGCAGGCGATTTCGTGAACATTCCGGCAGGACTGGTTCATGCAATCTGCGATGGAATTGTACTGGCTGAAGTGCAGCAGAACTCCAACGTTACATACAGGGTTTACGATTATAACAGAACAGGACCTGATGGAAAATCCAGACCATTACATATTGAAAAAGCCATGCAGGTTATTAATTTTAATGCATGTGTCAAGTACCCGTATGAAGGATTGGTTTATGAAGCTTCAGATAATGCTTCACTGAAAATTTTGGTTGCAAACAAGTATTTTTGTGTTGAATTTTATCAAGTTACGGGTAATATACAACAAAATACAAGTTACAGCCGGTTTCATGCTTATATTTGCATCAACGGTGAAGGAATAATCAATTATGGTAATGGAAGTATAAGCCTCAATAAAGGGGAAACGGTTTTAGTTCCTTCCTGTATGGGGGAGTACGGTATTGAAGGCAGGTTGAATCTTATCAAGGCCTATGTTCCCAGGTTGGAAACAGATATATATGACAGATTGTACCGAATGGGATACACAAAACAAGAAATTGAAGAGAAAATAGCCGGACTTGAATAAAAATTCAAATATTTTGTAATTACAGATGTTTGAAACCATTGAAAATCAAACTTCCATCATGATATAATAGCTTGTATTAGGGAATTTTTGAGATGGTTGTCTATAAAGTAAGCTGTTCAGGGGTGTTTAAACTATGGAATCTCAGTTAATTCTGACCGTAAGCAAGATGACCAATGACTCTGCTGCGGCAATTAATAATGCATTGATGAGAATCAATGGCATTGAAAATGTTATTGTCAATGTTGAAAACTGTAAAATTTCCATTGAATATGATGATGAAAAAATCAGTGAAAAATTAATCAGAGAAACTATTGAAGACGAAGGCTTTGAAGTAAGATAGGCCTCTATCCGGACATGATTATTCTTTTTCAAATCAGGATTTATAATAAGTAATGGTATGGTGAGGAACAATATAATTACATATAAGCGGCAGCAACAGGTATATAATTCAAAAAACGGAGAAATACAGCTAATTATTAAAAAATAAACAGATTCATAAGCAGAAAGCAATTGATATTTTTATTATGTTCGAGTAAAATGTTGCAATGAAAGGTTTAAGAGAGTAGCTTGCAGGCAACCCCTGTTTAACTGGTCGTCAGCACGATGCCTTATGCATCCGGTCAGTTAATCATAAATTTCTATGAAAGCGAGACTTATACCGGAACTTTAGTTTTGGTATTTTTTTTATGTTTAACTGAAAAAATTCAATTATGAGGTGTTGATTCTATGGAACAACTTTCGCAACTGTTTTCTGGAGTTCTGGAGTTTAAATGGCAGTATCTTGTAATGTATGTCATTGGCGGCGTTCTTATTTATCTTGCCATTAAAAAGGACTATGAGCCTATGCTTTTGCTGCCGATTGGTTTCGGCGCCATTTTGGTAAACCTGCCTTTTAAAACCATCTGGGAATACGAACCCGTGCTGGATGAGACTGTTACAAAGATTGTAAACCAATTCCCGTCATTACAAAGCTATTTTACAGAAAACCTGCATTATGTTTTTGAAAATGGACAGGCATATAAAGTGGAACCAGGCTTAATGCAAATACTGTTCAATTCAGGTATCCTGACAGAACTGTTCCCATGCTTGATTTTCGTAGCTGTCGGCGCAATGTGTGATTTTGCCCCTCTTCTTAGAACACCAAAAATGATTCTGTTTGGGGCAGCTGCACAGTTTGGTATATTCTTTACCGTTTTGGTTGCCCTTTTAATGAACAAAATTTTCCCCGGGTTGGGTTTTGACTTGAAAGTTGCTGCATCAATTGGTATTATCGGTGCCGCGGACGGACCCACTTCCATATTTGTTGCGTCCAAGTTCGCAAAACACCTGATTGGACCGATATCCGTGGCAGCATATTCATACATGTCACTTGTACCGATTATTCAACCGCCTGTTATAAAAGCGCTTACAACCAAGAAAGAACGCATGATCAAAATGGAGTACAAGGATGTTAAGGTCTCCAAGACAGTACTTATCCTGCTCCCGATTTGCATCACTGTAATAGCTGGAATAATCGCACCAAGCAGTGTAGCACTTGTTGGTCTTTTAATGTTTGGTAACCTAATCAGAGAGTGCGGTGTTCTTGAAAGACTTTCAAAGGCGGCACAGAACGAACTTTCCAATTTGGTTACTTTGCTGCTCGGAATTACAATTGGTACAACAATGCATTATGAAGCTTTCCTGAGTCCGGCAACTCTTATTATAATGTTGATGGGTCTTGTAGCTTTTGTATTCGATACTGCAGGCGGTATTCTTCTGGCAAAGCTGATGAACCTGTTCTCAAAAGAAAAGGTAAATCCGATGGTTGGTGCAGCGGGAATTTCAGCATTCCCAATGTCGGCAAGAATTGTTCATAAAATGGCACTGAAGGAAGATCCGCAAAACTTTATATTAATGCAGGCTATCGGGGCTAATGTTTCAGGGCAGATTGGTTCAATAGTTGCAGGCGGAATGGTGCTTGCCCTTGTACCATGGCTGTTGTCGCTGTAAGGGGTGATATGGATGAGTGATATCAGTTTGGGCATAAAACTTATGGAATATGGACTTTTAGGTACTTTTTCGGTAATAATATTGTTTTATGTTATAATATTAATTTTAATGAAGATCTTTCCCTATCGTGATGAGGAAAGAAATGATTAGAATAATTAATAAGCAAAAAATTACTCAAGGCAGTTAATAGGAATATTAACTGCTTTTTTCATGTCAAATATATGGTATATCCTTTTAAGTACATCCCCCTGCTTTCAGCGTGTTTTCCTTAAACAATTGATATTGTAAAATCTCCGGTATTTCTTCCGGGTGCAATAACCGTGCCGGATTCATCCATATGTACGGTAAAGTTACTGGCCGGATGAACATCATATATATTCCGGAGCAGCAATCTCCATGGTTTATCATTTCCTTCAGCCGAAACAAGAATCAAATTGCCTTGTCTTTTCACCCTTAGCCTTAAATCAACATCGCCCTGCCGGTTATATACAATTGATTCGGCACTTTGCCCGTCCCCAAGTTCAAAAAGGTGAAAGGTAACATTTTCAGCGTAATCATAGTCCGGCCTTTTATTGTTATTTCCAATTGCAATCAGGCTGTTTGGACGTACCAGCAGGGGAAGGCTGAAGTAACCGTGAACCTCTTCGCGCCATTTACCACCCTGGATTTTTTCGTTATTCAGCAAGTTTGTCCATGTTCCTTCAGGTACATAATACTTTACTGATTTGTTTTCTGAAAAAACCGGAGCAACAAGAATTCTTTCGCCAAGCATATACTGCCTGTCCAGGTAATCGCATGCCGGATCACCGGTAAATTCAAGGACCATCGGGCGCATTACCGGTATGCCTTTTTCGGAGGCTTCACAGGCAGCAGCAAATATATATGGCATAAGGCTGTGCTTTAGTTTTGTAAAATAACTTAAAACTTCCGACGATTCATCGTCAAACAGCCAGGGAACGCGGTAACTTTCGCTTCCGTGCAGACGGCTGTGGGTAGATAACAGGCCGAAGGCCACCCATCGTTTATACAAATCCGCAGTTGCTGTTTTTTCAAAGCCGCCTATATCATGGCTCCAGAATGCAAATCCCGAACTGCATAACGACAGTCCGCCACGGAGGGATTCCGCCATTGATGAAAAATTCGCGGTACAATCACCGCCCCAGTGGACGGGAAATTGCTGCGAGCCCGCTGTTGCCGAACGTGCAAAAACAACGGCTTCTCTTTCGCCACATTCCTTTTTCAGCAAATCAAAAACTGTTTTGTTGTATAAATAAGTATAGTAATTGTGCATCTTTTCGGGATCAGAACCATCAAAATACACCACATCGGTAGGAATTCTCTCGCCAAAATCGGTTTTAAAACAGTCTACGCCAATATCAAGGAGGGCTTTCAGCTTTTCCTGGTACCATCTGCATGCATCGGGATTTGTAAAGTCCACAAGCGCCATACCGGCCTGCCACATATCCCATTGCCACACATCTCCGTTTTTGTCTTTCAGCAGGTAACCCTTTTCCATACCCTCGTCAAATAAATAAGACTTCTGTGCAATATACGGGTTAATCCAGACACATATTTTAAGCCCCTTGTCTTTCAGCTTCGAAAGCATGGCTTTTGGATCGGGGAATACATCACTGTCCCACAGAAAGTCACACCATTGAAATTCCTTCATCCAAAAACAATCAAAGTGAAAAACGCTGAGAGGAATATCACGTTCAAGCATGCCGTTTATGAAACTGAAAACCGTTTTTTCGTCATAGCTGGTTGTAAAAGACGTGGAAAGCCACAGGCCGAATGACCAGGCAGGAGGCAGGTGGGGCTTTCCCGTGAGAGCTGTGTAATTGCCAAGCACATCTTTCAATGAGTCTCCGCCTATTATAAAATACTCGAGGTATTCACCGGGAACACTGAATTGAACTTTTGATACCACTTCGGAACCAACCTCGAAGGAAACACTCCCGGGATGGTTCACAAACACACCATACCCCTTGTTGGTTATATAGAAGGGAATGTTTTTATACGCATGCTCGCTGCAGGTGCCGCCATCCTCGTTCCAGATATCCACAGCCTGACCGTTTTTTACAAAAGCGGTAAATCTCTCACCGAGCCCATACACATATTCGCCCACATCAAGATTAAGTTGTTCACGGAAATATGCCTGGCCTTCATTGGTTCTGATATAAGCGCAGCTTTTTCCCAAACTTCCTGTTAAGTATTTTCGGTCATGGAAGAACTCCGCCTTCCACTGGTTTCCCATGTTTATTTTTACAGATAATTTTCCGCTGGTAAAAGTTACTTCATTATCTGTTGTTTTTACGTCAACCGATGTGCAGGGTGTTTTATACAGCTCAAATGCCGGTCCTTTCAGTTTCTTTCCCTTATGATGATAAATCCTTACTCCGATTACATCCGGCATGGGTGAGGAATACTCGATTGTGATCATTGGCAGATTCAGAGTGTCTCCACGGTGACTGATTATTTTTGTTGCCGCAAAAACCTTGAGTTTGTTATCGCAATACTCAATATCTCGCATATCTGTAGGACTGAAAAGGGAAACCCCTTTTTTCAGATTCCAGTAACCATCAGTAAATTTCAAGGTTTACACCTCCTGTTACTTTTTATATAATTTAAAAGACATAAACTTAGTAAATATAAGTAATATTATTTCAGCCGATATATACAACGAAGGTTTAATATAATTATATTGATATTTGCTGTTATAAATCTTGCTGTATATTTATTGATAATACAAATATTTTGATTTTCAGGTGGCTGTCGTGGATTTAAGTATGCTGAAAGAAAACAGGGAACATGGTGATTTTCTGTTTCCATTGGGATATTATTCAATGGTTTACAATGATTCATCCGAAATGCTGGACTGCCACTGGCACGATGAGCTGGAGTTCCTGATGATGACGTCTGGCCGTGCTGTATTCAGGGTAGGGGATTTGCAATATAATGTGAAAAAAGGACAGGCATTGTTTTTTAAAAGCGGGGAAATTCACAGTGCTTATTCGGAGGATGGTGCATGGGGGTTTTCTGCAATTGTTTTTCACCCGAACTTATTAAACAGCAATCCATATGATAAAATACAGAATAAATACATTAATCCAATTATAAACAAGCAGTATATGTTTGCAACTGTTATACTGGGTGAAGAACAGTGGGAGCAGGAGTTGCTCGTTCATCTTGATGAAATAATTGAGAATGCGGTAAAAAAAGAGTATACTTATGAATTGTTGATAAAAGCGCATTTGTATGCGATATTTTCTCTATTGCTGAGAAATGCAAGATCTGAAAGCGATCAGGGCATAACATACAGATGTGACAGGCTGAAAAATGCAATACAGTATATTCAGGAAAATTACAACCGTCAGATACACTTAAGTGATCTTTCTCAGATGGTTAATATGAGTGAAGGTCATTTTTGCAGGTGTTTTAAAAAAATTGTTGCGAAAACGCCGATAGAATACCTGAATTACATAAGGGTCATTAAAGCCTGTGATTTGCTTAGAAATACCGACAGAAAAATACTTGATATAGCGATGGAAGTCGGTTTTAATAATTTCAGCTATTTTATAAACAGGTTCAGGGTTTACATGAAATCAACTCCGGCCGAATACAGGAAAAAATATCGCTCATGAATTCATTAACTGCATTTGCAGCTTTTAAAGGGGAAGGTCAAATGAAAATAGCAGTTATAGATGCCCAGGGCGGAGGATTGGGCAAGGTTCTAGTTGAAAGGATAAAGCAAAGGCTTCCCCAGGCTGAGATTATAGCTTTGGGAACAAATGTAATTGCAACCAATGCCATGCTTAAAGCCGGTGCGGACAAAGCTGCGACCGGCGAAAATGCAATAGTTTTCAATATTAGATCGGTTGATGTCATTGTCGGAGGAATAGGAATAATTGCCGCAAACGGTATGATGGGGGAGATAACACCCAAGGTTGCCGAAGCAGTATCATCATCCGATGCGCTGAAGGTCCTTATTCCGATAGGGAAATGCCATATAATTGTTCCGGGCTCAGAAGATTATACAATAAATGAGCTTATAGACAAGGCTATCTGGCATATAACGCAATGCCTGTCCGATTGACAGAAAG
>Ga0134094_1001661_pt1 | contig 20898 bp, 18 predicted proteins | sample 5_1taG_FD_94458 | JGI IMG/M metagenome (GOLD analysis project Ga0134094, IMG submission 94458) | Switchgrass degrading microbial communities from high solid loading bioreactors in New Hampshire, USA - 5_19_20_110_A1 metaG | ecosystem: Engineered > Bioreactor > Semi-continuous > Anaerobic >... | reverse complement strand
AAGGAAATTGAGAACAGAATCAAGGCCGAATATGAAAAGGCCTTTTTGAACAGCATCGCGTTGCATGTTGCGGACGATGATTTTACCGAATAATATTGGAAATGCCGTCACATAACTTTCCGGGATTTTGCAGAAAATACATATGTATGACATAGAAGCCTTTCTGTGAACTGTTTCATGGAAAGGCTTTTTTTTTGGGCAATACTCGGTGAGGGCATGCCTGTTACAGAATTTGCGACTTTACTGCCACAGATTATTTCGATATACTTTTAACATGAAATACAAGACAATTGGCCTTTATATATTGAACCTCCTGTCTTTATCGCAGTCCTGTATAGTTTAAATTTTCAGGCTGTTGGAATCGGGGATTAATCATGAAGTACACTTATTCGGCGCTGATACTGGTTTTGATATTGCTTGTCGGAATGCTTATCAATATTTTCACAGGTTATGATAATGAAAAAGGTGCCCCTGTAATCCGGAAAGATCCGGCATATCATTTCATGATAGTCACCAGGGACAATAATGACCCTTTTTGGCCCAGGTTCAAGGAAGGGGCGTCTGCCGCCGGTCTGGAAAAAAATATTTTTGTGGAATTCATTGATATTCCACACAAGGATCCGGCCCTGATTGACAGGGCGGTAGACAGGGCAATCCTGTCCCAGGTGGACGGAATAGCGTTTCAGCCGTATGATGTGGAGATGAGTTCAAAAGCTGCTGACAAATCAATGGAAGCAGGCATACCGGTCATTATATATGAAAATGATGTCTACTATATCCCCGATGTGCCTACAGTAGGCTCCAACAGCTATGAAATAGGGTATACCGCGGGCGAAATGGCCGCCTCGGTGTCGGAAGGGCAGGCCAAAATTGCCCTTATAGTTAATGAACCCGGAATTTATGATCCCAGACAATACAACAACATCAAACTACAGGGACTTCTGGATGCGGTATCTCAATATCCTGAAGTAACGCTGGAGCGCATTTATACACTGGATACCAAAATGTTTGAAGTAGATAAACTGACCCTGTCAATCCTCACCGAAAATCCCGACATAAACCTGATAATCTGCAGTGACGGGGAAAATACACCCGGAGTGGCGCAGGTTGTTATCGATATGGGAAGGGTCGGAGATATCAATATCATCGGATTCGGAAGTATGCCCAAAACAATGGAATACATTAAGGAAGGTGTCATTTACGGAACTATTGTGGCCGACAGCTATGAGATAGGCTACAATACCGTGGCGCAGCTTGCTGACCTTTGCAGCGGCAAAAAGATAAACGAAGTGCTGAACTCGGGCATCTATACCTTCACGCTGGAGAATATAGGTGATTACAATAAAATTGTTCCCGATGACAAATGGTGAAAAGGATGAAAAGGTTCAAAGACATTAAATTCCGCACAAAACTGGTAATATTCTTTCTGCTTGCCATCCTGACCGTGCTTCTGGCCTCGGTGTACAATTACTTTTCCCTGCAGATGATAATCAAAGACACCGCCGAGATGTATGAAAAGACCATGGAGCTTATATCCATTTACCGGTTGCTCGGTTATTTCCAGAATGAGATCGAGACATATCTTTCAACCAACAGTTCCGACAGCCTGCTGGCCTTTTACGATTACATGAATCAAATAAGGGGACTGGCCGACAGCCTTATAAGCAATGTCGTATATACTCCCGAAGGCATTAAAAGCAAGAATGTCGGAAATATGATCATCAATTACCTGAGACATGGCGAGGAAGCCATTATAGCCAAACGTGGCCGTGATATAGAGGGATATACGTCCTCCTATGCGCGCACGGTAAGGGAAAATAACGAAATAATGCGCTATATTGAAGAAATAATGAGCAATGAACTGATTAACACCTCGGATAATTATGCCGCCATATCCAGAAGGATACAGTTTGCCACCAGGTTCAACAACTTTCTCATTGCCGGAGTGATTGTTTTTGTAACATTCATGATTTTAAGCTTCTCCTTCCAGATCACCAAGCCCATCACGAAGCTGGCCTCGTATGCCAAAAAAGTCTCTGCCGGTGATTTCGACGTTGAAGTCCAGTCCGACAGCCATGATGAAATAGGAATTCTTTATAATACTTTCAACAGCATGGTAAGAAGCATCAGGAAATACATAAGGGAGATTGAAGAAAAAGCGCGTCTGGAAAAAATTCTCAATGAGCAGCGGCTCAACAACCTGAAAATGAAAAATGCCCTCAGGGAGGCTGAACTTCTTGCGCTGCAGTCCCAGATAAATCCGCATTTTATTTTCAACACCATTAATATCGGGGCAAAAATAGCAATGCTTGAAGGGGACATGAAGACCTGCACCTACCTGGAAAACGCTGCCGATATCATCAGATACAACCTGAAAGGTCTGGATTCGGTCGTTCAACTGAGGGAAGAAATTGAAAACGTGAAATCCTACGTGTACCTTCTGCAGACCCGCTTTGGAGATTCGGTCAATTTCAGTATGGAATTTTCGGGGAATGACTCGGCTCTTGATATCCTGGTCCCGAGAATGATTTTACAGCCCATAGTTGAAAATGCTTATATCCATGGGATAAGCGAAAAGGAGGAAGGCGGCACTATTGGCCTTAAGGTAAGCAGTGATGACCAGTATGTCTATGTTTACGTAACAGACAACGGTAAAGGAATGAGCCGGGAAAAAATAGAGGAACTGCTGGGAGACAGCAGCGAACATGAAATAAACCTGTCCCTTTCATCAAAAACGGGGCACACAACCGGAATAGGGATAGACAATGTAATAAAACGGCTGAGGCTGTATTTCAACATGCATGATGTAATGGACATCAGATGTGAAGGCGGACTTACCACGGTTATTTTCAAGCTTCCCAAAAACAAAAAGACGGAGGAATGAAATGTACAGGGTACTTATTGTTGACGATGAGCCCATCGCTATTGAGGCGGTAGAATACATTATAAAAAATAAACTTAAAGACCTGGAAGTGGGAGGAAAAGCCCGGTCCGGCAGAGAGGCAGTCGAAAAGGCCTATAACATAAGGCCGGATATAGTTATTATCGATATCAAGATGCCGGGGATAAACGGGCTTGAAGCAATCCGGAAAATAAGGGAATTCAATCCCGACGTTTATTTCATCGTAATTTCGGCCTACGATTATTTTGAATATGCTGCCGAAGCCATGTCTCTCGGCGTGGTGGAATACCTGGTAAAACCTGTTAAGGAGGCCAGGCTTGTCGAAGCACTCGAAAGAGTTATGGAAATCATTTCCCAGAAACGAAAAAGAATGAGCAGGGAGCTGGAACTGAAGGAAAAACTTGAAATAATCATCCCAACTCTCGAAAATGGTTTTATTTATTCAATATGTTCGCATGAGAATAATACTGAGGAATTACTGAACTTCGGCCGCCTGTTCGAACTTGAAAACAAATCCGGATACGTAATGGTGATAGAATTTGGGGACAGGCTCCAAAACAAAATAAGCGCAAGCGTAAAAACCCAGAACCATTATGTGGACTGGCGTGATATACTTAAATCATCATGCAAGTGCATCGTCGGTCCCCTGATGTTTAACCGGATAGTGATTTATGTCATCAATGAGACCCAGGAGGACAGTTTTTCAGTAAAACTTTCAGCCATAAGGCTTGCAGAAGAGTTCGCCAACAAAGTGCGCAATATCTTTGGGGATGTTTCGATCGGTATCGGAAGATGCTATGAAAATGTCGCCAATGCCAAAAAATCATACAGGGAGGCTATGCAGGCGCTGCAATACCTGAGCCGCAGCAATGATTATATTCTCCATATAGATGATGTCCTGAATGAATACGAGGAAGAGTATGAAACAGATCAGGAAATAGAAAATGAGATTAATGAAAAAGTGGCAAGGGGCGATGTTAATTCCGCATTGGTGGCCTTTGACAGGATATTCGACGATATTGTGCTTGATACCTCGGGACTTGAAGACATCAAGGACAAATGCATTGTTATTCTGGTGGGCCTGTCAAAACGCTGGGACCATATCAGATATGATTTCAGGAAAGTCCTGAACAAAATAATAAATGCGGGAACTACGGAAGAGCTGAGGAATGTTTTAAGAATGTTCATTGAAAAAACTACTGAAAAAGTGGCTTTGAGCCATCAGGAGAAAGTGAATTCCATAATAGCCGCGGCCGACGAATATATGCTGAAAAACTACGCCAAAGACATTACTTTGGAAGACATCGCCCGCGCGGTCAATTTAAGTCCTTACTACTTCAGCCGTTTTTACAAGGAACAAAGCGGGGTTAACTTCATTGACAGACTGACTGCCATACGCATCGAAAAGGCCAAGGAATATTTTATGAATACTGATTTGTCACTGAAGGAGGTTTCCGGACTTGTAGGATACCAGGACCCGAACTATTTTTCCAAGCTGTTTAAAAAGATAACCGGGTATACCGTCACAGAGTTCAAAGAGTCTTATAGAAAGTGAGGTTGGCAAATGAGGACCTTCGCCGAAAGAGCCTTTAAAGTCGTGCTTCTGCTGATTTGTGTGGCTTTTCTGACTTCATGCGGGCAGCAAGGGGCGACTGAAAATCCGGGCAAAGACAGGAAACCCGTTATAGGATTTTCCCTGGCGACTCTGAAAGAGGACAGATGGATCAGGGACAGGGATATTTTCATTGCCAAGGCCAAGCAGGCAGGTTACGATGTAATAGTCAAGCATGCCAACAACGACAGTCAGCTTCAGTATGAGCAGGTCACTGACCTGATAGAGGAAGGAATAGACGTCCTGGTCATTGCTCCCCATGACAGTGTTGATGCGGCACGGTGCGTAAATGCTGCAAAAAAGGCAGGTATCCCGGTTGTATCCTATGATCGCCTTGTCCTGAATGCCAATGTTGATGCGTATGTTTCCTTTGATGTGGTGAAAGTGGGGCAACTGATGGCCGAAGCCCTTGTCAGGGAGGTACCGGAGGGTGGATACATCATTCTTGCCGGCGCTGAAAATGATCACAACAGCAAGCTGTATTATTCCGGATATATGTCAGTGCTTTCAAGGTCCAAGAATGCGCAGAAAATAGACATCATTGCAGAGACATGGGTCGATGACTGGAGAAGGGAAGGGGCCTTCGAATTCGTCTCCAAGGTGCTCAGAGAAAGCGGGGATAAAGTGCGGGGGATCATCGCGGCCAACGATTCATTGGCCTGGGGAGCCATTGATGCCATTTCGGTAGCCCGCCTGACCGGGAAAATCAAAGTGGTGGGCCATGACGCGGATCTCGCGGCATGTCAGCGGATAGTGGAAGGTAGCCAGCTTGCGACGGTGTATAAACCGATAAAAAACCTGGTTGAAGCCACCCTGGAGGTTTGCGGAGCGCTCCTGAGAGGCGAACCCTTCGAATACAACAATACCATCAACGACGGTACATATGACGTGCCGTATGTTATGCTGGATGTCATACTTGTGACCAGGGACAACATTGATGATACGGTAATAAAGGACGGGTTCCACCTGAAAAAGGATGTATACAGAACCATTGACTGAGATGAAAACTGAAAGGGATACAACGGACAGCATTTTTTTGCTGTCAGTTGTTTTTTTACAACAAATAAATACAGAGGGTGCAATATGGCATAGAAATCCGGGCAATTAATTATTATAAACCAACAATATAATTTATTGTTAAAGAAGCCTCCTTCCCATATGATAGAGCTGCAACAAAAATTAAATGAAGGAGGAATCCTGATGAAAAAATTACTTGCACTCTTACTGGTTCTGGTCATGACAGTATCCCTGGCAGCATGCGGAGGCCAGAAAAAGACTTCCCAGGAGACAGACAGCCCTTCACCCAAGACTGAGACACCGGACAATAAATCAGAGGACGGAAAACTCGACATTGGTATAGTACTGCCGACCAAGGACGAGCCCAGATGGATTCAGGATGAGACCCGTTTCAAGGAAGCGCTGAAATCAACTGACTATAAAGTTGAAGTTCTTTTCAGCCAGGGCGATTCCGCAAGGGAAAAACAGAATGTTGAAGCTCTGATAGCAAAAGGAATAAAAGTTCTGATCATATGCCCGCATGATGGCGCCGCTGCAGCCGCTGCCGCTGAAGCAGCCAAGAGAGAAGGCGTTACAGTTATTGCATACGACAGGCTTATTAACGGTACGGATGCAGTTGATTACTATGTAACTTTTGACAGTGTCGCTGTTGGTGAAGCGCAGGGACAGTACCTTATAAACAAGGCAGAGGGCAAGGGCAACCCGCTTTACATATATGCCGGAGCTGCATCAGACAACAATGCGTTCCTGTTCTTCGAAGGAGCATGGAATGTATTGCAGCCCAAGATTGCCGACGGTACTTTCGTGATCAAGAATTCCAGCGAAGCTGTCGCACTTCAGGACAAAGCAAAACTGACACGTGATGAAATGGCAAGAATAATCGGGCAGGTTACAACCAACTGGGACTTCAATGAAGCCAAGAACAAGGCAGAAGCTCATCTGACAGCAGTAGGAAAAGAAGATAAAGGTGACGTATTCATCCTCGCTCCCAACGACGGAACAGCCCGTTCAATTGCCGATACTTTTGCTGCTGACCCGGATGTCACCAGCTATGTGGTCACCGGTCAGGACGCTGAAAAAGCTTCGGTCCAGTACATAATAGACGGCAAGCAGTCAATGACAGTATTCAAGGATGTACGTACCCTGGTCAACGATGCAATCAATATGGCAGTAAGCGTACTCAAGGGCAATACCCCTGAAACCACAGGAACATACAACAACGGAGTTATTGATGTAAAAGCCAAACAGACCGACGTAATAGTGGTCGACAAAGACAACGTGAAAGCTGCACTCATTGATTCAGGATATTATTCTGCGTCAGACTTCACAGGTCTCAACTAGCAGTAGTATCGGGAAGGGATAGTATTGGCTGCTATCCCTTCTCTTCGTTCATGACAAAAGTTTCAGAAGCTAAGAGCAAGGAGCGTGGCTATGGAAAAGTATATTTTGGAGATGAGGAATATCTCAAAGGAGTTTCCGGGAGTCAAGGCTCTGGACAATGTCAATTTCAAGGTTAAAGAAGGAGAAATCCACTGTCTTGTAGGGGAAAACGGAGCGGGTAAGTCCACCCTGATGAAAATCCTGAGCGGAGTTTATCCTTATGGCACTTATGAAGGAGATATAATCATTAACGGCGTTGTCCAGAAATACAATGGCATTGCTGACAGCGAAGCGGCGGGGATCGCCATAATATACCAGGAGCTTGCCCTTGTACCGGAAATGACAATATATGACAATATATTCCTTGGAAACGAAATTACAAAGGGTTTGGCAATAGATGAGAATGAAACTATAAAAAAAGCCCTGGAGATAATGGACAAGGTTGGTCTGAAACTGAATCCTTCGCTGAAGATAAAGGATATCGGAATAGGAAGCCAGCAGCTTGTTGAAATTGCAAAAGCCCTTAGCAAAAACGTAAAGATTCTCATTCTCGATGAACCTACCGCAGCGCTTAACGAAATAGACAGCCAAAACCTTCTCCAGCTTATAAGGGATCTGAAAGAAGAGGGCGTAACCTCCATTATGATTTCCCACAAACTCAAAGAGGTTATAGCCATTGCTGATACAATTACGGTTTTAAGGGACGGAAAAACCATATGCACCATGGACAATACCGGAAATCAGGTAAAAGAGAGTGAAATCATCAGGCATATGGTTGGCAGAGAAATTGACAATGTTTATCCCAAACGGGAAAAGATTGAACCCGGCGAAGTTGTTCTTGAAGTTAAGGACTGGAATGTATATGATCCGAATCTTGGGCGTGAAATAATACATAATGTTGACTTCTATGTCCGGAAAGGCGAAATAGTAGGTATTTCAGGTCTGATGGGAGCCGGCCGGACCGAACTTGCGCTGAGCATTTTCGGAAATCCGAGGGGTTACAGGATTAACGGCGAGCTTTATGTTGGCGGCAAAAAACAGATGTTCAGTCACCCGAACCAGGCATTCAGGGCAGGCATAGCCTATGTAACTGAAGACCGGAAAGGGGACGGACTTATACTTATACAGGATATAAAATCAAATATAACTCTGGCGAACCTTAAAGCATTGGCAAGACTGGGAATTATCAATGAAAACGAAGAAGTCAGAATAAGTAATGAATACAAAGCGTCTGTTAACATAAAAGCTCCCTCTGTCGAACAGACAGTCGGGAATTTAAGCGGCGGAAACCAGCAAAAGGTTTCATTGTGCAGGGCATTGTTTGCTTCTCCCAATATTCTTATTCTGGATGAACCCACACGGGGCATAGACGTGGGTGCCAAATACGAAATCTACACCATCATGAACAAACTGGTCGAGGAAGGCATGAGCATAATTATGATTTCCTCCGATTTGCTTGAAGTCATAGGTATGAGCGACAGGATCTATGTCATGGCGGAAGGCAGGTTTGTCGGGGAAATTGATGCAAAGGATGCCTCCGAACACAAGATTATGGAAATGGCCACAATACAGGAGGGATAATAATGACTCTGATTCAGGAACTAAAATATCTGCTCAGAAAAAATATCAGAGAGTATGGAATGTACATAGCCTTGCTGGTGATTGTAATTGCTTTCGGACTGGCTACCGACGGCCTTTTCACTTCCCCCCGGAACATAAGTACCCTCATTAACCAGACAGGTTATATCATGGTCCTTGCCGTTGGTATGACCCTGGTAATAGTATGCCAGTATATCGATCTCTCGGTAGGTTACCTGGCGGGATTTTCAGGCGCGATAGCCGCCATATTCATGACACAGCATGGCATATCCGAATGGATTACAATACCGGTCGTGATGGTATTCGGTTTGTTGGTAGGAATAGTCAACGGTTTCCTGGTTGGTAAGCTGGAAATCCCGGCATATGTTGTTTCCCTCGCGGGCATGTTCATCTGGAGAGGGCTTCTCCTTATGGCAACAAATAAAACCGGAACAATCATAATTCCCAATGAAGGGTTCAATGCCATAGGAAACGGCTTTATTCCAGATATCGATGACAACAAGGAATTCCATATTCTGACCATGATAATCGGATGCGTAGGAATACTCATCTACATCATAGCCGCCATAAGGGGCAGACAAAACAAAATAAGATATGGTTTTGAAGTTCTGTCAAAACCCCTGTTCATTATCAAACTCGCATTTGTCGCAGCGATCATTGGACTTTTGTCGTGGATTATCGCGGATTATAACGGACTTTCCTGGACCTTCGTCATTTGTTTGCTGATTGTGGGAATTTATCATTTTATAACCCAGAAAACCACTCTCGGCAGGCATATATATGCAGTGGGCGGAAACAGGAGCGCAGCACAGCTTGCCGGTATCAGTGTCAAAAAGATTACATTCATCATTTTCGCGTCCATGGGAATGCTGTCGGCATTGTCGGGAATATTATATACTTCCAGGCTGCAGTCGGCTACAACTACCGCAGGTACAATGTTTGAACTGGATGCCATAGCGTCTGCCTTCGTAGGCGGGGCCTCCGCAAGCGGCGGTGTCGGCAAGGTGACAGGTTCCATTGTAGGAGCCCTTGTAATGGCAGCCCTTACCAACGGAATGAATCTCATGGGTGTGGACATCTCATACCAGTATGCCATTCGCGGCGCCGTGCTTGTCCTGGCGGTATTCTTCGACGTGACAACAAGAAAAAGGGGAAAATAATCTTCAAAAATATGATACTCACCTGGCTTTGCCTTCCATGCTTATAAAGTTGGAAGGCATATTTATAGGTTTATGTATTCTGAAAAGGGGGTATAGGAATGTTGATTTTCAAAAAATCCGACACCAGTGGTCATACTCCCGTTATTGCATTTAAGAAGAACCTGCTCAGAAGGACAAGGATACATGCACGTTTTATGGTTTCATTTCTTATACTTTCAATCGTTCCTCTTCTGGCAACCGGAATAATTTCGGTCCGAAAATCCGGTTCGGCGGTTGAAAGCAAAATACAGTCCTATTCTTCAGAACTGCTGAGAGCAACGGCAAATTATGTGGATCTTGAGACATCCCGCTATATAGAAATAAACAGGGAAGTGGCCCTTTCGGATCTGGTTCAGAAAGATTTGCCGGCTATTGACAGGATGGATGAGATTGCCCAAAAAAATACCGGGCAGTCCATCGAAAGATTTCTGACAAACAAGTTCTTTACGGACGAAAAGGTGATATGTTCTGTCATCATGGCAGAGGACAGGCTCTTCAAATATGGGACGTCAAAAGTTCTGGGAAAACCGGACTGGGAAGATATCCGGAATAAAGTGTTGGAAGCCGGCGGAGGAGCCAAAGACTTCAAGACACTTTGTTTGTACAGGAAACTTGAAAATACCCATTCCATAATTCTTGCCAACAATATCACCAGTGTGTTTAACGATGAGCATATAGGCGTACTTATCACAATTATCGATGAGGAATACCTGTATGAAAGCTACAGGGACGTTCAGATAGCAGAAGGCTCTGAGGTTTTTGTGGTTGACGGTGAAGGACTGGTTGTTTCCAGCACGGTAAGGGAGGATACGGGAGGGAATATTTCTGATGCCGGCTTTGTAAAACAGGTCATGGATTCGGCCGGAACCCTTGAGGGTTTCCATTATGACAGTTCGCTCATTTCGGCACAGAAACTCAGTCCCTCCGGTTGGTACCTTGTCTCGAAAATTCCACATACTTATCTTTATCGGGAATCAAAAAGCATCCAGAACTTTGTAATTCTGTTTACCGGTATCTGTTTCATCCTGTCATTCATCGCGGCCACAATAATATCCGGAAGTATCTCAGTCCCACTCAGAAAACTCGTGGAGGCAATGAAAAGGGCAAAAGAGGGCGATCTCACAATAGCCGCGGAGGACAACAACAAGGATGAAATTGCAGTGTTGCTTAATAATTTCAATCAGATGCTGGGCAATATCAGGAAGCTGATTGTCGGGGTGAGAGACTCTGCCAAAGAGGTGCTGGAAGGCTCTGTCCAGGTTGAAGTTTCGGCTGATCAGTCATTGGCCTTTTCCCGGCAGATAGCCTCGGCAGTCGGTCAGATAGCGGAAGGGTCGGCAAATCAGGCGGCAAGCACAGTGGAATGTGTTGAACACATGGGAATGTTGTCCAATGATATTCAGGAAGTCGGAGCCGTCATGGAAGATGTATCTGAAACCCTCAGGGAGACCAGGGCCATGAGCCGGGGCATCCAGGAACACGTGCATGCCTTAAAGGAAAAAGCTATAAGGACAAGCCGGATTACCGGCACAGTCGTCAACGGGATAATGGATCTCAATAATGACATGGACAGAATTGGCGAAATTACAAATATGATTACTTCCATATCGGAACAGACAAACCTGCTGGCACTAAATGCCGCCATTGAAGCTGCAAGGGCGGGAGAAGCGGGCAGGGGCTTTGCCGTTGTGGCAGAAGAGGTTAAAAAATTGTCCGATCAGACAAGGGAGGCATCCCAGTCCATAAACGATTTACTTGAAGATATCCGGGAAAAAGTGCGGATGTCGGCAAACCAGGCCGAGGGAGCACTTGAAACCGTTGACGAGCAGACAGAGGCTGTCAATACGGCAAATGCTTCTTTTGAACAGGTGTTTAAAAATATGGAGAACATTTTCGTTCTCATCAGGAAATTGAACGAATATTTCAATAAAATGCTGGCATCAAAGGAAAAGGCAGCCGAAGCAATGTCAAACATATCGGCAGTGGCAGAGGAGTTTGCTGCAACTGCCCAGGAAGTATCGGCAAGTACCGAAGACAATATGGAAAGCAGCCAGAAACTTTCAGGTTATGCAAGAAACATGAGGAGTCTTGCCAAAGAGCTCGAAAAGATGATACTGAACTTCAAAACTGACATTTTGTGAATGACACCGCCTTTTTTCACCCTTCAGTTGTGATATAATAAACCTTGAAATTTCTGAAGAACGGGTGAAAAGAATGGTCGTAACATCGATTGAACCTGTCAGGGACAAAAAGATGTTGAAGATTTTCATAGATAATTCCTATGCTTTTTCAATCCCCCAGAATGAATATATGAAAAATCCCCTGCAGGAAAACCAGGAGATAACCGAGCAAGAAATCCGGGATATCCGCCAGAATATACTGGTAAGGGCAGCCAGGGAGTGTGCGGTAAGGTTTTTGTATTCCAGGGACAGGAGCGAGGCAGAAGTTGTAAATAAACTGGTTTACAAAGGTTTTGACAGGGACATTGCAAGAGATGCCGCACAGGGACTGAAAGCAATCGGATATATCGATGACAACAGATATGCCAGAAGATATCTCGCAGAGAGGATGAGGCTGAAAGCAATGTCCAAAAAGGCCCTGAAAGCAGAGCTAAGGCGCAAGGGAATCGCGGATGAGATAATTGATGAAGCCCTCAGCGAATATGAGGCCGAAGACGAGGAAGTAGCTTTAAGAGCTGTCAGGAAGAAATTCGGAAAATACGACATACGGGACAGGAAAATCCAGATAAAAATAATGAGATTCCTCTGTCACAGGGGCTTTTCGGCCGAAACAGGAGAGAAAGTCATAAAATATCTGAAGGATGGCAAGGAATACTATCATGGCTGATCAAAACATTGAAGCGCTGTAAAAAACAGTGAGGTTCTCCCGGAACTTAGTTGACACTTTCTTCCTGAAATTGTACAATATTCTGCAGAATATTGTAATAATTTTGGGAGAAAGGGAGATTATGTAATGAAATTTGCAGGTTTTTTAAGAAGCAGTAAGGGGATTAACACTGTCGAAATAATAATACTTCTGGCAATTGTAATAGGAATTGCAATAATATTCAGGGAAAAGATCATAGAATTCGTGAACAGGCTGCTGGATTCCATTTTCAACAATCCTGATATACCGGGTATCTCAACAACGCCTTAGTATATATTAAATTTATAAGTCTTCTTGTTTTGCAGGAATATATCTGAATTATTTATACATAAATAAATATTGATGCATTCTGCCGGTGCATGTTTATAATATTTTAAACACTGAATCTTCAGTGTTTTTTTATACTTCACCAATATCCCGGACGACTTTTTAATATTATTCTAACTATTGCATACAATAGGAAAATATAATATACTATTAACAGACCATATTAGCTGGTAATAATAATAAACTGATACGGAGAGATTGCAATTGAGCAGGGTTTCGACAGCAAAAAAAGAAAGACAGAACATGCTGATTGAAATACTGAATGCTGATCCGTTCCTTACCGATGAGGAACTCGCGGAGCAGCTCAATGTGAGTGTGCCGACCGTGAGACTTGACCGCCTTGAGCTGGGTATTCCTGAACTCAGGCAACGGATCAGGGAAATGGCTTCGAAAAATCATAACAAGGTAAGATCCATAAAGGCTGATGAGATTATAGGTGAAATAGTCGAGCTCAATCTGGGCGAAAGTGCCATTTCGGTCCTTGAGACCACAGAGGATATGGTGTTTTCCCAATCCAAGATAGTCAGAGGCCATTACATTTATTCCATGGCCGAATCAATAGCCATTGCGGTTATTGATGCGGATGTTGCCCTGGTGGGCGTGGCCAACATAAAATACAAACGCCCCGTATATGCCGGGAATAAGCTTGTGGCCAAGGTTTCAATCAAACACAAGAGACCCGGTGGGAAATATATAGTTTGGGTTATGATCTATAATAAACAGGTCGAAGTCTTCAGAGGAAAGTTCCTGCTTGTGGAAGTTGATATTTAATAAATAATCTGAAAATAATATGCAATACGAAGCAGTTAAGCTGGTATAAGGAGCTGAAACTATTGAGAATATTGGTCGATGCAATGGGCGGAGACAACGCGCCGGAAGAAATAGTCAAAGGCTGCATAGATGCGGTAAAAGAAAAACAGGGATTTGAAATTGAGCTTCTGGGTGATGCTGAGAAAATTGAAAAGTGTTTTACGTCTGATACTGACAGATCCAGATTTATTATCACGCCTACCCATGATGAGATCACCAATTTTGACAAACCCACCGAAGCTATAAAGAAAAAGCCCAACTCAGCTTTGGTTGTGGGCATGAAAAAAATCAGGAATCAGTCTGCCCAGATATTCATTTCTGCCGGCAGTACCGGTGCTCTTTTGGCCGGTTCGCTTCTGATTGCCGGAAGAATTAAGGGGGTATCCAGACCTGCGCTTGCCCCTGTCGTACCCTCCAAAAAAGGCCAGACAATGATAATTGATGCCGGTATGAATACCAGGATCAAGCCCATCAATTATCTTCAGTTCGCCATTATGGGGAGCGAGTACATGAAATTCATGTACAATATCGAAAATCCCCGTGTTGGCCTGCTAAATGTCGGAACTGAAGAAACCAAGGGCGATGAGACTTTAAAACAGGCCTATGAAATCCTGTACAATTCCAGGCTGAATTTTGTCGGTAACATAGAAGGCCGTGATTTGACAGAGGGAAAAGTGGATGTTGTCGTATGCGACGGCTTTACGGGCAATGCCATGCTGAAGGTCATGGAAGGCACAGGAAGCTTTTTTATGAATTATCTTAAAAAGACCTATTCCAAAAGCATATTTGGAAAAATCAGCTACCTCCTTATAAAACACGAGCTTAAAAAACTGGCAAAACAGACAGACCCTGAAGAATTGGGCGGAACACCGATTTTAGGCGTGAACGGGATGATTTACAAATGCCATGGAAATTCCAGGGCAAAAGCAATTAAAAACACCATCCTCAAAGCATGCAGCACAGCCTGCACAACAGTGCTTGAACAAATGAAGAGCATTTTCCCATGTATGGAGGTAGGTGGTTTATATGACAAGGCCCTTTAAAGCCGGAATAACAGGAACGGGAAGAGCTCTTCCTGAAAGAAGGCTTACCAACAAAGATCTCGAAAAAATTGTCGATACATCCGATGAGTGGATCATAAAAAGAACAGGGATAAGCGAAAGGCGAATCCTTGACGAGGATATGCCCTTATCCCATCTTGCTTCAGTGGCTGCAAAAAATGCAATTCTTGACGCAGGTCTTGAAGTGTCGGATATAGATTTGATTATTGCCACTACTGTAACTCCGGATTATCTCTGTCCGACCCTGGCCTGTTCAGTTCAGAAGGAGATTGGCGCCGAAAAAGCTGCAGCTTTTGATCTGAATGCGGCATGCACAGGTTTTATATATGCTCTTAAGGCTGCAGAGGGACTGATTTTGAGCGGTGCATACAATAACGTGCTGATTGTATCGGCTGAAGCCATGAGCCGTGCTGTCGACTTTACCGACAGAAAAACCTGTGTGCTGTTTGGTGACGGGGCAGGCGCGGCAGTCATCAGCAGGGTGGAGGACGGCACCGGAATAGACAAAGTAAATCTGGGAGCTGTAGGACAGATGGGCTCAGTTCTGACAATACCCTGTCTCTACATAACCGAGGAAGATAAAGCAAGGCGTAACGAGGGAATGAAACAGGTTGTCTGGATGGACGGGAGCGAAGTCTTTATTTTTGCGTCCCGTATCATGAGCGAAGCAACTCTCAATATTCTGCAGGAAACCGGTACGGATATCAGCGAAATAAAATATCTTTTCCCTCATCAGGACAATATACGGATTTTGCAGAATGCTGCAAAAAGGCTTGAAATGCCCATGGACAGAATATATTCAAATCTGAGCATGACAGGAAACATTTCAAGTGCCAGCATCCCTGTCTGTCTGAATGAGGCATATGAGAAAAACATGCTCAAAAAAGGCGATAAGCTTGTTCTTGTTGCCTTTGGCGGCGGTCTGACATATGGGGCCTCTCTTCTTACATGGTCCAAATAAATATTTTCAATAAATGGAGGTTATATGGGTAAAACAGCATTTATTTTTCCTGGTCAGGGTGCGCAATATGTCGGTATGGCAAAGGAAATTTCCTACATATGCAAATCTGCTGAAAAAATCATTGATGAAGCCACCGATGCATTGGGCATTGACATGAAGAACATGTTATTTGAAAGCAGCGAGGACACGCTTAAAATAACCGAGAATACCCAGCCTGCAATTCTCACGGCAAGTATGGCATGCGCCCAGCCCCTTCTTGAAGCTGGAATAATTCCTGACTACACTGCGGGTTTAAGCCTTGGAGAGTATTCAGCCCATGTCTTGTCAGGTTCCCTAAGGTTCAGTGACGCAGTCAGAATAGTAAGAAAAAGGGGAAAATTCATGCAGGAAGCAGTTCCTGTCGGCAAGGGCAGTACTGCTGCCATTATAGGGCTTGGCAGGGAAGATGTTTATGAAATATGTGAAAAGGCCGGCAGCCTGGGAATAGTGGAACCAACCAACTTCAATTGCCCGGGTCAGATTGTGATAGCGGGCGAAACAGAAGCTGTGGATGAGGCTTTAAGACTTGCCGGCGAAAAAGGAGCCAAGAAGGTTGTCAAACTCAACGTAAGCGCCCCGTTCCACTGCAGCCTCCTGATACCTGCCGGTGAGAAACTGAGGGAAGTGCTTGAACCAATAGAAGTAAATGAAATGAAAATCCCTGTGGCTACAAACGTTACAGGCAAAATCATAGAAAACGGCAGTGAAATCAAGGAACTGCTGGTAAGGCAGGTAAGTTCATCGGTGCTGTGGGAAGATTGTGTTCGCACCCTTATAGAGCTGGGTGTTGACACATTTATCGAAGTGGGACCCGGAAAAGTTCTGACCGGGTTCATGAAGAGAATTGACAGGAATGTAAGGACTTATAATGTGGAAGACAAAGAATCGCTGGACCAGACACTTGCTGCGTTAAAGAACGTCTAAACCCAAAAAACAAAGTAAAGGAAGTGACTTTCAGAATAATGGATTTCAAAGGGAAAACAGTCATAGTGACAGGTTCATCGCGTGGAATAGGCTATTCAATAGCCGAGGCCTTTGCCGGGCTCAATGCCGACGTAATGATGACCGGCACATCCGAAAGTGTCTTCAAGGCCTGTGAAGCCTTAAAGGAAAAAGGGTTCAGCGTTGAAGCGTTTGCCGGAGACATTAGCAATGCGGATAATGTCCAGGCTTTGATAAACAAAACTGTTGAGACTTTCGGCGGCATAGACGTTCTTGTCAATAATGCCGGCATTACACGCGACAATTTGCTGATAAGGATGAATGAAGAGGACTGGGACAGTGTTATCAACACCAATCTGAAAGGTACTTTTTTGTGTACCAGGGCTGCAGTCCGTTTAATGATGAAAAAGCGAAGCGGCTCTATCATTAATGTTGCCTCGATTGTCGGACTTATGGGAAATGCAGGTCAGGCAAACTACTCGGCATCCAAAGCCGGAATAATAGGATTTACCAAGTCAGTGGCCAGGGAATTTGCATCCCGTGGTATCAGGTGCAATGCAATTGCCCCTGGTTTCATAGAAACTGACATGACCAATAAATTGCCTGAGGAAATCAAAGAAAATTACCTGAAAAATATACCGCTCGGCAGGTTTGGGACTCCTTCCGATGTGGCGGATCTGACAGTTTTTCTGGCTTCCGACATGGCGAAGTATATTACCGGTCAGGTAATAAATGTTGACGGTGGACTTTATATGTAATATTATTTCATTTGGACGCAATAATATGAATAACAGCTAAATATAATCAAATGCGTTATTGATGAGCACAACTGTAGTTTATGGTCGCAATTCTTGTCTGGAAGGGGGTGAATGTTGTGGTATTCGAGAAGGTTAGAGATATTATCGTCGAACAGCTTGGCGTCGATGAAAGTGAAGTAACATTGGAAGCTTCTTTTATTGATGATCTTGGCGCCGATTCACTCGACATAGTAGAGCTTATCATGGCTCTCGAGGAAGAGTTTGATTTAGAAATCCCAGACAAGGAAGCAGAAAAGATTACAACCGTCGGTGAAGCCGTTGAGTATATTAAGGCTCATCAAAATAATTAAACCTTGAACAAAAACCATAAAAAAAGTCCCAACTGTTCAAAATCGTTGGGGCTTTTTTTGTTAAGGTTTTGCAGGTGCCTCAACAGACGAATTTGGCTTGCAAGAAGGAGTATACATGGAATGCTTTTTTCAGCATGATGCAGCTGATCTTCAATAATAGCGAAGGAGGTCAAAGATGAAAAGACGAGTTGTTGTAACGGGACTGGGCGTTGTTCATTCTTTGGGAAATGATGTTCAGACTTTCTGGAATGCGATAAAAGAAGGCAAAAATGGTATTAAAAAAGTGACCAAGTTTGATACAAGCGAGTTCCCTACCAAAGTAGGGGCACAGATTGATGATTTTGATTCTTCCCGGTACATAGACAGGAAAGAAGCCAAAAGAATGGATTTGTTTACCCAGTATGCCATTGTCGCTTCACAGCAGGCAGTTGATATGGCAGGTCTGGATTTCTCAAAAATAGATCCCTTTCGCGCAGGAGTATTTATTGGCTCAGGTATAGGCGGTATGGAGACCCTTGAGGAGAATTGCAGGATTCTTTTCGAAAAGGGTCCGAAGAAAGTAAGTCCTTTCTTTGTTCCCATGATGATAGCCAATATGGCATCGGGCATGGTCGCCATCAGATTTGGGATAAAAGGACCCAATGCCTGCGTGGTAACCGCATGCGCCACATCCAATCATTCAATTGGAGATGCCATGAGGGTTATACAGAACGGGGAAGCCGATGTAATGATTACAGGAGGTTCTGAGGCAGCCCTTACGCCCCTGGGTTACGCAGGTTTCTGTGCCATGCGGGCCATGTCAACCAATGAGGACCCTGAGACCGCCTGCAGGCCGTTTGACAAAAACCGTGATGGTTTCGTAATGGGTGAAGGCGCCGGAATACTCGTACTCGAGGATTATGAACATGCCGTAAAGCGTGGCGCCACAATCCTTGCTGAGCTTGCCGGATATGCATCCACAGGCGATGCTTATCATATAACCGCTCCGGATCCGGATTGTCTGGCAGGTATAATGTGCATCAGGAATGCACTGAAAGACGCGGGAATCGCTCCTGAAGAGGTGGATTACTTCAATGCCCACGGAACAAGCACCCCTCTCAATGATCCTTCGGAAACGAAATGTATTAAGGAAGTATTCGGAGAACACGCCAGGAAGCTTGCCATAAGTTCCACCAAATCCATGACCGGCCATCTCCTTGGCGCTGCCGGAGGAATAGAGGCAGTCATATCGGTTATGGCAATAAAGGATGGTTTTATACCGCCGACAATCAACCTGAGAGAGCCCGATCCGGAATGCGACCTCGATTATGTGCCCAATGTGGGACGCAAGGCAGATGTGAAATTTGTGGTATCAAACGCTCTTGGGTTCGGCGGACACAACAGTGCGCTGGTATTCAGGAAAATAGAAGCTTAAGGCAGAGGCAAAGCCTCTGTCTTTTGTTTTGCAACTCATTAATTATTTGCAGCCGCAAGGGTTCCCCGCTCCGAACAGTCTCAAAGCACCAAGGTCAACCTGACCAATTGCCTGAAAATGAGGACATGGCTCCGTCAGGCTCCGCCATGTCCCGGCGTCGAGGTCTGCTCTCTGCAGTCCGGCGGACTGTTCCCATATACTCAACCTGGGTGGTCATTTCCTCCGAAGCTTTCAGCTGTTCTTCGGAGGAAGCCCTTGCGTCCGCTTTTTTATGTTACCCTGATTTTCAGGAACATGATGTTCAGATCTGAATGCAATCCGCAGGAGCATCAACAACTTCCTGCGACGAGGACGCAGGAAGATCTGAACATCATGGAGCAGGGAAATGCCTCAGGCCTTTCATTTTATAGCGGTTTTTTGATAAAAGTGACTGCGTTTTTTTTGATAATATGTTAGTATTGTAGTGACTATAATATTTTATATTGACAGCAATTTTTGTACAGGAGGCATTATTTTTGAGCAGGATACCTGATATGGTATATGAAAAGGTAAAAGCCCTTGAAGAGAGAATAGGCTACAAGTACAAAAACAAGAACCTGGCCATCAACGCATTGGTCCACAGTTCATTTTCCAACGAGAACCATAATTTCGGTTTTCCCAGCAATGAAAGGCTTGAATTTCTGGGAGACGCAATCCTTGATTTTGTATTGGGACTGATGCTGTATAACAATAAGTCCAATTTCAGCGAGGGACAGATGAGCAAGATGCGCGCTCTAATAGTCTGCGAAGCCTCCCTCAATAACTGCGCAAAAAAACTCAACCTCGGGGAACTGATTCTCCTTGGAAAGGGAGAAGAGGCCAGCGGGGGAAGGGAAAGGCCGTCCATCCTTTCCGACGCCGTGGAAGCCATTATAGGCAGCATATATCTTGACGGCGGCATGGAAGAAGCTGAAAAATTCATAAGGCGAATTCTCACCGAGACATATGAAAAGGCCGTTAACGGTATTTTGTTCATGGATTATAAAACCGCGCTCCAGGAAGAACTGCAGAAGTCCGGTGACGTAAAGATAGAATACAAACTTATTGATTCCTATGGACCGGACCATTCCAAAACTTTCAAGATGTCGGTCTACGCTGACAGCAGACATATAGGAACAGGCACCGGAAAAAGCAAGAAAGAAGCTGAGCAAATGGCCGCAAAAGCGGCCCTGGACGAGATCAACCAGGAAAATAGGGGTAATGAAATTGAAAAAACGCCATAGAAACATACCTGTTTTTATTCCTCATAAAGGTTGTCCCCATACCTGCATTTTCTGTGACCAAAGGAAGATAAGCGGTCAAATCAAATCCCAGACACCGCAGGAAGTTGAAAAAATCATAAAAGAAAGCCTTGTCACGGTCGAAGACGGCAATGACACAGAAATTGCCTTTTTCGGGGGCAGCTTCACGGGCCTGCCCGAGCAGGAGATGACAGAGTATCTCAAAATTGCGAAATCCTTCGTGGCTTCGGGAAAGGTTCGGGGCATACGCCTGTCAACAAGGCCTGACTACATTAATCCCCATATACTGGATATACTCCAGGAGTATGGGGTAACTGCCATTGAACTCGGGGTCCAGAGCATGGATCCGGAAGTCCTTGTT
>Ga0134094_1001660_pt1 | contig 20900 bp, 12 predicted proteins | sample 5_1taG_FD_94458 | JGI IMG/M metagenome (GOLD analysis project Ga0134094, IMG submission 94458) | Switchgrass degrading microbial communities from high solid loading bioreactors in New Hampshire, USA - 5_19_20_110_A1 metaG | ecosystem: Engineered > Bioreactor > Semi-continuous > Anaerobic >... | reverse complement strand
TTGCCTGCAAAACCCCTTACCATCCCGCATCTGCCTGCGTCCTGGCGCGCACTGCTGGCCCGCATCCGCGCAGCGCAGTTCGTCACCGGCCTGCTGTTGGGGGCAGCCTTCGTCCTCTTCCTCGCGCTGGTCCAGTTTTCCACGCCCGACCTGCCCGACAACGACGGCTATTATCACATCAAGCTGGCCTACCTGATGCGCACCGAGGGGTTGAAGCCTGCTTTCCCCTGGCTGCCGCTTTCCATCCTCAACCCGCGCGAATTTTACGATCACCATTTCCTCTTCCACGTGGCCCTGATGCCCTTCACCTTTGGCGACCTGCGCCTGGGGGCCAAATGGGCAGCGGTGATCTTTGCCGCCCTGGCTTTTCTCAGCGCCTGGAACCTGCTCAAGAACCAACGCGTAGCTTATGCGCCGCTGTGGGCGCTGGGGCTGCTGGCCGTCTCAGAAGCCTTTCTCTACCGCATGAGCATCACCCGCGCCCAATCGCTCTCGTTAGCTGTGCTCATGTTGGGGCTGGATTGGCTGCTGCACGGCAAGCACCGCCGCCTTGCCCTGCTGGCGTTTGTGTACGTCTGGTTCTATAACGCCTTCCCCCTGCTGATACTGGTCGCCGGGGTATATGTGCTGGCGAAATGGATGCTCGAACGCCGGCTCGATTTGCGCCCGATCCTGTATACGACGCTGGGAGTCATTTTCGGCCTGCTGATTAACCCCTACTTTCCCCACAACATCGTCTTTGTCGTGCAGCACATCCTGCCCAAGTTGGTCGAAACGACCGCAGTCAGCGTGGGCAGTGAATGGTATCCCTATACCACAGCCCAACTGCTGGAGAATTCGCCCCTGGCGCTGGCTGTGCTGGCATCCGGCATACTGGCGGTGGGGTTGAATGACAAACGCATCGATCTTCGCACGCTGGCCGGCCTGGGACTGGTCTGCCTGTTTGGGCTGATGCTGTTCCAATCCCGGCGTTTCATTGAATACTTTCCGGCTTTCGCGCTGGTCTTTGCTGCCTTTGCATGGTCGCCGCTGCTGGAGAGCCGCGCCGGCAGCCCGCGCCTGCTGCGCCGTGCCCCGGCCTTGCTGCTGGCGCTTGTGCTGCTCTGCGGGGCGTGGTTCACTTTTGGTGCAGCCCGCTCGTCCATCCAGGCAGCCAAACCCTACCAGACCTACGCCGGGGCTTCCGCATGGCTGGAAGCCAATACCCCTGCCGGGGCGCGCGTCTTTCAAACTGACTGGGACGATTTTCCGCGCCTGTTCTATTACAACAGCCGCAACACTTACCTCATTGGTCTCGACCCGACCTATATGCTGCTCTATAACGAAGAGCTGTACCACCTGTGGGTTGACGTCACCCGCGGAAGGGTTGAGCGCCCTGCCGGAGTGATTCAGCAGGACTTTGGCGCGAGCTATATCCTCACCGACCTGCTGCATGAGGCTTTCATCGAACAGGCTGAACAGGACCCGCAGCTTCAGGAAGCGTACCGCGATGAATATGCCGTGATCTACACGGTGATTGACCGGTAAGCAGTGAAGGGATAAGCAGCGCCCGGCATAACGGTAAATCCGTATGCCGGGCGCTGCCGGTTATCCGAACAAGACCGGGATGAGGAGCCCGGCAGAGAAAAGCAGGCTGAAGAGCAGCTCAAACGAGCCGGTCCCGGCAAGGGCCTTATTCAGCGGCCTTCCCTGGAGGGTGTAAATGTCGCGAACCAGCCGGGCGGCCCGCGGGACTGACGCCAGCGTGAGCAGCACCCAGGCAGAAGCCAGCCCTGCCAGCGCCATCAACAGGGGGATCAAATACGCCGCTGCCAGAAGGACGGCATATTCGCGCCGGGTCCACGCCTCGCCGAACCGCACAGCCAGCGTGCGTTTGCCGGACGCCCGGTCGGTGACGATATCGCGCAGGTTGTTGACGACGAGGATGTTGACGGTCAGCAGCCCAACCGCTGCAGAAGCCATCAGGCTCGCGGCGGTCAGCCGGCCTGCCTGGACGTAGTAGGTACCGTTCAAAGCCACCAGCCCGAAAAAGATAAAAACAAAGACTTCGCCCAGCCCGTTGTAACCTAACGGGTACGGACCGCCTGTGTAAGCAATGGCTGAAAGGATCGCAAGCGCGCCAACCAGGATCAGAATCCAGCCTGCCTGAACGGCAAGATAGATGCCGAGCAGCCCGGCAGTGCCAAACACGACCCACATCCCGGTAAGCACCTGCTTTTGCGTCAGCAGCCCCGAAAGCGTCACCCGGACGGGACCCAGGCGCTCGCTGGTGTCAGCGCCTTTTCGGAAATCGAACACATCGTTGGCAAAGTTCGCGCCAATCTGCAAGAGCAGGGCAATCAACGCCGCAGCCAGGGCAGGCCCGGGCTTGAAGGATTGGTCCGCAGCGGCAAGCGCAGCGCCGACGATCACAGGCGCAAGCGATGCCGGGAGCGTGCGCGGGCGAGCGGCAATGATCCACTTTTGAAGGGTCGATGGAGATGCGGGTATTGTTTCGGTCATCGGTTTTCCGGAGGGTGTGAGATGAAGGGAATTATACCCCTGTTAAACCCTTTTCGACCGGCAGGCGCGAGCCTTCGGGTCTTCCAGGAGCGCCCGCTTTACATCATAAAATACAAAGGCCGCGCCTCACTTGCGGGCATGGGAGCAGAAAGCACAAGCCAGCCGCCGGGTTTGGGCAGATACCAGGGCAGGCGAATGATGCCCGCCAGAGGCGACTGCCTGTCGATGAAGGTCATCATCAGGCTGCCGCGCTCGCGCAGCTCCCAGCGCAGATGCTCCCACAGGTAAGCCCCGGCCTGCTCGTGACCCGGCGCAAACCACAGGTCTTTGACGTGCAGCCGCTTAAACCGCCGGTCGGGTGGAAAGAGCTTCACCAACCGGTTGGCAGCCCGGAACAGCAGGCTCATGCGCTGGATCTCGATCGTGACGCATTTCCCCTCTTCGGTGACGCTCGCCCCGGCGACAGGCCTGCCCTGCGGGTCGCTTGCCACCCAATAACTGCGAACCGACTCGCCAAACGGTTGCTGCGCGTGCCATCCGGCGATTTCCGCCGCTGTACGCGGCGGATAGAAGTTGAAACCGGCATAGAACGCGTTCTGCCGGGCAGCGATCTCCTCAAAATCACCGGGTTCAGCCTGCCGGACGGCGTATTTCTCGCGCGGCGGCGGGGCGCTGCGCATTTTGACCGCCGGAACAAGCGCGCGGCCTGCAATTATCTGGCTGCGCCAGCGGGCAGCCGTGCGCTGCGAGCCGGTGTTCCCCTGCTGGATCCCGGCGAGGATCACGCCACCGGGGCCGTTTTTCTCACGCGCGATCTGCACACGCCGCTCAGCCAGCCGCGAAGCGATTCCCCGGCGGCGGTAAGCCGGGTGAACGGTCAGGCTGAACAGGTAGGCAAACGGACGGACTGCGCCCTCGTACTGGCATTCCCCCAGGCTCATCATGCCCATGCCCACAATCCCTGGGTGGTCAGGCGCTTCTGCGACCACGCCGCAGGCGTTCTCATGCAGCGCCATAATCGTCGCGTAAGCGTCGTAGTGATAGCGGTTGCGAAACCCAACGGCCCCGGCATCCGCGGATTGGTCGCTGAGCGCGGCAATCGCCGGCCCATCCTCCGCAGTCATCATCCGGATCGAAATGCCGTCCTGCATCTCTGGCGCCTCAAAACCGGACGGGCAGCGAGCGCAGCCCGCGCAGCCCCACCCCGGGCCGCCATTCCAACGCTTCTGGATCCACTGCCAGCGAGAGCCCCGGCAGCCGCTGCAGCAGCGTGGTGAAGGCGATCTCCCCTTCCAAACGCGCCAGCGGCGCGCCGAGGCAGTAATGCATCCCCTGCCCAAAGGCCACGTGCTTCATATCGCTCTGCGTCACATCCAGTTCGGCGGCGTTCTCGCGGTATGCCGGGTCGTGATCCGCCGAGGCGACCAGCAGAATCAGGTGGCTGCCTTTGGGGACCCGCACGCCGTCGATCTCGACATCTTCCGCCGCATAGCGGTTGACCATGTGCACCGGGTTGACGTAGCGGACAATCTCCTCCACCGCCGGGCGGATGCGCTCCGGCTGCTGCCTGAGCAGTTCCATTTGCTCCGGATGGAGCAGCAAAGCCAGCATCCCGTTACCGATCAGGTTCACCGTCGTCTCGTGCCCGGCGATCAGCAGCAGGATCGAGGTCGCCAGCAGTTCGACCTCATTCAACCGGTCGCCGTTCTGCTGCACGTGAATCAGGCGGCTGATCAGGTCATCTCGCGGCTCGGCGCGCCGGCTTTCGATCAGCGCCTGCATATACTGCACCGCCTCGACCATCTCCGGGATGACCTGCGGGGAATCGTTGCTCAGCAAGCCCGAATCGATAAATGCCGTGGACCAGCGCCGGAACTCGCGGTCATCTTCCAGCGACACGCCCAGCATCTCGCAGATCACCGTGATCGGCAGCGGAAAGGCAAAATCCTGGATCAAATCCATCTCACCGCGCGGTTCGACGGCGTCAATCAGCCGGTCCGCGATCCCTTGAATGTGCTCGCGCATCTGGTTGACATAACGCGGCGTGAATGCTTCCTGCACCAGCCCGCGCAGCCGGGTATGCTCCGGCGGGTCGGCGCGCAGCATATTGGCATTGTTCAACTGCGCGAAGATCCCCAGGTGGGCCGGCAGCCCCTCGCCGCGCGCATTGTGGATATTCTTCACCAGCCGCGGGTCCTTCGACGCCGCGACCACATCCCGGTAGCGCGTGACCAGATACACCTCGCTGCCGTTGGGCAGCCGCGTCTTGAAAACCGGGTTTTCCTCCCGCAGCTGCGCATAAAATGGGTAAGGGTCTTTACGAAACCCTGCTTCGGCAAAGGGATACCCCGCCGGTTCAGCCATACCACGCTCCTTATCAGACTATTATGATAAGTTATAGCGCAATTTGGACAGAAAAGAAACGCCCCGTCCAAATCCGACAAACCTATTCCATTTTTATTGAAAAGCGGGTAATATTTACACCAATAAAATTTGACTTAATTTATATTCATTGTCTGCCTCAATCCAACACGCTTCTAGCTGGTAATCACTTGGACAGGAAATCAAGCACAAAAATGTCTTCGGGTTTAATTTATCGGGTTATCTGGTTCGTCTTATTGATTGGATTTTCCCTTTTTCTTTTACAATTCGCCCCTCTGTTCTCGCCCCAGCTGCAGGCGTCGATTGAATCCACGATCGACGACTTTCGTCAGCTTCTGCCTTTCATCAGCCTTGGGGAAGATAAGCATTTTTATGTCGATAGTGTTCTTGGGTCAGATACAAATTCAGGGACTTCTGAAACGAGCCCGTGGCGCAGCCTCGCGAAGGTAAATTCGACAACTTTTGAACCGGGGAGCGTGATTCATTTCCGCAGGGGCCGGACGTGGACCGGGGGGCTGCATATTTCTGATTCTGGAACCCAGGCTGAGCCAATCATCTTTACAACTTACGGCAGCGGCGGCAGGCCCGTGATACAAAACCCGGCAGCCAACGAAGAAAATCATACAAGCGCAATTGAGATTGGCGGCGACTATATCATTATCGAGGGGTTCCGGCTAGAGAACACAAGTTTCGCAGGCGTGAATATTTACGACGGCGCTGAATTCAACACCGTGCGAGATATTGAAGCCACACAGGTTGGAATCGGTGTCGCGATCTACGGGCAGAATAATCTGGTGACAGGGTCTTATTTACACGATATGAAAATGATTAGAAATACCCCAGGCGGTGATGACGACTACGGCGCGCTGGGCATATTGATCCAGAACGATTTTAATGAGGTTTCTTATAACTATATCGTGCGGTGTATTGCCCCTAGCTATGACTACGGCGTAGATGGCGGTGCTGTTGAACTCTTTGAAAAGGCAAACGGCAGCAAAATCCACCATAACTTTGCATCAGATAACGCGGGGTTTCTGGAAGCTGGAGCTGGGACTTTTCGTAATGTGGTGGTGAGCTACAATGTTTCAGTCGACAACCAGCGCTTTGTGCTGATCCATCTGCAAGGGCCGTTTGAAGGCGTGATTGAAAATATGCGCATTGAGAATAACACAATGGTTGAGAATGCCACGAACGAACAGGGCTGGAAAGTCATCGACTTCAATGGTATCCCAACGAATAACACCCTGATCTTACGCAATAACATCATCTCAGCCAATAATTTCCAGGTGATTGCGAACGCAGAAACATTTACACATGAAAACAACCTGTATGACCTGAGAAACGGCACAACAGTCGGATATCCTGCGCATCCCAGTGAAATCATCGATCACCCCGGCTTTGTCAATCCATCGGATCACGATTATCACCTGGAGTCCACCAGCCCCGCGATCGATCAAGGATTGGATCTGGGCTATACGGAAGATTTTGATGGGAACCCGGTCCCCAGCGGGGCGAGACCCGATCTTGGCGCTTATGAGTATGTCGCCCCGCCGTCAAGGTAAAACCGCTTTTATTCCGTTCCCGCGCTGTCTTCAACGGCTGAAATATTATCCAGCCGCAGAGCTTCGGGCGGGTTAGATCGCCGCATCGCCTGAAGAACCGGGCGGATCATCAAAGCTGCTTCAAGCATGACAGCCAGGACCCAGCCCAGGCATACGCCCACCAGCGAACCCAACCATCCTCCCCACCATGCAAACAGAACCTCAAGCGCGCTGCCAATGAAAATCAGGCGAGTGACCCGATCCAACTGCTGTTGAATGCGAGAGATCGATATGAAATGATCTTTGATGATCACTGGAAACGTGCCGATCAAAAGGATGCGCAGGCTTGTGGTTGCATTTTCTGCATAATCTGGGCCGAAAAATTGCAAAACGAACGGCGCCAGGATAAACAACCCCCCGCAGAGCAACAGGCAAACAATGAAGGAGAACTGCATTGTTGACCGGACAGCCTGATCGAGTTTCTCAGGTTCCTTTGAGCCGATAGCATAAAGAACGGTTGTGAAAGCTGTGACGCCAATTTGGCTAAAACCAGAAATCATCCAGGCCATGTAAAAAAAGGCATTCATCCTGGTTGAAAGCACCACTGCCACGATCAGGGGCAGCCCAAAGTAAGGGATCTGAAACGAAATGTTGGTCAGATGATGTTTAAGAGCCGTCCTGCCCAGGCTCAAAATGAGACCTCGATCCAACCGTCTGAGCCGTTTTATATGAACGATCCTGCCAAGAAAGGGAACCAGCACGCTGAAAGAGAGCAAGATGCCCAGCATCCACGTCAGAAAGATGACATGGCCGGATCGATTCCCAACGACCAGGGCAGCAATGAACAGGATGATTAGTTTAGAAACTGCAAAAATGGCATTTCGCTTAAATTGAAGATCGCTGTGCAGCATCCCAATAAATGCGTCATCAAGCACCGATGCCATTGTTGTGAAAATCACCGCGGCCATAAAAAGCACAGCGGGTAACAGACCAATTACCAGAAGACCCAGTTCTTGGTCAATCCAGGGGATGAGAATTGTAAACAGCAGACCCAGGATGCCGCCTGAAATGAGAGCGACCATTAGCGCGAAAAGAATGAGGGGCGTCCTCTCGCCGATTCGTTTGGGCAGTTCACCGATCAACAGTGTCCCCAGGCCTAAACTGGCGATACTCCCCAGCAGCATCATCGCGGATGTGCCGGCAGAGGCCAGCCCAACCGAGTCGGCGGGGTAGTACCGGGCTGCCAACCACCAGTAAATGAAACCAAAGAGAGAGGTGATCACCGTAGTGCCTGCCAGAGAAATTACATTAAGCGCCAGAACACGATTAATCTTAACAGCAGGGATCAACTTTTTTATTTTTACCTGCATATTCCTGTTTCCTGCTGATGAATAGAAAGACGCCGGTAGACCTGCAGAGGGCCTCCCGACCGGTACAATTTTGCTTCGAGTTCCTGGGTTTCACCTGCTGCCGGCAAGGTCACTGCAGCATCCCATTGTTGGCCCGGCTTTAAGTGAATGCCATCCCACTCCTCAAGAATCTGGTCTCCATTTGACAGCACCAGGCGGTAATTCATATCGGTTTCTTCACTGCTTCGCAGTGAAATAATCAATACCTCACCATTCTCCACCGCTGCGCATTGATACCACAACTGCGTAAACGAAGAAGCACCATGCTGAAATTGAGTTTCATTTGCCCTGGAGAGCAGAATGGAAGACAGTATTAAAGCGAAGGCGCAGCTTAACAGCATTGCCTGCTCCATCGTTATGGAAAGGGACTGGCGCTTTTCGTTCTGATGGACGCCAGAGCGGAAATATGCAATGCCGCCGCCGGAAGCAGTAATCATGGATAAGAACAGCAGCCATGTTTCAAATTGCAGCCCGGCTCCAAGGAGGTGCAGCAAAAATCCGCTTAATACAACAATTGCCAGGCTAGACCCCAGCGTTAAGCAGATGCGTTCGAAAATGCCAGGGGTAACTGGCGTAAACAAGGCGAGGGTAACTGCATAACCGGGTAGGACGAAGATTAGAAGTATGCCGAACAGCAGCTTAAGCACAGGCGGCAGATTAAGCAAAAGGGCGACTGCAGAAACCAGACCGGCAAGAATGATGTAGATTGCTTCAGAAGATCTAGTAGTCATCGGGATTCGCGGATGCTCCTATGTAATAAATGACAATATTCCCGCTATCATAAACGCGGCAAGCGCCTGAGATTTGATCGAACTTGTTTAAAGCCGCCGCATCCATCGGCGTGCTGTGTTGATAAGCATCCGGTTCTCCTGCCTCAAAGTAGTATCCTGTCAGAGGCAGCCCGGTGGTTAAGCGATAATCGACAACGATGAGATCAACATCTTCCTGGAGAATACGATCCACCTGGTCCTGGTTGACATTATCTAAGAAATAAATCCAGGAAAGGCCGTATACCGGGCTCTGCATCCCATACGTTCCCATCAGGTCTCGATTCGTAAAATCTGCTGCAACACGGTTGTTCGGGCCAAATGCATTTCTGACCCACTGGGCAGCAGCAATTCCCTCAGGTCCAATCGAACGTTCATACGCTGAGACAAGGTAAGGCCCTGGCAAGCGTGCCCAATAAGGAGGCCAGCCAGAAGTAATACCCGCGACGAACAGCAGCACTGCCATCGTGATGGAAATCAGGCGAACCCTGCGGCGATTCTGGAACACCGGCTGGTACTTCACCCATGCAACGGCAAGAACGAAAGCCACAGGCAGAAAAAGAAAAGACCACGACCGGCCCGTTAACTCAGCGCCGCGCTCCGTCAGGCGGATGGTCAGGCTGGCGTAGTACCCTAACGAAGCGACCCCAAGAGCAACAGCCAGCGCGTTCGCACGGAACTTTTTCCATATCATTCGAAGCCCAAATGGCAAAGTCGATGCAATCAGCCCAACCGACAGCAGGCTGATGATCCTTTCTGGCAGTGGATTGGCCGGAGGGCGGAAAGAGCTGCTCAACGATCGTTCGTTTGTGATCAACTGGATCACCTGCGTAACAGCGCTTTTGAGCGGTGAATAGAGATAGTCAAAGGTCACCTGAGCCACAAAAACCACCCAGGCTAAACTGATGAGCACTGCGGCAGCAGTGATCCATGCGGGAGGAGGATCTGTAAGACTCAGCTTTTTACGAAATAAGAAGACGCCAAGCCAGATCAGCAGGAAAGCATCTACCGCATAATTGCTGAGATGATGCGTCATGGTGAGCGCGAGCAAACATAGAACAAGCATAATTCTCCAGGCCCAGGACGAATTAACCCCCTTTGACCTCTCCATGAGCGCGATCAGCAGGACCATGATGCCAAAGGTTAGCCCAAGAGATTGGTATGCAAAACTGGAATTAAAGAATTCGAAGTGCGGATTGGTCATATAGATCGCTGTCGCGATCCCAGAGATCCGCGAAGATCCACTCACCTTTTCATAAAACAGAAACATCGCAAGAACAAAGACCAGCTTCGCCACCCCGACCACAATCGCGCCGGCTGAGAAAACAGATAGCCCTGTCAGGCTGACCAGTGCCGCGGTGACTAATTCCAGCCCAGGGTAGTAGACGCTGATCTCCAAAAACGTATTTTCATCAAACAGGCGCCCGGTCTGGAGAATCTGCTCTGCTGTCCGTACATGTTGAAGCTCATCGACGAACTTAAAATCTAAAGGACTATACAGCAGTTTCACCAGGTAAAAACCGATCCCCAGAACAAGGAGAATGCCTATCCGCTCTTCACGGGATACGTTCGGCGAGAAAAGACGGACTGCCGCAGGGACGAATATCCCAAGTTTGGCGATCCAGGCGAGCCCCTCTGCCCACCAGGCCAGTTCTCGCCCTCCCTGATAGGCGATTACCAGCATAAAGATAGAAATGGATATCCAAACGCTGATCAGGGGCAGCAAACCCCATCGACCCAGCTGCTCTCGATCGACGGTAAATACAACGGCGTTTTGCCCCGATTCTTCTTGCGCTTCGTCGAAAATAATGGACTTCTCGTCCGTTTCGGTTTCAATCATAAAGCCTATGCCCAATGATGCTATGAAGGATTGATACAGGCTACCTTAGGTATGGGGGCATTCTCAAGAAACATGCGCATCCAGAGCTCAAAGGTAGCTAAATTAAATAGAAATTCAGCCCAGTCCTTGCGACCCGCCATATGGTCATTCACAGCCGCCTCGATAAAGCTCTTTTGGATGATCGAACGGCTGAGCGTTTTGGGGTCGAGAACAATTTCCTTAATCCACGGCTGCAGTTCTTTCCGAAGCCAATCACTATACTGATAGGTCACCCAGGGGACGTTCATCGTCACTTTACCCCGGCTCACTTTATCCACCAGAAGCTTTAGTCCATACTGCCAATAAATCTTAGCGCTTCCCAGCCGGTTGGAGAATTCACCTGCATTGATTGGGGCAAGCGTAGATGACCCGGGAATTACGGCAAGGTCGGGGAAGGCATCACAAAAAGACTGGATGTACATGCTTTGATTGTAGCGCGCAGACAGCGGCAGAGAATATAGAAAATCGATCAACCGGGAATCGGCAAAAGGCACCCGGACTTCTCTTCTGAAATACCGCGGGGAAACGACACAGTCCAGCGTGATCCAGCGCCATTCGCGCTGCGTAAAGCGATAATATTCCGCCTGGTGATAAAAGTTGTTCGAATGGGCACGGTCGAGAACCGTTGAAAGTTCATCCTCCAGGCTCTCTTGCAGCCGGTCTACATTAAAACTGGCAAAGGCGTTTCTATGATCATTTGACGGCAGGAAGGAGCCGTACCTGTCCTTGATATAACGAATCAGGCTCGACCGGCTGTCGACTTTTCTTAAATCTGGGGCAAACTTCCGCGTCGGCGCCAGCCCTAACCCATGCGGGACATCGCCCATGTAGCCGCTAAACAAAAACCGGCCGGCCTGGTCAGCAGATTGCTGCGCCAGGAACATAAAATGCAGGTGGCCCAACCGGCCCATTCCATCCATCAAGTAGACTGCCTCGTGGGCGTGGTCGGGAACATATTGGGGTTGAAAGTGATAAAACTGGTGAGGGGCATTCACCACGCGGGCAACCTGTTCGGCTGCCGTGACATCAATATTCTTTGGAAAACCAAAGGTGCTGGAAGTGAATGGAATCCCCAGCCGGTGAAAATAACCGGCAATCGTTCGGGAGTCTAACCCGCCGCTCAAAGCCAGATCGATCTGCTCACCCGGAAAGACTCTCTGTTGGACGATTTCAGTCATCAGGTGCTGGTGCTCTGGAATGTAAGCGGAATACTCAGTCTCCTTCTCGTTTTCCGGTCGAAAGGAAATGTCATAATATTTCCTCAACTGAATGCCGCGATCGAACCGGAATGAAAGCACGGAACCTGATGGAAGAATACGGACGTCTTTTACTAAAGTCCGCGTATCCAACGGGTGACCAAAAGTGAAATACTCAAGGACGCCCAGTTCGTCAAGCTCGATCTTGACCGGATCAAGCATCTGAGATACGCGAATGATGGTTTTAAGCTCAGATGAAAACACGAACCCATCTTTAATAACCTGATAATAGATCGGGTAGAGCCCGAACTTGTCGCTAATTAACCTCAGCTCTTCGTTCTGTTTGTCCCAAAGCGCGCAGGCGAATTTCCCTTCCAACCCGCTGATGAAATCAGCATTACCCGCTTCGTATTGACGGCAAAAGTGCTTTGCAAGGTCCCCTGACCCCCTCGGAACAGAGCCGGATGGATCCGCATAAATTTCTCCAATTGCGGCGGCTGAGAAATTTGGATGATGCTGGTAGAGATCTAATGAATTGCTGTTGAGATCAACTGCACAGGCGAAGAAATGATCCTGTCGGACAATTCCGCAGTGATAATTTTCGAAATGAAGCAGCGAGCCAGATAAACGGTCTAACACTTCATCGTTAACCTGATGTGGATTTTTCCAAAGAATGCCTGCGATTCCTGGCATAGTTACCTCCCTACCAATCTTCTCGTTCTGTCCCTCCGCGCCGGCTCTTTACAGCTCCAGCGAGCCAAACTTTTTGATCACTCTGTTCATCTCTCTTTTATGCTGGAAATAAACGATCGGCCCAAGAAGCATTCCGCCAATTTCGGCAAATGTCAGCCTGCGGGGGAACTCTACAGTTTTGCGCTGGTTTCGCTCAGAACGAGGGTTCACCAGATAGGCAAATACATAAGGGATGCGAGACAGCAGATCAAAAAAGCGGAGCGGCCTGGTCAAAATGATTTTCAGCAGAAAGGCCGTAAGCGCCGTGCCGTATCCATACAACTGCTTCTCAAGGCCCGTAACATCTCTGCGGTGGTAATGCCAGATGAGCGCGGCGGGCTCATAGACCAGGGTGTAGCCAGCCATCACAACCCGGTACATCATCTCGCAGTCCTGGCCGTTCACAAAGACGGGATCAAACGCCCCCACTTTTCGGATGACCTCCGCGCGAAAGGCCATGTTTACGCCTGAGCCGAACTTTGCCGGAAGGTATGGGTAAAGCGGGCCATATTTTGCCCGGTCATTCTTGTGATAAACGGTAGTTTGATACCCCTTCCCTTTATTGAACCCCGAGAACTGCTCGAAAAAGAGTTGGGCAGGCGTTTCCAGTTCAGCCGGTAATGCCAGACCTGTCACGGCCCCAATGTTTGCTTCGCTGTTAAAGGTACGTACGATCTCCACCAGCCACAGCCGGTCAGTAATCGCATCGTCGTCAGTAAAAGCGACAAACTCCCCTTGAGCATGTTTTAATCCGCGGTTTCGCGCCCACGATACACCGGGGCGGTCTTCTCGCAGATAAATGACGCGATCATCATCCGCAAATTCTTTCTGAACCAGGTCGGCTGTTGCGCTGCTTTTCGGTGCATTATCGATCACTAAGATTTCAAAATTGGGATAGTCCTGTTTGAGCAGCGCATTTAGAGAATTTCGCAGCATATCTGCACGGTCGCGTGTAGGCACGATCACGCTGACCCGCGGGGCATCATCCAGGACCGCGGCGCGATCCCGCTCACAGCGTAGGGACGCATTTATAGGCGGTAATCCGCCCGCGCTCAGCTCGTTCACTTCCTCCAGCCCGTCTCTGCGCAGGTGCTCATTAATGGCATCGCCCAGTTTCGCCCAGACCGGTGGCAGGTAATCCTGAGGCAGGATAACCTGCCCACTCAAGTTCAGCTCGACGAGGCCTAATGGTTGGCTGTGCAGCCGCACCAGCAGATTCATATGCTTGTAGCAGCCCCCCGCCGGGTGACTCACATCAATGGCTTCCAACGGTTTCCCCAATTCCACTTCGCCAATCTTCACAGGTTCGGCTTGAGCAATCCGCAGCTCTGTTTGCGCATCCATTCAATTCTCCACTTTACAATTCTTCCTTAGCGTGATTAATAGGGGCAATGGGAAAAAATCACCCAACCTGCTTTTTCCGCTGAAAAATGAAACGGTCAGCTAACCCGTGAAAATAACCAAACCCGGCGGCGAACAGGCCCGAAAGGATCGCGCCGTTCTGCCTGAAACCCGCGGTGTTCCGGGATTGAAATGCCTGTATGAAATTTCGATAGAGCGCCCTGGTCAACACCTTTCCGGTATAACGAAATTCTTCCGACAGCCCATCGCGACTGCCTACCAGCGTAGCAAGGGAAGCTTTTCCCCAGCCTTCATTGTAGGTACGGGTCAAAAAGTAAAGAAATGTCGCGCGGCTCGCGGGCGTTTTATGCCAGACCACGGCTTCAGGAATATAAAACCATTTTTTATCGGGGAACCTCTGGGTGGCCCGGATGCAGAAATCGGTGTCCTCTGGCTGCGAGCGAGCGCCAATTTTCCCGAAACCGCTCCGAAACCCACCAACGGCCTCAAAAATCTGCTTCCTCACAGCCAGATTCCCGGTCCACGCGTTACGAATTGGCGCAAGGGTTTCTGGCATTCCACGATAGGTCCCGCCGACCACCCAGTCAAACTCGTTCGGGAACCAGACCGGCCTCTTCGACTGCCAGAGGGGATTAATCCTACCGCCCACGCCAGCGGCGGATGAGATACACAGCCCTTTGCTGAGCTGGGCTAACCAGTCAGGCTCAGCAACAGCGTCATCATCCAGAAAAGCGATTGCCTGCGCTTTGGCTGCCGCCGCGCCGCTGTTTCGCGACCCCGATGCCCCCTTTGCTCCAAAATTCTCGACACAGATCACATCAGGAATTTCACGCCTGATTTTCTCATAAAGCGCGGGGTTCCCGTCGACGACAACAATGATCTCCAGCGGAGGGAGATTTTGCTGACGCACAGATTCGACAGCTTCAGTCAAGTCTTGCCAGCGAGCTTCCGTGTAGGTGCATATGACCACTGAAAAGTCGAGCTGTTTATTGTTATTCATTCGCCCAGGTTTACCTCTTCCAGATTCTGAATATTTTGAATAAGCTGCAAATCTGCCTGGGTAAACTGATTTTCTTCCGAGCGAGCCAGCGTCAGCACATAAACAAATTGATTTTTGAAAGTCAAGGGAATCCCCAGGGCTGAACGGGCAACCTTTCCCTCATCCCACGGACGGCGGAGCCAGCGAGGATCATTGCATGTGTTTTGCACCAGTGCAGGCTGCATGTTCCTGGCAACCCAACCAGCTAACCCCTGTTTAACTACATCGAGGGAATCCCGATTCTTCACATTGATATTGATCACTTTTTTTCCGTAAGCCAGGGCGCCAGCATGGATGCTCCCCTGCTGATCAAAAACTAAAATACTGCCGCTCGTAGCATTCATCAATTCAATGGACAGAACCAAAATCGAGCCAAGGATATCGGTTGGGGTATGTTCAGCCTGTAAAAACATCGTTGTGATCTGAAACAGCAGGCGGTAAATTCTTGCCGTCGCTTCATCGTCTTTTCTTCTCGTGTTTAAGAAGTTTAAGAAGGGGACGTAAGTTCCGCGGAAGCCGAGATAGGGACTCCTCGCGGGCTTCTTGAAATGATTAACCCATTCCTTCATGATCGTTCTCAATACGCGCCAGCCATCTGGGAAAGTACGCAGTTTCCCATTGCCGTAGAAGCGATATCCTTCAAAGCTTGGCACTTCAACAATCCGAAGGCGGTTCTGCAGGGCGCGGATGTACAGGGCTGTATCAATCTCAAACCCATCCACATCATCCAGGTCAATTTCATCTAAGCAGTAACGCCAAAAAGCATGGAAACCATAACATAAATCGGTAAAGTGACCGTTGAACAAAAGATTCGTCAGCACTACGAAGAATAGGTTACCTAGCTGCCGGATTCTGGGCATATCGGTCGTTCCTCCACCTGGAGCAAACCGGCTGCCCTTTGCAAATTCTGAACCCTGTACCAACGCCTGAACAAATTTTTGTATTTCGCGGGGATCATTTGACCCATCTGCGTCCATGACGATGATGATGTCACCCTTCGCAGCATGGTAGCCGGCTTTCATCGCCGCCCCCTTGCCAGGGCGCTGCTCTCGCACCACTTTGATGGATGGTAGTATCTTTCTGGCAATTTCTACAGTTCCGTCGGTCGATCGACCATCGACCAGAATTACTTCATCCACCCAATCTAAGGGAATGTGGGGAAGAAGAAGAGGAATGTTCTGCGCTTCGTTGAGCGTGGGTATGATCAATGAAACGGTTGGTTTATTTTGAGAAGCGCTTCCATAAAGCATGTCGTGATCCTGAATAGACATCAGGTTTTCAACACGTGTAACAATATCGAAGCAGCTTGGCGATTTTTGGATATAGTCTACAGCCCCATGACTGAGCGCATAAACGCTAGAATCATCATCACTCGACTGGGCTGATGTCAACAAAATGGGGATCTTCTCAGATAAGTATTGGATCTTTCTAAAAGGTTCCCAGTCGTTTATTTCAGCGATTGTTCTGTCAAGAATAACAACATCTGGGCTGTTCGACTTTAATGCTTCCAGCGCCTCATCGACGGTAGACACAGCGATCGGGTGGTAACCACGGCTGGAGAAAATATCACGTAGATTTTCCCGACAGTGCTGCTCGGTATCAATGATCAACACTTTAACTTGCCGCGAGAGGGTTGTTCCCTGATACATAATTACTCCATTACCCCCACTGAACATCTAGACTTGAATTGATATACTGCACCAGACCGTCTACCGAGTGTAATGATATTTTGTTATAGCCATAATCGAGTTCTTAAAACAAAAAGCGCTACGAAACGGCTCGGTAATTTAGATCATCGTAGATATTTGTGTAAAAATATTACGTATACCAGGCATTATAATGGTTCAACCTATAAAAAAACCGTTGGTTATGTAAGGGATTATTGGTAAATTCACACAAATTTCATCAATATTTGTTTATTTGAAAAAATAAATCAAACACAGCCCCTTTGCCCTACCATGTGATCCTGGTTCCAAATTATTCGGAGAAATTACCTCACAAGAGCTGCAAATCAAAGTAACTTACCGGTGATAAAATCAAAAGCTTAATCCAACAATGGTATAACCAAGCGATAACCAATGCCGCGCTCCGTTAATATATAAAAAGGATGTCTCGGGTCGGTTTCCAACCCCTGGCGTAACTGATAAATTTGCCAGCGAGCGATGTCTCTTGCCTCCGAACGCTTCAAGTTGTACCCGTGGATCTCACAAACCAGTTCCTCATAGGACATTGGCGCTGGCGACCGGCGAAGCAGCGCAACCAGGTAATTAAAGCTCATTGGCGCAAGCTTTACGGGCTGCCCATTCAAAAACACCTGACGTGAATTAAGATAGACTTGAAAAGGACCTTTTTGCAGGACGGTATTTGTTTCATTGATTGAAGGCGCAGGGGTCAAACTTAGGTGATCAGGCTGCTGGACGTCAGATTCTATTTTGTTGAGTTCATTAATGAGTGAAATGATCTGATCGATGATTTGCTGTCGTCGCTGACCTCGCCGCTTTTTTTCGTTCAGTATATTTATTCGTTCAATGATTCTTTCAGTCTCCACCGGCTTTATTAAGAAATCGCTGGCGCCATGCCTGAACGCATCAATTACAGCAGGTAAAGTGGCATGGGTCACAAGCAAAATAATCGGAATATCACTATATCTGCTGCGAATCTCTGAAAGCAAGTCCAGACTGCCTGTTTCGATTGAGTCATAATCAAAAATAATCAGGTCAAAAGAATAGCTGCTAATGAATTGAAGAACCTCGTGGTAATTGGATGTACCTGAAATATGAAAACCTGCTTCTCTCAATGCAAAAGGTAAAGTTTGGATGGCGGTAGATCCTGAAGCAAAAATTAAGATGGTTTCCATTCTTCAGTTCCTATATTGAAGATTGTTTTGTAGGTTGGTTAAAGTCTCTGATGATAGGGTATTGTCCCTGGTGGGAATCGCTTTCTATGAAGTTTCCCCCTCGAATCACATCCAATTAATATTCAGTAGCTATTATTATACAAAATATATACAATTTTGTCACTTTTAAAACGACAAATGGATGAATTTCGGTTTTGGACGGCTGCCTGGGATGCGGCGGACCAGGCAGCCGTCCAAATTTACCCCAAAAGTGAATTGCACTCACGACAGCGTCAGACATTCTATGAACCGTCCGAATCAGTGAAGCCCGCAGCAAAAATCCAACAAGAGAGAATGAATGTAAAACCAGATATCTCGCAGCAGGTTCCTTCCAAATCCGTTACAATTGGAATTCCTCACTCTTAAAATCAAATTGAGCGACTTCCGTGATCAAAAAAGAAATCGGTGAAATCATACAAGTTAGCAAAGGGGGCGGGAGAGCAGAATACAAACTCCGCCTGCCGAAGGGCGAAATTGTTGTCGTTGATCACAATCTTATTCAACCCACTCGCCAGACCCTTCTAAAGCGCGGTGCGCGCCTGATGGTCGAGCACGATCTTGGGCGGGTCCAGTCTGCGTCCACGAATCTCTCCATGACCCAGGCAGGAAAGGTCACGGAAGTTAAGCGCCGTCCTGGGGAAACCGCGTATGCGGTTGATATTGCCGGCGGCGGATTGATTGAGGTCTCAAAAGACAGGATCCAACCGCATCCGAAAGGCCGAGACCTGCTGATTGGTGCGGCGCTCGATCTTTATTACGAAGAGGGAGCTCTCACCGCCGTTCGCCTGGTTGGTGAAAAGGATGTCGCCAGGATCACAAATATCGATGCCGGGCAAAGAATCGTATCCCTCGCGGGGAAAGGCTCAGGCGGCTACACCGTTCGCCTGGCCCCCGAGGAAATCCGGCAGATCCGGGTTGGCGAAGAGATCGACCTGGAAATTTCCTATACAGCGGAAGGAAAGCGCAAGCTCCGGCTGGTGGGGCGGCGGGCAGCGCCCGCTGCCAGGGCAGACAAAAAAGCCGCGGATCAACCGGCAGCAGGGCCGCAAGCCCGCGCGCAGAAGAGCCCCCTTCCCCCAAAACCGCCAACGAAGCCGGCATCCCGGCGGGAGACGCAGGCAGCGCCCGCTGCTAAGGCAGGCCAGATCGAAGCTGAAACCTTCGGTGTGGACCCGCTTTTGCTGGATGAGCTCAAGCGGTCGGGCCGCCGGTATGAGTTCATCGCTTTTCTCGAAAAGCATGCCCGCGACGGCCTGATCGAGTGGCACGACCTGAAGCCGGGCCAATCCGCGCGGATGCTGCTGCCTGCCCGGCCGCTCCATCCGCAGATCAAACGGGCCATCGAAAGCTCCATGCCGGGGTTCCAGGGGTTCTTCCGGCATCAGGCGCTGGCGCTGGATGCCATCCGCCAGAATCGCAACCTGGTGATCGTCACCCAGACCGCTAGCGGCAAGACGCTCAGCTACAACCCGGCGATCTTTGAATATCTGCTCAACAATCCGAAGGGGCACGTGCTGTACGTCTTTCCGCTCAACGCGCTGATGCTGGACCAGCTTGAAAAGATCCAAGAGATGATCCAGGCGCTGGCAAAACAGGGCATCAAAATCAGCGCAGCGCGCATGATGGGCGGTATGAGCCGGGAGGAGCGGGATGCCGCGGCGCGGGATTGTCCGAATATTGTGGTCACCAATCCCGAGATGCTTACCTTTATGCTTGACCGGGCTGACGGCGATTGGCGCGAATTTTTTGCCGGTCTCCAATGGATTGTGCTTGACGAAGTTCACAGCTACCGCGGCATTTTCGGCGTGCACATGACCGGGATCATCCGCCGCCTGCTGATCACCGCCCGGCGGCTGCGCAGCGACCCGCGCTTTGTGATCTCCTCGGCGACCGTCAACAACCCGTTGGATCTCGCTTCCCGCCTGACCGCCCTGCCGCAGGACGATTTCGTCCTGCTCGGCCCGGATAATGACGGTTCGCAGCAGGCCGATAAGCACTGGCTGGTGCTCAACCCATATTGGGGCGCGCGCAGCGGGAATTCCAAAAACTATCAGGAAGTGGCTGCCGAGGTATTCGTTGAAATGCTGCTCAGCCGCGATGCCGCCCGCAGGCCCTCTCCGCTCAACACGATCCTTTTCTGCCGCTCGATGCGCGAGGTGAACGCGATTAAGAGCCTGGTCGATCAGCGCCTCGATCAGCGAGCGCCGCATCTGAAGTACAAGGTGCGGTCATACATCTCGGCATCCCTGGAGTCTGATACCAAGCGAAAGATTTACAACGATCTGCGCAGCGGCAGCCTGCTGGGCGTGATCTCCACCAATGCGCTCGAAGCGGGCATTGATATCGGCAGCCTGGACGCCTGTATCATTGCCGGGTTCCCCTTCTCGGTGATGGCGCTGCGCCAGATGGCCGGGCGGGCAGGCCGCAAGAAGGAGGGAGCCGTTTTCTTCATCCCCTTCCCGCTCAGCTCGCTGGACCAGTACTACAGCGAGCACCCCGATCTGCTGCTGACTCAGCCGCCGGAAGAGTTTGTGGTCGACCCGCTAAACCCATATATCGCCCGCAAACATATCAACGCGGCAGCGTACCCCGCCGGGATCAGCGACGAAGACCTGCACCGCTACTGGGGAACGCGCGCCGAGGGTATTGTCCTTCAGGCGCAAAAAGACCGGGTGATGCGGCGAACCCGCGAGGGCTGGATCGGAACCCGGCGCGATCATCGAAATCGAGAAGACGTCTACCTGGTCGACAATATCCGCTCGAACGTGCAGATCCCCTATGCGGTCTGCCGCGCAGGCGAAACCTGCGCTTTAAGTGCTGTCTGTTTTGACCAGAACAAGCGCCCGTGCGAAAACCGTGTTACGCTGCTCGACCGGCAGTACGTCTACCGCGACTGCCACCCCGGCGCGGTGTACGAGTCACCCGACCAGGGGCTCTTTCGCGTCCTCTCGGTGAACGACGAGCAGCGGACGGTCAAGGTCGCGCCGCTGCCCGACGACTGCCTGGAACGGACCTTTGTCGAAGCAGATATTGAAATAGAGCTCGACGGACCCCCGCAGGCCCGGAAGCAGATCATCCCCGGCGTGGAGATGGCCTGGGGCAGCGCCACCGTCACGCGCCTGTTCACCGGATACCACGAATACACCTTGCAGCCCGCCCGGCGCTGTCGCAAGTGCCGGAAGGAGTTTGACGAGA
>Ga0134094_1001648_pt1 | contig 21008 bp, 18 predicted proteins | sample 5_1taG_FD_94458 | JGI IMG/M metagenome (GOLD analysis project Ga0134094, IMG submission 94458) | Switchgrass degrading microbial communities from high solid loading bioreactors in New Hampshire, USA - 5_19_20_110_A1 metaG | ecosystem: Engineered > Bioreactor > Semi-continuous > Anaerobic >... | reverse complement strand
TTCCCGTTGCTTTTGATATATATTCTGATGAAATATACAATTCCTGCTTATTTTTCATGGCCTGCCTGAAATATTTCTTTGATCTGTAATCCTCCCCGGGTAACGCCGGCTTAAAATTCTCATCCTGCTCTACCATAAGTTTTGGATTCATAATTGTATGACTTAATTGCATTCCATCTCCATTGATAACATACAGGCATTCAACATCTTCATAATTTTGAATTTCCCTTTCAAGTATGGTATCTATAACCTGGGTAGTATTTGCATAAAATAGCTTTGCCACTAATTTGTCGGTCAGCTCCCGTGAGGATTCCTTCCACATATTTTTATCAATTGCCTCATTAGTTACCGATACATTTTCTTGTCCAATTAACCTGAAACGTTGCAGGACCTCCTTTAAATGGGCGGATATATTCGACAGCTTCAATGCGCCTGAGCTGTTTTCCTGGGCATAAGCGGCAGTACTCTGTACTGCCTCTGATATATTGGCAATGATAGCTGATGTTTCCTTGAGATTTTCTGCCTGTGTATTGGATAGCTCTGCTAATTCTCTGCAAAAACCTGCTAACCCCACAATCGAATCATGGATGTTATTAAAACTTTCTGCGGTTTTTTTCGTTATTTTTGCACTTTCATCGGCCGCAGCCAGGCTATTATTTATTAACTGTGCGGTTTGCCTTACAGCTTCGCTGCTTTTCTGGGCCAGTTTATTAATTTCACCCGCAACTATTGAAAATCCTTTCCCGTTTTCACCGGCTCTTGCAGCCTCGATAGATGCGTTTAGGGCTAACAGCCTGGTTTGTTCTGCAATTTCGTTTATTAAGCCGATTATATTTGATATATCATCAATGGAGGACTTTACTTTATCCACCGAGGACAGCATATGTTCCATATAACTTCTGCCGGTTTCGGTTTCTTTCTTTATTGCATCAAGTGTTTTCGCAGCCGCATTTGCGTTTGCCGCATTATTAACTGTCTTGTCCGTTATATCATGAATAGTTGAGGTTAAATCGTAAATCAAAGCCGCCTGTTCCGTTGTGTTTGTCGCCAAAAAGGAGGAGCCGTTCTCAACCTGATTACTCATGGAGTCTATTTCCGTGGCCAGTTTATGAATTTCTTCGAATGAGCAATTGAGAGCATTTCTGATTTTATAAAGAGCACTTTTAATTGGTAAAAAGTCTCCCTGATAAACCACATTTTCCGAAAAGGCTACTGCCATGTTACCAGCCGACAGATGGGATAATATACGGGTTATTTCGTTTATATATGTATTAAAGGTGCTGTTAATTTGGTTAATATCTTCTGCCAAATCTTTTAGAAAGATAAAGTTTTCCATATTGATTTTTATATCCAGGTTACCGTCGCACATTTGTTTTGTATGATATTCTATGTTGAATGCCTCTTCCAGGATTTTCTTCAATTTCTTTCGGTTTATCATTCTCATCTTCATTACCTCCTTCTATACGTGGGTTTATCTTCTTTCATTTCTTAAATTGCGCGGTATTAAACAAAAAAAGCAACGAGGTTTAAGCCTCGTTGCTTTTAAACTACTATATATTATAGAATCAAAGTTGTCAAGATATAGCAAAGTAGGTTTTACTCTCAGCGTAAGCCCGTGAAAACAGTGATTTTAATGTATAGATATAGATAAGTTTACGGTTACAATCAAAAGATTACAAATAATTCTCGCTTTGGTTGTTTTTTTCTCAACGAATCAGACATTAAAACAGCTAACTAATCCCAGTATAATGATTACAAAAAACCAAAAAGCGGAAAGGAGCTGTGATTTATGGAAATTAAAATTGGTGAAAACCTAAGAAAATTAAGGGTGAAAAAGGGACTTACACAAGAACAGCTTGCAGAGATTTTTAATGTATCACCCCAAGCCATAAGCCGTTGGGAAAACGACACAGCATATCCCGACATTACATTGCTTCCCGGCATCGCCATGTTTTTTAATACTACAATTGACGGAATTATTGGCATGGATGAAATATACATGACAGAGAACCTCAATAAGATACACAATGATGTACACGGACTGGTGGAAAACAATCAATATGACGAGGCAATAGCATTGCTCAGGAATGGTCTGAAATTATATCCCAATAATAGCGGTTTATTGCTGGAACTTGCATTGACGCTGACACAAAAGAGCGACATGAACAATAATGCTGATTTGGCAGAAGAAGCAATTTCTTTACTGGAACGCGCTTTACAGGGCAATCTCATTGTGAAATCAAGAATAACGGCAATCATAAACCTTATCTTTTTATATTTAAAAACCGGAAAAGTTGAAAAAGCAAAAGAGCTGATAAAATCATTGCCGCATTTCTGGGAAAGCCGTGAAGTTCTGATTCCTGAACCGTATGACGGAGATGAATATGTGGAAGAGTTGAAAAAATCTATTTATAAGGCTCTGATATTTTTTAGCAATAAAATAAGAGGGATACAATCACGCAAATATGCGGAAGTACCAAACTATATACAGCTAGGTGTCGATTTTGAGGCAAAAGAAAGTATCGACGAAATGCTAAATCTAATTAAAGAGTTTTTTAATGATGAATCGTTATAAGGAAAATAAATATATAGTTAGAAAATGAATATATAGTTATATAGTCATATATTTATATAGTAAGTTTCTATGTGTGATATTACCTAGTATGTTCCCGCAAATTTAAAGATTTGCCGAAGGCCTTATTAATTATAAGGCCTTTATTCTTTATTTTACCATCTCTATTTTACTAGTATTGTTTGGAGCAAAAATATAAGTCAGGGTTTTATCACTAATCATCGCCCACGGTCTATATGATGCTATGATTGTTTTGCAGTTACCGGTAAATATACTCCTGAGTCAGGAAAATTTGAGGAATGAAGATGTAATATGTAAAAATATGTTGAATTTATGTTGAATTTTAATCTGCCTTTTTTTATAGTAATATTATTAGCTATATTTTTAATGAAGCATTAAAAGAAAACTGTTAGTTAAAAGGCAACAAAGTGGGCAAAAAGTATAGATATGCAAGTAAATAGATGTAAAAACGTAAGAAAAACATTAATGGGGGGAGATCTTGTGATTTGTAGTAAATGTGGGAGCGAATTGAAAGAGGGAGCCAAGTTTTGCGGTAAATGCGGAAACAGGGTTGTAGTGGAACGTAGATGTAAAAATTGCAATACCTTATTAGAACCTGACGATATATTCTGTACGGAATGCGGTACAAAGTATGATGATGCAAATACCGAAGTACAAGCTCAGAAAGTTACTCAAGCTCAAAAGACTGAAAGCGAAAAGAGTGAAAAAAGCCTGCCTTTTGCTCAAAAAACCGAGTCTGTCTGTATAAACACGGTAAAGGGGAAAATGGCAATTATAGATGATAATATATTTTTTATTAGCTTGGATGAAAATGGTAACGGTGCGATATACAGTGTTTCGCTGAGTAACGGTGGAAAAGCAACCGTAGTACTTAACAAAGATAAAATCTTACCAGCAGTTTTTGCGAAGCATATTATACAGCTTAATATGTATCGACTCCACGCCTGGAAAGGGAAGCTGTATTTTTCGGCTGAAGTGTTTTTTGACGGTGAGCAGAAAATTTTAGACAATATTGAATACTGCAATTGCATTTTTTCATTTTGCCCTGAAACAAATACACATAAATGGTTAAGAGTTACAAGCGTAGATAACTCCAGGGACATACAGGTATTTTTCTGTGACAACCGTGCATACTATCGCGTCAATATGGATGATGTGGATGAAGGAATAGGAAAGCGATGGATAAAAGAATTGGAAGCAAAGTTTGGCAAACGAAAGGGCTTATACTATTGGAAAGAAGACCATTATAAAGGTGCGGAGGCATTGGCAAATTATGACCTTGAAACTTCGCAGGTATCAGTATCCTTTATGCCAATGGTTGCAGAAAGAGATTGGAAAGACAGTGAGAATGGCAGCGGAGAAATTATAAAGAGATGGAACGACCCGATATTCTATAAAGGATATATTTATACTTCTATTGGAAGAAAGGGCGACCGCTCGTTGAGGTTTCCGGTAAATAACCCTGAAGCTTATGAATTTCTACCTCCGGGAACTGTTATCCTCAATTCTCGTTATGATGGGATTCACCTGTTTGCTCCCAGCAACGACGTGATTATTTTACCGCATTCACGCAAAGAATTGATTGCCATATCCCAATCTACCCTGAATCCCATTGACAGTTTTCTAGCTTACAAGTTTGATGACGGAGATTCTAAGATATGGCAAATATATGAAGGAAATTACCTGGTTTGCGGATACAATGATGCCAAAATAATCGATATAAAAAATGCCAAATATTTGGGAAATACCGATTGGCGGTATATCAGTGATGAAGATACCATCTACGACAGTGTCTATTATAACAACTTTACATATACACTGGGAAAGGTTCATGGTACCTGTAGAGATGAAAACGGCGAAGAATATTATGGGCGGGTTCTTTACCGTATACCTTGGGATAAAATGTTTAAAAAGGACACAAAGATTGATGATTTTGCTCAGCCCCTGTTTTAGCAGATAAGAAGAAGTAATAAGAAATAGTAATAATATTTGAAAAGACTTTATCAAAGGAGAAGTAGCAAGCTGCTTCTCCTTTTTCGTATGTTCTGACAAAAATTTCCCATGTATCAATCGCCCTGTTAGAAGGAATCAGGTAATAAATACAGAAGCCGTTTCGATTTGATATAATTAAAAGGAAAGGAATGAAAATATTGTAAACAAGCTGCAAACAGGTTATGAAAGGAGGGGGGAATATGCCAAAGGTTTGTGTTGAAGACAGTGTTGAAATCTATTACGAGGAACTGGGCAGCGGTGACCGTTACGTGATATGTTCACAAGTCAGCCATGGAATATACTCCCTTGAACGCGAGCTTGCAAAGAGGGGTTTCCATGTGTATCTTTTGACTAACCGGGGTTTCGGCAAATCAACGCATGTCAGGGAAGACTACGGAGATCATTGGTATGACAGGTTTGCATCAGATGTTATAGCTTTTGCCGATAAGATGGGAATCGATAGGTTTGTCTACTCCGGTGCTTCCCATGGTGCCGGAACCGGATGGCATGTTGCACTGAACTACCCCGAACGGCTGATTTGCTTCTTTGCAATTATTCCCGGTCCCCACAACCTGGATGAGGGAAAAATGTCCTTTCGGGCAATGCAGCAGAAGGGTATCTTGCCGAAGCAATGCTTTCGCTACCCGACAGATGACGAACGAATTTTAGAACGACGTGCCCAGATAGATGCAGCGGAAGAAGCATTAAGAAGCACGCCGGATTATGAGGCAATATATCAGTCTCCGGAAACAAAGGCGATAGATTATGGTCGTCCGTTAGCTGCATTACAGACAGAAGCAAATTTGCAGGAAGCACTAAAAAAAATAAAGGTTCCTGTGCTGATTATCGGCGGAATGGAAGACACGGTTTCGCGGCCGGAGTTGATGCTAAGGGCTGCTAAACGTTTGCCTATCTGTAAACGTGTAATTCATTCGAGAGTGGGTCATTCATTTGATATTTGGGAAGAAGCCGCTGATGACGCTGTTAGATTCTATGAGAATGTTGTTCGTACAGGGAGATATTACAGTCCATTGGTGAATGACGGGAAATTATCACTATGAATAAATATATGTGAACATTTATTATGAAATACATATTTCGTTGTGCAACAGTATAGGAGGGAAGAAAAATGAAACCTATAATGAATCGTGTTGCACGTCCGGCGATTGAAGTGGTGAATTTTGAAGAATTAAACTATATCCCACCACAGGATGGTCTAATCGAGCAACGGGCCGAAATTATCAGCGGCATGCAAAATATCTGGTATGAATATGTGCCCAAAAGCTATGATAAAACCAGGAAAGTTCCTCTTGTAGTGCAGCTCCATGGCGGGGGTCAGGATGGTAGACGCTGGGCAAACTATACTATTTGGCACAAGCTTGCGGATAAATATGGCTTCATTGTTATTTACCCCAATTCTCCGGATTATGGAGTATGGAACTGTGACAAACGGGATGTTCAATATCTCTATGATTTGATTAATCATATCTGCAATAAATATTCCATTGATCGAAGTCGAATCTATATGCAAGGCATGTCTAACGGCGATATGATGACACTGGCCTTTTCGATGGAGCATCCTGAGATTCTTGCGGCAGCCGGTTTTATTACGGGCCCCTCGCCCAGCGAGGCGCTTGACGGCGATATGCCCAAAGATGCTCTTCCCATTATACAGATGAGGGGTGAGCTGGATGTAAACTGGAGGCTTACACCGGAGACAGTTGATGTGTTTGCAAATCGCTATTATATGAATGACCTTAACCGTGAAATATGGGAACAGGTAAATGGTACTGAAAATATGCTGCCAATACTGTCAATTCAGGGGAAAGACAACTTTCTTGTTTTCCAGGGAAGAAATGCTCCGACTATCATTTGGGAAGTTCAAGGTATGGGACACCGGGAGCCTGCATATAGCGCACAAGTGTTATGGGACCGCCTTTATAGCGGTTGTTCAAGGGTTAATGGGAAAATATGTGTTGAGAATCCTATTAAACCTATTGAAGGCGATGATGATACCATTTTGATATCACTTGGTTCAAACAAGGCATATCGGAAAAACGGCATGTTTGACATTTGTTCCCTTAAGCACGGTGTGGTTCGGGTGATGCTGCCAATGGATATACCGCACTTCTGCCCGGTTAAGTTAGGTGAAATGTGTGAGACGGAAGTTATGTGCGCTCCTGTTGAGTTTTTCAACAGAGCCTATGGAGCCGATATAAAGTGTAATGAAACAGGCGAAACTGGTGAACTGACTTTTCCCAATGGCATGCACGTGGTGCTTCAGTCCCGTTCTTTGCTGGTTATCGTAAACGGTGAGTACCGGGCAATGCAAAAACCCTGCCTGTTGCTGGGTGGTATCCTTTATGTTCCGGTTGGAGAACTGTGCCAGATGCTCTTCAACAAATTCGTCTCAATTGCGGATGATGTTATGTGCATATCGGATCACTATGCCGTGCTTGGAAGATATACTGCAAGTATCATCCGCAGGTTGTTGGGAGGAACTATGAGACCGCGTACAAAGCCAACTCAGTGACGATAGGGCAGAGAATCGTCCCCTGTCTTCCCCTGCCTTAACTAATTCAGGCTTGATAAATGGCTAAATATGTATTAGACTAAATATAATTATAAATCTGGGAGGTGGGGACAAAATATGAATTATAAGGAAATAGAAGAGAAGTGGCAAAAGAAATGGGAAGAAAATAAGCTTCATTCCTTTAACTGGGATAGAATTGACAAAAAGCTATACTGCATTGATATGTTTGCATATCCTTCCGGGGCAAAACTGCATTTGGGACATTGGTTCAATTTCTCGCTGTTGGGCAGCTGGGCAAGGTTTAAAAAAATGCAGGGTTATGAAGTATTTTAACCCATGGGTTTTGACGCGTTCGGCCTTCCGGCGGAAAACTATGCTATTAAAACAGGGATTCATCCACATGACAGTACGATGAACAACATTGATGCCATGAGGCGCCAGCTGAAGGAAATGGGCGGCATGTTTAACTGGGATTACGAAGTTGTTACATGTGACCCTAAATACTATAAATGGACTCAATGGGTTTTTCTGAAACTGTATGAAAGAGGGCTTGCATACAAAAAAGAAGCGCCTGTTAACTGGTGCCCCTCCTGTCAGACTGTATTGGCCAATGAGCAGGTGATTGGCGGCAAATGCGAGAGGTGCGAAACAAGAGTTTATCTCAAGAATATGTCCCAATGGTTCCTTAAAATTACGGATTATGCGGAAGAGCTGCTTCAGAAGCTGGATGAACTGGACTGGCCAGAGAAGGCAAAAGCTGCCCAAAGAAATTGGATTGGTAAATCTACCGGTGCCCAGATAAAATTTAAAGTTGACGGAAGCGAGTACGAGTTTGAAGTATTCACGACACGGCCTGATACCATATTTGGAGTATCTTATGTTGTTCTTGCTCCTGAGCATGAATTGGTGGATAAAATCACTGCAGATGAATACCGAGACGCTGTTGAACAGTACAAGGAACAGACTAAGTATATGACGGAAATTGACAGGCAATCAACAGATAAAGAAAAAACCGGGGTTTTTACAGGGGCTTACGCATTGCATCCGATTACAAATAAAAAGCTTCCTATTTGGATTGCCGATTATGTATTGGTCACATACGGTACCGGCTCGGTTATGGCTGTCCCTGCCCATGATTCAAGGGATTATGCTTTTGCGAAAAAATATAATTTACCGATTATAGAGGTTGTATCAGGCGGCAATATAGAAGAAGCCGCATGGGAGGGTGACGGCAGCCTAATTAACTCCGAATTTTTGAATGGTTTGAATGTGGAGAATGCGAAAGCAAAAATCATAGAGTATTTAGAGGAAAAGCAAATAGGAAAGAAGAAAGTAACATACCGTTTAAGGGATTGGCTGATTTCCAGGCAACGGTACTGGGGTGCCCCTATTCCTATTATTTATTGCGAAGATTGCGGAACGGTACCGGTACCGGAGAAAGACCTGCCTGTAAAACTGCCTTATAATGTAAGTTTTATGCCCAACGGCCAGTCGCCTTTGACTACATGTGATGAATTTAAAAATACGACCTGCCCCAGATACGGTAAGAAAGCGGTGCAGGAAGTGGATACGATGGATACGTTTATGTGTTCCTCCTGGTATTTCTTGCGCTATCCGGATGCAAATAACGATAAGGAAGCCTTTAATACTGAGACAGTTAACAAAATGCTTCCCGTTGACAAGTATGTGGGCGGTGCGGAACACAGTTGTATGCACTTAATTTATGCGAGATTTGTGACAAAGGCTTTGCGTGACGCCGGTTACTTGAATTTCGACGAACCTTTTATCTCGCTTTTACACCAGGGAACCATTTTAGGCCCGGATGGGCAAAAGATGAGTAAGTCAAGAGGGAATACGGTATCTCCTGATGATTATATTGAAAAATACGGGAGTGACATATTCCGTACTTATCTAATGTTCGGATTCAACTTTTTTGACGGAGGTCCTTGGAATGAAAACGGCATAATTGCCATAAGTAAATATTTCGAAAGATTTGAGCGAAATATTAATCAATATCTGTCAATTGATACGTTTACCGACTTGTACGGTGATGAGGAAATTGCCCTGGAAAAAATACTGCACAGCATTATTAAAGCGGTGACAAACGACATTAATGCATTTCAGTTTAATATGGCAGTTGCCAGGATGATGGAGCTTACAAGAGCTTTAAAACGGTATTTGGATACAAACAGGAACACAAAAATATTGAAGGAAGTTGTAAAGACTACGGTTAAGCTATTTGCGCCGGGTGCTCCCCATACTGCAGAGGAGTACTGGGAGATGCTGGGAGAGAAAGGCAGTATATTCAACTCCCAATGGCCGGAATATGACGAATCAAAGCTGGAAACAGCCACAATGGAAATTGCCGTTCAATTTAACGGGAGATTCAAAACCGTCATTACCGTACCAAAGGAAGGATTCCCGTGAAGCTATAATAGGAAAGGCAAAAGAGGCGCTTTCAGAAACACTTGAAGGGAAGACAATTATCAAGGAGATATATATTCCTGGTAAAATTATAAATTTTGTAACGAAGTGATGCAAAATATGAGGTTTATATTTGCGTCTGACCTTCACAGCAATAAAACCCTTTACAGCGATTTGGGAAAGTTAATATTATCAGAAAAACCGGATTTCCTCATTATAGGAGGAGATTTGTTTGCTTATTCTCCTCATGCAGAACCGCAAATAGAATTTGCAAAAGAATATTTATGCCAATTTATAAGAAGAATTAATATTCCGGTTTATGTTGTTCCTGGAAGTTGTGATAAACCTATGTCAATAAAATATCTAAAGGAAATGCCGGTTAACGGGTTGCTAAATTTTCTTAATCTTTCAGGGACAAATATAGGCGGTATTGAATTCATCGGCTATCATTATATCCAGCCTGGCCCGTTTAAGATCAGAGATTGGGAAAGAAGGGATTTAAAAGATGACAATACCGTTTTGGAAGGTGTTTGCCTTCTTTCAGACAGTAGAGATAAACTATATGCAGTTCCGAATAACTTTTTAAATGATATGCCCAGTATTGAGGAAGACTTAAGTGCATTAAACAATAGAAAATCTGTATGGGTAATACATACTCCTCCATTTGGCGGTATTTTGGATAAAAACCATGCTAACGTACTGGGCGGCAGTAAAGCAGTTCGTAAATCAATAGAGAGAGTGCAGCCGATTTTAACCTTACATGGGCATATACATGAAGCACCAAGCATGTCAGGCAGATGGAGCGAGCAAATCGGAAATACCATTTCAATAAATCCGGGCAGCGGGGAATCTCTTCATGCAGTTATTTGTGAAATTAATACGGAAGGTAAAATTGTATCCATTGTCCATACATTATTTGGTGAATTAGATGGAATATATCCCCACCCGGAGTCTTAATTTATTCCTTTAGACTGTTAACACTATCACTTTGCTATTCATGGATTGATTTTAAGTACTAAAAATAGTAGAATATAAAGCTGTAATGTTGTAATGTTAAAAAAATAACAATCAACTGACTAGGGGGATTAAAACTATGAAACTTAAAAACAAAGCAATTGTTGTAACAGGTGCTTCTTCCGGGATCGGCAAAGCGATTGTAGAGCTTTTTGTGAAAGAAGGGGCAAATGTTATTGCTGTAGCAAGAAGGGCGGAAAGGCTCGCATCACTGGCAGAGTCTCTAAAAGATGAAGCCGGAAAATGCATTCCTTTTACCGGGGATGTATCCAAACGTGAAGTATGTGAAGCTATGATCGATGAATGTATAAAACAATTCGGTAAACTGGACGTTCTTGTGAATAATGCAGGAGTTATGGATAATATGGCGACTGTCGCTAACTGTACGGACGAGAAATATGAATACGTAATGGGTATCAATGTTTATGGCCCTATGGCGGCAATGCGCAAAGCAGTAAATGTATTCCTGAAACAAGGCAATGGCGGAAATATCATTACCGTATCTTCCTTTGGAGCTTATCATCAGGCTGCAGGTGCAATCTATGGTGCATCCAAAGCGGCTGTAAATGCACTTGCGCTGCACACGGCTTTTGCTTACGCAAAGGAACGTATCCGTAGCAATATTATTGCACCTGGCGGAATCAATACAGAGATTGGTATTGCGATGGGGCAACCTGATTTGGATGGCTATAGCAGGATTAAGGGTATACATGCACTTATGCCGGCTACTGGTGAACCTATGGATATAGCAAAATGTGCTCTTTTCCTTGCCAGCGACGATTCAGCTTTTATCAGTGGACAAATTATTGGCGTTGATGGCGGATGGGATGCCATGTAATTGAATGACATCTTCCCTTGAACAGATGTCTCCTTGAACAGATATCTTGAACAGAAAGGATTTCTGTAACGGTTGAAAATCCTGGGCTTGATAATTAATATAATGTAATATTTTTATGTTTTTTATGAAATAATGAACTGCACCCCAAATGTTTGACAAAAATACATAGGAGGTGCAGTTTTTATAATTTAAATATAGAATACTAAATTGTATTATAGAATACTAATCAATCCTGATTTCCTGAAAGAGTTTCACAGATTCATTGGGAGTTTTGCTTAGTGTGCGCATTCATAAATTCTAAAGCCTTTTCCATGGCATATTTTGCTCCCGATGCGCTAAAACCATGTGCTTCATTTTCCAGGACAATTAGCTCGATATTCTTATATGCTTCTTTTGCCTGTTCCATATAGCCCATTGACACAATAGGGTCATTTTTGCCATGAATAATAAGAACATCTCCGGTGTAGTTACCGATTGTATCAAATACGTAAAAATCATGAATTGAGACCGCGAAATTGCGTCCCAGATTCATTCCCCAGAAATTGATGGTTTCAGGAACATTGTCAAGATTAGGATATTTTTTGCGCCAGTCGTCAGGGATGCAAAATGCAGGATAATACAAAATCATTCCGGCAACTTTTTCTTTTAATTCCTCCGCAGCCAGGGCACTTACCATGCCTCCCTGACTGGCTCCGAATAGAAATATTCGCTCAGAATCCACATTATCCAAGGAAGATATATTTTCAAATACCGTCAGTAAGTCGTCCTTTTCTGAAAAAAGAGTCATGTCTGTCGTAAAACCTGAACTTTTAGAGCGGGTTGAACCTCCGCAAAAATCAAAAGCATAGGCAACATATCCGTTTTCAGCAAAATAACTGCACTCTCTAATGAAGTCCGAATTTACACCGTTATATCCGTGGCTTAAGATTACTGCGGGATATTTACCTTCCTCTTTTGGCATATAAATATTCCCATATATTGTTTTATCTTCAGTAGTAATAATATGTTCTTTTGCTATAATTTCTTTTCTTTCCATAATATCCTCCGAAATTGAAATATTGTTTTCCTTTTCCGGTTCCGGTTTATTACTGCTGCATCCGAACATGGTCAGCGCGATAAGGATGACTGTTAATATATTTATTGCTTTTCTCATATCCATTTTATCCTTTCAAATAAATTATACCAACTCGGGCTGGGAGAAAAATACTTTATTCATACATATAAAGTAAATTTAATGTTAAATTACGACTTTTTTGATATAATATAGTTAAATACTCTGCTGAAAGGAGATACCCATGTCATGTCAGAATCAGTTGACAACCGGCAAATTGCTCCCATAGGCAGGATATGCTACAAAACAATCAATATAGAACTTCCTTTATCAATCGCAGAGTCTGTAATTACCAAACAGGAGAGAAAACTGACCCTTTTATGGCCTCCGGTTACCGACATGCCATTTTTTAAAGTTACCATGGCTCCCTTCTTCCACAGCCATAAACATTTTGAGCTGATTTATGTACTTGAGGGCACGTTTACCCACCATCTTGAAAACAGCATCTATGTTATGAATGCCGGAGATGCTATTCTTCTTAACAGCAGAATCCGGCACTTTGAAGGAGACGAAACAGAGTGTCGCTGCCTTTATCTGAATTTTCTACCGGAATTTTTAAATTCACTTTTTAGTGAAAATGCTGTTTCTGCCGGTAAGAAACAACATACTAGCATACATATCATGAATTTTTGCATGGCTGAAACAGCTACCGGTAGCGTAACCCGTGCAGCCCTTACTATCAGAAAAAAGATTTCGGCTGATTCCGATGAAGCCAATAAAATTAAAACTATTTTTAAAAGAATTCTTGCTTTGTTAAAAGACTCAACATGCGGATATGCCTATTTTGTTCAGGGGTATCTTCTGATGCTTTTTGAATGTTTTGAAAACCCATCATTGTATCACATTACCCATATTGAGACCATATCTGACACCGCCAGTGTTCTTTTTGCAGATATCAATCACTACATAGCCGAGAGAAATGGCCGAATCTCAAGACAGGAGCTGTCTGCACTGCTGCATTATAATCCTGATTATTTAAGCAGGATAATTCGACGGGAAAGCGGAATGAGTTTTACCGAATACTGTAAATCTGTATGGCTTGAAAAAGCAAAATATATGCTCACGTCTACAGACATTAGTATTAATGAAATTATAACTGCCTTAGGATTTGAAAGTGGTAACTCATTTTATAAATCTTTTAAGGAAAAAACCGGATTGACGCCAAAAGAATACAGGAAAAGATATCGTCGTGATAATATGCAAAGTAATATTATCATTTAAAAGGCTTAAATTAATTGTTATGAATTATATCTATGTGTGATTGTGTTACCGTAAAAATGCAATCATGAAAATATAAGAGCATACGGAACAGTTGTTCTGAAAAGCAAAGTATAGTATAATATGGAACATATTTGAAGAGGGAATTACTTTCCAAAGTTATGGGATAACTGCTAAAAATAAGATAATGCAACTAAACGAAGAATATAATTTAACAAAAGGGGGAAAACATTTATGATGGAGAAAAACCTGGACAGCTTAATTGAGCATATCCAAGAGCTAATTAATCTTGATGTTACAAACTCCGCCTATGTAAGTAAACCGCTTCTAAAATATGTTTTACAATGGATTGAGCTGGACAGAAATGCAAAAACAAGGGAAATCGCCAATTTAAAAGCAGCACTGCTTGATGGGCTTGATGTGGATTTTACAGGCACGCAATGGGAAGCGGAGTGGTGCGCAAACGGTAAAGTGTGTAAGTGCAAAGCCTGCGAAGTTGCGCGGAAATGTGTTGCTGATATTGAAGAAATGGAGAAGGTGAAATTTCAAATTAAAAGTATTGATACAGATACAAGGGAATTTGTAGTTAATTATATTGCCCAAAACTGGGGTTCGTCAATAATAGTTACCAGAGGCAAGGTACATAACAGTGAAGAGCTGCCCGGGTTTGTTGCTTTGATTGATGGGGAAGTTAAAGGCATTATAACGTATAATATTGAAAATAATGAATGTGAAATTGTATCCCTTGACAGTTTATATGAGAACATCGGAATAGGAAGCCAGCTTATCAATCAGGTTGTTAATGTGGCAAAAAAGAACGGATGTAGGAGGGTTTGGCTGATTACTACAAATGATAATACATATGCCATAAGGTTTTACCAAAAAAGAGGCTTTGATATGGCGGCTATACATAGGAATGCAATCAATGAATCCAGAAAAATCAAACCCCAGATACCTCTGACCGGTTTTGACAAAATACCGATCCTGCATGAAATTGAATTTGAAATGATGCTGTAGCATTATAATGCAGTGTGCCTGAGTTTTGCAAAAACCGGTGAATAAATAGCTATTTGGGAAAACTGAAGCCGATTTTGAAGAGGAAAAGCATAACGAGGTAAGGCAAGCAACTATGGAGGATGTAAGCAACTGTGGCTGTAATAAGAACACATAATATTATTGTATGTTTTATATTGGTGTGAAGGTGATGATGCCGATACATATAATGAGGAGGATGTAAAGGATATTTATGGCAGGACATCGCAAAGAGCCTTAATGTTCATTATTCTTACTGACGACATACCTATTGGTGAATGCTGGCTTCAGGAATATTTAAAACGTATGGATGTCACAGAACATTATCCTGACAAAGATTAACTTTGAACAAGCGAAAAAGCAATGACAATATTCTGCAAATACAAGCCAAATCTACCGTGGGCTGCAGACATTAGAATACGGAATCAGTTACATGAAAATCAGGATTCGTCACACGAAAATGCTTTCGGAATGGTGCGATAGCTATATTAAAAAATGGAGGATATTAGAGGAATTGGATATATTAAAGGAATTGAAAAATATTAAAAGAATTAAACAATTGGGGGATATTATAGGATGAAAATACTTGTTATAAACGGAAGCCCGAAAGGGAAATCCAGCAACTCATTGAAACTTACTAGGGCATTTCTGGAGGGTATGGGTGATAATGAAATAAGGGAAATTTCGGTATACGGGCTGAATCTGTCACCCTGTAAAGGTTGCTTTTGCTGCTGGAGCAAGACACCGGGCAAATGTGTGATAAAGGATGACATGAGTAAGGTAATAGAGGATGAACTATGGGCTGACATTATTATCTGGAGCTACCCTCTATATTACTTTAATGTTCCCGGTCAGCTTAAGAACCTGATCGACAGGCAACTTCCCATGTACCTCCCTTTCATGGTGGAGAGAGAAGATGATATAGGAAACGGTGCTCATCCTCCCAGGTATGACATGAGCGGAAAAAGGTATGTTTTAATTTCCACCTGTGGTTTTTATACTGCCGACAAAAACTACGACAGTGTACTAAGTCTGTTTAACTATATCTATGGCAAGGGCAATTATGAGACAATTTTCTGCGGCCCGGGAGAACTGTTTAGCGTTCCCCAGCTGAGAAGCAGGACAGATGAATACCTGGATGTGGTAAAAAAAGCCGGAAGTGAATATATATCCGGAAAGATTTCGGATGCGACAAGGGAAAGACTGAAAGAACTTCTGTATCCGAAGGAAGTATATGAACAAATGGCTGATGCCAGTTGGGGAATAGAGAAAGCAGGCGGCGGTAAAAGATAGTGGTAAAGCGGACAGAAAGCGAATTACATAATAGTGTTATACTGGAGAATGATATACATATTAAGGGCTGCCTGATCGCGGTTTTCACTGCATTCAGGACTGGCTTTGTTATTGCAAATACTGAATAATGCCATAACCGCTGGATTTTAAACTGTCATATCCATAATGTCACAAGTCCGGAAATAATTATAAACGAATTGTATCTTGAAGGGGTTATTGGATAGTTTTATACTTTATCTTATCAAATATATAATCCGCATATATAATCCGCAATAAATCGGAATATTAAGGGCTGTTACAGAATGATTCAAGGTGATATGTTTATTTAAGCGAGGAAATTTATATATAAACTGCCGCTTGGTTTCGATAGATTGGGGGCAAAGTTTGATGAAAATAGTGATTAGGAATTTCAAATCGGAGGACGTGGTTCTAATATCCAGGCTGATAAAGAAATGCAGCAAAGCGGTTCCCGATTCCTCAACAGTCCAGGCAGAGGTTTATAATTCTCCTGAATTTGAAGGCGGAAAAATGTTTTTTGCGCTTTTAATGAAGAGGACGAACTGGTAGGATATGCGCCGATTTATCCTGTCCTTGCCGCAGTAGGAAGCGGATATTCAAATGTTCTATGGGCTGAGATAAAAGTTGACCCGGATTTTCAGGACAAAAAATTGCTTCGGGACCTATTATTTGACGGAATGATGGCCAGAGCAGCAGAAATCAGGAACAGTGCACCGGCAAAAGACACAAAAATTTGCTTCAATTATTTTTCAACGGAAACTGATAGCATTAATTATATCCTTTCAAAGGGATTCAAGCCTAGTGACGGTATCTACAACATGATAAGAGATTTGAGTGAACCTATAATTCAATATAAAGTTCCTGAGGGTTTGGATATTATTGAATGGAGGATGGAAACCAGGGATGAAAGAACAAAATATATTAATGCATATAATATTGTTTTTCCTGAAAAACCATGGACTGTAGAGGGATTGGAGCATTTCATGAAATCCGATATGTGGGTCTGCGGTACAACAATAACTGCTTTCGATGGTACTGAAATAGCCGGAAGTATAATACTGTACTGGGAAGCTGACGGGAAAACGGAACAGGGAAAAAGACAAGCTTATACGGAGAATATATTTGTTATGCCAAAATGGAGGAAAAAAGGAGTAGCCAGTTGTTTAATTAGCAAAGGGCTTTCATATCTTGCACAGCACGGTGCAAAAAATGCGTTCCTTGAGGTTCGGGCGAATAATATTAGAGCATTGGATATTTATAAACGGATGGGATATAAAATTGTGAAGGAACAGGTAGTATTGGAATATTCTATAATTGACCAATGCTAATGCTTTAGGCAGTATTCTTCCGGAAGATTGGTACAACAGTACTGGATACGATATTTCGATGAACGGCTTTTATTTATGGAAACTGACGATATATCTGTAATTGATAATACTGATTTGTCCGTTGATGAAACCATATTGAGGATAATATTACGATGATAGTAATTAAAAGGAGGTTAATTAGAATTGTTGTTGATGATATGAAGGACTTAAATTTTATATATATCTGTATATAAAAGCATAGATATGTTATTTTGCTAAACATTAAACATAGTAATGATTTTCAATAATACATATAACATCCTTCAATGTATCAGCACAATATTTTACATTATCAGTTTATGAATTATGAACTAATATAGCAGGGATATTGACATTTTGGGCACCAATTATATCGGCATTTATGTTATCGCCTATCATCCAAACAAATTTCGGATTTCCGGCTGTAGAAAGCGCTATTTTAAATGCCTCGGGGTGGGGTTTCTCATAACCATATACGACCACCAAGATTCCGCTGTTGATAAATGATGATGAGGTTTATCCGGGTGATGCCAGGGGAAGACATCTTGAAGATATGGCTTAATCTGGAAAATATTTATATTATGATTTGGAATATACATATCCAAAACTTTCATTAGAGTACCGCTCCAAAGACCGGGTTTATAAGCAAGAGTACCCTCAAAATTCCATAAAATTAAACGGGATGTTTTTTCCATGTAATGTTCCTCTCCAAAATTAGATATCTATATCTATATTTTAATATATATTAAGGGTAATAGAAATATGGTATACCAGGAGTGGTAAAACACAATACAGAACACTTGTTCTGAAAAATAAAAACTGGTATAATGTTGGTATATATTAAAATGTTAATTTTTTACAAACTTATGGAGATGCTCACAAAAAATATGTTATCGCATTATAGTGAACGAAGATAACGGGGGAGGAAACAAACACAATGAATACTGAATGGTCGGAGAAGAATAAACGAATCCAGGTTATTCTTGGGAAAGAGACTACATATAAAGACGGAATAGAACTGCTTATTGAATTCCGGAATGAGATGTTTGAACAGATTTCGCAGATTGTAAACGGCTATCCTGCGGAAGCATATTATCAGATGCCTTTTGCAAATGCGAATGGTTATCACAGTAAGACGCTCGCATATTCTATCTGGCACATCTTTCGAATTGAGGACATTGTAGCACATATTCTGATTGCAGGAGATGAATAGATACTTGTGACCGGCGGTTATCAGAAGAAAATAGGCTCACCTATCATTACTACCGGTAATGAGTTACAGGGACAGGAAATTGCGGAATTTTCAAAGAAACTTAATGTCAAAGCTTTGTATGAATATGCCAAAGAAGTTATGCTTTCCACCAACTCAATTCTTATAAACCTGGAATATCCGCAGATGAAGAGAAAGTTTTCGGATGCGGATAAAAAAAGACTTGCAGAATCCGGTTGTGTCAGTCAGGATGAGAATGCCCGCTGGCTTATTGATTACTGGTGCGGTAAAGATGTTTGCGGCTTGATAAAAATGCCCTTCAGCAGGCATTGGATAATGCATATAGAGGCGATGCGGCGGATTAAGAATAAGCTGTGCAAAAATGCCCGAAAGGGTGTGGATCCTGTAGGGTACTGCGGGCTTTCCTGTAATCACTGTTTCTTAGGTGAATGGTGCGGATCCTGCAGGACGAAGTATAATGTCTGCTCTTTTGCAACACTATTCGAGGACAGGAAATGCCCTAATGCGGTTTGCTGCAGTGAGAAGAACATTGACGGATGATGCTATGAGTGTTCAGAACTGGAAGGCTGTACAAAGGGCTTCTATACGCCGAATAATGACGGAGCGGCTTCAGCCAAAGCACAGACAATGTTTATACGAAAATATGGGAAGAAGGCTTTCCTTGAGGTACATGATAAACTTCATAAAAAATTTGATTTTGCCAAGACCCAGGAAATTTTGGGGCAGGATATGTATGAAGGATTAAAAATACTGGAGAATGAATATAATAATTCCTGAATAACTAGGTGGATTATATAAATTGGCAATGGCTAGTAGATAATTCCGATATCCCCATAAGATATATGCTGATGAAAGACAATAATTACCTTGATAATTGGCAAGTTATATTCTTTTCGTGATTGTGAAACAGTCCTGGCTTGTTTTCTGACCATGCTTGGCTATAGTGATGAACCGGCCGTTCAATATATTGCTGAAAAAAATTAACATATTATATTACTTTAAACTTAGCCAGACAAGTATTTTTCATTAGTAAAGTAAAATAAATAGTGTAGGAATGCCTTATAATTACCTTATAATCAAAGGTTTCCAGACTTTCGGCAAATACAACTGATTGATGGAAGCCTTGTTTTTTTTCTGATTGAAACATATAATTGAACATATAAATTGAACATATAATTTATACTGTAGCTAGTATTGCAATAATCAATCTTGGCAGTTTCTGTACAAGAGGATAATTTGGTGGATAGCGAAAAGGAGGAGTCAGTGATGACAGAAATGAAGGAAGTTTTTCCCGATGGTTCTGTTATAGATCAATGGTTCTATGATACACGGATACCGGATCTGAAAGAGCTAGGGAAACAATATGTATTAACCCACTATAATATATTGGATGATGGAAAGGTTCATACTGCTGAAATTCAAAAGCTGATTGATTTGGCAGCAGAGGAAGGCGGTGGAGTAATTGTCGTTCCGGCAGGTACTTACTTAACAGGAGCATTGTTTTTTAAACAGGGTGTTCATCTTTATATTGAAAAGGGTGGTGTTTTAAAAGGCAGTGATGACATTTCCGATTATCCTATTTGTGAAACAAGAATAGAAGGTGAAAGCTGCAAGTATTTTGCTGCCTTAATCAATGGTGACGGATTGGATGGGTTTGTAATGTGTGGCCCCGGAACCATCGACGGGAACGGCCTTAGATCCTGGAAAGCTTTTTGGCTTCGCAGAAGCTGGAATCCCAAATGTACAAATAAGGATGAACAGCGACCCAGACTTGTATATCTGTCAAATTGCAGTAATGTTTTGATCGCTGATCTAAATCTTCAAAATTCTCATTTTTGGACAACTCATATTTATAAATGCCATCATGTGAAATATTTAAATTGCAGAATTCTTTCACAGGCAGGACCAGTACCGGTAAGAGCACCAAGTACTGATGCAATAGATATTGATGTCTGTACAGATGTTTTGATTAAAAACTGTTATATGGAAGTAGGCGATGATGCTGTAGCATTAAAGGGCGGAAAAGGTCCCTGGGCGGATACTGCCCCGGAAAACGGTTCTAATGAAAGGATTATAATAGAAGATTGTACTTTTGGATTTAATCATGGTTGTTTAACTTGTGGTTCTGAATCCGTACATGATCGCAATATTATCTTAAGAAGATCCAATGTTTTAGATGGTTACGGTGTGTTAGTGTTAAAGATGCGACCGGATACTCCTCAGCATTATGAATATATTACAGTAGAGAATATTAACGGAAAGGCTAGGAATTTTATAAGTATTAATCCCTGGACACAGTTTTTTGATTTAAAAGGCCGTAAGGATATGCCGGTTTCAAGAGCAAACAATATTACTATGAAAAATT
>Ga0134094_1001647_pt1 | contig 21018 bp, 13 predicted proteins | sample 5_1taG_FD_94458 | JGI IMG/M metagenome (GOLD analysis project Ga0134094, IMG submission 94458) | Switchgrass degrading microbial communities from high solid loading bioreactors in New Hampshire, USA - 5_19_20_110_A1 metaG | ecosystem: Engineered > Bioreactor > Semi-continuous > Anaerobic >... | reverse complement strand
TTCCCCAAATACCAAAATACAATCACCTCCAAAGGAACAAAACTACCAACCCGTTGTTTTCGAAAGTTCCAACCAAAATCAGCCTTTTCAGAATGTTCCTAAGTTCCCGGAAGTCAAAAACGGGCTTTCAGTCAACAAAGATAATAGAACTCGATCGCTTCTGGAGCAAATTACCAATCCATCCATTATTGATGAAATAATCGAGGGAGGCAATAATGCCAAAAGTGTAAGTTCTCCACCTCCTCCTTTTATCAGTTTTGCAACCTTTAATCGTCTTGGGCTTACAGTCAGAAACCTAAACAGGATTCTGGCTTCCAAGGATGACTTTGAAATGCATATTATTGATTGTAATTCCAAAGACAACACCTGGGATTATATAAAAAGTCTAAATGACTCAAGAATTAAATCTAAAACCCGCTTCAAAGCCAACCTGGGACCCATTTTTGTTCTTAACTACAACCTGACAAAAAGAAAACCGAATCAATACTTTTTCACTATTGACAGTGATGTCTATATTAAAACAGAAGACTGGCTAAAAAAATATTTGGAGGTCTTTGAGGCTTTTCCCGAAGTGGGACTCTTAGGAGTAATGAGAGACAACCCTTATCCCAGATTTTTGCCCCCCGTCATTCCAAGGGTTAAAGGAGACCTATCTTACCTTGAACTGAAGAATGCCCAGATTGACTGCATAATGGATTTTGTTCCCGGTCACCTCCAAGCCTTAAGACCGGAATTAATTAAAGAAATCGGATATTGGAGTGAAGAGAACGGCTATGGTGATGCAGAGATATCTCCAAGGATAGTCCATTACACCTCATTTAAAGCAGGATTTCTTACAAATGTAGAAATTGACATGACCCAAACGATCGGTTGCAATCAATGTGAAGGCAGAAAGTTCTGCAAGCTTAACCGAAGTATCAATACTTGCTATATGTTGAGCAAAAAGTCAAATATGAATGAAAGCTTTGCTAAACAAGCTAAATGGAAATATCTCGCCACGTTTAAGGAATTGGAAGAAGGAAAGCGAACCGCCTATTGTGCTTCGATTTTGGATCCCGAATCCAGAAAAAAACATTTATATCATGAGTCATGGGCTTTAGAAAATTTTGAATATTATTTTAAAAAATCCAATTAAAACTGGGACAAACTGTCCCAGTTTTTAATAGAATATATCGACCAGTTCTATAAAATACACTTCTACCAAGTGTAAATCCAAAACAAAATCAGTAGAAAGGAATGATGATTGTATGGCCACAGAAACCATAACCCTAACATCTGCAGGTACCGTGTTTGTATCCGGCGCTTTGCCTGATTTGAATTTATCAGTTAGCCCGGTTTTAATCGTTGGCACAAACCCTGTCTTTGGAGAAAGCATTAGCTTTCTGCAATTCCCCCTGCCACCCTTGCCGGTGACCTCAGTTGACAATGCAACTTTAAGGCTTTTTGTGATTTTCAAAACCGGTGATGATCCCAGCCCCATTCACGTTAACAGAGTAACGGAGGATTTTGATGTCAACACTGTCACCTATAATACAATGCCTCCATTTGTCGCCACCGGTTCAATGATTAATGTTGCTACAAGCAATGTCGGTCAATATGTGGAGATCGACGTCACCGATTTGGTTAACCAATGGCTCGCCGTTCCTGGATCCGACCATGGCATTGCCTTAACAAATCCCGATGGCACTACTGAAGTCCAATTTGGCGGCAAAGAAATCGGCAGTGCTTTTGAGCCCCAGTTGGTTATCACTTATACTACGGTAGTTCCCGACGAAGACGCTTACGCCTATATTTTCAATACCGGCAATCAGAGTATTCCGGTGGACGGGGACATCCCTTTTAACTCTAATGGCGCTTTAAAGGGAATTTCCCATGATGTAAACACCGGCTCGATAACAATAGAAAATCCTGGGACCTATGCAGTTTGGTTTAGCGTAACCGGGGGAACGCCAAACCAATTCGCTTTATACCAAAACGATTCTCCGGTACCCGGGAGCATCTACGGAACAGAGTCAGCATCAGCCGGCAATATAGGAATGGTTATAATCAATGCTGAAGCAGGCGATGTTTTATCCGTTCGCAACCATACCAGCACCGGACCTGTTGCTTTAGATAACTCAGCGGGCGGAACAGAAATAAACACCAGTGCGTCCATCAAAATTTTAAGAATCGGGCCGCCTAGTTCCCCTGATCCGGCCCTGGCAGCTGTCAATGCCGCCCAAGATATCACAGAAATGCGCGCGGCTATTGAAGACCCTGCGTTAGGCTTGGATTTAACAGAATATAACGCTCTTAGCCCCGCTCTGCAAGACCAAGTACTGGCCACCATTTTGGCTAATCGTCCTACCCTGGGATATCAGACTGTAGCCAGCGTCCAAGATGCTCTAAACAATGCCATCAATCAACTGGTTGACCCTGACAATATTTATGTGAAAGCCGGTTCGGTAGATGGGAACGGCAGTAAAGCCAAACCCTTCGGAACCATTCCCCAGGGAATTGCCGCCGTTAATCCAGGAGGAACAGTCCATGTCCTAGCCGGCACCTATCCGATTACCTCCCAGATCAATGTCAACAAACCGGATATCACCGTGTTGGGAGAACCTGGCACCTTGCTGCTATTGCAAGCAGATTTAATTCCACTGCTTATTACAGGGAGCGGCGCTACTTTGCAAGGTTTAACCATCACCAGCGATATTCCGTATCCTAAGGAATTCATTCAAATAGGCGCACCAGATGTTAAACTGATCGGTAATACAGTTTATGGTCCTTTCCAACCACCACCGATGGACACTTGGGTTGTTAACCGCGCAGTTGTATCTCAGGTAGCCACCTCCAATGTTCTGCTGGAAGGAAATACTTTCTATTCCTTGCGGACCGGAATGTATATCAACCCCAATACCACAGGTGCCATCAATAATAACGTTGTCTACAACACCAAAGGCGGTTTCCTGGTAGATGGAGCATTTACAACCTTTGTTGGCAACTCCTGGGGAGATCCACCTAACGAATTCGATATTGTTCTATTACCCGGCACCACCTTTGGACCACCCTATGATGATATCCCAGCCCTTCAAGCAGCCAACAACAATGCTACTATTTCCGATCAAAGAGTATAAAATCCCCTAAAGTTGTAATAAACGAAGATGCCTCAAATTTTTGAGGCATCTTTTTTTAGTAAAAAATTATATTTTAAACTTTGCCACAAGTAAATTAAGCTTTTCTGCCATTTCGGCTTGAGCCTGGGCAGTTTGAGCCACCCCTTCCAAAGCAAGTGTCGACTCATTGGCACTGTTGCTAATTTCCTGAGAAGAAGCTGTGGCTTCTTCTATAATGGTCGCCACTCCTTCAATGGCAGTATTTATTTCAACCATGGAAGCAGCAATCTGGGAAGCCGCCAATGCAAATTCTTCGGTCAGTGCTTTGACAAACTGCGCATCCTGCGCATACTGTTCACCGGTTTTTTCCAACATATCATAATCGGGATACACCTTGTCATCAATGAATTTTAGAATTTCCTCAGCATTTGAGGTAAGCTTATTTACAGCCGCCTTTACCTGTTGAATTACCTCCTGAATATTCCCTGCTGTCTCGGCTGAATGTTCTGCGAGTTTACGAACTTCTTCCGCCACCACGGCAAATCCATGGCCTTGATCTCCTGCCCTGGCAGCTTCAATCGCTGCATTAAGAGCCAAAAGATTGGTCTGTCCGGCTATTTCTGAAATAACATCTGCCATTTTGGCAATTTCTTCAACGACTCTTGACTCTTCTATGGCTTCTTTTATTTCCTTTTGTTTGACATTATAGATGCTTTGAGCGATTTGTTTGGAAGTTGTTGCCGATTCTTTCATTTCTTCGGCTCTTTTTTCAATTTCCCCGACTATTGCCTTGCCTTCCCATGCCCTGGCTTTAAGCTGTTCAGCCCCATTTTTGATTTCTGTGCTGGATGAAGTAATTTCCTCTACAGAAGCGCTGGTTTCTTCCATGCCTGAGGCAATCTGCTCTACCGATGCATTAATATTCTCGCTTTGAGCACTAACTTGTTCCACTGTAGCCGATAGTTCCTGACTGGCCGCGCTGGTTTCGGCCACAGAATCGGCAACCTCTTTTAACAGGTTCCGTATATTTGTATTCATCTCAGCAAAAGCATAAGCTAATTGCCCCATTTCATCCCGGCGACGCAGATATTTTTGTGGTACTTCGCGGGTAAAATCTCCGCCGGCTATAATATGAGCATGTTCAACCGCGGCTTTAACAGGATTTGTAATTGAACTGGCAGTAAATAACCCTAAAGCTATAGATATTATTAAAGCTGCGACCAGAAAAGCAATTGTAGCTGTTGTAACTTGTTTGGCCGTACTTATATTGTTATCTGCAGTTTCTTGAGCGGCAGCAACTTTTATATCCATCATCCTTTTAATAGCTTTTTCCATATCGGCTTCAATTTTTTCAGCCTCACCGTTCAGGATAAGAAGTGCTTCTTCCCTCCTGTTTTCTTTGGCCAAGCGTATTACATCCTTTACGAGAGCATCGTACTTTTCTTTATTTATAAATAGTTCTTTTGTCAGTTTATTACCTTCCTCGGTAAGCAGAGTTTTTTCGAAGCTTTTTAAATTTTGATAAAATTCCTCGTTTCTTTGAGCTATATTATTCTCATATTCACTAATCTTTACGGGATTATCAATCAACAGAATGTCTTTCACATTCCCCCGCATTTTTTGATACGATTCCACAATTATTACCATTTCACTCAAAGGAACTGTCATCGTTTCGTAATGCTTTATGTCCAGTTGCTCAATCTTCCTGATGCTATACACTCCAAAAATACCTAAAGCCAAAGTAATGAAAGCAATCACTAGAAAACTGCTGATAAGTTTAGTTCGGGTTTGAATGTTATTATACCAATTCATTGACATTCCTCCATAATTACGATCTTTGTCTTAATCTCAATCCTTAACTTCATACACAAAAAGCCTCTGTGCATTAATCGCATAGAGGCTTTTCCATACAAACCGTTGCCAAAAAAAATCCAGTTAATAATCTCTTAACTTTGTGTACACATACTATTGTATGGTTTGCCGTCAAACTGTTTTTTCACTCACATTCATAAAAAATTTATTTATAAAAATTTATTAATTAATTTAATTACTTCTAAAATATTTTTTATTATATATTTCTTGTTATTCCCACCCCTTGTTATATAACAATATTATACAAATACTCCAACAATTTTCAACAATTTTTGCCATTTTTTTTGGAACTTTTCATGCCACCATAAATCCCAAAATACATTCAGTCCATTTACCGATTCTATCTAAGTAAAAAACCAAGCACAAAATCACCTTTCAGGCTTGTTGACATAATATATGTGTAGGACAAGAAACAAGCATTACTACGGTGGTTTAAGGAGGTAATTCTCAAGATGGCTTTTCAAGAAATTTTCCCGATTACCCTAACTAACACTGAAAGCGGCAACGAAGTAATTGCCAACGTTACCGGAACGGTTGATCCTTCCCTTGATTTTGTTGTATTGGTTGATGCTGCTGTAGAGAGAGCATTAAATCCGGGAACAATCGAGCATTTTTTTGTTGCCAAGAAGTATGATGCCGGAACCTGGCCGGCTGACGGAGATACCTTCAATATTGCAATTTCACCGGCTTTAGATACGGATGATACCGTTACAGCTACCGCTTATGCTGCTTACACTTTAACAACAACACCTTAAATTAAAAAGGTTTGAAGCCTAGGCTTCAAACCGTACATAAATAATTTGAGGTGATTGGCACTGATTTCAATAGATATTTTGGCCGAAAAAAGTCTTACTGTATCCAATTTCCCGCTAATAACAAAGGATAGCAACCTGATTGTTGGACATTGTCCGGGAATATCTTATATCAGTTATTTATATTTTTCTTTACCTCCTTTTCCTGCAAATATAATTGAAAGTGCCAGACTTGTGCTGTTTAAAACAGGAAGATTCTTGACTTGTCCAAAAACAAAAGAATCAATTGATATTTACCCTCTGCTGGATTATTTCAGCACTAAAACCAATATGCACAACAGGCCAAAATACGACCCGTCTCTAACGCAAGGTGATATAACGGAAGGAACTGTGAGTGTGGAAATAGATCTGACCAACATCGTAAATTCCTGGGCCAAAGGCCTTTTAGTCAATAAAGGCATAGTCTTATCAAAAGAACAACAAATTTTCGGTTTCTCTTGTTTTGGTTCTGCTTTGACCAAGGATCTTACTTTGAAGCCGGTTTTAAAGATTCTTTGCCAGGAACGACATCTGCCGTTTTTAGAATTACAATGCAGCTATAAAATCGTACCTCCTGTCAGCGAATAAATCGGTTATTCTAATCTGGTTAATTTAAATCTAATTATCATAGTTAAAAAGGCCTTAAATAGGCCTTCTAATATTCCAAGATGCTGTTTATATTGTATATAACCTGTCTTAGAAACCCGTGTGTCCAAGAGCTCAGTATCCCAGTGTTTTGATATGTTCAGCTTTAATTTTTTTTTTACTTTTTCTTGAACAACGCTTCCTTGATAACACCCTTTGGATCTTGGATAAGCAGAATTACGAGCCAGATAATAAGCCCAAAGGCAACAACAGACAATCCCAGATAAAAATCATTGAGCATATCAACCGGTGCGGGGTTGAAATACATTGCATGCAGCTCAAAATACTCGAAGATCGCATCCACCAGCCACATCAGTGAAGCGCCCCAATACATCAAGCAGAGAATACCAATTTTCATTTTACTATGGGGAGCATTATTATACCAGATGACAGTGCAAATGATCGCCGCGAAAACGGTAATAAGCAAAGTCATGCCTTTCCCTCCTAATTTGAAGAGGACTGCGTTTTAAAGGCCTTTTTCTCCAAAGAGTTCGTCACGAGCACAATCACGCTCCAAACGGCAGTAACGAGCAAAGCCATAGATACACCGACAGTCGCCATCTCAGAGAGCACCGCCGATACCCCACCGGGGTCGGAAACCGCTGTCAGGAACGGGAACCATGGCACCACCTCGCCGTTCCATACATGTTCAAAGGCAAGCAGGGCGGATCCGCCCCAGAGCATATTGTTGAGCCATTTCAGCTTTCTGGAGAATGGAATCTTGCTCTCTGTTTCAAAATTATCGTTGCCGGCTTCAACTTTCAAAGTTTCCGACTTGATTTCTTTGGATTCTACAGCTTTCATGATAACAGTCGTTACAACGGCCTCCGCAACAGGTACTAGAAAACATGCCATAATATAACCTCCTCGTATCAGTAATTTTTTCGTGGCAAGCATACCAATTATGCCGTTAATCGGCGTCATAAGTAGACAGAAAAGGCATACGGTCTTTTTTGATAACCGTATACCATCATTGGAATAACATAATAAGCAACGTTAATCAAGATTGTACAACTTTAACAAATGCGTCCACAATCTCGGGATCATATTTTGAGCCTGCTTGTCTCTTTATTTCTTCTATTGCTTGCTCTTTACTAACTATATAACTGTTGGGCTTATTTATCATGGCATCATATTTATCAGCAACTTTGATAATCCTTGCCAATTTAGGTATTTCTTCGCCCTTTAAACCCTTCGGATATCCTGTTCCATCCCATCTTTCATGATGTGCCAAGATAATCTCGGCCAAGTCTACTGTGCCATCAAAAAAGTTTAATATTCTATAGCCAATGATAGGATGCTGTTCAATCGCTTTTTGCTCATTATCTGTAAGGTTTTCAAATTTATCAATCAGATTCTCATCCAATACTATCTTACCAATATCGTGCAAAAAGGCAGCTTCTCTTAATCTTTTTATTTCACCTTTTGGTAAGTTTATTTCCCTGCCTATTCTTTCACAAATTCTGCTAACATTTTTTGAATGTTCAGCTTGAATAGGGCTATTCGCGTGTAATGTTTCGATAATAGTTCCTATTGTGGTGCTTGTAACTTTTTTACGTTCGAGTGTTTTTGCGCTGTACATATTATGCTCTGCATTGTTTAAAGTCTGTATTATATCAACATCAGGCGAACTCTTAGTGGCACATCCCATTGAGATACTGCCTCTGATAGCATTAACCTTTTCCTTGGAAAATTCATTCTTTATCCTTGATATAATAGCTTTGGCTTCTTCTTCCTTTGTTTTTGGAAGTAGAATTGTGAATTCATCTCCTCCTACCCTGGCAATTATATCATCAGCTCTACATACTTTTTTAAATACTTCGGCGATCTTCTGCAAGAGTTGGTCACCGGCGGCATGTCCGTAAATATCATTCGTTAGCTTTAGTCCGTCCATATCACCGACAATTATCGAAATAGGAAGATTCCTTTCCGTATCCAATCTTTTAAGTTCTGCATTAAAAAATGTCCTATTATAGAGTCCCGTAAGATAATCATGATAACTTAAGTATTCAATCTTCTTTTGTTGCTCTATCTTTTCCGTTACATCTCTGAAAACCAGAACAACGCCGATTGTAATATTTTTATCATTCTTTATCGGAGCGGCACTGTCTTCCAAATAATATTTTTTGCCATCTCTGGAAGTTAACACGGCCTCTTTATCCAGTTCCTGAACGGTATCAGTTTTCAAGACTCTCTCAATAGGGTCATTTATCGACAGGTTTTGATTTTCATGGGATAAAACCAATACTTCTTTGTAATGCCTCCCTTTCGCCTCTTCAATCGTCCAACCTGTCAACCTTTCCCCGGCTTTATTCAGCATAGTAACTTTTCCATCCAAATCAACAACAATAACGCCGTCTCCGATGGATATTAAAGTCTGCAAAAATTTGTTCTTTTCCACTTCCAATTTTTTAACGACTTCCCTTTTTTCTCTCGCATTCTTGAATAGTAAAACAATAGCCAATAACAATAAAATGATTAAAATGAACAAAGCTGAAATGAGCATATTTTTCCCATGCATTCATATCTCCCCATTATAAATTCGATAAGCTCGGACAAAATGGGCGGAAATAATTACAAGAATGTAAAATAACTTCGACATAATACAGCGTAAAAGTATTATAAAATGATGGTTTTAAAATAACATCATACTAACAGGTGATATCAAATTATTTTGTTGATCTAGCAATCACCCAAACGGGTGAGAAAGGATGTTTAGAATAAAAATGCACATACTCCAAAACGGAGAATGTGCTTATTTGACTCTAATATACTTATTTGATTCTATAATATACTTTATAGAATATTCAAGCTCTTTGCCTTTTCTACTGCCTGGACTCTCCTGTTTACTTGAAGTTTTTCATATATATTCTTAATGTGGGTTTTTACAGTATTCACTGAGACATCCAGCCTTTCCGCCACTTCTTTGTTCGACAGCCCTGCAGAAACCAGTTTGAGTACCTCAATCTCTTTTTCGGTGAAAAGATCAAACGGAGGCAGAGGGTTTTCTTTCTTTGTTCGTAAGCTATTTCCCTCCAAGAATTCTTGGAGAGCCTTCGTATAAGCCATCCGGTCTGCCAGAATTTTCAGCAATCCAAGACGTTCTTCAGTAAACACTCCTGCCATTAAGCTGTTTTCCAGATACAAAACACCTACTGGAATACCCCGTAATTGCAATGGAATGCAGGCTATGGATTTTACACTCGATTGAGCGATATACGGGTCTTTGATAAAAATTCCGGCATGGTTATTGCCATTCATTACTACAGTTTCAAGTGTCCTGGCTACATAGCGTACAATCAACCTGGAAAGCTTGTCACTTTGTTCCAAAGGAATAGATTCTAAAACCATAACAAAACCGCTCTCGCTGTCCTTGGCCGCTTCAACAAATAATTCGTCGTCTCTCTCCAAGATCAAATATCCTTTATTGGCAAAAACACTCTCCATGGCAATATCTAAAAAGGTTTCCAGCAGTTTATCCGCTTCAGATTGTTCGGAAATACTTTCTATTGCCTTTTGAATTGTGTGAACATCTGGGCTGTTATTGGAAGTTTTGCTTGCATTTACATTGGAATGTCGCAAAATATTCCTCATCGCTTCAACTGAATCATAATCTTTCCTCTTATCCTTCGCTGTTACTTCATCCAAAAGGTCGGGATATCGCCGTTTCAGATCCTGTGCTTTTGCTATCGCTCCCCATTTACTGTATAAATTGAAGGCATCATTCATATATGTCTTGGCAACTTTTAACCTGCCTTCAGCTATATAAAACCTTGCAGCAAGTTCACAGGCAATGGCTTCGTTCTGAGTATAACCGTTTTCATGTGCTGACTGAATGGCTTGATCATACAAGGTTTCGGCTTCTTGTTTTTTACCTGAAATTCTTGCTATTTCCGCTTCAATCAATAAATACTTGTGCAAAAAGTTCGCTCCACAGGAATTTGCCCATTTCTTCATTTGCCGCTGGTTTTTCTTTAAGTCTTCCTTAAGTCTTCTCCGTTCCTTCAAAGACATTTCCTCAATTACGGCGGTAATGGCAAGGGAATGATAAAAATTGCATTCTGCAGAAATCAAAAAACCCATTATGGCTCCCGCCAAGTTTTTAACCCTTTCCGCCAAGGAAAGTGCTCCCCGGTAATTTCCCGCTAAATAGCAGAGCTGTATCTGGGTATAATAATGAGCTGACAGCGCTGCCTTGTCTGCCGTCACTGGTTTTAATAACTCTTCTTCATTAATGTTTTGAGCTTCCGTTGAAAAAAGCATACCGTTTTTGTTTGTCAGAAGGTTAGCAATCCTGTTATAAGCCAATGTATTTATACCAAGGTTTTCATGCTTTACTTTTCCGGCGTAATTACTGTATTTTTGAGCCTCATCCAGGATTTCTCCCAAGGGTAAACCCAAAATATATTTGTTTTCCAGAACTAATACATAGGAAAACCCTGCCATCAGCACATCGCCTGCTTCCAAAGCACAATCTATTGCTTTTTGTAAATATTCAAGCCCTTCTTTGGCATGATGGGTCCAGTGATGGATGATGGCTCCGATGGTAAAGTGAACTATGCACTTGGATATGTTTTTATCGTATTTTTCTGCAAGGGTTATAGCCACTTTACCTAACTTATCCCCCTTGGTATAATTACCGAGCACGCTTCCTTCAACAATGCTGTAGCCAATATATCCGATGGGAGCCATTTCAGTATTGCCGTATTTCAAGGCATGATTGCCCGCTTTGATGATGGCAAATGAGTATAAATCAGGATAAGCCGTACTTGTAACAAGTATCAATTTAGTAAGAAGTTCGGCAACTTTCCTCTGCACCTGGTTTTTCATTTCCGGCAGTCTCAATAAATCCTCCGCTTTTTTACCCCGCATATGTCTTTTGTAAAAGAGCAGTTCCTTGAAATTGTCAAATTTACCCGGGTTAACCGGAACTTTCATTCCGAGTTTTTTTAGCGCCTCCATGCCGATTTGTACCGCCTTATCATACTTACCTGTTCCGGCATAAAGTATCATTTTCATACCCTGCAAATCCGCTATTTCAAATTTCGTTTTTGCCTGACTAATTATTAGATTGAACAGCTTTTCCGCCTCATCAATATTCCCCACCATATATTCACATTGAGCACATTCAAGGTGAAGGTCATAGCATAAACGATAACAGCTATCCCAGGCATTTTCCGGAAGAAGTGTTATTCCGGCTTTAAAACAATTCATCGCCAAATCGTAAGCAACAGAGGATTTAGCTTTTTGCCCCGCCTGTAAGTTATACTCGGCAACTTTTAACCTCTCATTTGGATCACTGATCAATTCCAGACCACGGTTAAAGTGATCTACAATAGACAGTATTATGTCCTCAGGCCCATCTGAATAGAAATTTTGCAAAAGTAATCTGCCAATTTTCACATGTACATTTTTCTTTTCTTCTTCCGAAAGCAAAAAATACACTGCCTGCCTTACCCTATCATGCAGGAATTCATTAATATCAACTACGCTGTAATTATGTGAAGCTTGCAAAACCTTGCCCGAGTGGGATACCGGCAGTACAAGGCCCTCCATTATTGCCGGCAGCAAAAGGGAATATGTTTCTACAGCTGTCTTTCCACAAACAACGGAAAGGATTTTCATATCAAAAGTACTGCCAATGCAGGAAGCCAGTTTTAGGACATCCAAGGTTTCTTGGGGGAGTTTTTGCAGTTTTAAAAGTATAAAATCAATAACATCATCAGGTATGCTTAGGTTCTGTATGGATTCCGTCTCCCATTCCCAACAACCCTTTTGAATATTAAAGGTAATAAGCTTATCTTCATAGACTGATTTTATCATCTGACCGAGAAAAAATGGATTCCCGCAGGTTTTACGGTACATCGTATCGGCAAGAAGGCCCAATTCTTCTTCAGAGCTGTGCAGTGCCTCAGCTAAATACTCTGTAACCTCTTTCCTATCAAGAGAGTTAAGACAAATTTCCCTAAATGGTATTTCCTCCTGCCGAAGTTCTTCAATAATTATCGCGAGCGGGTGATTTTCATTGATCTCATTATCTCTGTAGGCACCGATAATAAGCAGGTGGTCAAGGCCTGTATATTGGCTTAAGTATTTTAGCAAGTGCAAAGAAGCCATATCCGCCCATTGCAGGTCATCCAAAAATATTACAAGTGTGGTGTTCATCTCGGCAAAAACCTTTATAAAATTCCCGAACAACATCTGAAACCGGTTCTGCGCTTCCTTGGGCTGCAGAGTCTCCACGGTCGGTTGTTCTCCGATTATCATTTCTATCTCCGGGATCAACTCAGTAATAACAGCACCACTTTGTCCCAAGGCGTGCAGTATTTTGCATCGCCATAGCTCCAGTTTATCCCTGTGCTCAGTCATAAGCTGCCTAATTACATTGCCCAGGGCATTTACATATGGAGCATAGGGAAGGTTTTTTCTTAGCTGATCAAATTTGCCGTATCCAAAATAACCCTTCTCCATTGCCAGAGGTTGAAGGACTTCATTTATTAACATGGTTTTTCCCGTACCGGCATAGCCGCCTAACAAGATTAATTCGCCTTTCCCGTCACAAGCGCATTTAAATGCGGCTTTTAAGGTTTCCGTCTCCGATTCCCTTCCAATAAGCCTGCATGGCAGCCTAAAACCATAGTATGTATCTGCTTGTCCGAGAACAAATGGTTCAATACTTCCTGTAGTATTCCACTGCCGCCTGCATTCTTCCAAATCTCTCACAAGCCCGTTTGCAGTTTGGTATCTCTCATCAGCGGTCTTGGAAAGCAGTTTCAAAATAATGGCGGATAGTGCTGAAGGTATATTGGAATTAATTTTGTCCGGGGCTTCCGGTTTTTGGGAAGCATGGACACGAATCCATTCTTCATGGGTTTCAGCATTAAACGGAAATCGGCCGGTTAACATCTCATAAAACACTACGCCAAGAGAATAATAATCGCTGCGGTAGTCGATTCCGTTTCCGGCAATACCCAACTGCTCCGGAGACATATATTGCAGATTTCCTACCTCAGCGCTAATCATGGGGTTATTTTCACTTTTCAGATAAGAATTAAAGGCCAAACTGAAGTTTGCTATTTTAACTTTTCCCGTATCAGGATTGATAAGTATGCTCTCCGGATTTAAACTACTGTGGATTATACCGTGTTGATGGAGTTCGCCCAAAATTTGTGACAATTGAACGGCTATACCAAAAAAATGCGGAAGCTCAACAGGAGTGTTGTTTTCAAAAAATTTTTTAAGGGTTATATCCTCACTATCCGCAACTACCATGGCGAAGTTGCCATTCGTGTTCTCCAATCTCATTGGTTTAATAATACCTTCAATATTTAAACTGCGCGTTAGTTCGTACTCATAAATAAAATTGGATATATCGGCAGGAGTGGCCGTTTTTAGAACCTTAATAACAACGGGTATTTTATCATTGCTTATGTATCCCCTGTAAACAATTGTCTTCTCATATTCATTAACCTTTTCGTAAATGGTGTAACCGGGTAACTCAAGCATTTTTATTCCTCACATCTTGCAAATATTGCCTTACAATATAATCAGCTCAATATTTTTATAATTTGAGGAGTTTATTCATTCTTTTTTTATATTCATTATTTTTTGATTTTTACCTTCTTTACAATATTGGTATGTTTTCTTTTTTTAACAAATTTTTAGTAATTTATTTTTTGGAAGTTTGTGATTTACCTATAATTATCCATAATATCCATCTTTTTCCATTGGCATTATATCACAAATTCCGACAATTTAACATTCCGAAAAAAGTTAAGCATATAAAAACGGAACCTATAAATGGGCACTTATAAGAAAGAGACCATTTTAATAGGTTCCATTTTTTATTTTTGTGACACTATAGAAAAGAAGTTATCAGGACATCCTCATTTTAATAGCAAGTTCGAAAACAGGTACTCCGGCTCCGGAGCGTTCCGGAGCCAAGGAGCATGCCCGGAAGTCGGTTGAGTTTTATCCTCCCAGCGTTCCCTGCTGATTAAGGGGCGGTTGGAATTTTACTTTTTTGTTATCCTCGCGAATCAAAAAGCTGTAAACCACCGGAACCACCACCAAAGTAAAGAGGGTAGAGACTAACAAACCGCACATCAAAGCTACGGATAAAGGAGTAAAAAGGTCACTTCCCGACAAAGCCAAGGGGACAAGACCGATAACGGTAGTGATGGCCGCTAATAGAATCGGACGGTACCGACGCTCTACCGCATGATGGCAAGCCTCTTCAATGGACATGCCTGCTTTCCGAGCCCGATTAATATACTCAATGAGCAAAATGGCATTGCGGATAACCAGTCCCATTAAGCTTACTACCCCCACCAAAGCCGTAAAGGATAAAGGCTGGGAGAAGAGCGTCAATCCGGCTACCACACCGATGATAGACAGAGGAATGGTAATGAAGATAATAGCCGGCTGCAAAAAAGAGCGAAACTGAATCATCAAGATAATATAGATCAAACAGAGAGCAAAAACGGCCGTGGTTCCCAGATTACCAAAGTTGTCTTTAATGTCCTTGGCTTCTCCTTCATAGCTAAGAGTCAATCCCGAGAAATCAAAATCCGCTTCCGCTAAACGCTTCTTCAGAGTATTTTCTATGGTAACCGCACTATAGCCCGGTTGGACTTTCCCGGAAATAGTAACCGCCCGGACGCCGTCATATTTATTGATAGTGGGAACAGTCGCTTGCAGACGAATTTGCCCCAGCTGTTTTAGAAGTACTTTATTGCCGGCTATTGAGGATTTGATAGCCAAATTTTCCAAGTCCTCTTTAGTCTTAATATCCCCTTGGACTATAATCGAATACTCATTACCGGCAATACGAAAGACCGAAGCTTCGGCACCGCTTAAAGCAATATTGATTTGTCGTTGAATATCATAATTAGTTATACCCATCAAGGTAGCCTGTTCCCTATCAATATCTATAACAAATTCATACTCATTGGCGGCATAATCATCTTCCACTTGGGTGGTACCCGGAATACTTTCCAATTCCCGGCGAATCAGGTCTACCGCTGCTTTAACTTGTTCTTGATCGTCTCCGCTGACCCTTATCTCCAGCGGATCTCCGGGCATGGCTTTTTCCAAAAGCAGGACATCGGCTTTTCCACCCACCAGTTCTTGATCCAACTGCTCTTGAAGGTGTGAGGCCAATTCAGCATTATTGGCGAACTCACTATTGCTAAGATCCACTTTAACCAGAATTTGGCCAAAATCTTTGGAAGGAGTGGCTTTAGGCATAGTAATATAAAATTTGGGCAAACCGTTGCCTATGGCCGTAGAGTAGCTAACGACTTCTTTATTTCTTTGCAAAATCTCTTCTACCCGGGCAGCTAACTTCGCCGTTGCTCCCATATCGGAAGTGCTTTCCGACTTAAGATTGATATAGAAAATATTCTTGTCCGCCTTGGGGAAGAACTGAATATGAAGTTGCAAGGCTCCGTAAACCGCCAGAACAATCAGCGCAAGACAAATTGCCAGAGTCGACTTTTTGTATTTCATCCCTATTTCCATGGCTTTCACATAGCCCCTGCGAAGAAGGGATTTTTTTTCTTTATCCGCTTTGAGTTTATCGAAGAATAAATAAGCCAGAACGGGAGTAACTGTAATAGCCACAACGAAAGAAGCCGCTACGGAAATTATAACCGTTTGAGGTAGAGAGCGCAGAAACTCCCCCGCCGGCCCGGGGACTAAGAGCATGGGCGAAAAGGCGGCCACAATGGTTAAGGTGGCTGAAAAAACCGGAATCATGGCCTGCTTCATCCCCTTGATACAGGCCTCTATTTTTTCTACTCCTTGGTCAATCTGGACTTGAATGGCATCGATAACAACAATGGCATCGTCTACCAATATCCCCAAGGCTAAAATTAAACCCGCAATGGAAATTTCCTGCAGATGGATCCCCAACGCATACATAACAATAAAAGTAATTATTATGGAGAGAGGTATCGCCGTTGCCGCTACCAAAGCATTTTTAAAGCTCATCCCTAACAGCACTACAATGAGAACCAGACCCATACCTTCCAAAAGATTTCTGAAGAACTTGGCAATACTTGCTTGAACATCCGTAGGTTGGTAAACTATTTCATCAACGATTAAAGAAGCCGGCAATTCAGCTTTCAGCTTGTCTAACTCTTCGCGTACCTCTTTTCCAATCAAAAGGATATTGCGGTTCTCTTTAAAGAAGCCGCATAACATAACTGCATTCTGGCCATTATGTTTAAGCTGGTAATTGGATTCCTCAATATCCCAATAGACATTGGCCACATCTTTCAAATAAACGGGGGCTCCGGTTTCGGGAGATACATCTATAATTACGTTCTCAATATCCGTCAGGGAAGTAAAGAGACCGGGGGATGAAACATTGATCTTTACTTGTTCATCTTTTAAAGAACCGGAAGGAATCTGCAGGTTTTGAGCTTGTAGGAGATCCACCAGTTCACTGAGAGAGAGATTATATTTATTAAGCTCTTCAGTCTTAACTTTTACCTTGGCTACTTTGTTCTGAACTCCCCACAAGGTAAAACGGGAGATGCCGTCAATCTTGGCCAACCTGGTTTTAAACTGGTCCGCATAATCTGCCAATTGCTCATAGGAATAGTTTTCACCGGAAAGGCTAATGATCATGCCCGGGGTCTCAGCCAGTTTCGTATCTATTTCAATGTCCAAGCATTCATCAGGTATTTCGCTTTGAGCCTGATCAAGGATTTGATTTAATTCGTTCCAAGCCGCTTTAACATCTGTATCATTGTAAAGTTCCAGAATTACCACTGAAACGCTGTTTTTGGTTACGGACATAGAGGCTTTATAACCCGGTACCTCCCGGATTTTTTCTTCAATAACCCGGGTGACCAGTTTTTCTACATCCTCAGGAGAAGCCCCTGGATAGATGGTAGTAATGATGGCATAGGGAGCGGATACATCAGGACTTTCTTGCTTGGGAATCAGATAATAGCTATATAAGCCAAAGACGATGGCTATAATGGTAAAGAAAATTGTAAACCGCCAATTTCTTATAATGCGGTTGGTAATTCCTCTATTATTGCTCATCGGGATTTACCTCGCTTTGAATCTTTACCTTATTGCCTTCTTTGAGGGTTTTCATCCCGCTTATTACATATTGCTCCCCGGCATTTAAGCCCTCAATGCGAACCTTGAAGCCCTGGACATCGAGAATAGTAATATTCCTTTTGACTGCCCGGCCGTCTTGAACAACAAAAAGGTAATCCTCCCCATCATTTAGAATACAGGCTAATGGGACCCAAATACCCGTAGTCTCCCCTTGAGCAAATTTCACCTCAGCCGTGGCTCCTAAGAAAAAGGAATCGGCAGGGTAAGGTTCTGTAATAAGGATTTCCGCATTATAAGTACGGGTCTGCTCATCCGGAACAGCATCCAGCCGTTCAACTTTTCCTGACGCCGTTTTTCCGTTCACAGTTACCTTAACTGCATCTCCCACTTTAACCTTGTGTACATCACTTTGAGAAAGCCCAACACTAACCTTCTGCTCGGGGGAACGAATTACCACCACGGGATAACCTGCAGCCACAATCTCACTTTTTTGGAAAAGAATATCTACTACATAACCCTCCATATCCGCATAAAGTTGGGCATCGTTAAGTTGTATTTGTTTGGCTTGCAGCTCCAGTTTAGCCTGCTCTAAAGTGGCCTCTTGTACATCTAAATTTAGTTTGGCTTTAATTAAATCGTTCTCGGCTATAGCCCCGGCTGCATATAATTGTTCGCACTTTTGATAGCTATCAAGGGCATCATTATAGGCTTTTTCGGCTTTGATGACATTAAGCCTAGAGGCCTCCACTGCCAACCCGTATTCATTAGTATCCAGAGATGCCAGTCTTTGGCCCGCTTTCACATAAGCACCCTTTTCCACTGCAATATCTTGGAGTTTGCCCGAAATTTTGAAGCTGTATTTGCGGAGCTCACCCGGTGAGGTTAGACCTGTATAACTAAGTTGGACAGGATATGTTTCCTCCTTGGCTTCTTGAACTTGGACAAGTTTTTCTTTCTCCGCACCGGTTACAGCGGCTTGCCCGGAACAACCAGTCAGTATAATACTTAAGACCAAAACCCCTAATAATAATACTCTTGCCCAAACAGCCCCTACTCTCTCAGACATTATTTGTCCTCCTCGTGATTAAGAATTCCATAAAAGAATAGCTTTTTCATTTGCTCCAATAATTGCTTGATTGTAATGTCCTGCCCCTTAAGCCTCTTGGAATCTGCCGGCGCCATAAATAAATCATGAATCATCATTACAATGATAACCGGATTTAAATCTTTGCGAATCTTGCCTGAGCGCTGTCCTTCCTCAATCAAGGGATACAAAGTCTCTTGGCGAAACTCGAATAACTTTTCTATTTTCTCTTTCTCTTCAGGATAATAACGGTAGAGTTCCTCTACCAACCGCATAGGAATATCCTCCGGGGTATACATGGTGAGCACGGTTTCAAATTTATCGAGCCAATCATTATGTTTGCTAATTTCTTCACTAAAAGATGCTTTTTCCACTTCCACTATCCTGTCCATCAACTCGCTTATTAATTGGTTTTTGGAAGCAAAAATTTTATAGATAGTCTTTTTGCTTATCCCCAGTTCACTGGCCACATCATCCATAGTGAACCCTCTTAAACCATAGCGTTGAATCAATTCATAGGCTTTATCCAAGATCCGCTCCCGCATGTACACCCCTCCCTCAGGAAACTATTTCCGTATCTTTAGTATCCTGCTGGTTTCCCTCCTAGTCAAGTGGAAAAACTCGCCAATATCCGCTCTGGAAGATAGCAGCTTATCCTACAAAAAAAGGCTTCTACCCGACAACCTGAATAATAAATCGAATAAAAGCCATTATATTAAGTTTCCTATTGACTGTTTACTCCGATCTTGAAGATTCTTATAATAACTCTAGCCACATTAATATAATTACTCTAATTAAGTTACATTTAAATTACATTTAATAAACTTGCTTTTACCGATTTGTATATATTTACATATATGTATATGTAATTTGGGCACAAATATGTTAGGCAAGATAATCGCAACAAGTATATTATTACGGTGATTAATATGAAAACCGGTATGGGAAAAATGATTTTACAAACAGCCGGAGCACTGTTGATATGGCTTTTGCTTATATATCTTTATACTCTATTCCACGAAGGCGGCCATGCGCTTGTCGCGATTATGTATGGCGGAAGAATAGACAGTTTTGTTTTGGGTTTTGGCGCCCATATCGTAAAATCAGGAACAAACTTCACTCCAGTAGGAGAATCTCTGTTCTATTCAGCCGGAGTTTTATTGCCGGCGCTCAGTTTGGCTGTTGCTCTAAAATTCTACAACCGAAGGGTAAAAAGTTTAATTTTTCATTACATTTATGCCGCAATCACAATTATGATTATAGGCTCGTTTTTTGCTTGGCTGGTAATACCTGTTATGTCTCTATTTACTGAACCTCCCCCCGGTGATGATGTGAGCAGGTTCCTCGAAATATCCGGTCTAAATCCGTTGCTGGTCTCACTCATCGCCCTTCTCTTAATGTTCCTGCTTGCGTTAATTGCATATAAAAAAGGATTATATACTAAAATCAGAGAACATTTGAACTTTTCATTACAAATCGAACGCATCAAACTAAAAAAGACACAAACAGTTGGCCTGGTGCTGGTTATAATACTTTTTGGCCTGGTTGTATTTGGAGCTTATCAAATGCTGCAGCCAAACAAAGTATTCGAAACTTCCTTCTCCATGGAAGTCCACGATGTTCGAGAAGTTGTAGAAATGCCTTTTAAAGTAGAAGTAAGCAAGTCCCACAACATGAGCTTGAAACTTGACGCTGAGGGCATGCTTACGGATGTTCGGATCTATGATGAAAAAGGTAATACAATATATCAAAATATCTGCGAATGGTTTACCCTTAGTACATCGCTGGATTTAAAATCAGGGGATTATCTGTTTACACTCACTTTCCTTAGGGACCCCGATGCTATGAGCCAATATTTTACTGAAAAGGGATATAAGTTTTCACCGGAACAGATCAACGAATTCAATGAAATATTGAACAAAAACCGAGATAATAAATCTATCCCGGTTTCATTTTCAGCGATTATTCGTTGACAGCTTTTTTCTTTTCAATTATTATCAGCTCCTTTAGAAAACTGCCAGGAGCCGTCGTAATTTGTCCCGCGCCCTTTCCCCAAGGACGCCATTTAACCTTTCCAAGAAAAAATCCCACATTAACATTTTTGTAGAAGCTTTTATAGCCCAAACTTTCAAGATATTCTTTGTATTCCTTCGATTTCGCATAAGATCGATCTGCGACAAATTCCACCTTGTACTCATATTCCCCAGGTATGCAATTCTCAAAGTAATAAGTGAGTTGCCCGCATTTTACCAGCCGCCAACCCTTTGCCGCCATTTCATTTAACCATTTTTCCTGACCATCCTTAAAGTTAAGGAAATAGCGAATTACCCGTTTGGTCATTCATTCACCCCGCTTAATTTTTTATTTACCCCGCCTATATGTCATCACCTATTTGTCACCTGTTCTTATGCGTTTAATGTATTATATCATTTAACCTAATAAATTTGATAGA
>Ga0134094_1001623_pt1 | contig 21195 bp, 11 predicted proteins | sample 5_1taG_FD_94458 | JGI IMG/M metagenome (GOLD analysis project Ga0134094, IMG submission 94458) | Switchgrass degrading microbial communities from high solid loading bioreactors in New Hampshire, USA - 5_19_20_110_A1 metaG | ecosystem: Engineered > Bioreactor > Semi-continuous > Anaerobic >... | reverse complement strand
TTCACCATAACTTACAGCATTTAAAATATCAATATCAATTGCTCTGGCAAATAATCTGACCAATTCACCCTGGGTAATAGGTTTGCCGATATTTAAATGCATATTTCTTGTAAGGGATATATCCGTTGCGGTAATCAGGTAACCGTTGGGATAACCGCCCTTGTTTTTTGCATATACATCGTATCCCAGACAAGATACAAAAATTTTGACCACATCTTCAACGTTTATGAATTCATCCGGTCTGAATGTCCCGTCAGGATATCCGTTCATAATCTTAAGCGAATACAAAGTTTCTATTGCCGTTGAAGCAGGATGGGTTGCCGCCACATCAGAAAACGACGTAGTACCGGCATTCCCTGATACCTTGTAAAATAAATTGACAAATACCTTTGCAAAATCTGCCCGCGTGATAGTCTTACCGGCATCAAAACCTGCTTCAAAATCGCTGCTTAATATGCCCAACGAGGTTAGAAGCCTAATGGATTCCTTATAAGAATCGTTCTCATTAGCTATTTCCGTACTGACATCCGTAACATTTATATTCTCTGCTGCATATACAAACATTCCAACATTATTCACTACGCCAAAAACAAGTAGTATAATATACGCTATAACAGATTTTAACCGTAATCCTGCTTTTGTCATTATTCGTCCTCCAATTCTATATAAACTAATTCAAACCAAGCAAAGCATGAATAATCTTTGCTGCTTGTGCACGGGTGGCGTAAGATTCGGGAGCAAAACTCATATCGCCCAATCCGTTTATAATGTTTGCTTGCTGCATTATTGAGACTGCCTCAACCGCATATTGAGCTATCTTGTCCTGATCAATAAATTGTATCTTATCAACTTTTGGCAGTATTGTTTTATTTAGTTTTAAAATAAGCCGGTATGACAATACAGCCATATCCTGCCTGGTAATTTCCCTTTGAATTCCGAAAACATTGTTGTTATCACCTTGTACTACGCCAAGTTTGCTTAATGTAGATATATACGGATAATACCATTCATTTTTATGGACATCTGCAAAACTGCTTTCTGCCGTATTATCCAAAATGCCAAATGCCTCCACAAGCATCTTGACAAATTCTTCCCTGGTGATATCGGCATCAGGTCTAAAGGTATTGTCGCCATATCCTTTAACAACCCCTAATTTTACAAGATGATAAATGCTGTCAGCCGCCCAATGCATATCATCAACATCAATAAAAATCGGATTGCTTGAAGGATTGTTGTTATAAAGAGAAGTGGTTGTCCCCGTTTCCGATACAACAGTTACTATTGACGGAGAGGATGAACCGGCACCTCCTCCGCGTCCCGGATTTGTACCTGGTGTAGGAGTTTTCAAAATCTTGTCAATTTTGTCCTCCAGAAAATCATTAACGGACGTTAAATCGCCGCCATTTTTAACATAGTTTGCAACTGCCTTGGTAACGGTATTTTGATTTGATTCACTCAAAGAATTAAATCTGCTGAAATCAATGTTTAAATATCCACTGTTATCCTTAAGTATTTTTATAACCTCTGAATAATTTACGGCATTGTCTACCGTAACTTTTATTGTTTCATCATTAAATTTGTATACAAAGGTACTTACATCGGAGTATTTAAAATCCTCTCCTGCCAAAAGTCCATGAATAATTTTCTTCTTGACGGCATCCGCTGCATTTTTATAGGTTTTTGTAAATGCAGCATATCCGTTAATCCCCATATTCTCGCTATATTTGTTGATTGCTTCTTGAATCTTATCAATATCAGCTTTTTCATCATTTAGCATATTTAATATGCTTGCCTGAATAACGGCATTTCTTAAAAGTGCAATACTGCCGAACCCATTACTATTCAGCAGATATTCATAAATGAAATCCCTTTCATCAACCGGTATGCTTGTAAATATTTCAAGGTCATCTATTCCTAATATCTCCATGTTGGATATTTCCCCGCCTGATTCAATAATGGCGGCTATTTCATCAATAGTAGCGGCATTGTTTATTCTCTCAAGCAATTGATCACTAAATTGCAAATTATAATAATCAAACTTTCTTAGAATATACGGTCTACTGTAACCGATAATGTTTCTTACAACGGCAGTAAAGGTTGACTTATATTCCGCTGTATCCGTAACATCAAACGTGCAGGAATAATTGCCCTCCGTATCGGTTGTAACAACCGCATAGTCAAATATTACCCCTTCCGGAGTATCCTCAATATTCTCCCTTAAATCATCTACGGTTTTATTGGTATTTAATAATATAACCTCTATGTCCCTATTCTCATTTCCTTCCTTTAAAACGCCGCTTACCGTTACGGACCGGTTTTCCTGATCAATTTCCACATTGGTATACATTTTCTTCCCAAGCAACTGTACATCATCCAGATATTGAACAATGCCGTTTTCCTGCGACTCAACGGTAATTTTTAAAGTAACAAAAGTCTTATCGCTCCATCTTTTCAGCACTTGATTATACCGCGGGTCCTCCGATTCACTCTTTCGCGGAACAGGAGGCACTTCAAAAGGCACTGAAACCGTCTCAATCCACTCATCACTTTTAGCAACCGTTTCAGTCAATAATTCATTCCCATAACGATCCAATACCTGAATCTTTACCTTGCCGCCGTCAGGATTTTTTGACTTAAAGCTTAATACATATTTTTCGTTTTCAATCACAGCCACATTCTGTCTGATGCTATTATCGCCAACACCCTTGTTTGACGTAATTTTTAATGATGTACCGTATTCCTCATTTTCAACTTCCTGGGTAAAGATATCATTGTTTACCTCAATCCATCCCCAGTCTTCAAACATCGCCTTTTCAAACGATGAATTAAGCACCGGATCATTTAAGTCCACTTTATTAACAATAATATCTGCCAGTTTATACCCGCCGCCGGGGATTTCAGAAAAATCTCCGCTCTTGTAATCCCCCATGAAGGAAACGGCTCGGTAGAGAGTATTCACTTGTTCTTCGTATAGAAAATTTATTTCACGCCACACACCGTTGGTTTTACATATCAAATCGGAAAAAGAACCGCTTATTGTGTTGGCATCGATTGTTTTCAATTTTGAAATCGCTAACTCTCCATCAGATTCCCTATACGTAGTTTCGTTATTTGTCAACTGGTAAGAAGTAGCATTCTTTCCGTTTTCCCAGGTGGACGGCTTGATTTGCAAACCGGTTCCGCTGCTTGCTGCATACAGTTTTACTTTTATGACATCGCCCAGCTCTATAGGATATCTTCCTTCTGCTTTACTGTACAAATAATTATACTGGGCATTTCGTTTGTATATATTCAAAACTTCTTTTTCTCCAAGCTTCGGTACTTCCTCTGTCAGAACTCTTATCCCATAATCTTCTCCAAGATTTGCATTGACTAATTTTGAATAATATCTGTCATCCATAAATCCGGGCTGCAAATTTATATCTTTTGACGCCATTTCACCGGATGCATACGTCACGAACGAACAAACAGGCAGCATGGCTTCACAAGCAACAAACAGTATAAAAAACATGGCAAATATGACGGTAAACCTCTTCATATAGATTCTCCTTCTCCTTTATTAAGATGTTAAATAATATTTACCCTTTTATAGAACCAATCATAACACCTTGTACAAAATATTTCTGTACAAACGGATAAATGCACCAAACAGGCAAGCTTGCCACAATAATTAAAGAATACTTAAGCAAATCAGTCAGGTTCTGCTTTTCCTTAAGTAGTACCGGATCGGTCATCATACTTGGATCAATGGAATTCGCCAATAAAATATCCCTTAATATTAACTGCAATGGAAACAGCTCTTTTCTGTTTAGATATATATATGCATTAAAAAACATATTCCAATGTGTAACAGCATAATATAATGTTATAACTGCTATAATTGCCTTGGACAACGGCATCACGATTAAAATAAGGAACTTTATATCCGAACAGCCGTCCAGTCTTGAAGCCTCCAATAGTTCGTTGGGTATGGTGGTTTGAAAGTATGTTCTGGTTATAATCATGTTATAAACCGTTATTGCATTCGGGAGAAGCATTGCCCACCTGGTATCAATAAGCCCCAAATCTTTCATAAGCAAATAATTGGGTATGATTCCTCCTGAAAACAGCATGGTAAAGGTAAATAAAAACGTAATAAAATTTCTGCCGTAAAAGTCAGACCTGGAAAGCGGATACGCAGCAAGGACCGTCATAATTACATTAATTAACGTTCCAAAAAAAGTATAGTATATCGTATTGGCATATCCACTTAATACCTGATTGTTTCGAAATACTGCTTTATAGCCTTCCAAACTGAAATCTACCGGCCAAATAAATACTCTTCCGGCTGCTACCGCGTTTCCCGATGAAAAGGAAGATGCAATAATATTCAGCATTGGAATCAAAACAATTACTAAAACTATAAACAAAATGCTGTTTACAATCATGAAAAAAATATTATCGCTTCTGCTTGAATAAATTGATTTTTTCTTTATTTTTCCCATGTTACCCTCCAAACTACCAAAGACTTGTTTCGCTGACTTTTCTTGCAATGAAGTTTACACTAACCAAAAGAACGAAATTAATAACCGAATTCAGCAAACCTATTGCCGCACCGTAAGAAAAATCTCCCCCGCCTATGGATAAACCTATTTTGTAAGAATATGTGGAAATAATTTCGCTGGCACTGATGTTTAAATCATTCTGCATCAACAATACTTTTTCAAATCCTATATTCATCATTTGTCCGGTATTCATAATAAGCAAAACAATAGCCGTAGGCATAATAGCCGGTATGTCAATATGTATCATACATTGGAAACGTGAGGCACCGTCTATAATAGCAGCCTCATGCTGCTGTATGTCAACGGACGATAGCGCAGCAAGATAGATTATTGAGTTCCAGCCTGCATTTTGCCATATTCCTGACCATACATATAAATGTGGGAACGCCGCAGGTGAACCTATAAGGTCTACGGCATTAAGACCAAAAAATTCCATTGCCTTGCCATACAACCCTATTCTTGGATTAAACACCTGCAAGATAATTCCAACCATTACAACCGTAGAAATAAAGTGCGGCAAATAAGTTACCATTTGAACGGTTTTCTTGTAAAACTTGGAACGAACTGTATTAAGTGCCAATGCAAGTATAATCGGTACAGGGAAATTGGCAATTATATTATAGATAGACAACAAAAATGTGTTTGATAAAATCTTGTAAAACTGAGGAGAATTAAAAAGCCTGTTAAACTGGTACAATCCAACCCATTTGCTTCCCATGATACCATGGGAAGCACTATATTTTTTAAAGGCAATCTGTACCCCATACATCGGTACGTATTTAAAGACAATTAAATATATAAGAGGCAATAGAATAATCAAATACAACTGCCATGAATGCTTGAAATTATTTAAGCTTTTCCTTAGTTTATGATGAGTTGCTCTTTTATTTGCTGGATACATCACTTTTGTAGTCATATTTCTCACCCTTTATTAAAACTAATCTATTCTCCCTTTTCAAATCGTTCATAGCCTATTTGCAAGAGTTCTTTGTACCTGTCCAGACCCATATTATGAAGTTCTTTTATATAATCATTCCAATCATTTTCCAGGTTCTTTCTTCCCGTTATAAACATTGCAATATGTTCTTTTACGTACGCACTAATAGAAGTCTCCAGGCTGTAAAATTCCTCAGATTCTTCAATATTGAACAACAACTTGCTTACAATCTTCTCAGGAGCTTTATCTTTATACGCGGTTATGGCTTTTGCCTTAATATACTCGCCATCTAAAGGATCCCCGTTCCAGGCCATTCCGTCTGATATCTCAGCAGACCGGAACGTAGGATGCAGGCTTTGCCAATGGGAATTTTGGGGAGCTCCGTAAGGAAGTATAGGAACTACAAGCGCTTTGCGCCCTATGTTTTCAAATATGCAAATATCATTTTCCGTAGCATATTTCCAGTCTTTTTCAGGAACCCCATAACGTCCGCGCAATGCAGATTCCTCTGACAACATAAAATCCATTAATTTAAACGCTGCAACAGGATTTTCACAATACTTGGTGATAACCCCATAGCATCTCGGCATCATAGGCTGTTTATATGCCCAGGCAACCCCTTTTGGCCCTTTTAACGGCGGAATGGCAACATATTCTCCCAGCCTTTCTCTGTTGGCACTAAACAGCGCATCAGGTGATCCGGATGCAAATGCCCCCAGAATATTATAATCAGGATTTTGTGCTAACGCCTTAAGAGCGCTACTATCTTGTGTAAAGCTCTGAAGGTCAAACAGATCTTCCTGTACAAGGGAATTCATATATTTCATAGCTTCTTTCCACTCATCTTTATCGTAAGCAACGTCCGCTTTTCCATCTTCATTAACAATGTAAAAATTATTATGGTCGTTATAGATAAATGAACTTATTAAGAAATCATACGCCTTTTGATGCCAGCCGTTTTTACTGCCCGTAAAACCAAGCTCATCATTTTTACCGTTTCCATTCGGGTCCTTAGTCTTAAATGCCTTCAAAACCGTCCGGAATTCTTCTGTCGTAGTAGGTACTTCAAGTCCGAGCTTATCCAGCCAGACTTTGTTAATCCATGCCTTTCCTGCCCATACATTGCCTTCTTGCTCAACCAAATACGGCATCCAATAAAATTTTCCGTTGGCTGAACGCATATACTTTTTAACGTCCTTTACCATGGTTTTTTCAAACATTTCTTTTATCCAGTACCCATGTTCTTCTATGTAATCATTTAAAGCCAAAAACACTCCTTGATCTTCATATTTCAGAAACAGTTTATCATCCATCTGAAATCCTATCAAAACATCAGGAAGTTCGCTGTTAGAAGCAAGCATAACCTGAAGCTTATCCATTCCGCCGCTTGAAGGAAAGATGTCAAACTTCAAATCTATGTTTGTCTGCTCCTCCAGCCACTTTGTATATTCATTGGTGTCAAAATTCTGAACATTTGCATTATTGGGAATTCCAATCGTAAGCTCTATCTTTTCCTTTACGATTGGCAGTTCCCCCGGTGCTGACACATCAACGGCATTATCCGTATTGGTACCTGTCGCCTTTTTGTTTTCCCTTGTTCCGCATGAAGTTAGAAGCATTATCGAAATAGCTAACAGGGTAACCATTAAGACTTTCCGTTTTAATATCCTTTTCATTTTTCTCTCCCTTTCCGTCTTCAATGTTTTTCTGATTTTATTATAACGCTCTCAAAATTTAAACTCACTATAATAATTCTAGTGCATTCTTAATAAATTATAGGAATCTTAAAGTCACCACCTGCAAATTTCACTTTCCACAATTCTTCCTACATTTTTAACAACGGAATAGATATAATCCTCTTCCTTATAGTTGGTTATTCTGGATATATATTCATTATCTTTTACCGCTTCTTTTAACGCACTCTGAATTTTTTTCCGAAGGTCCTTATAATCCCTGCCTATTTTTATTAACGCCATAATACTGTGAGAAAAAAACTGAAAATAAATTTTGTTAAACCAATATCCGTCTGCCGAATATTCCCGTACATACATAGGATGATTTACCTCTTCCGGCTTAATAAATTCGATTAAGCCGTCAACCATTTTCACATCCCTCAATTTCCCTATAAGGTATACCGCAATCACTCCCCGTATTTGATTATGTTTTCTGCAATCCTGCAATACAAAATTATCACGCTCTTCAGCAATCTGCCGAAGATGCGGCAAAGAACTTTTTACGCCACATAAAGCCAACGCAATGGCACTATGTTTCGAAAGGTTTTCACAGTCAGCTTTCAGCCATTCTTCCAATGCCCCGGTGATTTCTTTATTATTTCTATGAAGCAGCTTGCAGGACCAAATAGCCACTCCAGGCTTACTACTTGACAAACCTTTTTTAATATCGTCAATATCCGTTAACCACTCAATCCTCCTACGTTCAACATTATCCCCCCGGCCGTCAAACCAAAACCCTCTATTGTTTGCAGCATCATAACATTTGGTCTTTTCCAGCATTGCCCGCAATTGTTCATAATCAATTTCTTCCAATTCACAATCATTTACAATGGAAAGATAGGCAGCGTTGCCTGCCACTTCTCCTGCTTTCTGCATATCCCGAATCATTCTGACACAATTAGCCATATCACGGTCCATTGACATACCTCTACCGGCTCTTAATATTCCCAAAAAACCCTTGGGTATCATAATTTCATAAGGTACCGGAACCGTTACATTTACAGCGCCTAAATTGCTGGCTACCGTCCAATCCTGAAGGGTTTCACTCTCAAAAGCATTGTCAAATCCATGCTTATCAACATCCGCATACGCATAAAAAACAGGCTTTTGCGTTATCTTCCCTTCAAAAAAGTCCTTTAACCGGAGAGTTTCTTTCCCCTCTATAAAACGTCCTTCCCGAATTCCCAGCAACGGACATATAAAAAGCATCCTCCCGCCCTCGGCGGTATATTTTTCTTTTAAATGACAACTGTTGGACCGTATAATTGCTTTTGACAACTCCCACGGATCCCTCTGGTCCACTCTGCCGCAATCAAAATTGGTTCCTAAAATGCGTTTATCAATAATAGAAGTCATCACACTGGTAAAAGGAACGGTAACGCCGTCCATTTCCCTTCCAAAGTAAGTTTTCACACCTATCATTTCACAAATATCACTGTCTCCGGTCCCGTCGATCAATACCTTGCAGGATATATCCGTAAATCCTTCTTGATGAAATACCCTAATACCTTTCACCTTATTATGTTCATCCAGAAAAACCCCTGTACATATTGTCTCATAAAATATGTCCGCTCCGTAACTTAATAACTCCTGCTCCAGCACATATATTTTTGCCTCTCCGCATGCTCTGGTGGATGATGTGTATACGGTACCGCTGTATTTGTCTATTTTCTTATCAACATCTTCAAACAGCCCGCCCGAAGAACCGAAGTAATATCCCAAAACTCCTCCTGCCGTGGAAGTTCCGCCCATGCAATTCAGTCTTTCTATTCCAAGAACTTTCAACTTGTTTTTTGCTGCCGTTATAGCGGCATAAGCCCCCGCTGTGCCAAGTCCCACCACTATAACATCATAGGCGTGCTTGAAATCAATTTCGTCTATGTTTGCATAAGTAATACGGTTATTTTCCTTATAGCACATCCGCATGGCAATAATTCCTTTCTCTTGCAAATTTCGCACCTACTTCAAGTGCCTCCAGAGGATTATTAAATGAATAACAAGGTAATATGTTCCATGTATCATAAACCTGATACACGCCCTTTTCGGCACACATATCAAAAGAATTGGCTACATAAGCCAATGTCCACGGTTTTAATTCAGATGGCCTGTTAAGCCAGAATTCATGAAGCTTTTTCCTTGCCGTTATCCAATTGTCTTCAATTTCCAAAGGATACTTTAAAATATATTCTCCGGATAATTTGCCCTTTAATATTTGCGCCTGTTGATTATTCAGTACAGGTTCCTGCGTAGTATCGCCATAGAGCATTGCATTAATGGATTTTGACAGGATGCCTACGTTCACCCTGCTTTGCAGCAGTGGATTTCCCAGCGTATCAACAATATTACAGGCTTTTATTGTACCAAAACCTGATGAATTATAAATTTGAATTTCGTATGTGTTCTCAACCTTTTTTATTTTTATAACCTCGGTTAACAATAAAACGGAAAAAGAACAATCTTTTACCCAGCGACTCAGCAATGGTTCCAGCGCCGGAAGATGTACCAGTCCGTCCGGAGATAAAATCCCCCGGCTATATAATTCTTTTTTGAAAAAGCCGCCTATATCGGAAACCCGGGTTTCATTCCAACCACTGCCCGGGTTAAGACAAGCTATAAACTCATAACCCATATTGGAACGCCTTTCAATCACAAGTGTCCTGCCGCAACCGGCATAAGCCGCACCCAAACCGGAAAACGTTGCCCCCAGCACAACGGTATCGTATACGCCTTGCATGTTATTCGCTCCTTCATTTATTTTTCCGTATCACATGGTTAGAGCTGCCGCACGGAATATCCCCCTTACGACAGCCCATCTTTCTTTATTGACTGAAATTTATATACAAAATATTATTGTATGTTATATGGAGTAGTAACCGGCTTCATGGTTTCGTTTTCAAATATGAGCAGCTTTGCCCTTTGCCCTTCCTGCAACACCGACAGCGGCATACTGAAGTCCACTTGTGTATCCTCTACCAACTGCTGCGGACTTGTTTGTACTGATTTTAATTCCATAACATTGTCCACCTGATCATATACGGCAAGATAAGCAGTTATATTTTTGGCTGTTTCACTTTTTATGGAAATATTTATATTTTCACTGTCTTCCTGTAAATACGCAATAACACCGTCCATAACGGAAACATTATTGGAATTTATTACTACTTCTACATCATCTATATTGATTACTTGTACCGTTGAACCCGATGCTTGCTCAATCACGATACCCATTACGCCTTTTTCCGTAATTGTATATGGAAGCTCAATTTTAACCCAGCCACCGCCTTTTTCCGCTCTCTTTCCTATACTGAGTGCATCTTTATTATTGTAATACGAAGCAACAACATCTTCATCTTCAATAACAGCAATATAAAATATTCCTGCAGTTGCCGTACTGCTTTCATGAACCCTAATCCAGGCAGAAATAGTGCATACCGTACCGGGTGTCAAATCAAGCCCTTCAAAGGCATCCCATATTTTAACCCTGCTGGTGAGGTTTTTACGATTTGCAACCTTAAGGGATTTACCGGATTCTCCGCGGAATATGGTAGAATCCAGACTCACATTATTTTCCACACCTGCATATTCATAATTACCGCCAATTCCTACGTTAGCTCCACCGGCACCGATACGAACAAGTCCGTCAAAAGTAATATGATTTCTTTCAGGGCCTTCTTTTTTAACTACTTCTATATCATCTACATAAACTACCGGCGCTACGCCGTCCGAATTTCTTTGTTCAATATAAACACCTACCAAAGGGTTTCCTGTAACCGTATACGTGTATTCTACCTTGGCCCAATCGTTTTTTGCAGCAGCCCTGTACATATCCTTGTTTCCTATATACTCATTTTTTCCGTTTACTCTCTCAACCGCACCTACAAAAAAATAAAGATAGTCTTTTGGTGCATCCTCTCCCAGCTTTATCCATGCCGAGATAACGTATTGCGTACCCGGTGTCAAATCAAGCCCGGCAAATGCGTTTTTTACAATTAAACGATCATAATACTCGTCTCTTCCTGTCATCTTAATACTTTTCCCTGAAGCCCCTCGATAAACGGTATCATCCAGAGAAATATCGCCCAATGTATAATTTCCCCCTGCTCCAAAATTAGCATCATCTATGGCAGTAAAGTCATCAAAAGAAATGTAATTACTTGTCTTAACCTCATCGGCATTGACCGAAATTGCCGTGAAGGCGGTTAATGTAACGGATAACACAATCACAAAAGACAACAATCTTTGAAACTTTAAGAATTTTTTCATCGAATACACTCCTTTTCAATTTTGTAATGGAATGATTTTACCGGAAAACATGACTTGACTTTATATCTTACAAATAAAGTATAGTACCGCGCTATTAAAATGTCTCTATAATAATTCTAGATAATTCTTTTATAATTATAGTTTTAAACAAAAATGAATTTCTGCTTTTCCAACTTTCCGACTCTTCCCACTATTTTAGCGCTGCAATCCCCCTGCAATAACCATTTGCAAAATGATATATCCGTTAAAAAATATCTATCTCCTCGAATAGGGAAACAGGTTTCATAGTATTAACCTCATCCCACAACATCACTTTAATCTTACAGTTCACCAAATCCTCATCATATAACAGGAAAATTTCATAAGTTTCCCGACCGATGGTATTTAGTGTAGCATCCTTTAATTCTATATGCTTCAATGCACCGTTGTTATACAGTGCCACAATAAGCCTTTGCTTTGACATGGAATAACCGGAATTTTCAACCGTACACTTCAGTTTTATACCGTCTGCAAGATTTGCAGCCGTTACATTTTCAATAGCTATTCCATCTACATTAAACTTTTGTACCGGAAAAAGCTCTATGGATGCTACCGATGCCCTGAACGGACTGGCAGGAATTCCCGTATCATTTGTAAGATTGCCACCGAGAGTCCCTTCAGGTTGTTTTATCCTTACATAACAATATCTGACCTCTACAGGGTTTTCTACTCCTTCTCCCGTCACTTCTACGGTATCTCCTACTATTACCGCAGTGGCAGGAACAAAATGAATACCGTCTTCACTGATTTCAAAACCGGTCAATGCACCGCCATCAGCACTTCGAAGTCCTGATCCTATATGGGAAAAGCTAAGTATGGCCTTATTTCCTTCCACTGTCATACTCATATACTCCGGTCCGGAATGTTCTTCATTACCACCATAAACCATATTGATTGCCGCCTTGGCAGCACGGTTGCCTACAGGTATTTTTTCTATGGGATGAATAGGTTCCTCGCCGGGATACCCCTTCGGGCCTTCATAGCATGTGGTAATAAGAGCCGTATTCCCAATCCTCTTGTGAGTGTCAAGCTGTACCTGCCGTATGGCCGGAAAATCCCTATAAGGTTCACTGTTGTAGGGAGCAAGTTGAAAAATCAGGAACGGAAGCTGAGGGTCTTTAAACTTTTCTCTCCACAAGTGAATCAAATCGTACAATATATATTGATAAATGTCAGGAAATTCCGAATTAATGGTTGATTCTCCCTGATACCACATAACACCCGCCAATGCATAAGGTATAATGGGATGTAGCATACCGTTGTAAAGTGCCGTCGGCACATATTGATACGTTGTAAAACCAATGCTTTTGTAGTAATTGTAGCTTTGCTTCTGGAGTTGCAAAGACGTACCCTCCGTTCTTGCCGGATAAGACCCGTCCGGATTAGGCACCCCTATGATATCTCTATATTCCGGTCGTTTTTCAAGAGTTTCCATATCCAGCCATGCTTCGCCGCAGGACGAACTCCAATCACATTGCACAAGTCCTACGACAACATCCCCCAGATATTGTTGTATCTGATAACAGGCTATATAGCCAATTGCCGATACACTTTTTACATTCTCCGGATTCGACAGTTTCCATGTGTTTGAGGGATTGGTATCCAGAGGGGTATAACTTCCTACATTTTTTACATCAAAGATCCGTACGTCATAGTTTGCACTGCTCTCAATGATAGCTTGTGCATCTTTAGCTTGTTCCATCTTGAATTCCATGTTGGACTGGCCGCTGCACAACCACACTTCGCCTATTGCAACATTTTTATAATTTGCAACAACAGCATTGCCGCTTTTTATAACCATTTCAAGCCCTTTTTGTGCTTCCATGGGATCCAGTTCCACATACCATTTCCCATTTTTAACCGTGGTGGTTTTTTCATTGTCACCAACAGCAACCGTAACCTCTACACCGTCCTTGCTTCCAACCCCCCATACCGGTATGGGCTTGTGGCGCTGCAGCACCATGTTATCGGCGAAAATGTTTGCCGCTTTAATAGAACTATCAAAAGATTCCACTCTGATATTGTCAATATAGACTTTCGTCGGTATCGCACCGCCTTTCGTTTCAAACGCTACCCTCAAGGGCTTGCTACCTGTATCATCTATAATTGCCTGTGTCAATATAAACTCCAATTCAATCAACTTGTATACACCTTTTTCTACTTGCATCTCCGCTTCTCCATACCGAACATTATTGCTTTTTTCAGACATTACGGACATAAGCACACTTGCTTCTTTAGTTGGATTAATATAATCATCCAGCATGACATAAGCCGATATTTTGAAAGTTTTATCCACATAATCGGAGGCAACAGCAGGCTCAGGTAAAAGATGGGCAAGCTTGACGCGTGCATAATTTTTTGTACGCTCCGAAAGTCTCAGGCAATATCCCTGATAAGCGTTTTCAGTAACAATGTCTACCGGAATGGACTCACCTCCGGTTGCGTAATCACCGTCAAGCAAAGCCGCGTCGCTATTTGTTCCGTATTTTTTGAAATTTTGCCGATAAGCCACATCTTCAAAATCCAGAAATCTCACCCATGGCTCCGCTGCTTTTACGGCATTGGTTGGCAATGTAATAAAAAACAACTGCACAATTATCAGGAAAAAACATAAAAATCCGTTCCGTTTGTACATTTTTACACCTCCCTGTTTATATGAATAAGTATAATATTGCATAATTGAAATGTAACTATAATTATTCTAGATAATTCTTTCATAATTTTAGATAAAAAAAATGATGTTGTTGTTTAACATCATTTTTTAATCAAGCTTCAATAAATTGTTTGAAAAATTTTCTTCTGTATTCAGTTGGCGATATGCCTTCATATTCTTTAAATTTCATACAAAAATAGTTTGCATCTTTATAGCCTACGTTTTGTGCTATTTCATATATCTTATATTGGTTATTTTGCAGTTGCCTCTTGGCCTCTTCCATCCGCAAGTGATTAAGATACTTGTTAAAGCTCATGCCTACTTTTTTCTTAAAAAGCTGACCGAGATAAGAAGCATTAATATAATAATGATTTGCGAAGTATTGCAAATCAATATCTTCCTGATAATGGGCTTCTATGTAATCAACTATTTCCCCCACAATTCCCATTTCATTTTTACTGTATATATCCCTAATAATCTCCGATACCTTTGTGCTAACTTCTTTCAAAAAAAGTTTGATGGTATTAACGGTAATTCCCTGCAAACGGCAAAACACCGAATATCTCGAGGCAATGTAAATGGTTTCTCCGCCAAGTTCTGAAATTGTTTTAATGACATCCAGCATAATATTATTAATGTAAGCTATAACGATTTCCGGAGATATGGCCTCCGTTCGAATTATATTGCAAAATTCGTCTATCGCACTTTCAATATCTTGTGGCTCACCTTTTAACATCATAGAAGGAAATTTTTTGATAAAATCCATATTAAATAAGGTATCATGAAACACCCAATCCTTATTTTCATCATAAGATATAATTTTACGAACCCCTATATAAAATCTTATTTTTCTACAAAACTCGATACTTTCTTTGGATTGATGAATATCATAAACGGAATCCACTTTTTTCCCTATCATAACAGAAACATTCATGTTGGTCAGAGGAGCAATCACCTGTTTTAAACCAGAAGCCAGCCCTAATAAATCTGTATTAAAATCCTTAAGCATGGAACAACTTACTACAATTCCGCAACCTACAATATTATCCTCATGTAAAACAAAAGCATTGTACTGTTCGCCCAAAAAATCTTTTATACCACAAATCATATCGGATAATGTTTTTTCATATTCTTTTTTTCGAAGCACCGCATAGATCATATCCTCATGTCCGGTAAGCTCCACTGTCATATAATAAAATTTATCCGGCATATATTTGGAAATAAACTCATTGCTTATATCAGTGTCCAAATGAATTTGATTTCCATTGGATATGGCATGCAGAAAATTATTCAATTCATGCTTAAAATAACTTAAATATTTATCATGTTCTCTTCTAATATCTTTTAATTTATTCGCTAACTCGCCTTCATCAATAGGTTTTAAGAGATACCCTATAACATTGACATCAATTGCCTTTTTGGCATATTCAAACTCACTATATCCACTTATTACAATAAACTTTATTTTATGATTCAGCTTTTTTACATTGGCAATTAATTCGAGGCCGTCCATATACGGCATTTTTATATCCGTAATAATCAAATCCACCGCATTCTGTTTTATAATTTCCAATGCTTCCCTTCCGTTTCTTGCTGTCGTTGCCACTTCAAATCCATATTCATGCCAGTCTATTAAATACTGTAACCCCTGCAATATGCTTTTTTCATCATCCACCAACATGACTTTCAACATTTTTTACACCTCGCTTTCCAACCTGAAATTATCTGCAGTGCCTAACGACAATGTAACCTTGGTCATTTGATTCGGTATGCTTGTTATTTCAAAGTCATAATCTTCGCCATAATACAGTTTTATTCGTTTCATCACATTATGGATTCCGATTTTTTTGCTTGTATATGTTTTATCTTCATTACTATTAATACTCTCTAAAATTTCATTAATCGTTTTTTTATCCATCCCAACACCGTTGTCAATAATTACAAATTTTATTCTGTTATCATCTTTTGTAATGCTTAATCGAAATATTTTCTGACCTACTATATCGGACAGTCCATGAACAAAAGCATTTTCAACAAAAACCTGGACGGTCATCTTCGGAATTTTATAAAGAAGCACCGATTCGTCAACGGATAAATCAATAGTAACTTCATCATCAAATCTATATTTCTGAACCTCAAGATAGAAGTTTACAAACTCCAATTCATTTTGAACGGTTATAATATCATCGCCCCAGGTAATAATTCTCCGGAACATATTTGAAATATATTTGATAATCCTGGCCGTTTCAACTTCTTGTTTTACTACTGATTTCATTCTTATAACTTCCAGCATGTTGAACATAAAATGCGGGTTTATCTGACTTTGTAACGCATTAAACTCTGCACGTTTTTTTTCTTTGTAAATTTCATTGTTTCGTATTCTGGCCAACTCTATCTTTTCAAGAAGGTCTTTTATGGTTATGACGGCTTCGTTCATTCCCCGTATCAATACTCCTATTTCATCATTTCCAGCCTCTTTTTCATCAATCAGTTCAAACCTTTGGGACTGCATCTTATAAGTGCATTCGGTAAGCAATGACAGTTTTCGGACAAAAGACTTCGTCATGATGGAAATAATGGATGTGGCTATTATCATATTAATAATTATCAATATTATGGCATTTACCGTTTCTTTATTATAGAAAATTTCTCTTATGTCATTTTGGTCAATGGCCAAAACTACTTTCCATCCGCTTGGGAATATCAGCTCTTCCGAAATAATACTGCCATTATCAATATCAGCCATTTCAGAAATGTTTTTGAAAGCTGAAGGATTGACAGAATTATAATCTGAATCACCTGATATGATAATGTTGCCATGATTATCCACCAAGTACATTTTTCCGCTAAATGCCTGTTGTTTTAAAACTTTTTCAATTTTGCTGATATCCAAATCGATTCTTAATATAATATCAGCCTTGTAATTTCTGAAATAATCCAGTTTTCTTATCAGACTTATATGTTTTTGGAATTCACCTGTTCTTGCATTATCTATATATTGATAAAACAATATATCATGGTCCGATTCGGTAAAAACTTTATACCAAACCGCATCTTTTACCCAGCTGTCCAGTTTTTTAACCACTTCGCTCTCATACAAATTCATATTACTACAATAAATGTATGTACTTTGTATTGATTCATTAATATTAAAACCGGAAACCATGCTTCCTATATCCTGGGATATATTAATGTATTCCATCTTATCGCCATGGAATGTATTTAACAAATCATACACCTTTTTATTCAGATACAACTGATTGCTTAATAAAATGCTTTCGTCAAAGCAACTTTGCATGGAATCCTTAACAATTTCCAAAGAATGTCTGAAATCACTCATCTTTTGTTTCTGGATTTTATTAAAAATAGTACAATAGTAAAATATACTGAGAGTGGAAAGCGGAAGAATGACGCACAATAGATAGATTGCTATCATTTTACTTCTAAATTTAAGATTTTCAAACAAATTTGACAACATAATCATACTACTTTCTCCTGGAATTGTTTACCTTGCCATGATACATACATGATGGAAATATTCCTATTTTTAATTTTACATTGATATTATTTCAGTGTCAAGTAACAAATAAATAACAACTCATTATGTAAATAACCTGTTTACGCCTAATATATTATCCTGAACTTTAACTATAATTAATCAAGAATATTCTAGAATTATTATAGTGAAATTCAGACCATTTCATATTACACTTAAAATAGGCGGGAAAAATTGTTCTTAACAAGACGAACCGAAAGGCGGTGACCAAAAAATGTTAATTTTTCAATATGAACTTGCAGATTCATCATGATATGAACATATATATGTAATTTGGCATGAAATTTGCATATATACTATAAATTCTATTTCTACTAAATATTTTTACAATACTCGCTTATGCCCCAACACCATGGAATAAAAAGGAGTGTGCCAAATGAAAAAAATTTTTTGGAGGCAATATAAAATATATGCTATTCTACTTTGCATAACACTGATTTGCAACCTGTTTTTAACGGTTACAGCTGAAAATGACAGTGTAACTAACGGGACAGGCAATCATATAACATTTGATAATTTTAGGACGGTAAAAGAGGCCAACTTAGAAACCGGAGGCGGCCTTAGCATCGAAAACGTGTTTTTAGATAATAAAACCTACCGTGGTGACTCAGGTAAAAGCGTTCTTATTTCCGGACGCTCACAGGCTTATCATCGAATAAAAATAATGGATGCTTTTAAAGGTGTTGACACCACCCCAGGACTCAAATATAACATTTCGGTATGGGCAAAAGTTGCAGAAGACAGCGAAGCCGACGCGGGATTTTTCTATATTAGTGTCATAAATTTTTTAGGAAATGTGGGCGGTGACAAAGCATATTACAATTACAAGGACACAACCAAAACAAGAAAGCTTATTAACAAAAATGAATGGACACAGATTACTTTGCCGTACACTATTGAAGAAAGCGGCGTATTTGGTATAGCTGTTGAACAACTGTTATCCGGCAATTATACGAAAGTTGTTACAAGTTTTAACATCGACGACGTTACCGTAACACCGGTTGCTGATACGGAAGTTCAAGGATCAGGAGATTATAACATACTTACCTTCGATGATTGCGTAACTATTGACGACGCTAATTTAGGTACCGGCGGGGGACAGCATACTGCAGACATCTTTCTGGATGACAAGGTTCGTCATAACAATATCGGTAAAAGTATTTTAGTTATAAACCGTACTCATCCTTATCAAAGAATTAAGTTCTTGGATGCTTTTAAAGGCCTTGATTTGAAGCCCGGAGAGCTTTACAATATCTCCCTGTGGGCACAGGTAGCCGAAGACAGCACCGTTGACAAGGGTTATTTTTTCCTGTCGGTTATTGACTTTGAAGGCACGCCGGGAACCGGAAGAGAATACTACCGAAACCTGGATTATAAGACCGTTGTCGGTAAAGGGTATTGGACTCAGATAACATTGCCTTATGTAGTCGGTGAAAACCCTGTATACGGAGTTGCAGTAGAACAGGCAGCAATGCCGGATGTAGAGGAAGAGGACTATGTTGTACCCATGATAAATTTTGATACTCTTGAAGTGACCAAAGCGACAACGCCAGTACCACCGCCTGATCAAATCGAAGAAATTCAAATTCCCTCGGCTGATGCAATAAAAGTAATAGTCAACGGTACCAGACTTAGATTTAACGGTTTTAACGATACAGAACCTGTTATTGAAAACGGCAGGACCCTTGTTCCCATGAGAAAAATCTTTGAAGCACTGGAAGCGGACATTTCATGGGACGGCGCAACAAACACCGTTACCGCTACAAGACTTGATAAAACCATTAGCCTTTCAATCGGAAGCAATACTGCCAAACTAAACGGCGAAGATATTTCATTGGATGTCCCTGCCAGCTTAATCAACGGGCGTACAATGGTTCCGGTAAGGTTTGTAGCAGAAAGCCTGGACGCCAATGTAGAATGGAACGAAACCAGAAAAACAGTTACCATAACAACAAAACAGGAAAATATAATTGCTATCGACAAAACGAAAATCCAACAGGAAATATGGGGCTTCGGAGCCTCTGCCAATAACCCCGTTTATAACCTTATGAATTTTCCTAACGAAGAAAATAAAAAGGCCATTCTTGACGAACTGTTCGGTAATGAGGGCTCACAAGCAGGTTTTACCATTATCAGGCTTGAAGTGAATCCTTATAAAAAGACGGCACCAAGGCATCAGGATGCCATACAAGCCACTATATTGCCGGAAGACGGGGTTTGGGACTTTGACACCGACCATCATCAAAGATGGTTTGCAGATGAAGCATTGAAAAGAAATAAAAATATGCAGTTTGCTGCATCCGTATGGAGTCCCCCTGCCTGGATGAAGGATAATAACTCGGAACTGGACGGACATCTATTGCCTGAAAACTATGACAAGTTTGCTAATTACCTTAAGGTATGGACCGAAACCTATAGAGGTTACGGATATGATATAAAATGGATGAGTGTTCAAAATGAACCACGTGTTGTTACAAATTCTTCCTGGGCAGGATGCGCATATACTCATGAAGAAATGGACATTGTTGCTTCCAAAGTCGTAGATGCGTTCAGAGCTGCAAATCTTCCGACCATGGTAGGCGCTCCGGAAGGTGCTTCTCTTGAAACAACCCTGGAATACCTGGAAAATATAAGTGAAGAAACCCTAAATAAACTTGATTTCCTCGCTACACATTTTTACGGCTGGGGTAACGATTATTTGGAAAAATATAATTTGGAAAAGTACAATAAACCAATGTTTCAAATGGAATTCCGAGGTCCTGCTCCGGATGACCCGGGAATAGAAAACGGTATCTTTATTGCAAGCCAAATACAAATGGCGCTGGCTAAAGGGTACAATTCATATTTATATTGGTGGTTTGTGAACCCGCCGACAAAACCGGGCACACCAACGGAAAGGCAGTCGTTAATTGACGTGAAGCAAGACGGTACTTATACAACAACCAAACGGTTGTATACCATGGGACAATACAGCAGGTTTATAAAACCCGGAGACCATAAGATTAAATCAATTTCCGGTAATCCGGATTTAATGGTTACCGCTGCCAAAAATTTGGACACAGATAAGGCAAGCATTGTAGTAATCAATAAATCCGATAAAGCATACACTACTACCATTAAGGGATTGACAGCCTCATCGGTAGACATTTATCGAACAAGTGATACCGAAAACATAGCAGCTTTAGGAAGCAAAAAAATAGAAAACGGTACTCTGATATATGAATTTGCACCGAAAAGCGTTACAACTATCGTGGAAAAATAATGTAAAGCTTTTGCACAAAACATAAAACAAATCCGCACGGGAAACAATATCGTCCACTCAGCGCCGTAACTCTGCGGGCGACCACAGGTCGCCCTTACAACAATAACATTTATCCATATATGAAGGTATCCATAACATAGTTTGTTAAGTGGATGATATTGCATTCCCTAATTAGTTATTTCTTAGAAAAACTTCAAAAACATTTACA
>Ga0134094_1001619_pt1 | contig 21239 bp, 17 predicted proteins | sample 5_1taG_FD_94458 | JGI IMG/M metagenome (GOLD analysis project Ga0134094, IMG submission 94458) | Switchgrass degrading microbial communities from high solid loading bioreactors in New Hampshire, USA - 5_19_20_110_A1 metaG | ecosystem: Engineered > Bioreactor > Semi-continuous > Anaerobic >... | reverse complement strand
TTCGCTGCCCGCCGCGGGGATGGTGAGAACGCATCCCACCGGGATGGTGGCAGTGACCTGTTTCTTTCCAATAAAGCAGGGCCAGATGTCCTCTTTCATGGCGACTCCTACGCCAATGGCTTTGGCGGAATCGATGACGCTGCCGCCGCCCACCGCAACGATGCAGTCGACGCCCTCTCGCTCACAAAGGGCGATGCCTTCTTTCACCAGCGAATAGAGGGGATTGGGCTTGACTCCGCCCAGCTCCACAAATTCCACCCCTGCTTCGGTCAGGGAGGCTTTGACTTGGTCCAGCAACCCCGAACGGATGACGGAGCCCCCTCCGTAGTGAAGCAGAGCCTTTTTTCCCATCGCCCGGGTTTCCTTACCTACCTGTGCCTGGGCGTTTCTTCCAAAAATGATGCGGGTAGGGTTGTGAAACGTAAAGTCCAGCATATGATCACTCCTTGCTATTTCATGCAGATTCATAATTGCCCAGTTTCCGGATGAGAGCTTGCAAAAGGCGGTAGGTGTCCTCCACGTCCTGTTTGTGGAGCATGTTGGAAGGGGAGTGGATATATCGGCAGGGCAGGCTCACCGCCATCACCCGGGCACCGGTTCCCGCCGTCTGCAGGGACCGGGATTCGTTGCCCCCCGCCACCAAAGACTTGGTCTGGCAGGGGATTCCCTCCTCTTTGGCTACCTCAAAGGCGAGGCGGTAAAGTGCGGAATCATAGACAGTGCCGTTGTCCATATAGCTGACCACAGGCCCTTTCCCCAGGCAGGAAACCCTTTTGTTGCCGGAAACTCCCCCAATATCGGAGGCGGTGGTGGCCTCCACCGCAATGGCAATGTCGGGATTGACGGCATATCCAACGGCGGCTGCACCGGTACAGCCCGTCTCCTCCTGCACGGTAAAGGCAAAGTGGCAATCCCAAGGCAGGTCGCTTTGCAACAGCTTTACCAACAAGGCACAGCCTGCCCGGTCGTCAAAGGCTCGTCCCAAAACGCAGTCATTTCCCACCGAGAGGAAGGGAGCATGAAAGATGGCCCGGTCCCCCAGTTGGACGTGCTCCAGAGCCTCCTCCTTGCTGCGGGCTCCAATGTCGATGAAGAGCTTTTCCAAATCGGCCACTTCTTCCCGCTCTTTTTCGGTGTGAAGGTGCAGAGCTTTCGAGCCCACCGCGCCGTAAAGGCGATTCGGACCCACTTCCACCGCCTTTTCCACCACCACGCGGGTGTCGATGCCCCCCACGTTGGCAAAGCGCAGCAGGCCGTCCTCCTCAATGTGGGTGATGATAAAGCCCACCTCGTCCATGTGGGCGGAAAGGAGCAGCTTGTTCTTAGGCCTCCGCGCCCCCTTCTTAAAGGCGATCAGGTTGCCCAAAGCATCGGTGTGAAGGCTGTCGCAGTGCTCCTGCACCAGCGAGACAATCCGTTCCCGCACCGGGTCTTCCCAGCCGGAAACCCCGGGAATATCCGAAAGCTCGCAAATCAAATCGATGAGGCTTGTCATTGTTTTTCCTCCCTTCCCAGGCTGCGGATATAGGCGGCCAGCAGACGGCCGGTGTTTTCCACGTCAGCCACGCTCACCGCCTCCACAGGGGTGTGCATGTATTTTTGAGGGATGGAGACCAGCCCCGTCACAACGCCGGAGCGGGTGGAGGCAATTTGGTCGGCGTTGGTGCCGGTTTTGCCTCCCATGATTTCGGTCTGGAAGGGGATGTTTTCCTCTTTAGCCAAATCGCAGAGCTTGCGGGAGATGGAATGAGAGAGGATGGGGGCAAAGCCTATCATGGGGCCTTTCCCCATTAAGCCGCATTTGACTCGGGGGGCGTCGGGTGTGTGGGCAAAGCTGACGTCCACCACAATGGAATGAGTGGGGTTGACTTGATAAGCGGCGGTTTTGGCTCCCTGCCCGCCCACCTCTTCCAGGGAGGAAAAGAGCACCGTCAAATTGCAGCGGGGAGCATCTTCCTTGAGCAGCTCCAGAGCATACAGAATGGCAGCGCAGCCCGCACGGTTATCCAAGGCCTTTCCGCAAACGGTATCTCCCAGCAGCTTCCGGGAAGAAGCGTAAAGGGTGCCGCGGTCCCCCGGAAACACCAGTTTCTCCGCCTGTTCCTTGGTGCAGCCGATGTCCACATACATTTCGTCGACTTTGAGGTTTTTCTTCTCACCGCCGCCGGTGAGATGGGGCGGGGTGGAGCAGAACACGCCGTAAACCGGCCCCTGTTTTCCATATATCACCACGGGGGAGGCCATCAAAATCCGGCGGTCCATGCCGCCGCAACCCGCCACCCGCAAAAAGCCGTCCTCCTCAATGGCGGTGATGATAAATCCGATTTCGTCTATGTGGGCATCCAACAGCAGATGAGGAGCATCGGGGTCGGTCTCCCACACCCGGCAGAGCAGGCTGCCTTGGGGGTGCACACTTACCTTGCCGTAAGGCTCCAACAGCTTGGCGCCCAACGCTACGGCGGCTTCTTCTCTTCCGGCAATGCCTGTGACGGCGGAAAAATCAAGGAGTATTTGTTCCAGATTCATACGGTCGTACGATTTCCTTTCCTAGATTAAGCGGGTGTGGACTCATCCAGCGCCGCGACCAGCTCCTTAAAATGCCGGCCCCTCGCTTCAAAGTTGGGGTAACAGTCAAAGCTGGCGCTGGCGGGGGAGAGGGTAACCACATCCCCTTCTTTTGCGGCCCGGTGGGCCAAAGCCACCGCCTCCGCCAAATCTTTCGCCCGCAAAATTTCGGGTTGCCCCTGATAGGAAGGGCAGTTGCGCAGAGATGCTTCTATTTTATCCGCAGTGGCTCCGGTTAAAATCAGCAGTTTCACCTTTTCCACCAGATAGGGGGCCAGCGGGTCATAGCTGAGGTGTTTGTCGTAGCCTCCCGCAATTAAAATCACCTTGTTGAGGAAGCTTTTCAGCCCCGAGATACACCGGGTGGGGGAGGTGGCGATGCTGTCGTTGTACCACCTGACCCCGTTGATGGTGCGCACCAGTTCGATACGGTGTTCCACCCCTGCAAACTCCCTCGCCACCTTGCGGATGGTTTCCGGTTCCACCCATTGGCTGGTGGCGCAGATGGCTGCCAGCAGGTTTGCCACATTGTGAAGCCCCGGCAGGCGAATTTCGTCCCGGTGGAAGAGAGGAGTTTCTACTCCGTTTTTCACCTGGTACAGAATGCCGTCCCTGCCCAGATAGGCGCCATGAGCCACCGGATGCTCGACGGAAAAGAGCAGGCATCTTCCCCGCACTTGGGGGGCAAAGGATGCGGCGGTGGGATTGTCGGCCCCCAGCACCGTGGTGGAGAAGGCGTCCTGATGCAGGAAGATGTTCCGTTTCGCTTCGATATACTCCTCCATATCCCGGTGGACGTCCAGGTGGTTGGGGGTGACGTTGGTCACCACGGAAACCGCAGGGGCGCACCGCATGGATATGAGCTGAAAGCTGGAAAGCTCGACGGCGGCGAAATCCTCCGGCCGAATGTTGTCCAGCTCGGGCACCAAAGCCCGGCCGATGTTGCCTCCCAGATGCACCCGGTATCCCTGCGCTTCCAACAGTTTGGAAATGAGGGTGGTGGTGGTGGTTTTGCCGTCGCTTCCCGTGACGGCTATAATGGGGCAGGGGCAAAAGCGGAAGAACAACTCCATTTCGCTGGTGACAATGCCCCCCCTGGCCCGAAATGCCTCCAAAGCAGGCTGATGGAAATACATGCCGGGGGTGCGGATTAACACATCCCCTTCAAATTGCTGCGGGTAGTTTTCCCCCAGCAGCAAGCGGACTCCCTTGGTTTGCAGTTCATCGCTAACGGGACCCAGTTCCCCGGCGCTTCGCCTGTCGCAGGCAGTGACCGAAAGACCGGCGTCCGCCATCATGGCAATCAGCTCCCGGTTGCTTACGCCGATTCCCACAAACAATATCTCTTTGCCTTTCAGCAGACGATAAAGACCATCCGTTGGTTTCATGGAATACGCCTCCAGAGCAGTAGTCAATCTGGACATATTACTTATTATACACCAACTGCCGCTTTTTTCCACACGAGAAAAGGAATTTAAGGAATTAATTGTAACAGTTGGCATTTTCCGTATTTTTGTAGTATACTAAAATCCCGAACTCAAAATGTTCTTGAGATATATCATCTGGTTTTTGTTGAGATATATCTAATTTGCGTTTAAAGGATGTTGCAATGGTGGAGGAATTTTTTCAGCTTTCCCTCCAGGTAAAGGAGTTGGCGCAAAAGGCCCAGGAAATTTGTGAAAGTGCCTTTGCCCAAATTGATGCTGTTTGTGAATACAATTCCCTTAAGGTGCTGGCCGCCTTTCAGAAGCACCAGGTCAGCGAAAGCCATCTGCTGGGCACCTCCGGCTACGGTTACGGCGACCGGGGCAGGGATACCCTCGATGAAGTCTGGGCCACGGTGTTTGGCGCGGAAGATGCTTTGGTGCGCCACAGCTTCGCCAGCGGAACGGCGGCCATCGCCACCGCCCTGTTCGGTCTTCTCCGTCCCGGGGATGTGATGGTCAGCTTGTCCGGCACTCCCTACGATACCCTTCATTCTGTTTTGGGTCTGAGGGAGAAGAATATCGGCTCTCTGGCGGAGTTTGGTGTCATTTACCGGGAGCTGCCCCTGCTGCCCGACGGCAAGGTGGACCTGCAGGCCATTCCGCAGGCGGTTCAAGGCGTGAAAATGGCGTATTTGCAGCGCTCCCGGGGATACAGCCTGCGGCCTTCCCTGTCCGTCGACGAAATTGCGGAGATTGCGGCGATAGTGCGCAAGGCAAATCCCCAGGCCTACATTGTGGTGGACAACTGTTACGGAGAGTTTGTGGAGCGGCAGGAGCCCACCCAGGTGGGGGCGGATTTGATTATCGGCTCCCTGATTAAAAACCCCGGAGGGGGCATTGCCCGCACCGGCGGCTATCTTGCGGGAAAAAAAGATTTGATAGAGCTTTGCGCCCACCGTATGACCGCGCCTGGCTTGGGCCGGGAGGTGGGCTGTTCTCTGGAGCAGAACAAGAACATGTACATGGGCCTGTTTTACGCTCCGGGTGTGGTGGCAGCCTCCTTAAAGACGGCGGTTTTTGCGGCGGCTTTGTTCGAGCTTATGGGATACGAGTGCTATCCCCGCTGGCAGGATAAACGCACCGACATCATCCAGTCGGTGGTGCTCCACAGTCCGGAAAAACTCACGGCGTTTTGCCGGGGGATTCAGCGGGGGGCGCCCATCGATTCCTTTGTGTCTCCCGAAGCGTGGGATATGCCGGGGTACGACTCCCAGGTGATTATGGCGGCGGGGGCCTTTAACATGGGCGCTTCCATCGAGCTTTCCGCCGACGGCCCCATGCGTCCGCCCTATGCGGCTTGGATGCAGGGGGGGCTCAACTACCCCACCGGAAAGCTGGGTGTGATGATGGCGGCCCAAGAGCTGCTCAACCAATAATATCGGGTCTTGACGGATGCAGCTGCCTTCCGTCGTCGAAATGTTTGCCTGTAGTGAAGATGCTTTTGTCCCAATTTTTGCTATGGCGGTTGGTATTGCGTTTGCATAGACAAGTCAGGACAAACCAAATCTATTAATGGGAAAGAGAGGTATTTTCATGAACATTTGGCATGACATCAAAAAGGAACGAATAAAACCCGATGATTTTTTCGCTGTCATTGAAATCGAAAAGGGAAGTAAGAAAAAGTACGAACTGGATAAGGAAACGGGATTAATTAAATTGGACCGTATTCTATACACCTCCACCCACTATCCCGCCAACTATGGATTTATTCCCCGCACTTTTGCCGACGACGGCGACCCTTTGGATGTGCTGGTGCTCTGCTCCGAACCCATCGAGCCCCTGGTGCTGGTGCGGTGCTACCCCATTGGCGTCATCACCATGTTGGATAACGGGCGCAAAGATGAAAAAATCATTGCCATTCCCTTCGAAGACCCCACCTACAACTGCTACCGTTCCATCGACGCGCTGCCCCGGCACATCTTTACCGAGATGCAGCACTTTTTCACGGTGTATAAGGCATTGGAAATGAAGGAAACCGCGGTGGACGAAGTGCAGGGCCAAAAAGCCGCCGTGGAAATTGTGGCCCGTTGCATTGAAACTTACAACCGCCTTTATCCCGACCTGGATGAAAGCGAAATAGGGTAAGACAAGAATAATCCCCGCAGGGTTGCTTCAATCCTGCGGGGTATATTGTGTGACCGCATCACAAGCGGCATTATCCGAACAAGCGGCCAAAAATTCCCACGTTTCTGGAACGATGCTCCCGAAATTCGGGGCGCATATTCACCAGAATAGTGTCCTCGCCGATTACTTCGATATCGCACCAGCGAATGAGAATATCCTCCCCACGAAAGAAGAGGCCAAACAGTTTGGCTCTGCCATAGATAATCAAGGAGCAAACCTTGGCGGTAGCTGTGTCCACCTCGACGTCCGAGACATAGCCCAAACAGCTGCCGTCCCTGACATTGATGACTTCCTTGTAGCGCAAATCGGTAATGCGGCAGAGCATCTTCAGTCACCTCCCCACCATATCTTATGCGGGAGGAAAAAATTGTAGAAGCGCTTTTGGAAATTTTGCTATTTTCCTTTGATTTTGCTATAATATTATTCATTCTTTGGTGTCGAATTTCCTGTCAAGGAGCCGGTTTATGGTTTTTAGCAGCATTTTGTTTTTGTTCCGATTTATGCCGATTGCCTTTGGCATTTACTATCTTACACCGCGCCGCTACAAAAACGCGGTGTTGTTTGTTGTCAGCCTCATCTTTTACTCCTGGGGCGAAGTGCGTTACCTGCCGATTATGATAGCGTCTACCGTAGTGGATTACGTAGCTTCGTTGGGCATTGAACGCCGTCGGGCCAAAGGCTTTCGGGGCAGGGGGTATTTGGCTTTATCCTTATGCTTTAACCTGGGAAGCCTGGGATTCTTTAAATATTCCGGCTTTTTGGCGGAAAACCTCAATGCCCTTCTGGGGTTAAATATCCCGGTGCTGGCCCTGACGCTGCCTCTGGGTATTAGCTTTTACACCTTCCAAACCATGAGCTACTCCATTGACGTCTATCGGGAGGATGTCAAGGCGGAGCATAATTTCATTAATTTTGGAGCCTACGTCACCTTATTCCCCCAGTTGATTGCGGGGCCCATTGTCCGTTATTCCGATGTGGCCAGAGAGCTGAAGGAGCGGACCCACACTTTGGAAGGGGTCGGAAAAGGCATCCAAACCTTTATTATGGGATTGGGCAGCAAGGTTCTGATAGCCAACAACATTGGCTCCCTTTGGACAAGGGTTTCGGCCATGGATTTTGCCACCGTATCCACCCCTTTGGCCTGGTTGGGCATTATGGCTTTCGCCCTGCAAATTTACTTTGACTTTTCCGGCTACTCTTTGATGGCCATCGGCCTTGGAAAGATGTTGGGCTTTGAGTTCCCCCAAAACTTCAACTACCCCTATATCTCTAAAAGCATCACCGAGTTTTGGCGGCGCTGGCACATGACGTTGGGCTCCTGGTTTCGGGAATACGTCTACATCCCCCTGGGAGGAAACCGGAAAGGCGCGGCCCGGCAGTACTTTAATATTCTGGTGGTGTGGGCAACCACCGGGTTGTGGCACGGCGCCAGTTGGAATTTTGTGCTGTGGGGGCTTCACTTTGCCCTGTTCCTCTGCATCGAAAAGGCCTTTCTGCTGAAAAAGCTGGAAAAGAGCCGTGTTCTTTCCCACATCTACCTGCTGGTATTGGTGCTGATTAGCTGGGTGCTCTTTGCCATCACCGATTTTGCCCTGCTGGGACAGTTTTTTACCCGCCTGTTTGGCGGCTATGCCGGCTCCGACTGGATTTACTACCTGCGCAATTACGGCATCACCTTTATCCTTGGATTTTTGTTCTCCACGCCCATTCTGCGCAAGGTGCGGGACAAGCTGGGGGAGAACCACCTTCTGGTCACTGTGTTCTGCGCCGTTGTCTTTTTGATGTCGGTGGCCTATCTGGTGGACTCCACCTACAATCCCTTCTTATACTTTAGATTTTAGGAGGTGCGCGGCGTGAAGAACGTAACAAAATATCTGCTCACCGGTTTCTTTGCCCTCTGCATCTGGGGACTCTTTCTGGCGGATATGCTGGTGCCTACCCGGGCATTTTCCGAGCTGGAAAACCGCCCCTTGGCGCAAGTCCCTGCCTTTTCTGCCCGTGCCCTGTTTCAAAACGCCTACACCTTGAAATACGAGGAGTATGTCAACGACCAGTTTGTCGGTCGGGACAGTTGGATTACCCTCAAGAGCCTGGGAGAATCGGCTCTGGGCAAGCTGGAAAACAATGGCGTCATTTACGGCAAGCAAAACCAGCTGTTTGAAGAAGCTTCGACATTGGATGACCGCCAGCTCAACAAAAATGTAGGATATATTCAGGAATTTATCCAACAATATTCGAACCGGAATATAGCCCTTACCATCATACCCAACTCCTATGCGGTTTTAGAAGAGCTGTTGCCCGAGGGACTTCCGGTCATTGACCAAAAGGGCATTATCCAGGAGCAGTATCTCAAGTTTACTGAGGAGCCGGTTGACATTTGCGATATCACCCCCACCATGCTGGAGCATAAAGACGAGTATATCTACTACCGAACCGACCACCACTGGACCACCCGGGGAGCCTATCTTGCCTATCGGGAGTATATGGAGCTTCTGGGCCGCAAGCCGGTTTCGTTGGGCCAGCTTTCCGCTCATGAGGTGGGAGATTTTTACGGCACCTACTACAGCAAGGCAAAAAAATGGGACGCCGTGCCCGACGTCATCACATGGTATGACGTGGAGACCAACGGCGTCACCATCGACGGAAAAGCGGTGGAGGGCCTTTACGACCACAGCATGTGGGAGCAAAGGGACAAGTACAAAGCCTTCCTTCACGGCAACAACGGTTTGATGGTCATTGAAAGCGGGGAAGAGGGCGCTCAAGGCCGCATTCTGGTGTTTAAGGACAGTTACGGCAACAGCCTGGTCCCCTTTTTGGTCAAAAACTTCAAGGAGGTTCATGTGGTGGACCTGCGGTATTTTAACGACGTTGCCTCCCTGCTGGAGGAAAACTCCTACGACGCCATCTGGGTGCTGTACAATTTCTCCTCCCTTGCCACCGACCAGAACCTCTACAAGCTGGTTCATTAGGTCACCACACTGACAAGATACAAAACCCAAATGTGCAGGGGATAAAAGAGATAGAAAAACCACTTGGAAAACCAGGTCCTCGGGCCTGGTTTTTTGTTGTACAGAAAAATGGGAATTAAGGCAAAAGCCTGCAGGTACTGGGTGTGCAGCCTGTATCCAAACAGCTCGAAGGTATAGCGGGTACTGGAACCGGAAAGGCCCATCAGCAGGTAGACGGAAAGGGTACTGCCTACAAGATAGGCGATGGACATAAGGACTTTGCGGTTCCGTAAAAAGTAAAAGATAACCGCCATCACCGGAAGCAAGAAAGCACCTTCCAGCAACAGGGAGGTTAAAAGCATCACAAGAATGAGAACAACGTGCCGAAAGTGAAAGCCCTCTTTGAGCCGCTCCAGTCGGTCCACCACCACGGCGCTTACCGCCAGAGACAGAAAGATGGAATTATCCAATGGAATGATCGTTCCGTTACGGAGGGAAGCTGCTAACAGCATGAGGAGTATATTCCCCGCCAGCATGGCAAGACCGGCAAAGGTCAGCCGGCGGATGTAGCGGCTTCTGTCACGGGTATAGTACAGGGACTGGGTCATCAGGTAGCAAAAGGTGGGGGCGACCACCCTTCCCGCCATAGTAAACCAAATGGGAAAACCCATGTCCGGCAGAAAGTAATAGAGATGGTCCAGCACCATCAGTGCTGCCATCATAAGTTTCAGAGTAAAGGAATCCAGTCCCCGCCGTTCTTCCATCTGAGCGCCTCCTTGCATGAAATTCAAAAAATGCACCATAATTTAGATATTAGCTTTACTATAAGTCACTCACACAAAAACCGCAAGATCCGGAGATAAAGTATGACCGATTATACCGGAACCATCTTACAGCAGTTGGACCGCTTTGGCACCGACCCCGACCGAGGCTTGACCTTTGCCGAAGCTTCCGATGCGCGGGCAAGGTACGGGGAAAATGTCCTGACTACAAAGCAGCCCAAGAGCCTGTGGATGCGCTTTTGGCTCCAACTGAAGGATGCGATGGTGCTAATTCTAATTATTGCCGTCGTCATTTCCTTTGTGCTGGCCTTTTTCTCGGAGGAAGGGGAGTTTATTGACTCCATCATCATCCTCGCCATTGTGGCCCTCAATGCCGTTTTGGGCGTTTCGCAGGAGAGCAAAGCCCAGAAATCGCTGGATGCTCTCAAACGGCTTTCCGCTCCCAGCGCCAAGGTGTTGCGGGAAGGGACCCTGGTGCAAATTCCCTCCGCCGACCTGGTTCCGGGGGACATCGTGGTGATAGAGGCGGGAGATTTTGTCCCCGCCGACTGCCGTCTGATTGAAAGCGCCAGCCTTGCCTGCGAGGAAAGCGCCCTGACCGGGGAGAGCCTGCCAGTTCAGAAGGACGCCGCAGCCCAGGTGGCGGAAGACGCCCCATTGGGGGACCGGCTCAATATGGTGTACAGCGGAAGCGTTGTCACCTATGGCCGGGGAAAGGCTTTGGTGACCGCCACCGGCATGAACACCGAAATGGGGAAAATTGCCGCCCTGCTGGACAGCGGGGGAGAAGAGGCAACTCCTTTGATGAAGCGGCTGGCCCGTTTCAGCAAGTACCTGGGAACAGCAGCCCTTGTTATTTGCGCCATTATTTTTCTGACCGGTATTTTGCAGGGTATTCCGGTGATGGAGATGTTTATGACTGCCGTTTCCCTGGCCGTCGCCGCCATCCCCGAGGGAATGACCGCCGTCGTCACGGTGGTGCTGGCTTTGGGGGTGCGGCGGATGGTGGAGAAAGGGGCTATTGTCCGCCGCCTTTCTGCCGTGGAGACGCTGGGCAGCGCCTCGGTCATCTGCACCGACAAAACCGGAACCCTGACCCTCAATCAAATGACGGTCCGCAGGCTTTGGGCGGTAGGGGAACCGGTGCAGGAGCTTTCGGAACAGCTGAGCCCTCAGGGGCTGAACCTGCTGCGTCTGGGTACGCTGTGCAGTGACGGACGGGTGGAAGTGTCCGACGGGGAAAAGCGTCACATTGGCGACCCAACCGAAACCGCCATTGTGGCCGCCGCATTGGAGGCAGGGCTGGTCAAGTCCGAGTTGGAGGCAGAGTATCCACGGGTGGCGGAACTGCCCTTTGATTCGGAGCGCAAGCTGATGACCACCGTCCACTCCTCAGAGGATAAGTTTTTCGTCATTACCAAGGGCGGTTTTGATGTGCTGTTGCCCCTTTGTGTTCAGGCGGACATTGCGGCAGCGGAGAAGGTCAACCAGGCCATGGGGGAAGAAGCTCTGCGGGTGCTGGCGGTGGCCTGCCGGGAAATTACGCAGCTGCCGGAAGAATTGAGCAGCCAAACTCTGGAATCAGACCTGACCTTTATGGGTTTCATCGGGATGATAGACCCGCCCCGGGAAGAAAGCAGGGAAGCGGTGCAGCTTTGCGCCCAGGCGGGGATTCGCACCATTATGATGACAGGCGACCATGTGGTCACTGCCCGGGCCATCGGCAAAGAGCTGGGCATTCTCCGGGAAGGGGAGGAGGCAGTTAGCGGGCAGGAGCTTTCCGCCATGGACGACGAGACACTGATAGCAAACATCCACCGATACAGCGTCTACGCCCGGGTGAGCCCCCAGGATAAAATTCGCATTGTCAAGGCTTGGCAGAGCAAAGGACAAGTTGTGGCCATGACGGGGGACGGGGTCAACGACGCCCCTGCCCTTCGGGCTGCCGATATCGGGTGCGCCATGGGGATTACCGGCACCGACGTGGCAAAAGACGCCGCCGATATGGTGCTCACCGACGACAACTTTTTCACCATAGTGGAGGCGGTGCGTCAGGGCAGAGGCATTTATAACAATATTCAAAAGACCGTTCAGTTCCTCATTAGCTGCAATTTAGGAGAAATTTTTGCTATTTTCTTTGCCATGATGTTTGGCTGGGGAACGCCTTTGCTTGCCATTCACCTGCTGCTTATCAACGTGGTGACTGATGCCCTGCCCGCCTTGGCTCTTGGCCTTGAGCCGGTGGATGAGGACATTATGAAACGAAAACCCATTCCTGCCGGTCAGGGCATCTTTTCCGGTAAAATGAAGTTCATTGTCCCGCTCCAGGGTGTCCTGGTGGGAGTCCTTACCTTGGCAGGCTATTATATCGGACTTCGGGTTCCCATTTCGCACTATGTGCCTCCTTCCCAAGAGGTGGGTAGAACCATGGCTTTCCTGGTGCTTTGCCTGGGCCAGTTGGCGCAGGCGCTAAACTGCCGTAGCGAAAAATCGCTGTTCAAAATCGGTATTTTCTCCAACCGGGCCATGGTGAAAGCGGTTGCGGTGTCAGGTTTTGTAGCTTTACTGGTTTGCTTGGTACCGGCATTGGAGGCACTTTTTCGGCTTCACAGCCTGAGCGTGCTGCACTGGCTTTGGGTGATGGGCCTTTCGGCAGCTCCTTTGGCCGTTACCGAGCTCACTAAAGCCTATGCCGCAGCCAAGCAGAGGTAAGCCTCCGTAAATGCATATTAAAAGCCTCTCACCGCGGATAATGGCGGTGAGAGGCTTGTCTACTTCAGGTTGCTATTCGTCCTGCGGGTCAACCACAAATTGATAGCCGACGCCGCGAACGGTCCGGATGTAGCGGGGTTCGTCGGGGTCATCTTCGATTTTGGAGCGGAGGCGGCGAATGTGTACCATAATGGTGTTGTCGCCCACCACATTGTCTCCCCAAACGTTCTGGTAGATTTGCTCTTTGGTAAGTACCTTACCGATGTTGTTGAGAAAATACTTAATCAGGAAAAATTCCTTGCTGGAAAGCTCAATATCCTTGCCATTCTTTTGTAGGCGCATTTCTTCGCCAATATATGTAAAAGGACCAACCTGTATGACCGAATCATCTCGCACCGACAAACGAACCCTACGCAGGCAAGCTCGTACTTTGGCACACAAAATAGACGGGCTAAAGGGTTTGGTGACGTAGTCATCCGCGCCGATGCCCAAAGCAAATACCTGGTCGTTATCCTGCTGACGTCCACTCAATACAAAAATGGGGGTGTAAACATCGCGGGCTCTCAGTTCCTGAATAACCTGAAAGCCATCCATTCCTTCCATCATAATGTCCAGAATGATGAGGTCATAGTCATTTTCGGTGGCCATCCGAATGGCCTCTGGTCCGTCTTTGGCCTCAGAAACCTGCATCCCCTCACTATTCAATACACGCGCAATCAATCTGCGCACCAGACTTTCGTCATCCACAACAAGAATTTTAGCGCGCTCCATTGCTTTTTGTCACCCCTTTATTGTATTATTATAGCACAATTCCGCAAAAAAGGTAGAGGAGCAAGTCTTAATAAAATTTAAGAATTAATAGGGCGTCAGTTAAGATATATAAAGTATACTACAATTAACCAAAAATATATATGGATTTTCAACTATTTTTAGAAAAAAGGGGAATGAGAAATGAAAAAAAGTCTTCAAGTGATTCTGTCCTTGGTACTGTTGCTCGCTCTGTTGGCAGGGTGCGCAAGCAATGCGGCTCCAAGCAGTAGCTCGCAAGCTGCCGCTCCTGCTCAATCCAGCTCCCAGCAACAGGCTGCTCCCGCCGAATCTTCGGAACCGGCGAAAGAGGAGTGGAAATGGGAACGCAAAGTCACCCTGGTTTGCCCTTGGGGTGTTGGCGGCGGCGCCGATAGCACTCTGAGACCTTTGCAGCCCCTGCTGCAGGACATTCTGGGCGTTCCTGTAGAAATCGTTAACGTAGAAGGCGCAGGTGGAGCCAACGGTATCGACTTTGCTTACAAGCAACCGGCTGATGGTTATACATACGTACTGGGCACCCAGTCCATCATCATGCTGGACCTGCAGGGCATTCTTCCCTTGGATTACTATGAAGAATTTGTGCCCGTCGCAAAGCTGGTACACTCCATCAACCTGATTGCCTCCTCCAAAAAGGCTCAGGAAGGCAAGTACAGCAACTTCCAAGAATTTATTGAGTACGCAAAAGCACATCCCCAGGAACTGTCCTGCGGTATGCTGACCGCCACCGGCGCCGACGCCGTTTCCCTCAAGCAGACTCTGGCCGGCGGCTTGGGCGTTGACATCAAGGATATTGAAAAATACATCAAGATCGTCAACTACAACGGCGGCGCAGAGCTGAGCTCCGCTTTGGTCGGCGGCCATATCAACATTTCCATCACCGGCGCCGACGAAATTAAGGGCCTGATCCAATCCGGCGACATTGTTCCCCTCATCTCCATGTCTGAACAGCGGATGAGCTCCTTCCCCGATGTTCCTTGCACCGGTGAAATGGGCATTAATTCCTACGTAGGAACCTGGAGAGCGCTGATGGCTCGCAGAGATACTCCGCAGGCGGCTATCGATTCCTTCGCTGCTGCCGTGGAAGAAGCTTGGAATCAACCTGCTTATCAGGAATTCCTTAAGCAGGGCAGCTATCTGGATCGTCCCGGCTTTGCCAATTCGGCCGATACTCAGGCTCTGATGGATGAAGAGTACAAGACTTTCGAGGAATACCTCAGAACCGCTGGAATCATTAAGTGAAATCTTTTCAATCGCTGGAATTATTCCGTACATGTATGAAGTGGGGGCGGGATTCCCGCCCCCATTCAATACCGAGGTTGTGCAAGCAATGAGGGGAGTTGGTTTGCTTGGCAATAGAGTTAATCGTTAATATTCTGTTGCTTATTTTCTCTGTTTTTTGTTTCTTTTATGTAGGCGCTACCATGCCCAAATCGGCGCCCACCGAACTTGGGGCAGAGCAGTGGCCCCAGGCAATCCTGATTGTGTTAATTATTTCTATTCTCTGGAATTTGCGCAATTACTTTAAGAGAAACTCTCGGTCCGATATTGCCCAGGCCTTTAAGAACTTTATCCCCGATGTGGTGAAGTTCTTTAAGAGCAAGCTCTTTGTTGGAATGGTAATGCTGGTAGTGATGGCTTGGTGTTATGAGCCGGTTGGGTTCCTGGCAACCTGCATTCTGTTTCTGATTGCATACGGCATGCTGCTGGGCGAACGGCGCGTGTGGTTTTTGGTGGTAACATCTCTTGTAATTACCATGATCCTGTATATTGGATTTTCCGTATTCCTTGGAGTGTTGTTGCCTAGGGGCTATGTGCCGTTCCTTCGCGAAATTGCACTGTTCCTTGAAAAGGTATTCCAGGGTATTTAGGGGGGCAGGAAATGTTTGACTTGCTGTTGAGTGGATTGGCTATTGTGTTCCAGCCAACCATGTTTATTCTCATTGTTTTTGCGGTATTTTTGGGAACACTTTTTGGAGCATTGCCAGGCGTTAGCGCCACAATGGCCGTGACGTTGGCCATTCCCTTTACTTATAAGATGGATGCTGTCAGAGCCATTGTATTTTTGGTGGCAACCTATTGCGCGTCCATCACCGGCGGTGGAATGACTGCCATTCTCTTTAAAATTCCGGGCGTGCCTTCCAGTGCCCCCACAACTTACGACGGTTATCCCATGGCCCAGAAGGGTCAGGCGGGAAAAGCTTTGGGCGTTCAGCTGATTTGCTCTGCCATTGGCGGTATCTTTTCCGCACTATGTATGCTGTTGCTTAGCCCGCAGCTTACCCAAGCTGCCCTTAGCTTTGGCCCCTCTGAACTCTTTGCCATCTCCTTTATGGGCCTTTCCATCCTGACGAGTCTGGAAACCGACAACATCTGCCGCACCATTATTTCCGGTATGCTGGGATTGTTGCTGGCCTGTATCGGACTGGATCCACTTCTGGGTGTTCCTCGCCTGACTTTTGGTAACCGCTTGCTTACCTCTGGTATCGAAATGATTCCTGTGATGATTGGAATTTTTGCCGTGACCGAGGTGCTGAAACAAACTGTAAAGCGTGACAAGCTGGAAGCGGTGGGGGGAACTGCCCAGGCAAAAACCGAGATGCCTTCCTTCAAGGAACTGCTGTCAATTAAATGGACGATTGTGCGCTGCTCGGTACTTGGTACAATTATAGGCATCCTGCCCGGAGCGGGAGCAACCATTGCTGCCTTCATCTGCTATTCCACTGAGCAAAAGCTTTCCAAGTATCCTGAAAAATTCGGAACCGGTATCATTGACGGTATTGCGGCTCCCGAAACGGGCAACAACGCGGCATCCGGCGGTTCGATGGTGCCTCTGCTCTCTTTGGGAATTCCCGGCGGAAACGCGGCCGCTGTTATGATGTCCGCACTGGTGCTTAAGGGCGTCACCATGGGACCTCTGCTGCTGATTAACCAGCCCTTGTTCCTGTCCGCCACCTTTGCCTCCATGTTCGTCTCCAATATTATCATGGTGTTTGCGGCTATCATCATTGCCCGTATTTTTGTGCAGGTGCTAAAAATTCCCTACAGCGTTCTTGGCCCCACCATTATTATGATGGCTACCATCGGCGCTTTTGCTACCAAGAATACTGCCGTTGACGTCAAGTTGATGGCTATTTCCGGATTGATTGGATTTGTGGTAGTTACCTGCAGATTCAACAGCTCCGCCCTGATTTTGGGACTGGTGTTGGGTGTGATTTGCGAATCTAACCTGCGCCGTGCCTACACCATTGCCAACGGAGATAACTTGTTACAGGTGACCTTAAACGTATTTTCCAGACCTGTAACGGCTGTTGCCATACTGATTTCGGTGCTTGTTCTTTTGAATCCTGTTTTGAAACCTCATCTGGCCAAGCTGAAAAAACCCAAGGCAACGGTATAAAATGAGATAAGCGGCTGTTGCGACTGAAAAGACGTAATAGCCGCTTCCTTATCATTTAGGTGATAAAAAGATGACTCGATTCCAAATTCCCTTAAAAGTCGTGAAAATAGTCTGTCGTGTTGCGGTCATTCCCGCCCTGTTTTATATAGTGGCAGGCAACTGGGTGGTGGGTTTGTGTCTGCTTTTGGGTGCATGGATATTTGAAAAGAATCTTTACCGTTGTCCCCATTGCAGATGCAAACTGGATATGCGTATCCCGTTGAACAGCCTTTCCACCTGTCCCCAGTGCCGTAACCTCATCCTGCAATAACGAAGGTGTCAACGACTCCACATCTATGATATAATGAGTTAATCTTCAGGAAAAAGGCAGTTGATGGCGATGTGGAGAGACAGCAAACAGATGAAGTGGATAGCCGGTTTGATCATTGCCGTGCTTCTGCTGGTTTTGGCTTATGCGGTTCTCGCCACCTATCATTCCTACACCAAAACAGTTATTCAGCAACAACAAGAACATCTTCTTGTGATATCCCGTTCGGTTGCACAGAACATGGAATTGTTCCTTTCCGAGCAGCTGCGGGATGTGGATATATTGGTTAAAACCCCCGGCTTTGTTGACGAGATGGAGAAGTATTATGAATTCGGCGCTGTAAGCGGTGCGAAGGAATATGTACTTTCCTATATGCTCTCTCAGCAGGAAGGGCTGTCCAGAATTTATTTGCTGGACATCAACGGAAACGAGGTGTTCCGCTATAACCAGTATCCTTTCCTGGAAGAGTTTGACGAAAGCGAGCTGAATTTAAAAGAGCTTTGCAAAGTGGGCCAAACCGGGATGGGCAAAGTGTTTTGCATTAAGGATAAACACTACGGCCTGACCTTAATCAATACCATCTACGCCGGCAGCGGCCCCATTGGTTACATTGTGGGCATTGTAGATTTGCAAAGTCTTTTTAAAACCCCTGGTTGCTCCACTCAATGCCAGAGAATCGGATTATATTACGGTAAAAGACGAAACTGGCCGTATCGTCATGCACCAGGACCCCAACCTGTTGGGCGTTAATCTCCAAACCGACTATGCAGATTTGTTGGAAGACCCTCAATACGTTTCCTTAAAAAAAGTGCTGGAGCACCAGCTTACCCACGAAGAAGGCACCGGTTATTACCGAACCTTCCTGTCTCCCGGCTCCGATGAAATTGTGGCGTACACCCGCATGAACCTGGGCGGAACGTCCTGGTTCGTTTCGGCAACCATGCCCTTGTCACAGGCTTTGCAGCCGGTTAACGAAAACTTGGGACAATTTGCTTTTCTGGTGGTCGCCATCATTGCGGTGCTTTTTGTCGGCGCCATTGTTATTCAATACCTTATTCGCAAACGGCAGCGACTGGAAATTCAGACCCGTTACCTTAAGGAAATCAACGCCACGCTGGAAGAGCTTCATCAAAACAAGGAGCAGGTGCGCCATTACCAGAAACTGCAAACCATTGGCGCACTGGCGGGGAGTATTGCCCACGAGTTCAACAACCTGCTTACCCCTATTCTTGGTTATTGTGAGTTTATCAAGGAACGTTTAAATCCCCAGGACGAGATTTACGAAGATATTGATGAGATTCATAAAGCGGGCAAGAGGGCAAAAGAAATCGTAGAGCAATTGCTGCCCTTCAGCCGCCGGGAAAACGATTCCTCCACCTACACCTCGGTCAGCTTAGACGCCATAATACGGGATGTCACCAAAATGATTCGGATGATCCTGCCTTCCAGCATCACATTGGAGGAGAATGTCCGAGATCTGGGAGCCAATGTATACGGCAGCGCGACTCAACTTCATCAGGTGTTGCTGAATCTTTGCACCAATGCCTATCAGGCCATGGAACTGAATGGCGGAGTTCTCACCATCAGCAACCGGATTGTAGGGGTAAACGAGCTGCCGGAGGGGTATTATCCCAATGAAGAGGCAACCCGTTACGGTGTGGTGGAAGTTTCGGATACCGGAGCGGGTATGAGCCCCGAGGTAATGGAGCACATTTTTGACCCGTTTTTTACCACCAAACAAGCCGGCGAAGGTACCGGATTGGGGCTTTCGGTAGCCATGAGCATTGTTAATAATCACGGCGGGGTAATACAGGTGGAAAGCACCCTTGGGAAAGGTAGCAAATTTAGCGTATACCTGCCATTGACGGATATTTCCACTGCACCGGAAGCCCTGCAGCCAACCGAAAAGGACCAGCATTGCACCGCTGTCCGACTGATGTTGGTGGACGATGAACATCAAATTGTGCAGTACATGAAACGGCGCCTTGTCAAAGCCGGGTATGAAACCGAATCCTTTACCAGCGCGGAAAAAGCTCTTGCGGCCTTTGAGCAGAATCCCCGCAAGTGGGGTGCTGTGATTGTCGATTACACCATGCCAAAGTACAAAGGCACAGACCTTGCCCGCCGCATGCGAAAGCTGGCCCCTACTTTGCCCATCATCCTCATCACGGGCTTGGTGGAAAAGGAGGCCATTCAAATGCAACAGCAAGGTGTGTTATCGGAAATATTAATTAAGCCCATTGATTTTACAGTCATGCTTCAGATGATTGAGCGCATGACAAAACAACCAGAATGATGGTGCTTGAAATGAAAAAGATAGGTGCATTCACAGCGTTGTCCATTCTGTTGTGCGTTTTATTGCTTTTATCCGTTTCCTGTCTCTATCCAGCTGTCGAGGAGGCCCCCCATACCTCCGAATACCCTAGAAAGTCTGTTGAGATGATTGCACCGGCCGGCCCGGGAAGTGGGTATGACCTTACCATTCGGGCGGTTGCTCAATGTCTGATGGATACTAAACTGGTGCCTGTGCCGCTGCCCATTACCAATAAGCCGGGGGGCGGCGGCATTGCCGCGCTGGAATATCTCAACGAACATGCAGGAGCCGACGATATTTTGGCGGTTTTTTCTCCGCCCATCTGCATGATCAACCTCAATGGGTCCACCGATTTAAATTACGATGAAAACAGCACTCCCATTGCCCGGCTTATCACGGAATATGGTTTGTTTGCCGTACGCAAGGATTCTCCCTACACTTCCATCAATCAGGTAATGGAAGCGTTAAAAGCCGATCCGAAATCGGTTCGGATCGGCGGAATTTCAGCGCCCGGCTCTATGGACCACATTCAGTTTTTAAAATTTGCCAAGGCTGCGGGGGTGCAGGACCTTCATCTCATTGAGTACATTGGATTTCAAGACGGCACCTCGGCGGCTCAGCTGTTGGGAGGCCATGTGGACCTTGTGTCCACAGGCATTAGCGATACCATCGGCCTCGTAGAAAGCGGAGACGTCAAAGCTCTTGCCGTCACGTCGGACAAGCGGATTGGCAACAACAGCATAATCCAGGCAATCCCCACCTGTATGGAACAGGGAATTCCCGCCACCTTTCTGAATTGGAGGGGGATTTTCGGCCCCAAGGATATGCCGGAATACGCAAGGCAATACTGGGAACAAACTCTGGAACAGATGGTTCAAACGCCGGAATGGGAAGAAACCTGCCGCAGATTCGGGTGGGATATGGAATATGCTGGCCACGACGAATTTATGGCCTTCCTGGATACGGTCAACAATGAATATCGTCTGCTTCTGGAAGAAATCGGAGTTACTTCTAAACCGGCAACTTCTACCGTTCCGGCCGGCAATCAACCGTAAAGGAAGTATAAAAAATAGCTGACGGCAAGTAGGTCGGCGCTTCCTCCTGGACTGAGCCTGCGCCAGACCATCCATTCGTCCAGGGATTTGGCAAAGGCAAGGAGTTCCGCCGGGTCTTGGGTACGGGTCAGTTCCTTGCGGATAAGGGTTTGCATTTGGCGAAGGGTATCCGGATTGGCCCGGGCAAGGATGTTGGTATCCTCTAGGTTGGCCATCAGGTGAAGCAACGCGATTACCCCCGCGTCGTTGAGGGAACAGCCCATCGCCAGCATTTTTTTAAGCACTGGTAGCCCCCATTGGCGCACGTGGGGATAACCTGCGGCGGCTTCTCCGCGGATACCGGTGACGTTATAACGGTCATAGACCCTGCGCCCGTGGGTAGTCGGCTTTTCCGTGTTTCCCAGCTCTTTGGTGACTCCGCCGGCCGCCTGGGCCGCCAGCTCCAGGAGATGGTCCGCCGTGCAGGGCAGCTGGTGGGCGTATTGATATCCGGCACATGCGCAAAGAAGCCCCAGAGAAAAGATTAGTCCCTTGTGGGTGTTGACTCCTCCGGTGGCGGCAAACATCATTTGCTCAGCCTGCCTGCCTTGATAGCGCAGGGAGGAAATGAGCGTTTGAGCCGTCCCCTGATGGGCGACACCCATTTCCGTTATTTTCTGAAAATAGGGAATCAGGGCGGTTCCGCTGTCCAAAAACGTAAAAAAGTCCATATCGTGGTGAGAGCCGTTATGATTGCGA
>Ga0134094_1001615_pt1 | contig 21266 bp, 16 predicted proteins | sample 5_1taG_FD_94458 | JGI IMG/M metagenome (GOLD analysis project Ga0134094, IMG submission 94458) | Switchgrass degrading microbial communities from high solid loading bioreactors in New Hampshire, USA - 5_19_20_110_A1 metaG | ecosystem: Engineered > Bioreactor > Semi-continuous > Anaerobic >... | reverse complement strand
TTTTAGCTGGCGCACGCATGGACGCGTGATCGCCCAGCGACCTCGCGAGAGCAAGCTTGAGCATTTACAACTTCCTGCGACGAGGACGCAGGAAGATCTGAACATCATGGTATTATAGCCGCATGCGGCCGCAAGGACTGCCATCCCGAAACAACTTCAAAGCAGTCTATATTATTCGATGACTTCAGATACCGGTCCCGTACCTCTTATGATCTTTTTTGGGAGCATGTTATATACGCTCCTGTGGATTTTTTCCTCCTTGATCAGGGTATCGCCGTTATAAATCCTTATGTAGGTATCCACCACGTATCCGTCCTTGCCGCTGCTGGCAACCTTTGTCACACCCATGGGAAGGGAAGGGTCGTCAATGTAGACGACAGTACGCGGCGTGGTGCTTACGGTCTTTGTCGCAAGCCTTACCTTAATATTGGGATATTCATTTGTAGAAATTATCCTGAAGCTGACAGAATTACCCTGAACAACAGCCTTAATTCTGAGGGGGTAACCGGTGGTATTCTTAAATTTCAGATCGGCATAACCATATGATACAGCCGCATCGGTACCAAGGGGAACATAACCGACGGTGAACATGTGATTGTGACGTTCAGTGACTTCCAGATTTGCTCTCAGAACGGCATTGTACAGTGTTGTTGAAACCTGGCAGATACCGCCGCCCGTTCCGTCCCGGATTTCACCTTCCGCATAGATATGGGCAATCTTGTAGCCTTTTTCCGGTGTCCGGGGACCAACAACCTCATTGAATGAGAATTCTTCACCGGGCAGAAGTATGGTACCGTCAATGCTTTCTGCGGCAAGACCGATATTGATGGCCCTGTTCATGTTATTCTGGGTGTCGGTTCTGAAATAGGTCGTATAGGAAGCAAGGGTATCCCGGAATAACTTCTGTTCAAGCTCTTCCTTCGTAACCTCAGGAGGGATGAATTCAACGGGAAGTATTATTTCCTCATATTCGTCAGTTTCGCGGTTTTCAACATAGTTAATGATTTCTAGGAGTTTTGTGCTGTCAATGTAACGGCCCATCTCATGGGGAGTAATTTCGTATGTGGTTCTTGAGGTCTTTTTGAAGGCCGCATTTACAGGTTGTTTGTTCAATATTGCCAGAGCTTCCTGGAAATCGATGGGGGGTGGCAATGTTTTTGTGAATTCAATCCCAATTTTTTTATTTTGCAGGGTTGTCACGGCATTGATTATGTCCTGCCGGAGCTTATCCTCATTTGCTCTTTTACCCGGCATTCCGGTGCAAAGTATTGCCCTGTCTTCGAGAATAATGATGTCATGGGGGATAACTTCCCTGTTTACTTCACTGAGGATATTTTCTATGAATGTTTGAAAATCACTTCCCGAGGCATTAATCACAGGATCAATATAAACAGGTTCTTTCCGGAGCTTAAAAATCTGGAGGAGTCTTTTGAAAGCGCTTCCTTTTCTCCCTATTGACCAGGCTTTTTCAACTGTCGCATCAATATCAGGGACAAGACCGGCCTGTTTTGCATTGTAAGTCCGCGAAAACTGGTCGCACTCAAGTGTAAAATATACTTTATCAAGAATGTCAGAATAATCCCTGATCAGATAATATCTCACCTCATCTTTTGTGAACCCGCCCATGTTCCTGTTTCCAATAAACACCCCGTCATAAATGGTGGCGGAATTCAGCAAATTGTTCAGGAGAATGGCAAAGACGATAAAAGCAAGCAGGAAAAAAGCCGATAATAAGAGTGCGGCAAGTTTGCGCTTGTCATTTACAAACATTTTTGCATGAAGGAAAAATAATTTTCTGAAATCCTTCTGTTCCATGACAACCTCTGTACCGGGCAATACTCAGAGGGGTACCGGATCCGGTACAAGGAAATTCTCTCACTAATGATATACTAAGCTGCAGGTTGATTTAGAAGAACCATTTTTTCCCACACTACAATTTGTCCGGAGGAATTCATATGTGGATTTTCAGACGAAAAACTGATAAAGGGCCTTCTTTCCGAAAAAACCAGGATGACGGCGGTATCGGTTTTGATCCCTCAATATTAAGAAAAAATAATATTACAAGGCTTTCAATTGACGAACGATGGACAAAGTTGTTCGTTAACATTAAAATGAATTCAGAAATAGAACAGCTTGAAAGAGCCATGAATGAACTCATAAAGAAAGAGGCATTGCTCAGGCAGGAGCAGGAAAGTCTTGAGCCGCAGAAGCGGAAACTGATGAATGAAATCATCAGCCTTACCCGGGAGGCCTTTGAAAATGACAACGAGGAGGCAAAGAAAAGGCTCAAGGAGTGCAAAAAGGAAATTGAAAGAATAAACAGACGTATAAATGATATTATGGAAGAAACCGAGGAACTGGATGAAGAGCTAAAAAGGGCCAATCTGGAACTTTTACAGAGCTCGGTGGCATACATATTCAGGACCCTTAAAGCAAACCGCGACAGGGCCCAGGATATAGTAAATGAGCTGAATGAGCTCAGGCAAAGGGAGTTATTGCTGAAAGAGGAACTGGAAAGCATCACCTTTGACTGGACAAAATATGCTGTTGATCTTACCGAACTGATCGGTGTTGAAGAGGTCAAAGGGCTTGAAGAGAAATTTGGGCTGGAGGAATTGAAAAATGAAACTGATAACACCCCAACAAATGAGGACAATTGACAGGACAGCCATTGAAAAACTGGGGATACCGGGAATTGTCCTTATGGAAAACGCTGCTCTCTGCGTTACCAGCAAAGCGGTGAGCATGCTTGAAAACAAGGAAAATCCGTATATTACAATAGCTGCCGGAGCGGGCAACAACGGCGGGGATGCATTCGCAGCAGCAAGGCATCTGATAAATCTGGGATACAATGTGTCTGTCTTCAGCATGTGTGAACTCAGAAATCTTGCTGAGGACGCATATACAAACGCCAAAATTCTTGTCAATATGGGTGTTGACATCCAGGTAATAGATGAAGATTCCATAAGTCGTTTTGAAAATTCCTGCGAGATAAGCGATCTTGTCATAGACGGTCTTTTGGGCACGGGACTGAACCGCGATGTGGAAGGTATCTGGGCCGTGGTTATTGACATAATCAATGAGAAAGCTCGTCTGGTTCTGTCAATTGATATCGCGTCCGGTATAGACGGACTTACCGGCACAGTCAGGGGGAAAGCTGTAAAGGCGGATGCCACCGTGACTTTCTTTCTTCCGAAAACCGGAATGGTCCAGTTCCCCGGCGCAGGATATATCGGAGAACTTACCGTGGCAGATATCGGTATACCTTACAGCCTTGCCGAAGACCTTGACATTCCCGTTTTACTGGAGAAAAAAGATATTGCCGGGCTTCTGCCGGTAAGGCCGCCAGACGGTCACAAAGGCACCTTTGGGAAAGTCCTTGCCATAACAGGTTCCAGGGGAATGACCGGCGCTGCTTATCTGTCCTGCAGTTCGGCCTACAGGACCGGCTGCGGGCTTGTAAAGGCAATAGTGCCTGAAAACTGTGCCGAAATCGTCTCCGTGCTGGTGCCCGAGGCAATTTTGGTGCCAATGCCTGTAAAAGGGGGGCATCTGTATATTGAGGACGGAATTTTGCTCAAAGATCTGATTGCCGATTCAGATGCCGTCCTAATAGGTCCGGGCATTACCTGCAATGAGGATACCCACCGCCTGCTGGAAAAAGTGGTGGAAGTCTGTGAAAAACCGATGGTAATTGATGCCGACGCTTTAAATATAATGGCAAAGGATAAAACCCTCCTGGAAAATATCCGCGGAGAGGCAGTCATTACCCCTCATCCGGCAGAGATGGCAAGACTGACCGGAAAATCCACGGACGAAGTTCAGCGTGACAGGATTACAATTGCCAGAAACTTTGCTGATGAATATGGACTGAATGTGGTTCTTAAAGGCGCCGGGACAGTCATTGCTTCCAATGACGGCCGGGTTGCCATAAATCCGACAGGCAATGACGGTATGGCAACTGCCGGAGCGGGTGATGTGCTGGCCGGTATGATTCTTTCTTTCATCGGCCAGGGAATGCTCCCTTACGAGGCTGCATGTGCCGCGGCATTTCTCCATGGACTTGCGGGAGAAATCGCAGGGGACAAAAAAGGCCGCCGTGGTGTTACTGCCTCAGATATTGCGGATAATATTCCGGAGGCATTCAAATTATTGAATAAATAGGTAAAAACAAAAATATTCCGACGGACAGAGGGTGGTCGTTTGGATTACAAATTTACCCGTGCATGGGCGGAAATAAATCTTGACAACATTGCTCACAATGTAAGGGAAATCAGAAGGCTCGTAGGAAAAAGGACCGAGATTATGGCCGTAGTCAAGGCCGATGCCTATGGGCATGGGGTCCTTGAAACCGTCAATACAATGATAGAAAACGGCGCCACAAGGCTTGCCGTTTCCATGCTGGATGAAGCGATACAACTGAGGAAAATAGGTGTGGAAGTACCAATCCTGGTCCTGAGCCACACAAATCCCGAAAGAGCCGACGAGCTGGTGAAATACAATATTACCCAGACGGTTTACAGCAATGAAATGGCAAGAATGCTTTCGGATGTGGCTGTAAGGAATAATGCCGAAATTCATGTACATATCAAGATTGATACCGGAATGTCGAGGGTAGGGTTCCTGCCCGGATACAGCGCTGTTAAAGAGGTTGTGGCTATCCAGAAGATGCCCGGCATAGTTATAGAAGGCATATTTACTCATTTTGCGACTGCTGACGAAAAAGACAGGTCTTTTACCCGGCATCAGATGGAACTGTTCGACAGTATCATAAATGAACTGAACAGAATCGGGATTCTCATTCCGATAAGACATGTATCCAACAGCGCTGCCATAATGCAGTATCCGGAATATACCCTGGAACTGGTCAGGCCGGGAATAATACTGTATGGTATCTATCCCTCCAGGGAAGTGGACCGGAGCGTAATAGACCTCAAACCTGCCATGTCCCTGAAAGCAAAGGTTTCAATGGTCAAATGGATAGAAAGGGACTGCAGTGTAAGCTATGGCCGCAGATTTATCACAAAACGGCTGACCAAAATCGCGACTGTGCCTGTAGGGTATGCTGACGGATATTCAAGGCTATTGACGGGAAAGAGCCACGTGCTGATAAATGGGCAATATGCGCCGGTGGTAGGCGCCATCTGCATGGACCAGCTCATGGTTGATGTCACGGATATAGAGGGCGATGTTGCGATAGGGGACGAAGTAGTTCTCATAGGCAGGCAGGGCAACAATGAAATAACGGCTGATGATATCGCAGACCTTATGGGTACCATCCCTTATGAGGTGGTATGTATCATAGGCAAACGAATTCCGAGGGTTTATTTCAAGGGAGGAAAAGTGGTAAATGTCCTGAATTATCTTGTATAAAAACAGGAAAAACAAGTATACAAATTCAGGGAAAGTGTAATAATACTCATAGAAGCGTAACCTAATCTTAATTTGTGCTCTTCCTGATAATTCTTTATAATAAAAAAAGGGACAACCTTAAGGGGTCAGTGTATTGGAGTGCCAATACTTTTTACAGGGAGTGATCAGTGTGACCGTAAAAAGAGGCGACATTTTCTACGCTGACTTAAGTCCCGTAGTTGGCTCCGAACAGGGGGGAATCAGACCGGTACTGGTAATCCAGAATGACATAGGAAACAAATTCAGCCCCACTGTCATAGTTTCAGCTATAACCTCACAACTGGACAAGGCCCGTCTTCCAACCCATATCGAAATAAAAGGCGAACGTTACGGGCTCAGTAAAAGATCAATAGTGCTTCTTGAACAGATAAGGACAATTGACAAACGCAGACTGCGTGAAAAGGCAGGACATCTTGATGAACACATAATGAGACAGGTTGATCAGGCCCTTCAGACGAGCTTTGGGCTGAACGCTACATACGTCCAGTAGAAGTGAGTCTGAAGGCAGACACAAAGGAGGAAAAAATATGAGTTGCATAAGAAGAAAAAAACTGGCTTTGATATTGTGCACGGTAATGGTTCTGTGCTGTGCAACCCTGGTAGCTTCGGCAGGGAACGGAAATCCGGGAAGTGATACTGATCCTTTGGTCACCAAGAGTTATGTTGACCAGCAGATTGCCTTGCTGAGCAGTCAGATTTCCAATTCAGGCGGTTCCTCTTCCGGAACGGTTGATTCAAAAGTAATTGAACAACTTCAGACCGATATCGGAGACCTCACATCATTTATTATAGGAGCATTGCAGGAGATAGAGACTTTGAAAGGCCGTGTTGCTGCTTTGGAAAACGGTTTTGTTGTTGTTGAGGCCAAGGCCGGGCAGACAATACTGCTATCCGGCGGAAGCGAGGCCATTCTGAGAAGCGGTACAGCCACTTCCATAGAGGGAGCGTACGGAAAATTGGCAGATGTGACTGCCGGGGATGAACTCAAACAGGGCTCCAATGTTCCAAAACAGCATCTGCTGATCTCATCCAGGACTGACGGAAGAGGTCTGAAGATTACGACAAATTCATTCCTTCTGATAAAGGGTGCCTATCAGGTAAAATAATTTTAATAATCTTCGCAAATGATTTTATGGGTGGCATTCTGAACTTGATGAAGTCAGGTTCAGGAAAGTCACCCTTTTTATTTTCCGTGTTTTTTACGATAGTATATATAGGGATGTCTTTCAGAAAACAAAATTACCTAAAAGGATTTTATATGAATAAGGAACGACTGGTCAAAAGCATAATACTCGGGATTTTGATGCTGGTAACCATATGGTTCGGGTTTCGGCCTGTAATACAGGGCACAGTTTTCCGGAATTATCTTAAGATGATCAGAAAAGATCTGAATTTTGATGATTTCGAATATGCCACCATTGTTATAGGCTCCGAACCTGAAGGAATTGCTTCCGCTTTGGCCTGCGCCAGAACCGGTCTTAAGACCCTTCTTGTTACTGAGGACTCAGACCTCGGGGCATATATAACTTCCGGGAAAATTTCCAGTATGAATCCCCAGAAAGGATATATCAACGGAAAAAGGGTTTCCCTGAACGAAGGAATTTACGAGGAGATTTTCGGCAAATTCAGTATCGGTTTCAGCAGCAGGGAGTATGAGACACAGATCAAAAAGCTTGTGGAGGCCGAAAAAAGTCTCGAGGTAATTTACAACAGCAAAGTTACCGATGTGGAGATTGATAATCAGACACTCAGGGCAATAACGGTGGAAAATTCCCGGGGGAAATTCACCTATAAGGCCCAAAACTTTATTGATGCGACCTTGGACGGCAAACTGCTTAAACTGTGCGGAACTCCTTTCAAGAAAGGCTCTGAAGATATAGGCTTCAGGGAGTTTTATTCCCCGGTTGAATTTAATTTCTGTGTGACCGGGGTTGACACCGAAGCCCTCAGGAAAAGCAGGAAGACCACGAATTTCCTGGATGATTTCCAATTGGCTTTATTGTCCTATAAGAAAATAAAACCCAACACAAAAATTGTTTCACCTGCCTTCATAATCCTGAACGAAAGCGAAGTAGTAATATCGGGTCTGCAGGTATACGGCGTCAACGTCGAAGATGAAGGGGCTCTTAAGGCCGCGTACAAAGAAGCTGAACAGGAAGCCATAATGCTTACCGCATATCTGAAAAATGTCGTGTCCGCTTTCAGGGACTGCAAATATAAAGAAGGACCCGCGGATTTATTCATTCCTGAATATCTGCACTATGAGGGAAGATATACCCTGACTGTTGCCGATATCATGGAAAACAGGAGTTTTGAAGACGGTATCGCACTTTGTTCCGAGAAGGTGGATGCCAGCAAATTTACAAAAGATAACCTTGAATACATTGTGGTCAGCCCTCATGTGTATTCAATCCCCCTTGGCTCTATCATTCCTGTAAACCTGGAAAATGTGCTGATGACCGGAGCAAAGGCATCTTTCAGTTCACTTGCCGCCACCAGCGCTGGTACCATCCCTGCGCGCATAACTGTGGGCGAGTCGGCGGGCCTTGTATCGGCTTACAGTTTTCTGAATCAGATTTCACCCCTTGAAATCCTGAACCGGCCCGAAGAACTGAAAAACCTGAGGAAATATCTGAAACGCGGTGGGGTTTACCTGGAGGATTTTTCTGAGTATATCCTGGTTGAAGGGACCCAGGAAAGACTGGTTGACCTTCCTGTTTATCCGTACATTAAAGTCCTTGCTGAATATGGTCTTATAGCAGGGGGAACGGATAACGATTACCGGCTTGATTCCCGGGTAAGCCAGGAACTGCTGGCTGTTCTTCTGAAAAATGCCATGGTAAAAATGGCCCCGGATTTTTATACACTTGAAATGGACGAACTTCTGACAAAGTATGAGAAAAAGGCTACCCTTACAGGGGAGACGGCGGGCGAAATGATCCTGGATGTGCTGGGAATATCATGGGAAGAAGGAAAAGCCCTGTCCAGAATGAAAGAGGTTCTTCCTTCAGATCTGCTGGATGATCTTGGGAAAGAAGAACCTGTAACAATGGATGTTGTATATGTTCTTGCCGTCGAGGCCATAAACACGCTTAAGCATTAGACTGCCTTATCTGTCTGAATTTCGTCTTAAGGGTCAAAATCATGAATCGCGGCAAATCCAGCATCCTTTTATATCTGGAGGGCTGTTTTATAAGCCTGTACAGCCATTCAAGACCTGCTTTTCTCATAAATTCGGGCGCAAGGGATGCCGTCCCGGCAAATACGTCAATGGTTCCTCCGACACCCATGATCAGTTTGCAGCCAAGCTGCTGATAATGGCTGTGAATCCATTTTTCCTGTTTTGGTGCGCCCAATCCCACCAGCAGGATCTCGGCTTTTGATTTGTTTATCTGTTCGATGATCCCGGGTACCTGGTCTTCACTGAAATAACCGTGATGATAACCTACGATTTTTGCTCTCGGATATTCTGAATATATGTTGATGGCTGCTTTTTCAGCGACGCCTGGTTTTCCTCCAAGTATGAAAAAGCTTGCGGGACGTTTTTTAGTATTTTCGAAAATTCTTTTTACAAGGTCAATGCCTGACACTTTTTCCTTAAGGTTTTTGTTCAGTATCCTTGAGGCCAGAACAACTCCGGCTCCGTCAGGAATTAACAGATCCGCGTCATTCAATATTTCCATGAGGTTTTCATCTCTCTGCGCCTGCATGATTATTTCGGAATTGGGTGTATATATCCTTCCCGGCCTGTCGCCTTCAAGCAAATTCAATGCGAATTCAAGGGCTTCTTCCATTGTGACATTGTTAATATTAACACCGTGTATGTCAACTGTTTCTGTCATACCGGGCCGTTGGCCTCCTTATAAGTTTTGATTGTTATTATTAATTAATCATTCCGGCGAAGCTTATTCACCGCATATTCTGACAAGCTCCGCCCAATGAATTATACTAAAAGCTTCACGATTTGAAAAGAATATATATGGTTTATGTTGTATTTTCGGTTTATTGACCTGGTCTGAAAGTGATGTTACACTTATTAAGTAACTATCTTCCAGACATAGTCTGGTATTTTATTGTTAAATTTTTTTAATTGCCGGATTATAATTTTGGTCAGTAATTATTTCCGGCGATTAAAGCGACTTGGGAGTGTAAAACATGAAGATATGTATTATTGGGCTCGGATATATAGGTCTTCCCACTGCAGCCATGTTTGCGACAAACGGGCACTTGGTCCTCGGCGTGGATGTAAACAGCAAAGTGACAGAAGCGCTGAATCGGGGGGAGATAATTATTGAAGAGCCTTATCTCGAAGATCTTGTCAAAGAAGCAGTCAAAAACGGAAATCTTGCAGCGTCGGTCAAGCCTGAAAAGGCTGATGCATTCATTATCTGTGTTCCTACACCTATTCTTCCGGATAAAAAGGCCGATCTCAGCTATGTGGAAAGTGCTGCCCGCACGATAGCCCCCTATCTTGAAAAGGGCAATATTGTGATCCTGGAATCGACTTCACCGCCCGGTACCACAAGGGACCTTATATGTCCAATTATCGAAGAGGCGGGGCTCAGGCCGGGAGAAGACATATATGTTGCATATTGTCCTGAAAGGGTGCTTCCTGGCCGGATATTGCAGGAGCTCAAGGAAAACAGCCGGGTAGTGGGTGGTATAAACGAAAAGTCTGCCCAGGTGGTAAAAAAACTGTACGAGAGTTTCGTTGAAGGAGAAATATATACATCCGATGCCACTACCGCAGAGATGTGCAAGCTCATGGAGAACACATACAGGGACGTCAACATAGCTCTTGCAAATGAACTTGCCATGCTTTGTGAGAAACTCGGCGTAAATGCATGGGATGTAATAAAATTCGCCAATAAACATCCCCGGGTCAATATCCATATGCCTGGTCCCGGTGTGGGAGGACATTGCATCGCAGTTGATCCCTGGTTTATTGTCGAGAAATATCCTGAAACGGCAAGAATAATCAAGTTAAGCCGCAATACCAATGACGGGATGCCCCATTATGTGTTCAACAGGATCTGCGAACTGACAGCCAATATAGAAGGCAAAAGAAAGATATGCATTCTTGGGGTGACTTATAAACCCAATGTGGACGATATGCGCGAAAGTCCTATTCTGGAGCTTATTGAACTCCTCAAGGAAAACGGGTTTGACTATGTTGTGGTTGATCCCCACGTAGAATATGAAGGATCCGACAAAAGAGATGTTTATGAAGCTGCGAAAGATGCCCATCTTCTGGTTCTTGCCGTTAATCATGATGAGTTCAGTGAAATGGACTTTGCAAGGCTGAAGAGCGTAATGAACACGCCGCAGGTTCTGGATACCAGGAATTTCTGGGATGTCAGGGCCGTTGAAAAATCGGGGCTTAGTTATCATCTTCTCGGCTGGGGGAGGAATCCCAAGTGAGAAAGGTTCTCATGATAGCCCACCAGTTTCCGCCGGTCGGAGGGTCGGGTGTTCAGCGGAGCGCCAAATTCGCCAAGTATCTGCCGCAATTTGGCTGGGAACCTGTGGTCATTACCCGCGATACTTCCAAAATGACTTTAAGGGATGATTCCCTGCTGAAAGACATTCCGGAGGGCACGGAAATAATAAGGACACCTGCGTACGACCTTACGGTATGGCCTTCGGTATTCAATAAAGTAGGCAAATTCATTGCCTGGAGGCTGCTGATACCAGACGGCGAAGTGCTCTGGATGAAAAAAGCCTTGCCCAGGGCCATTGAAAGACTTGAAAAAGGGGATATCGATGCAGTGTATTCCACTTCATCGCCCTATAGCGCCCATCTGCTGGGGCTCGGACTGAAGAGGAGATTCCCTTATATACCGTGGGTTGCGGATTTCAGGGATGAGTGGACCAACAACCCGTATTTTCTGGATAATCCCCACAGGCCATCCAGGGCAAAGAAGGAAAAGGCCATGGAGCGGGAAGTCCTTATAACTGCGGATGCCCTTATAGCCAATACTCCTGTTATGAAGGCCAATTTTGTGAGACTTAATCCCGACCTTGACCTGGAAAGGCGGATGTCGGTTATCCCCAACGGTTTTGATCCGGATGATTTTGAAAACCTGGGTGCCAAATCCCGAAAGAATGACAAGTTTACGGTGACTTACACGGGGGCTCTCTACGGAAGGAGAAAACCTGATAAAATAATAGAGGCTGTCGGAGAGCTTGCAAGGTCAGGACGAGTGGACAGGGACAAAATCTGCCTTCGTTTTATAGGCAGCTTTAAAAAAGACATTCTTCAAGGCCTGATAACCAGAAACGGACTTGAGGGGGCGGCAGACCTCATAAATTACATGGAACATGAAAAATGTCTGCTTGAGATGGTAAATTCAGACGCCCTGCTCCTGATAGAAGGGGGAGGGCCGGGTTCGGAAGCTTTCTATACGGGTAAAATATTTGAATACATTCAGACATCAAATCCCATCCTGGCAGTGATTCCCGAAAACGGCGCCGCTGCCGATATAATCCGCAGAACAAGGACGGGTATTGTCTGCCACTGGGAGGACAAAAAGAAAATCCAGGAAGGTTTCCTGAGCCTTTATGATGCATGGCTGAAAGGTGAAAATATCATTAATCCTGACTATGAGGAAATTTCAAGGTTTGACAGGAGAAATCTTGCTGAAAGTCTTGCAAAACTACTAAATTCCATACGGGAGGAGAAACATGAGGATAATTGATGAAAAGGGCCGTATTTTCGGAAAAATCAATTTGTTTGACCTTATCGTACTTTTGGCTTTCGTATTCCTTGCGGCGGGAATTGGTTACAAAGTGGTAAAAGACAGGGCGAAGACCGGGAATGATGTGCCGGTCAAGACATATATCGCCACTGTCAAATGTTCTGCAATGCCTGACAGTTTCGCTGAAACCCTTGAAAAGGACAAAAGGATTTATTACGACAATGAAGGATTTACAAACGCGCGGATTGTTTCAATTGAGGAAGTTCCTGCGGTAGTTACCGTACAGACTGCTGACGGAAAGCTTGTTGAAGCCGTTGATCCAAAACTGAAGGATGTTTACCTGGAAATCGAGATTGATGACAGGCAGGACGACAATGATATCAAAATAGGCCGGTACGCTGTCGCAGTGGGCGGCAAAATGACAGTAAAAACGATATATGCCATCGGAACTGAAAGTCTGATTCTGGATATAAGAGAAAAATAACGGGGTAAGAAAATGAGCATGCTGGAAGTATGGTTCAGGCAAAGCCTGATATATCGTTTTGTTACTGCGGTCATAAATATAATTAATCATAGTTTTTTTGCCAGAGCGTTTGAGTATGTCGGCGCGGTCCTGACAGGCGGCAGGGTGGCCGCTTTCCTGCGCCGTATTGCTTCAAGGCGGTATGAACCGTATTCCTCTTTGGTATTCAGACTTCTGGAATACCTGAACCGTAAAACCATGGGTTTCAGGGACAGGATGCTGGATATTCTAAAGGAGAGCTTCATATATCGAATCCTTTCAGAATCGAAGGCCTTTAATGTCATCAATATTTTCCTTGTGCCATGCGTCGCTTTTTATGCCCTGATAGATGAAATCGGCCGTGACATTGCCGGGGACAGCTCCCTCTTCGGCCTGTGGGACGAGGCCTATCTTCTGATATGCATCGTTTATGTAGTACTGTACTGGTTCTTTTTCAGAAGGGAATCCCTCAGTATAACTCCCCTGGGTGCACCCATGCTGCTCCTTATTTCGGTATCGTTCTTTCTTTTCCTTGTAAATTCTCTTTATACACGGCTGGGCTTTGACGGCATGAGGGTCATAGTGCAGTATGTTCTATGGTTCTTTGTAATGAACAGCTTTTTGACCGATGACAAGAAAGTTTACCTGGTAATCAGGTTATTGGTTTATATGGGCGGTTTGATGGGATTGCACGGGATTTACCAGTACATCATAAAAGTTCCTACTCCGGCCCACTGGACCGATGCGGCTGAAGGCGCAACAGGCACAAGAGTTTTCTCATTTGTGGAAAGCCCGAATATATTGGGCAGTATCTTCATCCTGCTGATACCTCTATGCCTGTCACTGGTATTGCAGAATGACAGGGATTTTCTTGACAGGTCGCTATTCCTGATACTGCTGGGAGCCATGGGTATAAGCCTTATTCTGACACTTTCCCGCGGCGCCTGGCTGGGAGCCGCCGTAGCCCTTTTTGTATTCTGCCTTTCAGTCAATCCAAGATGGCTGCTTTTATTAATGATGGGGGGAAGCAGCGTCCTTTTGCTCCCGTCGGTTATGGCCAGGATTAAGTATATGCTTTCGCCCCAGTATCTGATAAACAGCCTGACAGCGGGAAGATTGATGCGTTACCAGAAAGGATGGCAGCTTTTTACCGAAAATAAATTAATGGGTGTTGGTCTGGGACATTTCGGCGGCGCAGTTGCAATGAACAACAAGAAGCTTATTCCTGATACATTTTATATGGATAATTACTGGCTTAAGACAATGGTAGAAATGGGTACCATAGGCACTGCGGCCTTTGGTATTCTCATAGTCTCACTCATCATATGGTCTGTCCGTTCCATAAGGCGTTGCGGGGATTACAGTTCCAGGCTTGTCGCTTCGGGCGGTTTTGCAGGACTTTGCGGCGTCATAGTCCACAACCTGGTTGAGAATGTATTTGAAGTACCGTATATGGTCGTTTATTTCTGGATAATTGCGTCCATCGTTCTGTATTTCGGGTTTGGACGGGAAAAATACAAGCAGGGCCAAATTAATGAATAAGTTTCCGGCTCCTGCTTTTTTGATTTTCTGATTTTTATGTCATAATTATCTATTTGTCAGTATATCATATGCAGTGCGCATATTTTCTTCGGCCAGAATCCTCAGACGTTCTCTCTGCCTGGCAAGTTCAGTCTCATAATTCTGCCGGTTTGCAAGCACTTTTTCAATCAACGAGCACGCTTCAGCCTCATCAAGGCTTTCCGGTTTTCCCGCCGAAGGCTGGTTCACCTCTTTAAGGAAAGCTTCCACTTTGGGTTCATATACCAGGCCGACCATTGGGACGCACTGGTTCGCGGCATATATAAGGGAATGCAGTCTCATTCCCACCAGTATCTCAAGACGTGACACAAAGCCGAGCATTGTAGAAGGACTGTACATTCTTTTTATAATTGCTGCCGGATGCTTCATAAGTCCTGTGATTGCAAGGGAAGCCTCCAAATCGCAGGGATGCTGCATGGGTATGAATACCGGATGCAGGTTCAGGTGCTCGAAACAATAATCGGCTATTCTTGCAATCTTGTCATAATATTTTGTGTCTCCCCATTTGCGGATGGAAAAACCTATCAGTTTTTTGCCCGCAGGGATATCTTCGTTGACTGCAAGTTCATCGACGTTATCCTTTGAGGAAGGTTCCATAAGTATTGCAGGGTCGGAAGTAATGTAGATACTGGGCCTGTTTATGCCCAGGGATTTAATTTCCTCAAAGGATTTTGAATCACGTAAACTTATTGCCGTCAGTCTGTTTAACACTATTCTGGCCAGGTATCTGTTGAATGGTTTGCGGATGGGGCCAATGCCGTTGGAGAACAGCATGGTTTTTGCGCCTGCCCTTTTGGCCATTATCAGGACGGTAAGATAGAAAACAATGGACCTGGTGCTTGTGCAGTCCTGTATAAGGCTTCCGCCCCCTGCCAGGAACAGACGGGACTTTTTCAGGCGGCGGTACATCCTGAAAAGGTTGAAGCGGTTGACCGATTCCACCTTATATGTTTCCCTGGTCTCTTTCGGATTTTTTGAGAAAACGATATATTGAAGACCCGGGTCAATTTTCCGGAATGTTTCGAGTATCGAATGCAGTATTGCCTCATCGCCGCTGTTTTTGTATCCGTAGTATCCAAGTATCGATATATCATAAAACTTATTGTCCTTTTTGCATTTCTCCTCGCTTTCCTTTATGATTGAATAGATAGAAAGCTGGGTTTCGCACATCTTTCTGAGTGAAAATTCAGCTTCTGCCTTTTCTTTAAGTGCTTTGCCCATCCTTTCCCTCTTGTCTTTGTCCAGGGTGAGTTCTGTAAGATGACGGGCCAATGCTTTCCAGTCTCTGGGCTCAACCAGGTAACCGTTATGGCCTGATTCCACAAGGTCGGCAAGTCCGCCTACCCTGGTTCCCACGAAAACTTTTTCAAAGCGTGCCCCTTCGAGGATCACATAGGGAAAACCCTCGCTTATGGAAGTCAGGACATTGATATCGATAATCTGGAAAAAATCATATGGCCTGTCAACTTTGCCGGTAAAATAAACGTAGTCATCCATGTCAAGGTTTTTTGCCACCTGTTTCAGATGCGGCATGAGTTCATCTCCCGGACCGCAGATCAAAAACCTTGCATTTGGATTTGATTTTACTACTTCCGAGGCGGCTTTGAGAAAAGTCTCGTGGTCCTTTACCGGGTGAAGCCGGGCCATGATACCTATAAGGTCGCAATCCTCATGGAAAGGAACGTTAAAGCGCTGGAAAAACTCCTTCCTTGTACATTTGGGTATTTCATTGTCAAAAGGGATGCCGTTATTGACAAGGTAAAGGTTTTGGGGATTGAAACCACGCTCGGTGAGTATATTCCACAGGCTGCTTGAAACGGCAATATGGTAGTTTATGTGTCTTAACGCAATCATATTGATAATGCCGAAGGTATATCTCTTCCAGAAACTGTGAAGGTAATCCAGGCGGTAGTCACTGTGGACAGTGGTAACCACCGGAATACCAGTCATTTTTTTTATGATTGTCGCTATCATATTGCCTTTGGCGCCATGGGAATGAATAATATCATATTGCCCTGAGCGGACAAGTTTAAGGGTCTTCTTTATATCACTGAATATATTTCCTGAATGAATGATATGGGCATCAATACCCATTTTCACGGCATCATCATGAAAATGTCCTTCCCTGTAACTGACAAGAGTGACATCAATATATTTTCCAAGTTCCTTAATAAGCTGGAGAACATGGCTTTTGGCGCCGCCTTCATCTCCGCCGCCGATAAGGTGTATTACTTTCATTTGTACCGTACAGCTTCCTTTCAGTAATATCAGAGACTTACATCGCACCATTCATTGCCATAAAGGACGCGCTGATATTTAAATCCTATCTCCTTTAACATATCATAGGTTTCTTCATAATAGAAATCAATATAACCGGGATGGTGGGAATCTGAATTAACAATTATGGGGATGTTCATTTCAAGGCATGCTTCCAGGATCCAGCGGCTTGGATACGGGGTCTGTGTATAGCCCCGGGAAATACCCCCGGTATTTACTTCCACAATTGCATTGGAGGAAGAAATGACTTTCAGGGTCTTGTAAACTTCATTCCTGTAAAATTCGTCATCTTCCCTGAAGTATGCTTCATTTTTGTTGTTTTTCCGTATCACGTCAAGATGGGCAACTATATCTGGTTTCATGACTGAAAGCATTTCCCGGATTTTGCCATAGTAGGCCGACACAAAAGCCCTGATGTCTCCTCCGAAACCGTTGTGAAGGGTCTCTTCAAACTGTTCCCGGGTGCCGTCAACAGCCATATATTCTTCTGTTTTTTCGCTAAGAAGAAAATGGACGGCCCCTATTGTGTAATCAATGCCTTTTTTCTTCCTCCAGTCAGTGCACCCCTCATAAAAGTCAGTTTCAAGACCGGTATAAATCTCCAGTTTATCCCTGTATTTTTCCCTGAGGGTTTTTGTTGTAATGACGTACTCTTCAAAATCCTCAGCTTTCATATTCCAGCCGGTATCCTTATGCACAGGGGCGTGGGCTGAAAATCCAAACCCTTTGAAACCTTTTGCTATTGCTGACTTTATATATTCCTCAAGTTCTTCCCTGCCATCGTCAAACCGGCTGTGGGAATGGAAATTGGATTTAAACATCTTTTCTCCTTTTACTTTGCTTTTTTGTTGAAAACTTTAAACATTTCCCCGATTGATTTCAGAGAGACCAGTTCAACCTGTCTCTTGATTTTCTTGGTTGTAGTTTTTTCAAATTCCTCGTGGCGCAATTCAAAATGTCTTATTTTTTTGTAGGAAGACAATTTCTTGTTTGCTTTCAGTACTTCCTGCTTGATGAGCTTATATAGCTCTTCATCGGAAAGGACCCTTCCAAATTTTTCGTTTATTACTTCCATATCGGGAACTATTTTGGCACAAACTATTGTATCGTCTTCTCCTTCCTCATCCACACCGTAGACAAGGGATTCCTTTATGTACTCGCTTTTGTTGAGATAGAGTTCCACATCTTCGGGGAAAATATTTTTGCCGTTTTTTGTAACAATAACGTTTTTCTTACGGCCTGCAATGAACAAAAAGCCGTCCTTGTCAATATATCCGTTGTCGCCCGTATACAGCCATCCGTCCCTGAGCACTTCATTTGTCGCTTCAGGATTTTTGAAATATCCCAGCATGACAATGGGGCCTCTTACCTTTATTTCTCCAATCCCGTCGGCGTCCGGATTATGTATTTCAACTTCTATTCCGGGAAGGGGAAGACCTGCCGATGAGTCCTTATAGTAATCCAGGCGGTTGACTGATACTATTGGAGAGCATTCTGTAAGCCCATAGCCCTGCATTATGTTCAGATCCATGGCGCGTAAGGTTTTTGACGCTTTGGGATTTAAAGCAGCCGCGCCGGATATGATTAGTCTCAGGTTTCCGCCCAGGTTGGCAAGGACTTCCCTGAAAAGATGGCGTCTTATATCAATTCCCAATTTGAAGAGCAGCCCGCTTATGCCTATTGCCACTTTAAGCATTATGTACCTGTTTTCCTTCTTTGCCTTGTTGATTATCTTGTTGTAAACATTCTCAAGGATCAGCGGAACGCTCATGATAATCGTGGGCTTATATTCCTGCAGATTTTTGGTTATATGTCTGAGCCCTTCACAGAATGCAATGGTTACCCCCAGGTACACCATCGTGAGAAATCCGGCAGTACATTCGTATGTATGGTGAAGGGGCAAAATGGACAGGACCGAGTCATTGGTATCTGCATACAGCAGCTTTGAGACAGCCATCATATCAGAGACTATATTCTTGTGGCTCAGCATTACTCCCTTGCTCTGGTCGGTTGTGCCGGACGTAAAAATGAGCATGTGCATTTTTTCACGGTCTATGGGGGTATCAATGAATGTGGTGTCACCTTCAGAAATCAGTTGTTTACCCCGTTTTATAAGTTCAGTGTATGACAGTATGTCGCCGTCACTGTCTGATCTGTCAAAATTTATTATGTATTTAAGATTTGGAAGATTGGCCTTTTTTTCTTTCAGAACATCCTCGTAGCTGCCTGAACAAAGAACTGCGCTGGCTTCGCTCCTTTCAAGAAGCTTGAATATCTCCTGGTGGGGAAGTTCCTTGTCCAGCGGGACCACAACTCCTGTCCCGTTGACAATACCCAGATATGATACACACCATTCGTAGCGGTTTTCTCCTAAAACAGCGATCATGCTGTCCTTAAGACCCAGGCTGCACAGAGCCGTGCCCAGGCACTGTATGTCTTCCTGAAACTGCTTGTATGATATTCCTTGGATTTCGGAAGTTTCCTTGTTTTTGACAAGAAATGCGTTGAGGTCGCCGAACAGTTCGACACTTTGCCTTACCATATCCCGTAAGTCTGTGATGTTCCGCACTTCAAACAACCGTTGTGATTTTGGCATAAAATCAGCTCCTGACACTTCAAATATTTTCGGCTTTCAATTTCCTGAGAATCTTGTAGCGCAGCTCTTCTGACACTATACATATTTATGGATAATCATAATTATACTTTAAACCCAGTGCAGTGACAATATTGTAAGTTGGATGCCATCAGCCGGGGATTAAATGCCACGTTGGTTTATCTGATGCCGGTATAGGGCATATATGTAAAGAAAGCAGGCTTCCCGCTGGTGAGAAGTTTTTCACTTTAAGTTGAAAGCCATTTTATGCTATGTTATGATGAATAATAGAAAAAAGGCATGAGAAATGTCGAACAAAGGAGAATTATATGAGTACCGTGGTCAGGGTAAATTCATGTGTATACTCCCGTATCGGTTTCAATCGAGAAAAAAATACCTGTTCTTTCTACATGAACGGAAAATTCACGTCGGAAAATTATATCGACAATGTTCAGGCATCAATGGAAAGCAGGGGGACCGAATTTCTTTTCGCAATTGCCGACAACATGGAGTGCGAAATTCCTGATCAGAACATGCATGTATCCATTCTTAAAGAACTTGGAAGAGCCCACGAAAAGGCTGCAATGAATGAGACTGACATCGCTTCCGGCATAAAAGATCTGGAAACAAGGATCAACGAGACCGAACGTCTCCTTTCAGGTTTTCTTGAAATCAATGAAGTACCCATCACCGACAGCAGGTGGAATTTGGGTTTTGCAGGCCTGGTTATAAAAGACGGACAATTTGCTGCTCTTACAGGCGGAAACGGTCATGTTTACATGATGAGGGAGGGGATGTTCAGACCTCTCGCAAATGAGATTGCAAAGGCAAAAAGAGCCCTGGACTCCCAGGAGGATGAGGAACAGCGGGATGAGATCGAAATACCCGGTGAGCAACCTGGAGGCAGCGTTATTGTTTCGGATATTTACACCCTCCAGGAAGAAGATGCCTTCGTGATGGTCAGTGAAGGGGTCGCAGAAGCCCTGGGTGAAGAAAAAATAGAGGATCTGATGGCTTCGCGCAGCGACAGCAGCTATATAGCTTTCCGCATCATTGAAGAAGCCATGAAAAGAAATTTCAGCGGAGATCTCTGCGTGATGGTGGTGCAGATTGAAAAGATCTATGAGAGCCATGGCACCGCAAAGAAAAGCAAAATTATTCAGAAACAGCAGAAGGAAACCCAATCGGTCAGGAAGAGGGTAGAGAAGCTGAACAAAGTCCCGCCGGTCACCTATAAGTACACCAGAAACAGCCGCAGAATAAGCAGGCATCAAAGCACGATTTCCTTTTTGGTGACTGTTCTGACCGTTGTGGTAGCGTTTTTCATACTGTTCAAGTTCATAGATTCCCTAAAGGATGCCGGAATTAACAATATACTTGACAATACCGAGCCTACTCAAAGCACGACGGCTACACCGGCCTCATCCCCGTCGGAGACCCCGTCCGATGAAGAAACTCAGCCGCCGGAGCCGACCGATGCTGAAGAAACCCAGGAAACCCCGCCGGCAAATGAAACCGGTGAGATTATTGAACATGTGGTTAAACCGGGGGAAAGCATAAATTCGATAGTAAAGCAATACTACAATGATCTTTCGCTGGTGGATAAACTGTGTAAATACAATAATATTCAAAATCCGAACCTGATACAGGTCGACCAGGTAATAAAAATACCTCCAAAAGAAGTTTTGATGCAACAATAAGACATACCGCCGGAACAGATTGAAACGGGCTGAATTAAACAAGCCCGATTTTGTATTCCTATTAACGGTCTCAGGCATTTCGCGGTTGAACCCTAAGAAAATATTGTTCAGCATATAATTAAGCCCCGGACTGTGTCAATACAGTATCGGGGCTTTATTCTGCAAATAATACCCTATTTTTCCTGTTCAAGCTGCAAAAACTTGTCCATGAGGGTATATCCCTTTTCAATGAAGTAACCGGTCTGTTGGCAGTAATTTTCGGTATAGATTGCATCATTGTTTATTATATCAGAATTCCGGCTGTCGTATATCATGAAAGGCACAGGGTCTTTACAATGGGTCCTGATTGATATGGGTGTGGGATGGTCGGGCAGTATCATAATCCTGTAATCATCCAGGCCTTCAAGGCCGTCAAGCAATGTACCCAGTACCTTCTCATCAATGAGTTCTATGGACCGGATTTTCTCTTCGACAAGTCCCTGGTGCCCGCATTCGTCAGGAGC
>Ga0134094_1001614_pt1 | contig 21286 bp, 19 predicted proteins | sample 5_1taG_FD_94458 | JGI IMG/M metagenome (GOLD analysis project Ga0134094, IMG submission 94458) | Switchgrass degrading microbial communities from high solid loading bioreactors in New Hampshire, USA - 5_19_20_110_A1 metaG | ecosystem: Engineered > Bioreactor > Semi-continuous > Anaerobic >... | reverse complement strand
CAGCACGCCCACCCACATTAGGGGAAAGATGATATATAGAATTCCCGGCAGATCCACCGGTTGAACGGTCTTTAAGAAGGGCAGTATGTTTAACGGCGCGCGGAGCAGCGCTGACCCTAACAGCGCCGCATCGACGACAATAAAATCGAGAAAAATTGAGATGATTGCAAAATTTACTGAAAACCGGCGAAACATAATGTTGACCTCCTATAACATCTTCACGTTATGGGCAGGCTGGCGCTGGAGTGTATCCACCGGGGATAATCTCACCGCCGTGAAGTTCATTTTGCAGAATTGCCCACATCTCATTTGCAGACTGGCAATCGCCGCTGGAAAATTCTCTTTGATAGATCATTTCGAGGGTTTCAAACTGTCCGGCATCTTCACTTAAATGAATGAATCCGGGCATATCGCGGCTTTGAATTCCCTCTCGACGAAAATAAAATGGATAAGCGCCTCTTGCATCCCAATTTGGTTTTCGAATTGTCTCCTTAAATTTCTCAATTTGCAGGTGAATATCCTGCTCGTCTCCTTCAGCCAGCGCTAACGCAACTTCCGCAGAGGAAATGGCATAAGCGGGTTCGGAATACGCGCCGGCTGTTGCAATTTCGAGCCGCGCGGCAGGAATATTGCCTGCTGTCAGGTAGTCCTGGGCCATCTTCCAATGCGCTTCTTTCAGCGCTGCATCCTCTACATACGGTTCCACGGCGTCTCTTCGCACCTGCGTTAACTGCCAGAAGGGGTGGTTTGCAGGCGCCGGATCTAAGCGCAGGGCTTCCTGGTACTGCGCAAGCGCTTCAGCTTCTTCCCCGCGCTGTTCTAAAAACCAGCCGTAGTTCAAGTGGAAGGCCGGTTCATCCGTGCTGAGATCAATCGCGTGCCGGATGTGCTGGACGGCCTGTTCGTGCATTTCGCTGTGCCATTCCAAAACAGCCAGATCTGCCCAGTGGACCGGGTTGACAGGCTCAATTTCTAACGATTTTGCCATATGGGCGCGGGCTTTGTCGAGCGCCTGGAGACTGCCGGTTTGCTGCCATTCTTTGGCCCATGCAAGCGATGCCTGTGTGTAATAGTAAACATGGGCGGGGTCTCTCTGGATGCTGGTCTCAGCAGCCGCTGCGAGCTCACGCCAGTCAGGCGTTGAACCCTGCTGGAGGGCAGAATACAGCGGAGCATATCCCCAAAGCGCGAAGACGGCAATCCCGATCACCATCGCAAAAGGAGCTGTGAGCGCTGCCCGGGGAATACGCTGAAAGCGCGGGAGCGGTCCCCTGCTTGTGAGCAGGCTGGCAACGAAATAAAGCGCAAGCACGACCATAAACGGTACTTGCGTCATATCGTCAAAAATCCCAGGGGCGACGATCCCGACCAGGGCGGCCAGTGAAGCCGCGTTCCACCAGCGTTCTGTCTCTGGAGCGTTTCGATAAGCCTGGATCATCTTGATGAAGACCGCGATCGTGAGCGCCAGAAATGGGAGAAAGCCAACCAGCCCTACTTCTGCGAGAATTTGCAGCGGCAGTGAATGCGCATAAGAGGGCCAGAAGCGAGGTGGGAATCCTGAGTAAATCATAGTTTCGAGCCCGACCCGGCCCGTTCCGATGCCAAACCACGGAGAGGTCTGCCATGCATCAAGGACCGCGCGCCAGATATGCTCGCGGTTAAGAGAAAACGCGGCGCCGTGTGAAGGATGAGACGCAGCAAACGCCAGATAGAACTTCAGAAGGACAAATCCACCGGCAGCAGCCCCGGCGAGACCTGCGGCGGCGCTGATCAATGCGTGCTGCCGGATCCACCGGAGGATAGACTGCCCCTTTCCGCTGCTGATCAACCACAGCAGGAAGAGCGTGCCTGCCCAAAAGGGAATACCCAGCCACCCGGTCCGTGAAGACGAAAAGGGGAGCGTGCAGATGTAGGTGAACAGCCAGAATAAGCTCCCGATGCGGCCCGCCCGGCTGCGGGTGGTCAGGAGCAGCACGATGGCCAGCGGAGCGCACATGTTCATCATGATGGTGAAGATATTCGGGTGGCCCATGATGCTGAGAAACCGGTAAGGGAAGGGCGGCATAATGCTGCGCGAGCCCACTGAATCCCACCAGGATAAATAGTAGCCGTAGGTTTCTGACAGGGCAATGAAGCTCACAAGGCCGGTAAACACAAGCAGCACCCCAGGAAAGACCTTCCGAAGGGTTGGCTGCTCGAGAAGGGTGATCAAGAAGTAAAACAAAAAGCCGTAAAGGAGGAACCAGCCGGCCCGTTCAAGCCCGCTTCTCGCTGACTGCGAGAAGATTAGCGAGAGAAGGACTGCAAAATAGAAGGCCAGCAGCGGGATCTCAAGGCCGGTTTTTGGCAGCCCGGGCCTGAGGGATGAGCCCCGGTAAAACAGCCAGATAAACCCGGTCACCGCCCCGATGAAGAGGACGGCGGCAGCTTTTGGCAGATCGCTATTCCACGGGAACGAGCCGAGATGGAATACCGCCAGGGCGAAAAAAAGGAGAAGAGCGGCGCTGAACCGGCCCGTAAATTTTTGGAGCAATCCCAGCCTCCCTTAATGAGGATCGTCCGGTGGCAAAATCAATTTTCCATCAATTTTCCAACGGGTAATGAATCATCTTCGCTGCCTGGAGCAGCGTCAGGGCAACGAACAGCGGGTTGTTAATTAAGTAACGCTTCCACAAACGCTTTGGTTCGCTGCACAGCCGAAAGAACCATTCCAGCCCGCTGCGCTGCATCCAGTGGGGCGCCTGCTTCTTGGTTCCGGCGTGAAAGTCAAAAGCCGCGCCGACCCCGATCATGACCGGCACTTTGATCCGTTCAAGATGATCCGCCATCCAGTACTCTTGTTTGGGCGCGCCCAGGCCCACCCAAAGGATATCCGCGCCGGAAGCGTTGATTCGATCGACTGCTGCCTGGTCTTCTGCTTCGGTCAGCGGGCGAAACGGCGGAGACTCAGCGCCGGCAATGTTAAGTCCCGGGTACCGGTCTGCCAGGCGGGCCTGCATCCGGCTCAAAGCCTCAGGGCTGCCCCCGTAAAAGTAGTGCGACCAGCCGGTCTGGAGCGAGCGTTCGCAGACTGCGAGCAGAAGGTCGGGTCCGTACACCCGAGAAACATGCTTCTTCCCGGATAAGCGGCTTAACCAGACCAGTGGCATGCCGTCTGGGGTGACCATGCCTGCCCGGTTGTGAATGACGCGCAGGCGCTTATCACTGCGGCATTCCATAATATTATTAACGCTCGAGACACAAACATACTGCCGGCTGCCCTGCGCGATCCACTGGCCGATCTTCTCGACAGCCGCGTTCATATTAATCGCGCTGACGCCGACGCCGAGGATGTTTGTGATAGCTTCGTTTTCCTGTATGTCTTGCTCGATCTTGCTGTTCATCAATTCGACGGCTTCCGGAAACGGCGTAAAATTAATAATTCCTGGATATAGCTATTCTAGTAAAGAATTCTGCTTTTGGAAGAACAAAATAATTTGCAATTTCGTCAGCTAGTCCTATCAATGGTAAAATCCTAAAAAAGCTGACCGAGAGGAGTGTTTATGAACTTCTTAACTGACCTGTTTATCAAACCTTATCCTTCCCATGCCAGGCAGGAAGTAGAACGTCTGATTGACGAGTTGGTTCGTATTGGCAAGACAGAAGACTTTCTCTCGGAGCGGCCCGGTGGGTCATTCAACCGGGACTGCCGCCATACTCGCTCGCGTGAAATCGGCACGCGCCTGAACGAGATCGGCGGGTTAGCACTGATGGAATATGCCAACCGCAAAATCCGCCGCAAATTGGGCAAAAATCTCAGCTGGCATTTGGAAGCCTGCTGGAGAGATATTGGCGACTGGATCGCCTGACTTTTAGAAAGCGAGTAGTGATATGCCGGGTTTGGAAGCGATTGGACGCTGGCTGGTGATCGGGGGAATTGGCCTGGCTGTGTTGGGCGGCGTCATCTGGCTGGCAGGGCGCCTGTTTCCCAATTTAGACCAGTTTCCGGGGACCATCCGAATCCAGGGCGCCGGGTTTACCTGCGTATTTCCGCTTCTGGCGTCGATCATTCTTAGCATTCTTCTGACGATTTTGCTAAATGTGATCGCCCGTCTGAATAGATAAACCGGCCGGTTTGCGTACGGTCGTTTTGTTTGACCTGCTCTCCGGATTGCTGAGTCTCAGATCCACTCCGTTAAAGTCCCCAGCTGCGTCGTCTTAAGCGCAAATATTCTCGCCTGTACACTGTGCGCCCTGAAAGCCTCAGCCATTGCGCTGCCGGCAGCCTGGCTTGCGCCGTGGGTGAAGGCAATCAGGCTGGGACCCGCCCCAGAGATTGCCACGGCTTTTGCGCCGGCTTTCCGCGCCGCTTCAACCGCAGCTGGCGCGCCTGGGATCAGCGGAAGGCGGTAGGGCTGGTGCAGGCGGTCATCCATTGCTTGCTGCAGCTGGTCAAGATCGCCGGCGCGCAGGGCTTCAACGGTCAGCAGTGCATGGCTCAAATTATAGGCAGCGTCTTTCAGAGAAACTGTTTTGGGCAGGGCGGCTCTTGCTGTTTGCGTCGGTAATACCACATCCGGAAGCACGACGGTGACTTCCATCTCGGGGATTTCGATGCGCTGCGCCAGCCACCCGCCGGGGGTGGGGGCTGCAATGACAAGCCCGCCGAACAGCGCAGCAGCCACATTATCGGCATGACCTTCCAGCGCCGCGGCAATATTTAACGCTTCGCTCTGCGTGAGCGGGCTTTCTAAAAGCGCTGAAGCGCCGTACAGCCCCGTCAGAACTGCCGCTGCGCTGGAGCCTAAACCCGAGCCAACCGGGATCCTGTTTTGACAGGTCACGGTTAAACCGGCAGGGAACGCCAGTCCGCGCTCCTCGCAAAAAAAACGCATGGCCCGAACGACCAGATTGTTCTCATCTGCCGGGATGCTCGCGCTGCTCTCTCCGCCGCAGGTGATCTGCAAGCAGTCGCCTTCCAGAGAAAAGACAGCTTCGTTCCACAGGTCCAGCGCCAGCCCAAGGCTGTCAAAGCCCGGCCCCAGGTTCGCGCTGGTCGCGGGCACGCGAACGCGGACGCGGCGAGGCTGGCGGGTCCTTTCTGTCATTTTGAGTCTCCAAGCAGCAGCGCTTCAAGATCGTCGATCCGGGCAGGAATGATGCGAGGGGCGGGCATATTGCGGGCGATGATATCCGGATCCTTCATGCCGTGCCCTGTGCAGACGGCTGCTACACGCTGGCCTTTCACGTCGATTTTGCCCTCGCGCAGCTCTCGCGCCAGCCCGGCGACACCTGCCGCGGATGCCGGCTCGACCCACACGCCGTTGGCTGCCAGCCGGCGCTGCATGGCTAAGATTTCGTCGTCAGAAACCGCGATGATCCGCCCGCCCGATTCTTCCGCGGCTTCCAGGGCCTGCTCGCCGCGCGCCGGTTTACCAATGCGAATGGCCGTGGCGACCGTCTCAGGCTGATCGACTGGGTGACCGAGCACCAGGGGCGCTGAACCGGCTGCCTGCACGCCCAGAATATGCGGAAGCCCGCCGCCGTTCATCTTTTGGTGCTGCCGGAAGCCCATCCAGTAAGCGGTGATATTGCCTGCATTTCCCACCGGCAGGCACAGCCAATCGGGGGCGCATTCCAAGGCTTCGCAAATTTCAAAGGCAGCAGTCTTTTGCCCCTCCAGCCGGTAAGGGTTGAGCGAGTTGACCAGCGCAATTGGATGCTGCTGCGAAATTGCGACAACCAGGCTAAGTGCATCGTCAAAAGATCCCTGAATCTGAATCACTTCAGCGCCATACGCAACAGCGCCGGCAAGCTTTCCGGCGGCGACTTTCCCTTCCGGGATAATCACAATCGCGCGCATTCCGGCCCGGGCAGCGTAAGCGGCAGCCGAAGCTGCGGTGTTACCGGTCGAAGCGCAAATGACGGCTTTCGCACCCCTGCCGGCTGCCTCGCTGATCGCCACAGTCATGCCGCGGTCTTTAAATGAGCCGGTGGGGTTCAATCCCTCGAACTTGACAAACAGCTCAAACCCGCCGCCCAATTCCTCTGCCAGCCGCGGCATTGGAATCAGCGGTGTGCTGCCTTCTTGCAGGCTGATCGTCTTTGTGTGAGCCGGGATGTCGAGTAATGAACCGTAACGCGCTAAAACACCGTGATCTTTCACGAGCACTCCTTTAATAATCTGAGATGTGATTCTCGGGTGATTATACATGGATGAAGCTGCTATTGGGTAGCTGCGCTTGCCTGCAGTTTCGCTCAAAGCGCCGCGCAACGGTTTGGTTGGTGGCAATCTTTACAAATCTTTTGCCCGAGGATATAATATTTTAATGTTTTCAGACTTGGAAAGTAGTATTTCTGGGTAATTTCCCCCAACTATCAATGGTAAATCGATTGCAGACTCTATTTAACCCTTTGAATGCAGTTCAAAGCTTTTGGAAGTACCGTGAGCTGATCTGGGAGCTTACCAAACGAGAGATCAAGAAGCAGTATCAGGGTTCGTATTTCGGTTTTGTTTGGACCTTGATTGTTCCTTTAATGATGCTGCTCATTTATACGTTCGTTTTCTCGATCGTTTTCCAGGCAAGATGGTCGGGTTCTGCAGAAAATACACCACCTCAAGATTTTGCACTGATTTTATTTGCAGGCCTTACGCCTTTTAATGTGTTCTCTGCGGTGGTCAACCAGTCGCCGGGGTTAATTATCAACGTTCCCAACTATGTTAAAAAAGTGATTTTCCCTTTGGAAATCCTCCCGGTAGTTATCCTCGGATCGGCTTTGTTCACCTCGGTCATTTATGTGGGGCTGATCCTGATCGGAAATCTGATCCTTTACCATGCTGTGCCGGCTTCAATCCTGCTCCTGCCGCTGGCATATCTACCGCTTATTTTTCTGACCCTGGGTTTGAGCTGGTTTCTCTCTTCGCTGGGCGTCTTTATTCGAGATATTGGGCAGGCGGTTGTGGTTGTGGTTCAGGTGCTGTTTTTCACAACACCGATTTTCTATCCGATCACTTCGGTGCCAGAGGGCCTGCGGGCGATCTTAAGAATCAACCCATTAACCGATATCGTGAACTTTTTCCGTCACACGCTGCTGTTGAACCAGCCGGTGGACTGGTTTGCCTGGGGAAGACTGACCCTTTTGACGATTATATTTGCGCTGTTAGGCTATGTTTGGTTTATGAAAACCAAGAAAGGTTTTGCCGATGTCCTCTGATCAAACAGTTGTCTCTGTTCAATCAGTGGGCAAGCTCTACCATTTATATGAGAAGCCAGAAGACCGCCTGAAACAGGCGCTCTTTGGCCGTTTTGGTAAGGTTTTCGGCCGTCCTTTCTGGGCGCTGCGCGACGTCTCGTTTGAGCTTCGCAGAGGCGAAATGCTGGGCATTATTGGGAAGAACGGCAGCGGAAAAAGCACCCTGCTCCAGATGATTGCCGGCACGCTGATGCCAACAGAAGGCAAAATCGACTGCCGGGGGAGAGTGGCAGCTTTGTTGGAGCTGGGCAGCGGGTTTAATCCCGAATATACCGGCAGAGAGAATATTCGCATGAATGCGCTGATCCTGGGCATATCGAATGACCGCCTGGAACAGAAAATGCAAGAGATTATCAACTTTGCCGATATCGGCGATTTTATCGACCAGCCAGTGAAGCTTTATTCAAGCGGTATGTTCGTGCGCCTGGCTTTTGCCGTCACCACCGGCATGGATGCAGATATTCTGCTCATCGATGAGGCGCTGGCGGTGGGAGATATCTTTTTCCGGCAGAAATGCTACCAGAGAATGGAAGAACTTCGTTCCCAAGGCGCTTCGGTGATCCTCGTCACGCACAGTATGGGCGACGTAGAGCAGTTCTGCGATCGGGGAATTTTGCTCGACAAAGGCTCAATTATTTTTGAAGGCAGCGCCCCCGAGGCAGTGAAGCGGTATTACCTGCTTGAGCAGCTTGAGCAGGAGGGGCAGTTAAGCGCTCCGTCCTTGATCCCGGAAGAGAAAACGCAGATCAGTGTTCCATTCACAATTACAGAAGAAGAAGCGCAGGGCAGCGAGCCTGGCCAATCTGAAAATATTGACTGGCCTGATCCGGACGCATTTCTGGATATTTCTGAAGCGCCGCAGGTTTCAAACGGCTGGGCTGTCTGTACAGCCGTGGCGGTGTGCGACGAGAATGGCCATCCCTGCCTGGTCTTCGAGCAGGGGCAGACGGCTTCTTTCTATTCCGAATATCTGTTAAAGAATGATATTGAGGTTCCCCAGGGCGGCGTGGAAATTCGGAATGACAAGGGCATCATTGTTCACGGGAAAACGACCACGGAATACGGCAGCGAGGTGCCAATTAAGGTGAAAAAAGGCTCCCGGGTTCGTTTTGTCCAAAAGATAAAATTAGATGTGGCTGTTGGTGAGTATTCCTTTGGAGTTGGCATGGGTGCTTATCGCCAGAGTGATTATAACCGCCGCGCCGTTTTATCTCATGTAGATTTTGAATCACACTTGATTCGGTTGTGTCAATTAACGACAGTCGGTGCTTTTCGCGTGATTTACCGCCGGGCCGGAAATCCCGTCCAACTGCTCCATCATGGGATTGCAAATTTGCCCGGCTCGTGCCAGGTGGCAGTGATCTACACTCGTTCTGATTTGAAAGATGAACAACCCACAAGCGTCGATCCTGCTCTGACTGAGTACTAAACCAATCTCCTTTATTTACGGTATTTCATAAGGTGGCGTTTATGGCTACAGAAAACAAAATCATATGTTGGTGTGGAAACGAATCCCTGGCCCCATATTCTGAGGATTTTTTTCGTTGCCCGGTATGCGAAACTCTAGTATGTAGCCATTATGTTGACGAAGCTTTTGTCAATGTTAACGAAGATGATCTAGATTTTTATGGAAAAAATTATTGGCTTGAACATGTTGAATTAGACTATGGACAGGAGAATGTTTTTAAGCGTACTAGATCTGACCTTGTTGACCGCAACCTATACTGGCTGAGAACCCTGTTGAAATACAAGCAGGCGCATGGGAAAGCACTGGAATTAGGTTGTGCGCATGGTAGCTTTGTGCAGCTGCTCCGCTGGGCGGGTTTTGATGCTAGTGGTCTGGAGCTCAGTCCATGGGTTGTGGAATATGCCCGCAAAACTTTCGATATCCCGGTCTTACTGGGGCCTGTGGAAGAGCAGGATATCGAGCCGGGTTCTCTCGATGTGATCGTTTTAATGGATGTCCTCGAGCATTTCCGAGATCCATTGGCGACCATGACACACTGCGTTGATCTCTTAAAACAGGACGGAGTCCTTTATTTACAGACTCCAAGTTTTCCTGTTGGAAAGTCATATGAAAACTTGATTGAAGAGCAGCACCCATTCTTAATTCAATTTAAACCTCGCGAACATGTTTATTTGTTTAGTCCGCAGTCAATTGCTGCGTTTTTTGAGCGTATTGGCCTGCCGCATTATTCTTTTGAACCGGCGATTTTCGGTCATTATGATATGTCGGTTGTCGCCAGTAAGTCGCCGCTCCAGACTTTTACGCAAACAGAGATCGATGAGGGCTTATTGGCTCACCCGAACAGCCGTCTCGTGCTGGCGCTTTTAGACCTTTATACGTCACAGGAAGCCCTGCTAGAGCAGTATCTGGTGGCAGACAAAGATCGAACCGCCCGCCTGGAATCAATCAATGAGTTGGAAGCACTGTTGAAAGAGTCTGAGGCTGACCGGGCTGCTCGTTTGAAATCAATGCAAACATTGGAGGCTCTGTTGAAAGAGTCCGAGGCCGACCGGGCTGCTCGTTTGAAATCAATGCAAACATTGGAGGCTCTGTTGAAAGAGTCCGAGGCCGACCGGGCTGCCAGGTTAGAGGTGATCCACAACCTGGAAAATGAGCGCAATGTTTTGAATGAAAGAACGAATGCTTTGATCGAAAGAACGAAACAATTAGAGGAAGAATTAGACAAGTCGATCTTCTGGCATATTAGCAGGAAGGTCAAACATCAAATCCGAAAACTGAGGAAAGGTGATGGTCAGCGTTAACAAAGAAATGCAGGTTCATTCAAAACGAATTGGTGTCGATCTGACCCCGCTGCTGCCCGGCGCTGCGAATGGAGGAGCCAAGCCCTTGACCCTCAATTTGCTGCGAAATATGGCAGAGTTGTTCCCTCAGAACCAGTACGTTTTGCTGGTCTCAGATGTGAGCCAGGCTGAGCTGCAGCATTACTTTTCCGGGATTAAAAATATCGAAATTCACTGCGTCCATCATCATCCGGCAGGGGGCGGCGCTTCTCCATCCGCAGCAGCGCCGCTAACCCGATTTGACTTACGCCGTCTGAAAGACCAGGTTCGGGCGCTGTTGAAAAAATATCTTCCCGCACGGGTCAAGAATTTTCTGAAACGCAAATATTACGAACTCAGGCAGGCGCCCCAAAATATAGGCATTGTCCGGCAGCTTCAACTGGACCTGCTGTTCTATCCGTTCACTGCTCCTTATTACAATGATCCGCGCGTGCCTTCTGTTAGCCTGGTTCACGATATTCAGTATTTTCATTACCCCCAGTTCTTTGAACCGGCTGAATACGCGGAGAGAGACCTGGCTTTTCGTAAGGCGTGCAAACTGTGCCAGCGGATCGTCACGATTTCTGAATTTGGTCGCGAGGCGATTCTTGAAGCTGAGCCGATTTCTCCTGACCGGGTGAGCGTCATTTATAACGGCATTGATGAAAAGAAGGCTGAACCGGTCAGTGAAGCAGAGCGGCAGGAGATTTTATCTGACCTGGGGATCGAGGAGTCGAACTATCTTCTTTATCCCGCTAATTTCTGGCCCCATAAAAACCATGCGATGCTGCTGGTGGCATTTAATATCTTTATTCATCGCTATCCCGAATATTCGGTCAAGCTGGTCCTTACCGGCGCACCGGGCAAACAGGCCGATGAAGTGATTGCAGCCGCTGAAAAGATGGGATTGAAAGAGCGTGTTGTATTTGCGGGGTTTGTATCTGACAAAGCATTTCAGGTCCTGCTGGACTCTGCCAGCGCGCTGATATTCCCATCGCTCTATGAGGGCTTTGGCATGCCGGTGGTTGAAGGAATGCGCGCCAGCCTGCCGGTTCTGTGCAGCAATGTGACCAGCCTGCCCGAAGTGGGCGGCGATGCAGTTCTTTACTTCGATCCTCGCAAACCTGAGGAGATTGCCGAGGCCATCTTCAAAATCTTGTCAGACGCGGACCTGCGCGAAACCTTAATCAAACGCGGGTTGGAGCGCGCGCGCTCGCTGGGCGGCCCTGCTGAAATGGCCCGGGCGTATGATGCTGTATTCCGGGAAGTCCTGGACCAGGAAATCGTCAGTTATCCCATGAAAGTAGAGGGCCTGTACCCTGATCATTGGACCGCCGGATCGATGACCGTCTTTTATGCAGACCAGGATCACGCCGGCCAGCGGCATTTGGAAGTCTGCTTCATGGCCCAGCCCTGGTTCAAGAAAAAGACGGTTGTGCAGGTCAATGGCCCAAAGAATGAACCCATTCAGAGAGTTGAAATCAAGCCGGGACAGTCGGTCGAGCTCTCTTTCCCACTCCCTGCGCGGTCTGGCTGTATTGAATTTGTCATATCCCCTACCTTCCGTCCTGATCTGTTAAGCCAGAGCAGTGACAGCCGGAGCCTGGGGCTGGTATGCACGCAGTGCAGGGTTGTTTCAGGAAACGACGTTCATGATTTTATGGAAGAGTTGATATAGATCTATGAAACCATCGATCAGTGTAATTACGCCATCCTTCAACCAGGGAAAATTTATCGAGCGGACGATCCAGAGCGTGCTCTCTCAGGACATTCCCGATATGGAGTATGTCATATTCGATGGCGGCTCTACAGATGAAACGGTCGCGATCCTATCCAGGTACAGTGACCGGGTCCGTTGGGTGTCCGAGCCGGATCGGGGACAGGCGCATGCCGTCAATAAAGGCATCCTGGCGACAAAAGGAGAGATTATCGCCTGGATCAATTCAGATGATATTTACTATCCTGGCGCGCTGTCTGTTGTTCAGGATTATTTTGAGGCGCATCCCGAGGTGGATGTCATGTACGGTGATGCAAATCACATTGGCGTCAACGATGAAGTGCTTGAGCCGTATTACACCGAACCCTGGGATTTTGAGCGATTTAAAGACGTGTGTTTTCTCTGCCAGCCGGCAGTATTTTTCCGCCGCCGGGTGGTTGATTCTGTCGGGCTGTTAGATGAGAAGCTGCGTTTCACGATGGATTACGAGTATTGGGTGCGCCTTGCATTGAGCGGAGCCCGGTTTGAATATGTCAGGGCCTGCCTTGCGGGTTCTCGCATGTATGCTGACAATAAAACCTTGTCGAGCCGCGTGCGTGTTCACGCGGAAATGAATTCAATGCTCAAAGAAAAACTGCAGCAGGTGCCAGACCGCTGGCTTTTTAACTACGCTCATGCGCTGGTCGATCACTGGGGAATCGAGCGCGAACGGCAAAGATATTTATTTGTCCCTCTGGTCTCTATTCAATCTATCATAGCCGCGCTGCGCTGGAACCGCCGGGTTACCAAAAATATGCTGCGGACGATATGGCAGTGGCTGACGTAAATTTACGCTGGCAAGACAGGTGGCGTGATGAGAATTGGCTTTGATATTTCACAAACAGGGAAAACACGGGCAGGATGCGGGTTTGTCGCCTACAGCCTGATCCGGGCTTTCGCCGAGCTGGATTCCTCTAACGAATATATCCTGTATACGTCGTTTGGCGATAATTTTTGGGACAGCACCACTTCCGTCGCCGGGTTAGGGATTAAGAAGAGCAACTTTAAACCCGGTTTCAGTCTTCCAGACCTGGCGGCTGCGAGGCAGTTCTGGCGGAACCCGCCGAAGAATGTGGAAGAGGTGTTGGGCAGCCCGGATATTATTCACTCGAATAATTTTTACTGCCCTTCCTTTATCCGGCGCGCCAAAATTGTCTACACCCTGCACGACCTCGCCTTTTTAGAGAACCCCGAGCATTCGACAGAAGAAAACCGCATCTCCTGTTTCAACGGGGTATATAACGCCAGTCTTTATGCGGATGCAATCATCGCTGTTTCAGAATACTCGCGGCAGCACTTTTTGCGCGTGTTCCCTCATTATCCGCCTGACCGGATCTATACCGCGCACCTGGGCAGCCGTTACCAGAAAAACGACCGGCTTGAACGGCCTGCCCGCCTCCCAGAGGTAGTGCAGAGCGACCAGTTTTGGCTGACGGTTGGCACGCTCGAGCCGCGCAAGAATCACCGCCGCCTGCTCGAGGCGTATGCCCTGTTGAAACAGGAGAACCGGCAGCTGCTTCCGATCGTTCACGCCGGTGGAACGGGCTGGTTGATGGATGATTTCTCGAATTATGTTCGTGAATTGGGCCTCGAGAACGACGTGCTCTTCCTGGGCTATGTGGATGACGTCACATTACAGTGGTTGTATCAGAACTGTTTCGCCTTCCTCTATCCCTCGTTGTTCGAGGGGTTTGGCCTGCCGGTTTTGGAAGCAATGAGCCTGGGAGCCTGTGTCATCGCATCGCATGTGACATCTATCCCCGAGATTGTTGGCGATGCGGGGCTGCTGGTCGACCCGAAAAGCTGTGAAGATATCGCAGAAAAAATGGCCTGGCTGCTCCAGAATCCTGATGAAAGAGTCCTTTTCAGGCAAAAGGTCCTGGAGCGTGCAAAGCGTTTTGACTGGCGAAAAACAGCCCAGAAGACCCTTGAGATATATCAAAAACTGTTTTCAAGCGCTGTGTAAGGATGTCGCGCGGTTTTAAAAACTTTTGGGGTTGTCCAATGGTTCTTTTTGGACAACCCCTTTATTTATGACAAAATCATACTTTTCAGACGACCTGAAATCTTACTTGGTGCGCACGCTCGTCGAGAAGCTGCAGATGGTGCTTTCGCCTTGAACGAGCGCCCAGTTCGCTGAGTAATAGCCAGCGGTATCCGGCGCGATCATATCCACGATGATCTTGACTGTCTCGCCGGGCTTCACCGTCTTGCCCAGATCGAAGCGGTCCGCCTTGGCCTGCATTTTGGTTCCGCTCACGAACTTGTAGTCTACCTCGGTGACTTCCCACGTTTTGGTGCCTGTGTTCTTGATTTCCCAGGTCGCGTCAAAGTGAGATTTGACTGGCATGACGCTGCCCGCCGGGCCGGCGGAGATGATCGAGCAACTGTATCCAGACGGTTTGTTGGTGCTGGTGCTGCTGCTCCCGCTTGAGCTGGGTGAACTGTATTCTGCATCGGTGTTCTTGAAGGCGTTGTAGGCGAAGCGCCCGCCGCCGTCAATACGAATGGCAATCAGATCATCGCCTTTGACGTTATCCGGCAGAGTCACATCAAACACAATGGTGCTGCTTCCGCCGGTGTTGACCGTCTGGGTCACCACATATTCGCGGGCAAAGGTGTAGAATGGGCCGACGCGCACTTTGAAGCTGGTGTTCAGCGGCAGCCCGCGCGCTTCTACAGTGACAGACTGGTCTTTCTTCACCGACAGGATCGCCAGGTAAGGCCCGACGGTGGTTTTGCCCGTATTCGTGCTGCCGGTGTTGGTGTTGTTCTGCGTGCGGTTATTGAACCAGTTGTAGGCATAGTAGCCGCGGCTGCTCTCCAGGCGGATGGCAATGGTTTTTGTCCCTTTGATTTCTGCCGGGATCTTATAGGTTGCTTCAAACGTGCCGCCTCTGCCGGAATTGACATCCGCGACAGCAATCCCGTCAATTGCCATGTTCCCTGCCACATCCATGCGGACGGTGAAGTCTACGTTAGCCGGGAAATTTTTGGTGCGAATGGTAACGGATTCGTCCGCTTTGACGGCGATAATGTCGAACGAAATACCGTCATCGGTTTCAGCCCCCGCCGCCGGAGCAGCATATGCCGGCTGCGGCAGGGCCATAGCCAGGACGGCTATTATCAGCACGGCGGCCGCCAGGCGTGAAAAATGAGGTTTAAGACGTGCAAGCATGTGTAGTAATGCCTCCTGTTTTGTTTTGATGGATATTCGCGCTCCCTGAATTTCTTTCTATATAGGAGACGACCGGCGGTTCTCGAATGTTCCCGTTTCAAGTAGTTGTTTTTGCTTTTTCCCCAAACTGGCGGCGTTCCGGCTTATTTTGAGGCGCTCACCAACTCTGGTAAAATCACGATGTGGGGGAGGTGGGCGATTTGAAGTTCAGCAGTTACCGGTTTACCAACATTACCCTCCTCGGTCTCGTGATTTTATTAACCCTTTCGGGGGTTTACGGCCTGTTCTGGACGCTGAACGGCTGGGTGTTTACCATTCACCGGGCTGCCGGATGGGCGCTGATCGCGCTTTTGCCCTGGAAAGTCGCCATTTCGATAAAATCGCTGCGCCGCGGCGTGAAACCCAATATTGACCGCGGGGTGATGATCGGCGTTTCGCTCTTTCTCACGGTTGTGACGCTGGCCGTGCTGGGGCTTGGGCTGCTTTGGAAGGGCCGTTTTGGCCCGGAAGAATACTGGCTGCGCCAGACAGCCATCTCGTGGCATTGGATGCTGGCGCTTGGGCTGCTTGTCCCGCTTGCCCTGCACGTCTGGCGGCGCTGGCCCTCGCTGAAGCGTGTGGACCTCACCTCGCGCCGGGCTGTAATGCGGGCCGCGGTGGTGGGGCTGCTGGGATTGATTGGTTTCAGCGCTTCGAAATCTGTTGCCGTTCAGCGAGAGCTCCCCGACTCGCCGGTGCGCTTCACCGGCTCGCGCAGGCAGGGTTACTTTAATGGCAACGATTATCCGGTCACGCATACCATCCCGGCGCGGCCTGACCAGGTTGATCCGCAGACCTGGCGGCTGCGCGTTGGCGGGCAGGTGAATGTCCCATTTGAGCTGACTTATCAGGACCTGCTTGCCCTGCCCGTTGATGAGAAAGATGTCACGCTGGACTGCACGCTTGGCTGGTACACCGTGCAGACCTGGCGCGGCGTGCCGCTGCTGGCGCTGCTGGAACGAGCCGGAACAGACCGCGAGCCGGCATCCGTGCGGCTGGAATCAGTCACCGGGTATTCACATGTTCTGCCGTTTAACGAGGCAAAAGAGATCCTTCTCGCCACCCACGTGAGCGGAGAAACGCTTGAACACAATCACGGGTTCCCGGTTCGTGCGGTTGTTCCTTCGCGTCGCGGCTGGTTTTGGGTCAAATGGCTGGCGAAAATAGAATTCACCGGAGATTTTGTTTAATTTGAATTCATTTTGGTAGAATTGCTGTAGCAGATACCAACTATTTTTGCTTTCGATGATTTGGAGAAGGGTTGATGATCACTGGCGTATTTCCAATGCTCTATAATCCTGACCATCACCTGCATGCTCCTGAGGGTGAGTTTGAACAGGGAAAAATCATTGCCTACCGGGAGAACCCAGAGCGGGCAGAAAGCATCTATCGCCACTTGCTGACCCGCGGCATTGGCCTGCCGGTGCGCTCTGTTCGCGCTGCCAGCATTGACGAACTCTTCCAGGTTCACTCGCTGCAAATGCTCGACTTTATGGAAGCAGTTTCGCATTCCATAAAGGATGAGGACGAATATCTTTACGCGGATATGTTCCCCATTCGCGGGCAGATGGGCATGCGCCCCAAATCGCTGGCAGGGCGGTTGGGCTGTTACTGCACCGACCCTTACAGCCCCATTGGACGGGGAACCTGGCGCGCGGTGACAGCTGCTGCGGGTCTAGCCCTGCAAGGCGCTGAAATGCTGCTGCGGCGAGAAGCGACTTTCGTTTATGCCCTCTGCCGTCCGCCGGGTCACCATGCCGGGCCAGATTTCTTTGGCTCGTACTGCTACGTCAACAATGCTGCGCTGGCTGCAAGCCGCCTGACGGCAATGGGACACACTGCCATTCTGGATATCGATTATCATCACGGGAACGGCACCCAGGCGATCTTTTGGGATGAACCCCGCGTGCTGTATGCTTCGCTGCACATCGACCCAAATTATGACTTTCCCTACTTCAACGGGTACGCGCACGAGACCGGCGGCAGCCAGGCGCCCGGCAGCACGATCAATCTTCCCCTCCGGCCTGGAACCGATTCTGCCAGCTATATCGCTGCGCTCGATTCGCTGTTAAAAGCGATTCGAGCTTTTCATCCGGCATCGCTGGTCGTTTCGCTCGGCTTTGACCCCTATCAGGGTGATCCACTCAGCGCGTTTCGGGTAGAAGCGGGGGCTTATACAGCGATCGGCAGCCATATTGCCTCGCTCAATTTGCCCACGCTGCTGGTTCAAGAGGGAGGATATTCCAACGACGCGCTGCATCTTCTGGCGGAGAACTTTCTGACCGGGTTCTTAAGCCAGCAGGTGGAACCTTTTACGTAACAAGACGGCCTGAAGCAAGTGCTGTATAATGCTTGCGGCAGGTATCAGAACGAGAAATCAGATCATTATGGAATCTATTCGTAGTATCTTTCGTATCGGTATTGGCCCGTCGAGCAGCCACACCATGGGGCCCAGGCGGGCGGCTGAACAGTTCCGCAAGCAGAATCCTGAAGCGAAGGCTTTTCGAGTGACGCTGTACGGCAGTCTCGCGGCGACCGGCAAAGGTCACCAGACGGATATCGCTATTGAAGGGGCATTGTCGCCCTCTCCGGTTGAGATTCTCTGGCAGCCGGAGGTCACCCTTCCTCGCCATCCAAACGGGATGCGCTTTGAATCGCTGGGCGCAGATGGCGAACCGTTGAACAGTTGGACGGTATACTCCATTGGCGGCGGCGCAATTCTGGGCGAAGGCGAGGAATTGGCCGGAGATGCAAGAGAGCAGGAGCCGGTCTATTCGCTGCATACCATGCGCGAGATCCTCAAATTCTGCACCCAGCAGGGCATCTCCTTTTGGGAATATGTGCAGAACTGCGAGGGACCGGAGATCTGGGACTATCTTCGCGAAGTGAAGCGCGTGATGTACGCGGCGATTGAGCGAGGGATTCACGCGGAAGGCGTTTTACCGGGCGGGTTAGGCGTTTCACGCAGGGCGTGGATTTATTATCGCAAGGTGCGCTTTGGCGGGACGAGCCCGATGCAGCCGCTCGGCCTTTTGCCTGCTTACGCGCTGGCAGTGGCGGAAGAAAATGCAGCCGGCGGCGAAATTGTCACCGCGCCTACTTGCGGGTCGTGCGGCGTGCTTCCGGCTGTGCTGCGCTATGTGCAGGAGAATACAGACTGCCGCGAAGAAGCCGTCCTGCGCGGGCTGGCAACCGCGGGGCTGATTGGCAGCCTGATTAAATACAACGCTTCCATTTCTGGCGCAGAGGTGGGCTGCCAGGGTGAAATCGGCGCGGCATGCTCCATGGCAGCCGCGGCTGCAGCCCAGATGCTGGGTGGAACAATCCGGCAGATTGAATATGCGGCGGAAATGGGGCTGGAGCATCACCTGGGGCTGACCTGTGACCCGGTTGACGGGCTGGTGCAAATTCCCTGCATTGAGCGCAATGTTTTCGCCGCAACGCGCGCGCTCGACTGCGCCAATTTTGCGAACTTCTCGGACGGCACTCACCGCGTATCCTTTGACGATGTCGTGCAGGTGATGAAACAGACCGGGCACGACCTGCCCTCACTATACCGTGAGACTGCTTACGGAGGGCTTGCAAAGGCGTACCGCTTCCCCCCGGCCAGATGATAATACCCGCATTTTTAATAACAGGCGGCGAGTCCTTGCTCGCCGCCTGTTATCTTAATAAACGAGTCTCCATTCCTCAATCTGATTGACTATTTCCATGTTTGGTCTCTATAATAGCTTTGCAACCACCTTATTACCCACCTTATCATTGCAAAGGAAACAATAAATGAATCTCAATACAGGTTTGTTGTCCTCTCTTCCGTATCAGGCCGGGATCCCGACGCGGCAGATCTCTGCGGAAAACCCCACCGGCGAGAAAGGCAAAGGTTGTCTCTGGGACCCCAACCCGGATGATCCTTTCCTGGTGCACAGCGGCGCGGCGAGCGATCTCGGGCGCGGCTGGAAGGTTCGCCCCTTTATTAAAGTGAAAGCCGGTGAAACCGTCACCCTTGCGGATTTTGAAGGGCAGGGAACGATTAACCAGTTCTGGATCACCAGCAACCTGCCGGAGCTTCGCGCGCTGGTGCTGCGGTTCTATTGGGACGGCGAGACAGAACCATCTGTTGAGGTGCCTATGGGCGACTTCTTCGCCATCGGGCATGATGCCGCACCGTCGCTGGTCAGCTCGCTGCCGGTTGTGGTTGGCCCGTACCGCGCCTGCCAGAGCTTCTGGCAGATGCCCTTCCGCAAGCATTTCCGCATCACCCTGCAGAATGAAGGCCCCTATGATGCGGATATTGTGGCTTACAAGATCCTGTATAAGCTTCATGAAGTTCCCGAAGATGCGCCGTACTTCCACGCGCAGTGGCGGCGCAGCATGACCCGCCGCGATTATCCTGAGCATGTCATTCTGGACGGCGTAAAGGGTAAGGGCTTATATGTCGGCACGTACCTGGCCTGGACGGCTTTCTCGCGAGGCTGGTGGGGCGAAGGCGAGGTGAAGTTCTACCTGGACGGCGATACGGAATTCCCGACTATTGCTGATAATGGTACCGAAGATTACTTTGGTGGCGCCTGGTGCTTCTACAAGGACGGCAAAGGCCCCGAGCAGGTATTTAACAGCCCCTACTGCGGCCTGCCGTTAGCCTGTTATGATGACCAGCAAGGGCCGCGCCGCTTTAGCCTGTACCGCTGGCATTTGCTGGATTCCATCGGCTTTTCCGAGGATATTCGCGTGACGGTGCAGGCGCTCGGCTGGTGGCCGAATCGCAAGTATGAACCGCTGACCGACGATATCGCTTCGGTAGCCTATTGGTACCAGAATGAGCCGCACCAGCCCTTCCCGAAGTTCCCAAGCATGAACGAGCGCTGGGGAAGATAATTCCCGATTATTGAGAACATACAGGGGCCGCCCAAACACGCTGGCCGGGCGGCCCCAGCTTTTTAAACAATATTACTCGCCATAAGTGAGTATAATTCTTGTACAAACAACAAAAAGGAGTTGTATATGTCAATTGAAGAAGAATATGCAGATGTTCTGCAAAATATCGAACTTGCGATCGTTGGCGTATACAAAGAGAAACCTGAATTAACCGACTACAACGTCGAATCGGCCATTACAGCGCTGGGGCGGACTTATCAGTATGAAAAGACCAGCGGCCCGGATGCTGTTCCTGTCAGGCCCAAAGGCGAGCTGGCCAACAAGGTTTACGATGCCGTGCGCGCCATGTGTGAGTGGCGGTTAGGCCGTGAAAATCTCGTTGATGAGGAAGGCCAGCCCATGCAGGTAGAACCTATCACGATCGACGAGATCCAGGCGTGCTTAAAACGCATTCGCAAGTCGGTTAATCATTGGAATAAAGAGTCCGGAACCCGCGGATACCTGGACTATATCAGCCAGTTTTTCTTTTAGGATGGCAGGTAACCCATGCGCGTCGAAACCTATGCACGGCCGCAGCTTTTCCTTGATCGAGTAGGTCCATTGCTGGAAGAAAACGAATCCGCTAACAGCCTGATTCTCGGCATTTCCAGGCGGCTCGTAGAGCACGCGGATTGGGAGGCGTATTCTCCCTATCTTGGCGTGGTGGAGGAAGATGGCGGCCGCGAGATTCTAATCGCCGTCATGACGCCGCCGCACAATCTGCTGCTTGCCGGCGGCCCGCAAGCCTCAGAGGCGGCAATGGATGCCTTGATCGACAATCTCAATCAGGGCGGCTGGCCTGTTCCGGGTGTGATGGCTGAAAAACAGCTTGCCGGTCGTTTCGCCGCGCGCTGGTCGCAGCGGGTTGGGCAGGCGTTTCTGGTGCGGACGCTCGAGCGCTTATATGAGTTGAGACAGGTGATCCCACCGGCGAACCGGCCCACCGGTTCTCTGCGCCGGGCAACGGCTGAAGACGAAGACCTGGTTGCCCGGTGGCTTCTTGCGTTCATGAGAGAAGCGGTCAGGCGAGATGAGCCGGAAGAGGCGAGAAAGACCGCCGCCAACCGGATTGCCAGCGGAGATGTGTTTTTGTGGGATGACCAGGGCCCGGTTTCGATGGCACTTCGTTCGCGCCCCACGGCGCGCGGTTATACAGTGTCATATGTATACACCCCGCCCGATCTTCGCGGGCGGGGGTATGCTTCGGCATGCGTGGCGGCGCTCAGCCAGCATCTGCTGGATTCGGGGAAGTCGTTCTGCAACCTGTTTACCGACCTGTCGAACCCAACCTCGAATGATATTTATCAGAAAATTGGCTACAGGCCGGTGTGCGATTTCACAGAGTACACATTTGAGCAGGCTGAGCCATAACGTTTTTT
>Ga0134094_1001610_pt1 | contig 21318 bp, 17 predicted proteins | sample 5_1taG_FD_94458 | JGI IMG/M metagenome (GOLD analysis project Ga0134094, IMG submission 94458) | Switchgrass degrading microbial communities from high solid loading bioreactors in New Hampshire, USA - 5_19_20_110_A1 metaG | ecosystem: Engineered > Bioreactor > Semi-continuous > Anaerobic >... | reverse complement strand
TTTGTTATGCTGGCAATGGGAAGAGGTTCATGTTCATTAAAGGCATAGAGAACTTTTCCGGTCTCTGCCTCAATCAGGATGGCCGATTTGGCTTCTACTGTAAATTCTGGCGTCTTGGCTGCAGTTTCCTCTTTTGCATTCAGGGTATCAACTTCGATTGAGGTGATTGAAACATCTGCCTGGTCAATCACTTCCGATGTATCGACAGCGCCTGCACTTATTGTAGATGTGATAATGCACAGAATAATGCAGAAAACAGGAAACAGCCTTCTTTTCTTTTTCAAGGGTATCACTTCCACAGACTTATCCAATAAAAACTATATGCAGGCTTATCTCAGTTATTCGGGTTTTCTTTCAACAACAAAAATAAAAATTCCGGGAAATATGGGGAAATATTCTTTTTCCATATCAGGAAACTTGTTTTCTGAAAGACCGATTCCATGCATAAAATGTTAAATTTATAAAAATAGTAAAATAGTCTTATTGCAAGTAGAATGATTCCAGTTTATACTAAAAGTACACTTCTTTGTAGCTGCTATGTCACAACAACGGCTTTTACCTGGGCCACGCAAATGAAACGGGGCTATCCGGTGTAAACAGTCTGTTGAATGTAGTTACAAGGAGGTATTGGTATGTTAAGAAAATTATCTGTCTTCGTTCTCATTCTAGTGCTTGTATTCTCGACCTATTCCGCACCCGCCAAAGCTGATCCGATACCCGGCTATTCAAGTATTCTTGCAATGGCAAACAATAGATATGTATGCGCTGAAAATTACGGTAACGATCCTCTTGTTGCCAACAGGACCGCTGCCAGCGACTGGGAATCTTTTAAAGTTATCCGCAATTCAGACGGTACAGTATCTTTCCTGTCCCAGATAAGCAACAAATATGTGTGTGCTGACCTGAACCTTAACGGGCGACTGATTGCAAACAGGACCGCCATTGATACATGGGAGAAGTTCAGGATGATAGATCTGGGCGATGGTACTGTCGCGCTGCAGGCACTTGCAAATAACATGTATGTATGTGCCGATCTCAATCAGGGCGCTGTACTGTATGCCAACAGATCTTCCATTGACACATGGGAGAAGTTCAAAATCACTGAATTCGGCGGATCCACTCCTCCCCCGGACTTTGACACACTTGTCTGGTCGGACGAGTTCAACGGTTCGAGTCTGAACACTTCCAACTGGACCTGTGAAATCGGAACCGGTCAGAACGGCTGGGGCAATAACGAGCTTCAGTACTACACTGACCGTCCCGAAAACGTCCGTGTTTCCGGAGGATATCTCATCATTACCGCCCGTAAGGAAAGCTATGGTGGCAGGAACTACACTTCTGCACGTATAAAAACCCAAGGCAAGAGGAACTGGACTTACGGCAGAATTGAAGCAAGGATAAAGCTCCCAACAGGGAAGGGGCTCTGGCCGGCCTTCTGGATGCTGGGCGAAAGCATCACCCAGGTTTCATGGCCATACTGTGGTGAGATTGACATTATGGAACATATCAATAATGAAACGGTTACCCATGGAACAATCCACTGGTCGGACCACAACGGAAATTACGCCTATTACGGCGGAGCAACCTGGAACTTGGATCTCAGCCAGTTCCATGTTTACGCCATCGAATGGACTCCGTCGTCGATCAAATGGTTTGTTGACGGTAACCAGTTCTTTGAGGCCAATATAGCCAACGGCATCAACGGGACTGAAGAATTCCACAAGCCCTTCTTCATTATCCTGAATCTCGCCGTCGGCGGCAATTGGCCCGGATCTCCCGATTCCAGCACACCATTCCCTGCTGAGATGCTTGTAGACTATGTAAGAGTATATCAGTAATCTCCAAAAAAATACTGTAACCTGAATGTCAGGTTAAACAGTCCTGCTAAATAAGTATGTCACAATTTTATAAAATATCATTAATATGAATTAAAACCAGGATAGCCCCGTTTCCGAGGCTCCCGGAGGATAGTTCCGGGAGCTTTATATTATTATTGACTTATTCAATGATATCCAGGATTAACGGTGAAACCTTCGGCTTATCCCGGCTGATTGCTATCGCGCGGTCTATTTGTTGAACTGCGGCATCAAAGAGCGAAGCATCATTCGCATGGAGTACCATCAGAGGCTCATTTTTCTGTACTTTGTCACCGGGTTTCTTTAGAAGGACTATTCCCGCTGCATGGTCAATCATGCTTTCCTTGCTCGCACGGCCGGCTCCCAGAAGCATGGAAGCAGTGCCCAGGGAATCCGATGTTAGAGATGCCAGATATCCTGTGTCCGGTGAAGGATATTCCCTGGTATGAACTGCCCTTGGAAGGAGCGAAACATCATGTACCACATCAGGAACTCCATTCTGATTTTCAATCATTTCCTTGAATTTTGCAAGAGCACTCTTATTCTCGATGGCCTTAAGGGCGAGGGATTTACAGGCTTCAAAACTGCCTTTCCCGGCAAGTTCCAGCATTTTGCCCGCAAGGGAAATACAAACCTCGGTTATATCCACAGGACCTTTGCCGTTTAATACTTCTATTGCCTCCCTTACCTCAAGGGCATTTCCTATGGCTTTTCCCAAAGGCTTGTCCATATCTGTTATAATGGCCACTGTCCTTCTCCCCGCTCCCTTTCCTATGTCAACCATGGCCCGTGCAAGCTTTCTGGCTTCATCTATAGTCTTCATGAACGCTCCGCTGCCCGCTTTGACATCCAGGACAATTGCATCGGCACCAGAAGCCAGTTTCTTGCTCATTATACTGGCAGCTATGAGAGGAATGCTCCTGACTGTTCCCGTAACATCCCTGAGAGCATAGAGTTTCTTGTCGGCGGGAACAAGATTTTTTGTCTGACCCGCAACCGCAATGCCGATTTTCTTTACCGAATCTATGAACTCATCCCTTGTGAGAGCCGTTCTGAAGCCTGGGATTGATTCCAGTTTGTCAATGGTTCCCCCGGTATGGCCAAGTCCTCTCCCGCTCATTTTGGCAACAGGTACTCCGCATGCAGCCACGATAGGGCCCAATATAAGCGTGGTTTTGTCCCCAACCCCTCCTGTGCTGTGCTTGTCCACCTTTATTCCGGGAATGGGTGACAGATCCATCTGATCTCCCGATGCTGCCATGGCCTGCGTGAGATGCAGTGTTTCCTCGTCATCCATTCCGTTGAGGCAGATTGCCATAAGTAGGGCACTTGTCTGGTAATCGGGTATCGAGCCATCCACCACACCTTTTACGAAAAATTCAATTTCATTTCCGGAAAGCTTTTTGCCGTCTCTTTTTTTCTCAATGATATCAACCATTCTCATGAGAATACCTTCTTTCCTTTATTAATACAGCTTTATTTCAGGATCAAATCCAGGAAGCTCTCTCCCTCGATATCCGCCTCAATATCCAGGTAATCCCTTATGGTGGCGGCAATATCGGAAAAACTCTTCCTGGTATGGATATTGGCACCTGGTTTTATTCTGCTTCCGTAAATGAGAAGAGGGGTATACTCCCTTGAATGATCAGTGCTCTCGGTTGTTGGATCGCAGCCATGATCGGCAGTAATGAACAAAATGTCTTCATCCTTCAAATACCTCAGAAGCTCGGGAAGCCGTCCGTCAAATTCGGTTAAACCTCTGGCATAGGCCTCAGTGTCGTTACGGTGACCATAAAGCATGTCAAAATCAACGAGATTTGTAAACAAAATACCTGAAAAATCTTCTTTCAGCCAGGCAATTGTCCTGTCAACACCATCCATGTTGTTATGGGTATGGACTGAATGAGTGATGCCCGAACCTGCAAAAATGTCCTTTATTTTTCCGACTGCCCTTACCTCATATCCATTTTCTTCAGCATAATCCAGAATGGTCTTTTTTATGGGCTTCAGAGAAAAATCCTTTCTTCTTTCAGTACGCCTGAAGCTGCCGGGTCTGCCGGTAAACGGCCGGGCTATCACTCTTCCCACCCCGTGCTCTCCCTGCAGTATCCCGCGGGCTGTCCGGCACATCTCATACAGCCGCTCCACCGGGATTATTTCTTCATGGGCGGCTATCTGGAATACACTGTCGGCCGATGTGTACACAATTGGATAACCGGTTTCCATGTGCTTTTGTCCAAGTTCCTCAATAATGACCGTTCCTGAGGCGGCATAGTTCCCCAGGATCTTTGTGCCCGTGGCTTTTTCGAATTTTTCGATGATTTCGGCAGGAAATCCGCCGGGATAAGTCGGAAACGGTCTGTCAAGTATGACACCCGCTATTTCCCAATGTCCGGTGGTCGTATCCTTCCCTTTTGACATTTCTGCCATCCTGCCGACGGCTCCCAGGATTTGGCCGGGTCTGTCCAGGTAATCAACACCGTCTATATATCCCAGGCCCATCTTTTCAAGATTCCTCAGGGAAAACCATTCATTATTATTCATGGCTTTTACGATATTCCCAAGGGTATTGCTCCCTTCATCCCCGTATTTGTAAGCATCGGGCAGTTCACCGATGCCCAAACTGTCAAGCACTATAATAACAGCCCTTTTCATGGATATCCCCCCAATAGGATGCAACGTCCCGGAACAAACAGGTTTTCCGGGTCTTTTATGCTCTTTTCATATTTTACCTTATAAATGAAATATAAAACATTTTTAACCCCAATTAATCTCTCATTTCCTTTAAGCTTGTCCGGAAACGTCCTGTATGTTATCTTTATAAAGGTGATAAGAGTTGTATTATGTTATTTTGGCTGCCTTGTTATTAATGCTTTTTATGGTCTTTCAGGCCGGTTTTTTGAAACGGGAATATCTTAAATTCGGAAACAAAAAAATCGGTTTGAGGATCGCCCTTATATCCGACCTCCATATGGGCCTGCTCATGGTTTCTGAAAAGAAAATCAGGAAGGCTCTCCAAGAAGAAAAGCCTGACCTGCTTATAATTGCAGGTGATATAATTCAGAAGGAAAAACATATTGAGGATTTCAGAAAGCTGATCAAGAATATTTCTCCCGACTGCCCTGTCTTTGTCACTCTGGGAAATCATGATTACCGCTGTTTCAACAAATACCCGAAGGCCAAAGAATTGTTTCTTTTCAATCTGCGCGGTATGGGCGTAGAGTTCCTGATAAATGACTGCGTAACATTCCACAAAGGTCAGAAAGCGATTAACATTGTCGGGATTGATGATATCAGGTACGGAAATCCGGATATACAGAAAGCGCTTTCAAAGAAGGACAGGAATGCTGATTTTACTGTATGTGCCTCACATAATCCTGACATAGCACTCCATATCCCTCCGGGAGAAATCGATCTTCTCCTTTGCGGACATTTTCACGGTGGCCAGATATGGATGCCCTTTGACCTTGAATACAGACTTTTAAGAAACGAAGAAACCTGCAGGGCAGGATACCGGAAAGGATTCCACCATATAAAACGGATACCCTGCTATATAAGCAGGGGCATTGGAAACGTGGTGGTTCCTTTCCGTTTGGGATCAAGACCTGAAATCACTTTTATCGATATTTAGATTTTGCCGGCTGCAATTTCAAGAATACTCTGCGCTGTATAATTTATTTCCTCGAAAGTATTGAAAATGCCCGGGCTTATTCTGACAAGCCCTGTATTTTCAGTTTTAAGGAATTTATGCATGAGTGGGGCGCAATGAAAGCCGGGCCGTACGGCAATCTGATATTTTGAATCCAGGATATTGGCTGTCTCGGAAGAATCCATTCCATCCACAAGCAGCGCCAGAATTCCGCTGTTTTTTTCAGGTCTTGAATAAAATTTGATTTTTCTGCAGCCTTCCAGCATTTCATAAAGTTTTTTCACAAGGAGCTGCTTTTTTTCATGTATGGTCCGTATACCTGTTTTCAGGATAAAATTCACTCCCTCTCCCAGACCGGCTATTCCTGGAGTGTTTAAGGTTCCACTTTCTATCAGGTCAGGCATGAACTCAGGATGGACGGTCTCAAAAGACTTGCTCCCTGTGCCACCCTGGATTATTGATTTTAATTCAATCCCTTCCCTCACATAAAGGCCTCCCGTGCCCTGTGGTCCCAGTAGCCCTTTGTGTCCGGGGAATGCAAGCAGGTCTATATTCATTTTTTCAACGTTAATGGGGAGAATCCCGGCTCCCTGGGATGCGTCAAGCAGGTAATAGATGCCATGCTGTTTTGCAATATGGCCAATCCGGTCATAGGGCAGAATATTGCCCGTAACATTGGATGAAGCAGTAACTATAATCAGGCGTGTATTGTACCTTATCGCTCCCGCAATGGCGTAAAGGTCTATGTCACCATATATATTTTCAGGCTGGACGATAGTGTAACTGATAATTCCTTCTTTTTTCATCTCATACAGGGGACGTAAAACCGAATTATGTTCGAGCGCTGTGGTGACAACATGGTCTCCTTTTCTGAGTACGCCCTTGATGGCCATATTAAGCGCATATGTTGCGTTGGGAGTGAAACCTATCCTTAGAGGATTGCTTATATTGAAAAGGGAAGCAATACTCTCCCTGGTCTTCATTATTTGGGATGCCGATTCCCTTGCCATCCTGTGGGAAGATCTGCCCGGATTGGCACAAGACTCCCGCATAAATGTATATACTTTTTCGTATACCTCTTCAGGCTTGGGGAAAGATGTGGCGGCATTATCCAGATAAACCATCGGAAATCCCCTTCATCTTAGGACAATAATCTTACTTTATGATATGCGGAGCATGTTCAAAAAGGTAATAGGAAAATAAAAAGAGCCAGGGAAATGCTCGCCTGGCTCTGGATTATAAAGCCACGAATTACATAGTGATGACCTGATCGCGGGCAGGACCTACTCCTATATACTTAATCGGGACCCCTATCACTTCTTCAATTCTTCTTATATATTTCTTTGCAGCAACGGGCAGTGAATCGAAACGTCTGAACTTGGAGATATCTATATCCTTCCATCCTTCAAATTCTTCATATACAGGCTCACAGCGCTCCAGTTCCTTAAGGCTTGCAGGATAGTAATCAATCAGTTTCCCGTCCAGCTTATATCCTACACAGAGCTTTATAGTATCCAGTTTGCCTATGGTGTCGAGATGATTCATGCAAAGACCTGTAAGCCCGTTGATTCTTGCCGCATATTTAAGCATAAATGCATCAAGCCACCCGCACCTTCTGGGACGGCCTGTGGTGGTACCGTATTCATGGCCAAGTTCCCTGATTTTATTGCCGGTTTCGTCAAGAAGCTCGGTTACAAAAGGACCTCCTCCTACACGTGTGGTATAAGCCTTCATTACACCAAGCACTTCAGTTATCATCCTTGGTCCGACACCCGCACCAGTGCATACTCCTCCGGCTATCGGGTTTGATGACGTGACATAGGGATAGGTGCCAAAATCAATGTCCAGGAAAGTGGCCTGCGCGCCCTCGAACAGGACTACTTTACCGTCCTCAAGGGCTTTATGGATCATTGAGTTGACATCCCTTACATACGGTTTCAACTGCCGGGCGTATGCCGAATATTCCTCAATAATCCTGTCCGCATCAAGGGGCGTACCACCGTACACCTTTTCAATAATGGCATTTTTGACAGTGATATTCTCATATACCTTTTCCCTGAACACTGCAGGATCTATAAGATCGCACATGCGTATGCCGCATCTCTCGGCTTTGTCAGTATAGGCAGGACCGATACCCCTTTTGGTCGTTCCAAGATTACTGCCGGTCTTGCATCTCTTTTCTTCCTGAAGTTCGTCAAGCAATATATGCCATGGCATTATTACATGGGCTCTGTCGCTTATATATAAAGTGCCGGTTTCCACGTTTCTTTTCTTTAAGTTTTCCAGTTCCCCGAGCAAAACCTTTGGGTCAATCACCACGCCGTTTGCTATAATGCATGTGGTTTTCTTTCTCAGGATTCCTGACGGGATGAGATGCAGCGCATACTTAACTCCTTCATGAACAATTGTATGTCCTGCATTGTTGCCGCCCGAAAAACGAACGACGAAATCTGCATCCTGAGACAAAATATCAATATATTTGCCTTTTCCTTCATCTCCCCATTGGGTTCCTACAACTACTATACCTGCCATATAACCATGCCTCCATCATTAAATTTGCAGAAAGCTGATTCCGATAAGCCCTATACCAAATTTGCTGCAAACCTTCAGAGCCCCTGTATATCGCCGGGTTTACAAAATTAGTTTGGCATATGACTCATATAATATTATTTAATATCAGACAATCATATTATAAAGGCTGCCCGGTAATAACGCAAATGTATTATGACAATCCGGCAATAATCAGGGCTTTATGGGGAGAACAGGTCAAATTTTTATATACTGAACGTTCCATATTCCTTTACCGCGTCTATGAAGGCCTGTATGTTTTCCCAGGGAACTTCGGGTTCTATCGTATGCGTGGGCGCCAGCAGCAAGCCGCCATCTTTGCCAATAGCCTCTATCAGTTCCCTGCATTTTTGTTTTACTTCATCAGGGGTGCCAAAGGGCAAGGTTGTCTGGGTTCCCAGGGTTCCCCACAGGCTTAGTTTATCTCCATATAATTTCTTTATCAAGAACGGATCCATACATTCCGGCTGGACTGGATTCAGTATATCCACGCCTATTTCAATCAAATCGGGAATTATTTTCTGAAGATTGCCATCTCCGTGATAAAAAACAAGTATTTCAGGATTTGCTGATTTTGCCGCAGCAATAACACTTGCAAGTCTTGGTTTCAGTAATTTTCTCCACATCCCGGGATCCATTATCATATCCTGCTGCGATGAAACATCGTCCCCCAGCATAAGTATGTCTATCCCGTATCTGGCATATTTCTGTGCCATACCTGTACGTATTTTTGTAATTTCATCCAGAAGAGCCTCTGCCATTTCCGGATTGCAAACCATATCAATCATTAGGTTTTCCATGCCCCGCAGATACCATGCCACTTCGAATATAGTCATCTGCATAAAGGCGACTGCCACAAGGTCATTCTTCTTAAGCTGATTTACTTTTTCCTCAAATCCTTCCCAGCGGTACTCATCATTAAAATCAGGGAAAGGATAACTTCTTATTTCTTCAACAGTTGTGAAATCCTCCATAGGATGCAGCATTCTTTCAAAATGCGCGACCGTACCTTTTACGCTCATAACACCCCATTCAGGGTTCCAGGAAAGCGGCTCCGCATTTTCAGGCAAATCTTTGTAATAAATACTGAAATCAGTCTTTTTCATTGTGGGATTAAGCTCCACATATCTGATCGGGAAATCGTAATATTCCTGGTAATCGGTTTCTCCGGTACGGTTTCTGAATTCTTCAATCTTAGATGGACAGAGTACAAATTCAAATGGAATTCTTTCAGGTTTTTCTCTTCTCAATGCCTTTAAGACATTTTCGCGATTCGTCATAAAAAACCTCCTCTGTGCGAATTATCACTGATTACATTAAAAGGCAGGCCTTTTTGATTGTGACCTGCCTGTTGGTTGGTGTGATTGTATTATTTACGCTTAATCAGCGGCTGCTCCCATGACTTCTCTGTAATTGGTTCTGTCAATCATTGTTGCGCTGAATGGATATACACCAAATTCTGCGCCTTCTTTTTTGTATTCTTCATAAGGAACTTTTCCAAACTCGATCCAGTCCATGGCCGCATTTGCAGCTATTGTTCCATCCAGTACGGGATCAATATATGCAGTTGCCTTGAAGCATGAATAATCTTTTTTGAATTCATCCTTGGCAAGATATCCGCCTACACCGATTACTATGGCATTTTTGTCCAGACCGGCCTGCTCAAGGGCACGGGTGGCACCCTGGGCACCTTCATCATTAGGAGCTGTGACCAGCCATGTCTTGATTTCAGGATGCGCGGTAATGGTTGCTGCTGCTACATTGAAGCCCTTGTCGGTCGTTCCGTCATAATCTGCCTGTATTATCTTGTCATCCGGGAATTCAGGAATCATTTCTTTGAATTTGTCAACAGCACCGGTTGAGCGGGGTACGCATGAAGAAACTTCCGACATGGTCATTACCAGATAAGCTGTGGTTTCAGGATCTGCAAGCAGGTTATTTTCCTTTACGTAGTTGGCAAGATATTCGCCGATGCCCTGGCCTACCTTGTAGGCATCCAGCTCAAGTGCGGGAGCGATATGTACCCCGTTTTCATCGATAAGGCCGTCATCGTCTGCCATTACCTTGATACCTGCTTCCTTACAGCGTTCAACGGTAATCTGGCTGAGTTTCTGGTCGGGCGGACATACGATAAGGACATCGACCTTCTGGGATATAGCTGTGTCCAGTGCGTTCATGTATTTGTCGGGGCTCATTGCACAGTCAAACAGAAGGACATCTTTGGCACCCCTGGCTTTTGCAGTCTCTACCATAGCTGTTGAGGTACCGACAAACCATTCCTGGGACAGATCCTTGCAGATAAACGCAAGTAACGGACCTTCAGAATTATCTCCGGTATTGTTGCCGGTATTGGCGCTCTCAGAAGGGGAATTGCTTGCGGCAGGCGCTTTTGAATTACATCCTGCCACTGCAAATATCATTACAAGTGTCAGTAAAATGGCAAAGATTCTTTTCATTTTTCCTTCCTCCCATGATTTAATTATTATAAGCCCGATAATATCGAACTTAACAGACTTATTTGTTTCTTTTACGGTTCCTGATAAAATCAAATGACAATGCGGCTATAAGCAGCACACCACGGGAAACGGTCTGCCAGAACGAAGGAACATTCATCATCATGAGTCCGTTATTAAAACCCTGGAGTATCATCAGACCCAGCAATGCTCCCCCAAGGGTACCTACGCCGCCGGTCATAGCCACTCCGCCCAGTACGACGGCTGTGACTGCGTCGAATTCAAGACCCTCACTTGACATTGGCTGACCTGAACTCATACGGCCTGCCTGTATGCAACCACCCAGTGCTGAGAACGCTGAAGTAATCATGTAGATTTTTGTCCGGACCTTTGCTGCATTTATACCTGCAAGACGTGCCGCGACGGGATTACCGCCCACCATGTAAACGCTTCTTCCGAAACGTGTCCGGGACAATATCACTATGAAAATGGCAAACATTACAATAAAGACAATAACCGGTATGGGAATTCCCAGAATTCTTCCGGCACCAAGTTTGAGGAAGAGTTTATCAGTGACGAATACAGCTTTTCCGCCGCATATTATGTAAGCCAGTCCACGGAAAATAGACATGGTGGCCAGTGTCGCGATAAAAGGTTCCAGTTTCAGCTTGTTGACAAGTGTGGCATTAAGAAGACCTATAAAGCACCCAAAAGCCACTACCGACGGCAGCGCCAGCAGCAGATGCCATCCTCTGGCAAGCAAAATGGACACCAGAACGCCTGAAAATGCAGCCACAGAACCCGGTGACAGATCTATCTGGCCTGATATGACCAAATAACATTCTCCAATTGCCACCAGCCCTACTATTGATGAAGAAATAAGAATATTTATGATATTCTGGCCGGTGAAATATTTATTTCCTGTCAGTATGCTGAAGACAATGATAATAAGCAGCAGCGCTATTACCAGTCCCAATTTGTCAGATGTAAATATTTGTCTGAAAAATTCCCTTACTTTATCTTTTGCTGTTCTGGAACCTTGATAAATGGTGCTTTCAGATGAAATCATATCAGTAACCTCCCAACATATCCGCCATTGCAAGCGTCAAAACTTTCTTCTCAGTTGCTTCTTCACGCATCAGTTCACCGGTTATACGCCCCTGGCACATAACGAGTATTCTGTCGCAAACCCCAAGGATTTCGGGCAGTTCTGACGAGATCATTATTACACCTATCCCCTGTTTTGCCAGATTGCATATAATCTGATAGATTTCTGATTTTGAGCCTACATCAATTCCCTTGGTAGGTTCGTCCAGGATCAATACTTTTGGATTTGCTGCCAGCCAGCGTGCAAGAATTACTTTTTGCTGATTGCCTCCTGAAAGCTCACCAATATGCTTTTCTATCGTAGGAGTTTTCACATTAAGGTCATTAACCCCTTTTTCGGCTATTTCCCTCTCCTTGCTGAAGTTAATGAAACCTCTTTTTGAAAGCGATTCCAGAATAGCCAGACTGATATTTTCCCTTATCCCTCTTTTGGCGATAATGCCCTGATCTTTCCTGTCTTCCGGGCACAGGGCAATTCCGTTTTTTATTGCATCTTCGGGTGATTTAATTTCTATTTTCTCACCTTCCACATAGATCTCGCCGCTGGTATATTTGTCCGCGCCAAATATGGCCCGCATGGTTTCTGTGCGTCCCGCTCCGACAAGACCTGCAAATCCGAGAATTTCTCCTTTGCGGAGACTGAAACTGACATTCTTGACATTGTTGGCCACAAGATTTTTTACTTCCAATATTGTTTCGCCTATATTTTCATTGCGGTCAAGCCCTTTGAAGATATCTCCAAGATTGCGTCCCACCATTTTGAATATCAGCTCGTTTTCATTCGTGCTGCTGGTTTTGAGCTGGTCAACAAATTTGCCGTCTTTCAAGACAACCACTTCGTCCGTGATCTGAAAAATTTCCTTCATCCGGTGGGATACATAAAGAATGATTATCCCTTTCTTTTTAAGGTCTTCAATAATTCCGAACAATATTTCTATTTCAGCATCGGAAAGGCTTGCGGTAGGTTCATCAAAGGCTATGACTTTCGGCTTGCGCCGGTAGGATTTCATGATCTCTACCATTTGCTGGTAGGCCACTGACAAATCTTTAACACGCTGAGTCGCTTTAATAGGAAGTTTGAATTCATCAATAATTTGCTGCGCACGTCGGTTTAGTTCATTGTAATTAATCAACCGCACAGGTCCGACAGGTATCTCCTCCATGAATATGTTTTCTGCGACACTCAAGTAAGGAATAACCTGTCTTTCCTGATAAATAACGCTGACACCTGCATTTATGGCTTCATGCGGCGTCCTGAAATGACATTCCCTGCCATCTATCATGTATTGGCCCGCATCTGGCTGGTAGTCTCCGTTGAGAATTTTCAGCAAAGTGCTTTTCCCAGCTCCGTTTTCGCCGACCAATGCGACTACTTGTCCCCCTTTGGCCTTAAAACTGACATTGTCCAATGCACGGACGCCCGGAAATGATTTTGTAATCCCCCTGAATTCCAACGTGCTTACCAAAATCTCACCCCCATCTCCATCCCGGAGCCTGTTTCTTTCCTCAATTTCTATCTGCAATTCTATCAGCCTGGAATGACAAAAGATATCAAACTTATTAACTTCTTTCAAAATTATTAACTATTTTTATAAGATTATTATCAATTTTGCACAGATACAGGTCTTTATGTTATCATAGATTTTACGGGAGTGCATTATATGTTTACTGGTAAATTCAGGATACGACATCTTAATACGCGCATAACTCTGTATTTTTCGCTGATTTTTTTATTTGCCCTGTTGGTATTGGTAGCGGTGACAAGCCGTTTGTTTACTGACAAGCTGACAATGGAAATGAATATGGTTATGCAGCAGAAGCTGGATCTTGCAAGCACCATGCTGGAACATAGCCTGGATGAAATCAAGTCTTTGCATTTTTCGCTTATTGACAACCCTGTTGTACAATCCCTCATGCGCCGGATAAGTGACAGCAATTCCACAGAAAATAATCCTGATATAATGCTGATAAAGGATGAAATAAACAGAACCATTGAGCGAAGCGCAAATGTCCGTTCTGCCTTCGCTATCTCCCGGAATTTCGAAATACTTAACCCTATCTATTCAGTTGAGCCATATAACAATATAGTTAAAGCAAACAAGGAATTTGACTGTTTTCTGAAATCCCATCTCAACGGTCGTTTCTCCTCGCCAAGCACGCAGCCGCCTTGTAATAGACAGCCAGCTTGGAAAGGGTACTACAATTTCATTCAGTATCCCTGCGGATACCCGTGCTGCTGATACTGAACAATTATCCGGCATGGCCTTGTCCTGAATATCTTTTCCTGTAATCTGTCGGTGTCTTGCCGGTATAAGATCTGAATAATTTTGTGAAATAGTTGTAATCATTAATTCCAACCTGTTCTGCTATTGTGCTTACCGGCAAGGCAGTCTGTTTCAGAAGTTCCTTTGCTTTTTCCATGCGCTTTTTTCTTATCAGTTTGCCTACAGACATTCCAAAATATTCTTTCGCGCAGTTGCACAGGGTTGTTTTTCCCACACCCAGACGTTTTGAAATATTATCCAGACTTAAGTCGGAATCGAGGTGCAGCGAGATGAAGCTGTCCAGTTTCTCAGGCAGTTCATCCCTTTTCATCCAGATATACCCACTTACCCATGCAGATAACGCGCAGGCCTGAAGTATTCTTGAATATGCCTCTATTTTTTCCTTTCCGGCGCATTGCAGTTTGAAGAAGGCAGGTTCAAGATACCCTGCATCTATGTTCATTGAGGCAAAATAATCTGAAAGCCTTTCCCATTGCTTTCCTCCGTCTGCCTCATTCCGCATCTGCCCGAACATCATATAACCAATCGTCTTTTCGTCACTGCGAATTGGCGCGACGGCTTCGGTCAGACCTGCATGGCACTGATATATATACACATCTTTTATGGCATCGGCATGTTTAAAAGCTTTTATATCACTCTCAAAACAGCGTTCAAGGCATCGCTCGTCGGAGCGGATGATTTTGCAGAAACCGCTGTGCCGTTCCGGCCAGGCAAGAATTTCCCTGTAGTTACAGTCATAAACACCCACCCTGACTTTTGTAACAAGGTGGAAGTCTTTTAGGAGGCTTAAAAGTTTTTCGGTATCATATACAATATTCATAAAACCGCACATCCATGACAATATTTCAATAATGAAAGATATTACTAATTATATGATTGAATTTGCTATTTTTCAATCCGGCAACATGCTAAACTACTGTAAAGAGCCTGTTATCTTTCCGGATAAGTTTTCAGGAGGTTTTGTTATGAACAGGAGACAATTGGTTATTGATGCCCTTGAACACAGGGATACAAATCCGGTACCATTCCATATTGAATTTACCCAACAGTCACTGAAAAAAATGATTGATTACACCCAGGACAAGGATATTGCAGAAAAGACCGGTTCATTTATTCATTATGTGCAATATTGGGGCTGGCCGACCGAGCTTCCGGATAAACCTGGTTATTTCAAAGACGAGTTCGGGGTAGTATGGAACCGTAACGGCGCAGATAAAGATATTGGTGTGGTGGATAATCCGATTATTCAGGACCTGGAAGATTATGAATATGCTTTCCCTGTCTGTGACGAAAAAAGACTTCGTGCCGAATTTGAACAGCTCGTGGCAACCAAAGGTGACCGGTTTACCGTGGCCGGGTTCGGATTCTGCATGTTTGAGCGGGCATGGAGTTTAATGGGAATGGAAAATGTACTGATAAATATGATAGCTTGTCCGGATGAACTTGAAGAACTCTTTGACCGGATTTGCGACTATTTCTGCCACCTGGTGGATATAGCCCTTGAATACGACATAGACGGCGTATATTTCGGTGATGATTGGGGACAGCAAAGAGGTCTGATTATGGGCCCCAACCATTGGCGCCGTTTTATAAAACCCCGCATGGCCCGTCTCTATGAACGGGTCAAGAAGAAGGGCAAATATGTCATACAGCATTCATGCGGAGACTGTTCCGAAATTTTGCCCGACCTGATTGAAATCGGCCTTGACTGTTACCAGACATTCCAGCCGGAAATTTATGATATAGGCAAAATAAAAAAATTGTACGGAAAAGATCTGACATTCTGGGGCGGCATTTCTACCCAGCGCCTGCCATACCTTACTCCTGATGAAGTCAGGGAAGAAGCCGTCCGTACTATTAAAATACTCCGGGAAGGCGGCGGGCTGATTATCGCTCCCACTCACGCGCTTCCTTTTGACGTGCCTCCCGAGAATATACTTGCGTTGATGGATGTTTTTCATGATCAGGAAAAATATTTGTCTTAAATTTTTATGAGAGGTTTGTGCCTATGCGAACAGTCCTGATTGTGGATGATGAACTGCCTGCACGTGAATTGCTGAAAATGACAATCGACTGGGAGGAAGCAGGATTTCACAGAATTCTCGAAGCCCGGAACGGATACGAGGCGCTCTTGCTGTATAATGAGCATAATCCCGACCTTGTAATTACTGATATCCAGATGCCTGTAATGGACGGGCTTGAATTGATACGTCAAATCCGTCTGCTGGATAAGCATAAGAAAATAATTATTCTAAGCTGTCATGAAAGCTTCTCATATGCAAAGGAAGCATTGCGTCTCGGCGTCTTTGATTATCTTATCAAGGATGCTTTGACTGCCGGGACACTGTATGATACCCTGCTGCGCGCGTTTCCAGAAAGCATGGATAAGATGGACCTATCCGGTATCTCCGAAAATCTGATCCAGAAAGACATACTTCGGTTGGTACTGGAAAAGGGCTCTGACTGTCAGGAGGCTGCAAACCTTCTCCAACCTTATCTTGACAGGGGCTATGAATATTTTTGCCTGGCATTGAAATCTGAGAATCCAAAAAAGATTATCCTTAACTTTGTAAATGAAATAGCGGAGGAACTGAAAGTAATATTGCTTAACTTTGGCGGCGGAGAATTTTATATGGCTGACAGCAATGTTCTTATCATACTCGCGCTCGTATCCAAAAATATCAGCCGACTTAATATGGTCAACCAGCAATTCACCTTTATACAAAACATACGGTCATTGCTGGAACGTTATACGGGCAACCGTATCACTGCCGGAGTGAGCAACAGCAGTTCAGATGCCGTTAATATATGCCAGCTCGCAAATCAGGCCCGGTATGCCCTTGAATGCTTTGTTTTTCTTGGCAAAGGCAGAACTATATATTATGAATCCGTGAAAAATCAGGCACAAACCGCACAGTTTGAAATTCTCAATATCCGCCTGGAAAAAATCAAATCCGCAGTGGAGACCGGGGATCAGGATACTCTCAGGAAAGAGATTTCCGGTCTCTATAAAAAGGATTTGCAAGGAATGATGCAATATAATTACCTTCAGCACATAAACAATGTTTTGCTTGGTATGCTTACCTCATTCTGCTCCAAAATGAAAATTCCTTATAGCTTCGTTTTTGGTTCGGATATTATTTCTGTTGACATAACCAATGAATTTGAAACTGTAAATGAAATGTGTGAATGGTTTTCGGAGCGCTTCAATAACTTGCTTTCAGAAATGTATAATACCGAGAACAGGTTATCCCATCCTAAAGTAAAACGAATACTGGATTATATAGAAAAACACTTCAGCAGCGATCTGAGTCTGGAAACCATTGCCGATATTTTCAATATGCACAAAGTGTATCTGTCAAGAATCTTCAAAAATGCAACAGGAAAAACAGTAAATGAATACGTGCGTGAAGTCAGGATTCAGCACGCCAAAAAACTTCTGGAAGACACTTATCTTACAGTAAATGAAATAGCCGCTATGACAGGGTTTAACACTCCCCAGACCTTCTATAATATATTCCATCAAAGCGAAGGCATCAGTCCCGGAAAATACAGGGAGATACATGGCAGGAAATAGACTATACCACTATCTCCCCGGTTTTTAAACTTACATAAACCATCCAGTATCCGCCCATATCCCTCACATCACTGTCTTTGAGGGGTACCCATCTGCAGGCTGATTCAAAGGGCCTGTTGTCTTTTTCATTCTTTGCAGGTACGCCTATAACATAATAATTTCTGCCATTTTCGCCACGGTACAGGCCTGCCAGGATATGCTTATATCTGAATAATCCTACCAGAATTTTGGGATTGGCAAACACAGGTACGTTTACACCCGACAGATACATTATATTGCTCAGCTTCGAAAGATCCGAAACCCTGTACCATGAGTATCCTTTATGGGAACGCTTAAAGGGCACATAGCTTTCAAAACTGTTTTGTAAAAGATTCTCCAGTTTATTGATATCACATTTGTAGAGAGAATTATCAGCGGGGAAAGCCTTCGGCTTCTCAATGCCCTTTTCCTTTGAGCCGGATACAGGCACGGCTTTGTTAGCCGTATTATCTTCAGGCAGGGATGTTGTTTCTTTTTTCCCTTCGGTAAGCGGGGTAACAGCATTATCGGCAACATTTCCGGTTACAGGCAGGACACTTCCGTCCAATCCTGAAAGTTTCTCATTTCCGGTTACATTACCGGTCTGAATTGGCGCTGTCTTTTCCTCTGGTACACTGCTTTCCGCCACATCTGCTTTCTTATCCATGACCGCTTCTGCGGCCGGTTCTGTCAGTTGTTTGCTTTCAACTGAAGGCGCATAAGGTTTTCTGAACAGGACCTGACGTATGCTTTCATCCCATTTGAAGTTTTTTTCGAAACTTGAAAAGAGGGGTATCCATTTCCTGTCACGGTCTTCGGCAACAATTGCCGCATATCGGACCGAATCAGGTCTGACACCGTTTTCTTTCAGAATGTCGGCCGATATTTCCAGGCCGCTCTGCATTCCGCTGTATGACACATTCATGGCTCCGGCAAGTAAAGGTATCAATTTGCCTTCTCTGTCGAATATCAGGTATAGTTTGTATTGGAACGGGCCCTGCTTTAGTCCCTTGACGTGTACAGATGCCTGTATGCTTCCTTCCCATGAATCGAGGCGGACGAAAGCTTCAGGGGTACTCCCGGAACTGAAGCCGCTGTCGAGTTCCTCCATAATGGCATACTTTCTTGTAAAACTGCCTGGCAATTGCATATCATCACCCTGAAAAGACAATTTCTCATAAAATTATACGCACCTAGGACCAATGATATAACATTGCCTGATTTTTTAGGGTATGTTTTTCAGGGTTTTGCAGTTTAAGACTGGGACGTATCGTATTCTTCAAGGGATCTGGCAAGACGCGCGAAATCCTTCAGGGACAGCTCCTCGGCTCTGACTGTATCTTTCAGGTTCAAATATGTCAGAATCTCTTTTAAGGCGTCTTTCCCGCCTGCGAGCCATGTCTGTGTTCCCAGGGAATTAAGAAGTGTTTTCCTTCTTTGACTGAAGGCTGCCCTGACTACTTTGAAAAAGAAGTCCTTTTTTATACCTTTCAGATACGGCAGTTCCCGTTTCTTGAGCCTGACAACCGCTGAATCCACATCGGGTTTGGGAATAAAGCAATTCCGGGATACGGTAAAGCAGAGTTTGGGTTCAGAATAATATTTTACAGCCACAGACAGGGAACCATAATCTTTAGTTCCCGGCTCAGCCGCCATCCTCATGGCAACTTCTTTCTGTACCATGAAGATAAGGGTATCCCACTCTGTTTCGCTTTCAAGGAGCATCATTATAATTGGAGTTGTAATATAGTAGGGAAGATTGGATATAACCTTGAGAGACCCTTTCCAGTCCTTTATATAGGGACCGAAATCCAGCTTCATGATATCTTCATTGATTATCAGGACATTCGGAAAACCGCTTAAATTTTCTTCAAGAGCCGGTATTAGCCGCTTGTCAATTTCTACAGCCAATACTCTGCCGGCTTTTTTGGCAATTTCCAGTGTCATTGAACCAATGCCCGGACCTACCTCCAATACCAGGTCCGAGGATTCAAGACTTCCTTCATTTACAATTTTGCGAATGATATTGATGTCAGTCAGAAAATTCTGGCCCAAAGTTTTCGTGAGCCTTATATTATACTTCTGGAGAACTTCGTTTGTATTAATCATTAATGTATTACCTTACCATCATTCTTTGCAGGCATTGGTGTTTTCTTTCCAGCGGTTGTCATTCTGCTCGTTCAGTATATAGACAACTACATTTCTTTTTCCCCACGCCTTTACCTCGCTGGCTGTATCGAAATATAAGTCGATCAGGTTTCCTTTTATAGCGCTGCCTATATCGGCGGCTATGGCAAAACCATAATCAGGGGCAGGACCGGGAACTTCCACGTATACTTTGGTTCCCAGCGGAATTACCTTTGGATCAACAGCGATTATACCTTCCCTTGCCCTCATTCCGGTATATGTTATTCCAAAATATGGATGGTCGGGTGTTTTCCCCGTATCTTCATAGGAAGACGTATATGCAGTCGCCTTCATGTTCAGTTTCTTGGAATAGCGGATTAACTCTCCCCTGCTGTTTCTGAAATTCAGAACCGTACCGAACTCAACTATCTGATTGACAGCCTGCTTTATTATCTCTTCATTCAGGAAAGATCGCGATACAGGTTTTCCGTCTTCATAAACAATCCTGTAATTCTTTTGCAATATGCCATATTCGCCCGGGGTGACAATTTTTGTCTCCCCCATGTTCATTACATTGTTCGGTCTTTCAATGGTCTCAAAAGGAATGTACTCATTCTCCGCCACTATCTCTTCCCTGACACGCACCAGCCGGATTTCCATTCCTTCTTCCACCGGATCGTTGGGCTTAACCCCTTCATACCTGTCCAGGGGCCCCAAAGCAATGCCGGCATCTTTGACAACCTCTTCCACCGTATCCCTGTATGTCATAATTGTCTTATTTTCTCCGTCTACTATAAGGTTTACTGGTACAGCCCTTTTGATTGTGATTACATTAATATCGTGTTCGTCCAGCGCCGAATCCAGCGGCATGCTGATATAATCGTCATTGCCAAGTGTTATATTCATTCTTTCCAGGGCCTGCCGAACATTCTTTCCCATAGTTCTTGCGGCTAACAGCTTTCCGTTGTCAATAACCTGGATGTCTTTGCTGATGGAAGAATAAAGCGTAAAGCCTGCAGAGATTGCTAAAACCGATACGGCTATCAGTACAGCCAATCGTTTTAGGGGAAGGGTCCGTTTGATATATTTGATATAAATTCTATCCATTCGAACTTCCTCTCCTATTTATTTCCAGCAAGGCAATCTGCAAAGCTCCTATATTCTAAACCATCTTTATTTTTATTGTCAAGCCTTACCAATTATAGGGTACCTTCAACTGCTTTTATAAGCCACCTTTCCAGGTCCGGATCATACCGGAACATGATTTCCAGAGTATTCACTCCGTTATGGAATATATTCCCTGTACTTTCATTATTACCATTATTTATCGATATCGAAGCTTTTATTCGTGCATAAATTTCGTATGCAGAGCCTTCATCCTGCAAAACTGCGAAGGTTTTTACGTCATTCTCCTTTTCCTGCGATATATAGATTGATTCAACAGTCCTGACAAATTCCATGTAGGCGGTTTTATCGTATTTCTTTCCTTGCAGGGTAAATTCTTTATCCATGTATTCGAATGACTCCTCATATTTTTTACTGGTTATGTCGCTGAACCATTTGACGGCAATGTTTTTTACCTCTTCTTCCATAAAGCGCTTATAATAGGCAATGGCCTGATTCTTCTCCTGAATGTCCTTCAGGCTGCTGTTCTCCCTTTCCAAGGCCTCGCGCAGTT
>Ga0134094_1001609_pt1 | contig 21325 bp, 21 predicted proteins | sample 5_1taG_FD_94458 | JGI IMG/M metagenome (GOLD analysis project Ga0134094, IMG submission 94458) | Switchgrass degrading microbial communities from high solid loading bioreactors in New Hampshire, USA - 5_19_20_110_A1 metaG | ecosystem: Engineered > Bioreactor > Semi-continuous > Anaerobic >... | reverse complement strand
TTGGCTGCTGCAAATGCTGCAGGACTTAAAGATGTTCTTATCTACGGTGTTGACGGTTCTCCTGATATCAAAGCAGAACTTGCTCGCGGAGACTCGCTGATTGAAGGTACTGGTGCTCAATCACCTATCAATATTGCAAAAATCTCTGTAGATGTTATGTATAAGTACCTTGCAGGTGAAAAGGTAGACAGCAGATATCCTGTTGAAACATTCCTGATCACAGCTGACAATGTAAAAGAATACGGAACAGATTCTTGGCAATAATATAGTATAAAAGGGTTGTTGCAAAACGAAATACATATTTTTAATTATGGGCGTTTTGCAACGCCCTGTTTTTTAAAAGCGGAGGAAAGTGGGTGATTGGTTGGCTGCAAATGTTTTATTACAGATGAAAAATATACATAAAACATTTCCTGGTGTTTATGCCCTGAAAGCGGTTGATTTTGAGTTAAGAGCCGGCGAAGTACATGCAATTCTTGGTGAAAACGGAGCCGGAAAATCCACCCTTATTAAAGTGCTGGGCGGGATCTATACAGCCGATCAGGGAGAAATATATATTGAGGGAAAAAAAGTCGAAATTAAAAATGTTAAAGACGCGCAGAAAAATGGAATTTCAATTATACATCAGGAACTGGTATTGGTTCCTTATATGACAGTGGCTGAAAATATCTTTCTCGGAAGAGAACCGATGAAAGGTAAATTTGTAAATACTTCAAAAATGTATGAAGATGCCCAGCAATTAATTGACAGTCACGGAATAAATATAAACGCTAAATCATTGGTCAGAAACTTGACAATTGCACAGCAGCAAATGGTTGAAATACTCAAAGCCATATCCTATAATTCTAAAATTCTTGTTATGGATGAACCAACCTCTTCAATTTCAGAAAAGGAAGTTGAGTTCTTGTTTGAAACCATGCGCAATTTGACTGCTAAAGGGGTTGGAATTATCTATATCTCACACAGGATGAGCGAACTGGCTGAAATATGTGATCGGGTTACTGTCATGCGTGATGGTTCATACATCGGTACAAAAGTTGTTAAGGAAACCACCAATGATGAACTGATTTCAATGATGGTAGGCCGTGAGCTTAAGAACTATTATACAAGGGACTTCCAGAAAGACGGAGAAGTAATATTAAAGTGTGAGAATATTTCAGACCATAAAATGGTCAAAAGTGCCAGTTTTGAAGTAAAAAAAGGAGAAATAGTCGGATTCGCCGGATTGGTAGGCGCCGGAAGAAGTGAAGTGATGAAATGCCTCTTCGGCTTGACAAAAGAATATTCTGGGGAAATTTATATTGAAGGTAAAAAAGTTAAAATCAAATCACCTTCTGATGCTATAAAACAAGGTATTGCCATGGTCCCTGAGGATCGTAAGCTGGAAGGATTATATCACATCCAGAGTGTAAGATTTAATTCGACAATCGAAGTATTGAAAGAATTTATTAAAGGTATTATGGTTGATCGTCAAAAGGAAGAAGAGATAACCCAAAAATACATTGATCTGATGTCAACTAAGACACCTTCAGCAGAACAGTCGGTAGGAAAGCTGTCTGGCGGCAATCAGCAAAAAGTTATGATTGGCAGATGGTTAGCTACTAACCCAAGAATATTAATATTAGATGAGCCAACCAGAGGTGTGGATGTTGGAGCAAAATCAGAAATATACGCAATTATGAATACTCTTGCAAAATCGGGCATGTCAATTATAATGATATCTTCTGAAATGCCCGAACTTATTAATATGAGTGACCGGGTTTATGTTATGTGCGAAGGTAGAATAACAGGCTGTCTGGGGCACGAAGAAATTACGCAGGAAAAAATCATGAAATTGGCGGCAAAATAGTCATAAATTAAGGAGGATATATAATGGACAGGGTAGCAAGCAAAAACAGAAAAAGCAGTGTTGCTCTTTTGCTAAATTGTGTTACTCAATGGCTGAAAGATAATCTCGGAATCATTATTGCCCTTGTAGTGTTATGCCTTATTTTATCTTTAAATCCTATTACTAAGAATACATTCTTGACCGTAAAAAATATATTTAATGTTCTAAGACAGATTTCAACGAACTTATTCCTGGCCTGTGGCATGACTATGGTTATCATATTAGGTGGAATAGATCTGTCGGTGGGCTCCATCATTGCATTATCAGGGTGTCTTGCCGCCGGCGCTGTTGTCCGCTATAATTTGCCTCTTGGTGTTGCACTGTTGGTAGGAGTTCTATTTGGTTTGGTTTTCGGTGTTTTTAATGGCTTTGTTATTTCCAAAACAACAATTCCTCCGTTTATTGTCACATTGGCTACAATGAATATTGCTAAAGGATTAGCATATGTTTACACCGGTGGTTCTCCGGTTAGAGTTGTCACAAAAGAATGGCAGTTTATTGGTGCAGGTTATATCGGTTCTGTCCCTACTCCCGTAATCATCCTGATAGTTGTTTTAATCGTAACAGCGCTGATAATGAACAAATCAAAGATGGGCCGATACATATATGCGGTTGGAGGTAATGCTCAGGCAGCGGTATTTTCCGGTATAAAAGTTTCAAAGGTCAAGTTTTTTGTATATGCTTATTCAGGAGTAATGGCAGGATTGGCAGGAATTGTTTTGGCTTCACGTATGTATTCCGGTCAGCCCACTGCTGGTGAAGGCGCTGAAATGGATGCAATTGCTGCTGTGGTTGTTGGCGGAACCAGTATGTCAGGTGGTTACGGGAAGATTGGCGGAACTTTGATTGGCGGTTTGATTATCGGAGTTTTAAATAATGGTTTGAACCTTTTAAACGTAAACTCCTTCTGGCAATATGTTATAAAAGGTGCTGTAATATTACTGGCTGTTTTCATTGATTATATCAGGCAAGAGAATAAAGACAAAGTTAAGATAGAAAAAAATAGGTTTAGTAATTAAAAACAAATTTGTGTTATCATATACCTGGAACTGGGCCACGCGGTATAAGAGGTATGGACATATGATAAAAAATCTTAACAAAAAACTGCTAATTATTATTGTGGTAATATTCGTTACATTTTTAATAGTGTTTGGATATATCAATATATTCACTCACTTTGAAAAGTCAAATAATACGCCAAGAAAATTTGGTGCTACCTATATGACTATGAATAATCCATATTTTCCTATACTTAACGGTGGCATTAATGAGATTGTGGAGTCAAACGGTGATTATTTGATCACCAGGGATCCGGCACAGGACCAGGAGAAACAAAACAGCCAGATTTATGACATGATTGAAGAAGGGGTAGAAGCAATATTCTTAAACCCGGTTGACTGGAAAAATGTCAAACCGGCTTTGATTGCCTGCAAAGAAGCAAATATCCCGGTATTCAACGTGGATACCATGGTTTACGACAAGGAATACGTGGTTTCGATCATAGCATCCGACAATTATAATGCGGGAGTCCAATGCGCAATGGATATGATGTCAAAATTGGACTCCGCAGATATTGTTATACTGGATCAGCCGATCATTAACTCCATTACTCAAAGGATACAAGGATTTAAAGATACTATCAGGGGAAACGACAATTACAGGGTCATAATACAGAGAGCTGCCGGAGGAGAGCTTGAGATAGCTATGGAAGTAATGAACAGTATTATTGAATCCGGAGTATCCTTTGATGTGGTTATGGGAGGCAATGACCCGACGGCGTTGGGTGCAGTCGCTGCCCTGGAATCACATCATATGACCGGGGATATTTTGATATATGGTGTGGACGGATCTCCTGACGGCAAAATGATGATAAAGGAAGGATACCTGGAAGGAACGAGTGCCCAGTATCCTCGTGATATGGGAAAGATTGCCGCAGAAGTAGCTTATGCTTACCTGAACGGAGAAAAAGTTGAGAGAAATATAGTTGTTCCGGTTAAGCTTATAACCAGGGATAATCTGCATGAATTCACAATAGACGGTTGGCAGTAAGGACTTTGGCTTATGCAGGGAAAAAGATTTATTTATTTCAAGATCTTATTGACAGTAATTAATTTGATAGCAGTTATGTTTGTAACTGTATTCATATATTTTACAATCCAAAAAATATGCAACAGCTATATTGCAAGAGAGTTTATCAATACAGTTGACGCTTTGCCCTGGAAGCCGTACAGAAATATTATTATATCAATATCCTTATTTGGTATGTTAATATTTTCTTTTATAATACGGGAATTTATTTATACCAACAACAGCAAGGCAGTATATCTGACCCTGCTTATCGACTTTGTTATCAGTATTGTAATAATAAGTATACTTAATTTTAATTATAACGGAATACTCTTCCTGGTAATTGCCAATATCTTAACATATACGAAGGGAACCAAGGGAAGGTATTTATTGATGCTGATTTCGGTTATGAGTATACTTATTGCCGACTATGAAATGATTTCGATAAACTTTAAATTATATTCCATCAACGATTATATTAGTTTTTATGACTCAACGACCCAGCAATATTTGTTAGGGTTTTACAATACAATAGTATCTGTTAATATATTGATTTTTATCATTTATTGCATTTATGTGATCCAAAACCGAAGGGGAACCATAGATGAAGTAAACAAGCTGTATAAACAGTTGAGTAAAGCCAATGAGGATCTGCAGAAAGCCAATGAGCAGCTTAAGGAATATTCAAAGATCACTGAAAAAATGGGTGAAACAAAAGAGCGGAACCGTCTTGCCAGGGAAATACATGACACCTTGGGGCATACTCTCACAGGAATTGCAGCGGGCATCGACGCCTGTATCACCATGGTGGAAAAAAAGCCCAAGGAAACAAAGAAACAACTTGAGGTGATTTCCAGGGTAACAAGGGATGGTATTAATGAGATACGCCGGTCAGTAAATGAATTAAGACCCGACGCCCTTGAAAGGCTGAATCTTGAATCAGCAATTCACCAGATGATTATAGAAATTGAATTAATGACAAATACGCATATATATTTCGAATCCGATGTTAAAAACCTGCGTTTTGCATCTGATGAGGAAGATGCGATCTACCGGGTAATACAGGAAAGTCTTACCAATGCGATCCGTCATGGCAAAGCAACTCAGATATGGGTACATATCAGAGGCGGAGAAGGCGAAATAATACTAACAGTAAAGGACAATGGAATCGGATGTAAGGAAATGAAACAGGGATTCGGAACAAAACATATTATCGAAAGGATCAAAATGTTGAACGGAACTGTTGAATTCGACGGTACGGATGGCTTCACAGTAACCGCACGAATACCAATCCGGTGGGGTGAAGAATATGATTAAGGTATTAATTGCAGACGATCAGGAACTGATTCGCACAAGTCTTCAGATCGTGCTGAACAACCAGGATAACATAGAAGTAACCGATGTTGTTGCAAACGGGCAGGAAGTTATGAGAAGCGTATACAAAAACAAACCTGATGTCATCCTGATGGATATTCGCATGCCCAAAATGGACGGTGTGCAATGCACCAAGATTATAAAAGAGAACTATCCAAATATCAAAATCATTATTCTGACTACATTTGATGATGACGAATACGTATATAACGCTTTAAAGTACGGAGCCAGCGGTTATCTTCTTAAAGGTGTTTCAATTGACGACCTGGTTAAAGCGATTCATACTGTTCACAGCGGAAGAGCGATGATCAATCCTGATATCGCCACCAAGGTAGTCAGGTTATTCTCTCAGATGGCAAAAGGCAATTATACGATCGAGGTAAGTCAAAAGGAAGTTGAAGATTTAACCAGGACTGAATGGAAAATAATAGAACAGGTCGGATATGGTTTTTCCAATAAAGAGATTGCCGACGCGCTTAATTTATCCGAAGGAACAGTAAGAAATTATCTCAGCACTATATTGAGCAAATTAAAATTAAGGGACAGGACCCAGCTGGCCATTTGGGCGATTCAGTCAGGAGTGGGCAAAATAAATATGGAGCGTTATTATGAAAAAAATTAAATACATAATAATTACAACAGCAATACTGATCATAGCGGCAGTATCTGCAGGCGCTTACATCGATAAAAGCAATAAACCCATAGTCCTCGAATTCGGGATGTTTGCCGGCAGCAACTGGGACGTTGCAAATGCAAACAGCTATGTAATTATTGACAAGGCAATCGAGTTGTTTGAAAAAAAGCATAATGATGTAAAGATCCATTATTACAGCGGGATCCTGAAGGACGATTATTCTGAATGGTTTTCCCAGCAAGCCTTACAGGGAAAAACACCTGATGTTTTTATGATCCTTTCAAATGATTTTAATCAGTTTGCTTCATTGGGATTATTAAAAAACCTGGATGAACTTATAGACAATGATGCGACATTTGATAAAAATAAATATTTTAAGACAACCCTTTTATCAGGGGAATACTATGGAACCCAATATGCTCTTCCATATGAAACGGTCCCTAACCTGATGTTTGTAAATAAGACATTGCTTGAGAAGGAAGGGATCAATGTTCCAAGCAGCAACTGGACCTGGGATGATTTATATGACATTTGCCGGAAAGTAACGAAAGATATCAACGGAGACGGTATCCTGGACCAGTTCGGCATTTATAATTACGACTGGCTGGATGCCGCACGAACCAATGGAGCTGTCCTGTTCGATGAAAATGAAATGAAAATCGATCTTTCGGATGAAAAGGTGGTTGAGGCGGTAAAATTTATAAAGATGTTGTATAATCTGAACCAGGAACAGAATGTGACACAGGAGGACTTCGACAGTGGCAATGTAGTATTTATGCCGCTTTCATTTGCAGACTACCGGACTTACAAGAGATATCCGTACAAAATCAAGAAATATCTTAATTTCCAATGGGATTGCATAACATTTCCTGCCGGTAAAGACGGAGGAAATATATCGGAAGTCAATACGCTTTTGATGGGGATAAGCAGTAAAACAGCCCACGAAGAACTGGCCTGGGAGTTTTTAAAACTATTGACATACGATGAAGAAATACAAATGGATATATTCAGATATTCCCAGGGAGCTTCGGTATTGAAAAAGGTTACCAGCTCGCAGGAAGCTGAACTGATTTTGCAGGAAGATATTGAAGAAAGCGAAAAAGTTATTGATAATATATTGTTGAGCCATGTGATTGAAGGAGGCACCATTGCTCCCAAAATGTTAAAATATACAGAGGCTATTACAATAGCAAATGGCGGTATCCAGGAGATAAAAAGATATGATAAAAATGTCGATAGTTCTTTAAGGATACTTGAAAGAAAAATCAATCAATACCTGAAACAGTAAAATCATACTTGAAGAAAGTAATTAAGGGAGTGGATCTTTATGGGAAGGGGTATAGCGATTGCAGGCACAATAACGGTGGATTACAATAAAGTGATTGACCGGTATGTGGAAAAGGGAATGTTAAGCAACATCCTGTCCTGCACCAGGTGTGTAGGCGGATGTGTGCCCAATACAATTATCAACCTTTCAAAAATCGACCCTGCAATTCCTCTTTATGCACATGGCGGAATCGGTAACGATGAAAACGGAGAATTTGTTTTAAATACTCTCAGACAACACGGGATCAACACGGACGGAATTAAAGTATTTGACGGTGAATTAACTGCGTTTACCGATTGCATGACTGTTGAATCAACGGGAGAGCGAACCTTCTTTTTTGCCAAAGGCGTGAACCGAAGATATTCATATGATGATCTCGATTTCGGATCTCTAGATACTGATATTTTTCATATAGGATACGCCTTATTGATGGATCCTTTTGATAAAGAAGACCCGGAATACGGTACGGTAATGGCAAGGACATTGGCTAAAGTCCAGTCAAAAGGGATAAAAACCTCCATGGATTTGGTAAGCGTAGATAATGAAAAATATTCGGAAATAGTTCAGGCCAGTTTGAAATACTGCGATTATATAATCATCAATGAGATTGAGGCAGGGAAAACAGTCAATCTCAGCCCATTCGGGCCGGACGGTAAAATCGATGAAAAACTTATAAAGAGGATCTGTGAAAGATTATTATCGGCTGGCGTTAAGGAACTTGTCGTTATTCATGCACCGCAGGGCGGATGGGCAATGTCTTCTGACATGGAATTTTTCAGTATTCCTTCACTTAAGCTCCCGCCCGGGTACATAAAGGGAAGCGTAGGAGCCGGTGACGCATTCTGTGCAGGTATGCTGTATTCCATCTACAATAAATTATCTGTAGAGGAATCCCTTAAAATAGCCTGTGCGGCTGCAGCATGCAATTTGTCTGAAGTAGACAGTATATCCGGAATGAAGAACATTGAAGAAATAAGAAAACTATATGAAAAATACAAAGCTGAATATTAATTATATAAAAAACAAGAATAATTAAATCCATGTAAAAACAACACTTACACAATACAGACATCATGAATTGGAGAGAATAATATGCTGGTTAACTTACAGGAAGTACTATCTTATGCGGAAAAAAATCAATGTGCTATCGGATCGTTCAATACCCCGAACTTGGAATGTATAATGGCGGTTCTGCAGAATGCCGAAAAATATCAGATCCCGGTGATAATCGCTCATGCGCAGGTCCATGAAAACGTTATGCCTTTAGAAACAATAGGCCCTGTTATGGTCCTTTGCGCCAAAAGAGCAAATGTACCGGTATGTGTTCATCTGGATCACGGTGAATCGCTGGACTATATAGAAAAAGCCCTGGAATTGGGTTTTACTTCTGTTATGTACGACGGCTCAAGGCTTTCATTTGAGAAAAATGTAGAAAATACTCTGATAGCAGTTAAGATGGCAAGGAAATATGGGGCAGGAGTCGAAGCGGAAATCGGAGTAATGGGCAGCAGCCTTGAAAGCACTGAAGGTGCCAAAGGAGAAAAAGGAATATATACCGATCCTGCAGTTGCCGGAAAATTTGTGGAAATGACCAAAGTGGACGCGCTTGCCGCTTCTTTTGGAACAGTACACGGCATTTATGCTGAAAAACCAAGATTGGATTTTCAAAGAATTGAAGATATTAAAGAGTTAACAAAAACTCCATTGGTTATGCACGGCGGATCGGGCTTAAGCAGGGAAGATTACACAACGGCAATAACGAAGGGAATCCGCAAAATAAACTACTATACTTATATGTCAAGGGAAGCAGTGTTTGCGGCCAAAGAACTTATAAACGGGCAGGAAGGCATACTGTTCCACGATATTGCCCTGGCCGCTGTAAATGCTATGAAGAAAGATTCGGAAAAATCAATGAAAGTATTTTATAAAATACCTTAAATCATTGTAAATCAGGAACCTTTAATTTATCCTGGTATAAGGAACATATTTGATTTGGAAAAGGGGAGTTGCAAATGAAACGTTCAGAGATCAATAAAATCATTCGGGACGGAATCTAGTTTTTTAAAGCGCATAAGTTTATTTTACCGCCTTTTGCTTACTGGACACCGGAGGAATGGAAATCGAAGGGGAAAGAATATGACGAAATCAGGGATAATCACCTGGGATGGGATATTACCGATTTCGGAAGCGGAGATTTCTACAATAGGGGTTTATTTCTTTTTACAATAAGAAACGGTAATGTAAATATACCTAAGTATAAAAAGACATACGCTGAAAAAATCATGATCGTAGGCGAAAACCAAATCACTCCATACCACTTCCACTGGAAAAAGACAGAAGATATTATCAACCGCGGCGGCGGGAACCTTATGATAAAATTATATAACTCCACAAGCGACGGAGGACTGGCAGATACTCCCGTAACTGTTTACAGCGACGGAAGAGAATATGAAGTTCCGGCCGGAACAACAATCAGATTGCAGCCGGGTGAAAGCATTACTCTATATCCCGGGCAATATCATTCATTCTGGGGAGAAGCCGGCAAAGGCCGCGTACTGGTAGGCGAAGTATCAGAGTGCAACGATGACTACACAGACAACAGGTTCTATGAAGAAGTCGGTAGGTTCCCTGCCATAGAAGAGGATGAACCGCCCCTGTATTATCTTGTAAATGACTATCCTTCAGCAGAAGCATAAATGATTGGCAAACCCGTTCATTATCTAATGTTTTTTACAATACTAATCTGTTATTTTAAAAGACTGTATAATTTAATACAGTCTTTTTATGATAATATAAATACATGATAGTAAGTTGTATTGACGTCAGGTGTTTATGTCCTAATATCACCAGGATCTGTGTTATATACGTTTTATCACCCCATTTGTGTACGGTTGATATGTTCCTGCCGGTCTGGTATAATTTTTTAAAAAGGGAGTGTATTGATGTCCGTAATTCTATAAGGAATTAAGTTAATAGCATGAGATGAACAGTTGTTCTGCTCTGTTTTGTGTTGTAATAAACTGCCTTACAGATTAAACGAACATTCATTATTATATAATGATGTTATTTGTAGCGCAGTATAATACTGTGCTTTTGTTTTTTCTGCAGTGTAAAATGTAATAATTAATGTGATAATTTGAAAGGAATGAATATTATATATACATTTACAGAACAGTTTATTTCAAATGATAGAAATATGGAGTTCTTAAAATCTACTATGATGGGACCAAATGCTATGCGTATAGCAGAGGAGTTAGCTTCATACCTGGACATAAATGAAAACATGAGAATCCTTGATCTTGGCTGCGGGTGCGGGCTTTCCACGCTTTTGCTTGTGAAAAAATTCGGCGCCACTGTTTTCGCCGCCGATTTTTGGATTTCTCCAACCGAAAACTATAGTCGTTTTCAGTCCATCGGGATAGATGATAAAGCAGTTCCAATTTATGTAGACGCAACAAAAGGTTTACCCTTTGCAAACGGTTATTTTGATTTATTGTTCACAGTGGACGCTTATCATTATTTTGGGGATACTGAAGAAATACTCCCCTCATTGATTCATTATATAAAAAAGGGAGGATATATCGCTGTAGCTATACCTGGCATAAAATGCGAATTTGGAGAAAATGTTCCCGAAGAAATGAAGCCCTTTTGGCTTGATGAGGTAGCAAGGACCATACATTCTCTTGACTGGTGGAAAGAATTATGGAGCAAAGCAGAGGGTATTGAAATCGTAGACGCCCGCGAAATGAACTGCTGCAAACAGGCATGGGATGAATGGCTTACCAGTCCGAATCCCTATGCCAGAGAAGATATCAAAATGATGGAGGCAGAAGGCGGAAAATACTTTAATCTACTCCAGTTGATCGCCAAAGTCATTTGAATTCAACAACGGTATCTTTCATTCTAACCAAAGGAACCGCTATAGTGGCTTAATTTTGAAATCCGGACTTTTTCCTATTAATAAGAAAAGTCCGGATTTTTTATTTATGTTTAAATTTATTTGGGTAAATAAAACAATAGCGTATTTTTTGACGATTATAACGGAACTTAAAAACTTATATATCTTGAAGGTAAAATTAATTGTCAAAAAACGGTGTTATAATGTCTCGTCCTCTTATATTAATCTATATTGACTCATTATTACACAATACTAAAGGATTTTAATATTCATTTGAAATATTTAAAAAAATAATAGAGAATATAATTGATCGATATGCAACATTCATTCAAAGATTTCAAACAAAATTGAGGAAATACCTATTAAAATTTAAGAAAAATAGAGAGCGGATCTAAAAAATTATATAAATACTAGATAGAAGATTGCCAGAAGAAGGAGACTAAAAATGATGGTAGATGAAAGTTTAAATAAACAAGAGATAGCTCTATATGATTATTCACAGTATAAAGAATTAAAAAGTATATATGCGAACAATATTACCGTAAGCCACATTTGCGAAAAGCTATCATACTTTAATATTAATGATAGTGCTATAGATGCTAAACTTATATGGAAGAAAATAACTACGATTATTTAGGGATTGAAGAAAATGGTCTTCGGATACATAAATATATTAGAAATGAATTTATTACAGACTATAAATTATTTTTATAAAGAGGATACATGGACCGATTATATTAGTCAAAATAGGTTAGAAAAAGCACGAACCTTATATCAAGAACGCAAAGCTAGAAATGAAGCAAAAAAAGTAGACTTTAAATCTGTTTACTAAGATGACAGAAGTTACAGGCATTGAGACGGCAATATAAGTATTTAAAGACGAGTTAAAAATAGGTGTCAGCTGTTCTGATAGTATTAAAGCGACATATTTCCGCTTAACGACTATAACTTTACCAGAACGGGAAATACCCTTACCTGATAGAGTTCTGATCTAATTATGAGGTACATTATACATTTTACAATGTCATGAAAAATTAACAAGTCGTAATAAAGTTTTTATATAATTGATATTAAGTGATTATGTGGTTTACATAGTCAATTTTTTGATTGGATATAATAAAATCCGTATAATTATTTTAGGGGTGAAGCCCATGTCAAATCCTGAAAAAACACCTAACAAACTTATAAACGAAAAATCTCCATATTTGCTGCAACATGCTTATAACCCGGTAGATTGGTATCCGTGGGGTAAAGAAGCCTTTTTAAAGGCTAAGGTTGAGGACAAGCCAATTTTTCTCTCCATCGGCTATTCCACCTGTCACTGGTGTCATGTAATGGAGCGAGAAAGCTTTGAAGATGAGGAAGTTGCCGATTTTTTAAATCAACACTTCGTTTCTATAAAAGTCGACAGGGAAGAAAGGCCAGATGTTGACACCATTTATATGAATGTGTGCCAGGCTCTTACCGGAAGCGGCGGCTGGCCTCTAACAATTATTATGACACATGAACAGAAACCGTTTTTTGCCGGAACCTATTTCCCCAAGGATGACCGGATGGGGATGCAGGGTCTTATGACAATACTAAAGGCAATTATCAATGCATGGACAAATAACAGGGAGCAACTTCTAGAGTCCGGCGATAGAATAACAGAGTTTATATCACGTAAAACTGAGGTAAGTGAAGAACGATCGGATAGTATATCCGAGAGTATATTTGACGAGGCTTATAACAGTTTTGAACAGTATTTTGACCCAATATACGGCGGCTTCGGTCATGCACCCAAATTCCCGACAGCGCATAATCTTATGTTTCTCTTAAGATATTGGAAAAGGACAAATAATCCTGCCGCGCTGCAAATGGTTGAAAAAACCCTGGATTCGATGTATAGAGGCGGTATATATGACCATATAGGTTTTGGGTTTTGCAGGTATTCAACCGATAATAAATGGCTGGTTCCTCATTTTGAAAAAATGCTGTATGATAATGCTCTTTTAGTCATTGCTTATCTTGAAACCTATCAGGCGACAAGAAAAGAGAAGTACGCATTAATTGCCCGGGATATCATGGATTATGTGCTCAGAGACATGACTTCGCAGGAAGGCGGTTTTTATTGCGCCGAAGATGCCGATTCTGAGGGTGAAGAAGGCAAGTTTTACCTTTGGGATCTTGATGAGATTTATTCTGTCCTGGGAGAAGAAGAGGGGAGAGCATTCGCCAGTTTTTATAACATAACCTCAAAAGGGAATTTTAAAGGGAAAAACATTCCTAATCTAATCAACAATAATTTGCCTTATGAAAATATAAACGCTTTTAAAACTTCAAGGGAAAAACTTTTCATTCATAGAGAAAAAAGAATACACCCTCTTAAGGATGACAAGATCCTTACCTCATGGAACGGACTCATGATAACAGCCCTTGCCATTGCCGGGCGGATCCTTAATGAAAATAAATACATTCAGGCAGCCATTAATGCTGTTAATTTCATATCAGACAATCTGATCAGGAATGACGGAAGATTGCTTTCCAGGTATCGTGACGGCGAGGCTAAACACCTTGCATATCTTGAGGATTACGCATTCTTCATATTTGGCTTGATTGAACTATATGAAACAACATTTAAACCGGATTTTTTGAAAAGAGCTGTTTTACTTTCCGACGATTTATTGAAACTGTTTTGGGATGAAAAAGAAGGAGGATTTTTTATATACGGAAATGACAGCGAGCAATTGCTTACGAGGCCAAAGGAGATTTATGACGGTGCGATTCCATCCGGGAATTCAGTCTCCGCGTTAAATCTTCTGAGATTAAGCCGTTTAACGGGGAAATTCGAGTATGAAGAAAAAGCCAATCAAATATTCAGAACATTTTCCGGCAGTATCAAGCTACAGCCCTTCAGTCATTCATTCTGCCTGATGGCGCTGCTTTTTGGCTGTTCCGGTGGACAGGAGATAATAATATCAACCGATACAATAGAAAACGCAAAGCCTTATATTGATATTATTAATGAAAAATTCAGTCCATTTTCGGTTTCCATGGTTTATGCCCACGGTGATGATACTTTGGTTAAAATAGCTCCTTTTTTACAATCTTATAATATTGAGCCGGGAAAGACAGCAGTATATGTTTGTGAAAAGCATTCATGTAAAACCCCGATAACAGACTATGAATCTTTTAAAGAAGTTGTGCAATAAAAGGAGATTATACTCCATTTGTTTAATCCTTTTGTTTAATTAGTCTATATTTTGACATGGATTGCAGAGCACAGGAACGGCTCTAAGAAAACTTACATCCAGAGGCTTTTTATAGCCTCTGGATCAAAACTTCAGTATAAAAGAACTGTTTTATTAATTCTTATGCTAATTATACCGTTGTTCCAGCGGCTGTGCCTGCTGCAGTATTTTGAGCTTCCTGGGACTTCCCGAACAGTTCCTTGAATTTTTTGCTCATTCCTTGCAGCTTACCATACAGGTCATAGCTGGGCTCAGCGCCGTAAGCTACCTTGAGATAATTGGTCATCATATAAATCATTATAATTGAATCAAGTATAGCCCATTTTAATACAAGTACAAATACAATTGTCAGAACCCAGGCTATCGGCATGGCAAGACCGTTCTCCAAACTGTCAATTCCGTTAAAGATACCTGCAAATACTCCGTTGAAAATCAGGAATGAAATCAGGAAGAAAACTATGAGAAATACCAGGATCTTTACGCCGGTTTTAAGGATGGTTTTCCAGTTCTGTGCATATAACACTACACCATCTGCGGCACTTTTCCATACATTTTGCCCCTCATTGAGGAATATGTACCCCAGGATACATTCATCCAAATAATTTAAAATAATGTCTACAAACATATTGATAATTTGAGTCAGGGCTTTTACTCCGGGTACAAATTTTAATAACTCTCCAATTCCTCCAAAAACACGTTGTATCTGTTTAACGCTGCCGCTTATCAGTCTGTCAACTGCAAAAAGAACATTGGATGCCACAAAGAATTTCTTTACCTTGCTCACACCGTAATTGTACATATTAAAGCCCTCAGGTACTCCGCCTTTTATGGCCATATCGGCAATTACGGCAACATGGGCTGCTTTGATCATATAGTTTATATAATCTCTTATAAACCTATAGATAGCCCAGCCGCCACCAGCAAATACGGCAAAGCTGACAAACGCAAAAAAACCCTCAGGTTTAATAGCCCCAAGAATCCAAATCACTATGGCAGTATAAATACAGATACCAATGAAAAACACTAAATAAGCAAGTAAACGGATCAGCATAAAAGGAAATGTTTTAGCAATGATTGCAGATGGCTTCATTGAGAGCGACCTCCTCAATATTAAAAAAAATATTGTTTGCTATCAATATATCATATATTTACTATATATACAATAATTACTATTACTATTTAAGTTAATGGTACCTTAATTTACCATAATATTAATTTATGCTGTTGCGTGATTATTTTATCTGTTGTAAGCTAAAGCTATTAAATCATAAACTCTAAAATGTTTTGGCTCCGGAGGATCAAATGAAAAAACTCTTAACCCCTGACATATATATAGACTCGATTTTTGATATAACGCCGGAAATGCTGAAAAATAAAGGAATATACGGGCTTATACTTGATATCGATAATACCTTAGTTTCCACGTATACAAAAAAAGCGGACGAAATGGCCGCAAATTTTATCAAATCACTTGAGGAAAACGGGATAAAAGCCGTTATTGTTTCCAACGGGAAAAAGGAACGTGTGGAACTTTTCTGCAAACCTTTTGGGATAGAGTTTATATATAAGGCTCATAAGCCTTTGGGAGGCGCGCTGAAAAAAGCTATTGAAATTATGGGACTTCCATATGATAAAGTCGCCATCCTCGGCGACCAGTTGTTTACAGATGTACTGGGCGGAAATTTGATCGGCATCCATACAATACTTGTAAAACCAATGGACCCGGACGAACCATTATTTATAAAAATCAAGCGTATTTTAGAAAAGCCCTTCTTAAAAAAAATCGAATAATATGATATTTTTTGAAAAATTATGGTATATTTTTTTTGAAAATTATGCTAAAATTTAGATATAACCTTACAGGAGGGCTATTTGTATGCATCAAATGAAAAATTATATGGAAGAAATAGTATTATGTGCTATGGATGATATTTTAAAAGATATTAATGTTTGCACTTGTGAACGATGCAGATATGATATTGCTGCAAAAGCCTTGAATGATTTACCTCCTCAGTATATCGTCACAAAGAAGGGTGAGATTTACTCCAAAATAAACAACCTGAAAGCCCAATTTGAAGTAGATGTTATTTCTGCAATTACCAAAGCAGCGATCCTTGTTAAACGTAATCCGAACCATAATAGCAAAGATATATTTGATTAATCAGCCCTGTTTATTTAGGAAATCAAAATCAAATACTTGCCAATTAAACCACCCGTATGCTATAATACTACGGGTGTTTTTTAAATACACACGTTATCAGATTTACAGAGGTGTGCACTTTATTTTTTTGTGTCCTTTGTAAAGAAGAAGATAACGGAGGAAATAACAAGGAGGATTATATTATGTCAGTAATTTCAATGAAACAACTGCTGGAAGCAGGTGTACACTTCGGTCACCAAACAAGAAGATGGAATCCCAAGATGGCGGAATACATCTTCACAGAGAGAAATGGTATCTATATCATTGATCTTCAGAAAACAGTAAAGAAAATCGACGAAGCATATTTCTTCATCAGGGATCTTGCTATGGAAGGCGGCAATATTCTTTTTGTCGGAACCAAAAAGCAAGCTCAGGACGCAATTAAAGAAGAAGCAGAACGTTGCGGACAATTCTATGTAAACAACAGATGGTTAGGCGGTATGCTGACAAACTTCAAGACCATCCGTAAGAGTATCGATAGGCTTCTTGAACTCAAGAAGATGGAATCTGAAGGTGTTTTTGATGTTCTTCCCAAGAAAGAAGTCAGTAAGTTAAGACTTGAAATGGAAAAATTGGAGAAGAATCTCGGCGGTATAGTCGGTATGAAAAAACTGCCGGTTGCGATATTTATCGTTGATCCCAAGAAGGAAAGGAATGCTATCCTGGAAGCAAGGATATTGGGTATACCTATTGTTGCGATAGTCGATACAAACTGTGACCCCGATGAAGTTGATTATGTTATCCCGGGTAATGATGACGCTATCAGAGCTGTCAAATTGATCAGCGCAAAAATTGCTGATGCTATTATTGAAGCAAAGCAGGGCGAAATGGGTTCGGCTGCGGTAGAAACAGCTGAAGATGAAGGCACTGAAATCGACCTCGAAAATATACCTGTAGAAAACGCAGATGAGAAGCCTGATTCAGAAGAAATATCTGAAGAAGCAGAAAACGAATAATAGTACTTAACAAGGTTTAGGAGGATAATATAATGGAAATTAGTGCTAGTATGGTAAAGGATTTACGTGAACGTACCGGTGCCGGTATGATGGATTGCAAAAGGGCTCTTGTTGAGTCTAACGGTGATATGGAAAAAGCAATCGAGTATCTCCGTGAAAAAGGTATAGCTAAAGCTGCCAAGAAAGCTGGAAGAATTGCTTCTGAGGGTATTGTCGATGCATACATTCACGGCGGCGGCCGCATAGGCGTTTTGGTTGAGGTTAATATTGAAACTGACTTTGCAGCAAAGAATGAAGAATTCCGTGCATTTGTAAAGGATATTGCAATGCAGATAGCAGCTATGAATCCGTCCTACGTGAAGAGAGAAGATGTGCCTGCATCTGTAATAGAAAAAGAAAAAGAAATATTGAAGGCCCAGGCTATTAACGAAGGTAAGCCTGCACATATTGCTGAAAAAATGGTAGCCGGCAGAATAGAAAAATTCTTTAACGAAGTTTGTCTGCTGGAACAGCCATTTATTAAAGACAATGATAAAACCGTTCAGCAGGTTCTTCAGGAAAAAATCGCTGTTATTGGTGAGAACATCAATATCAGAAGATTTGTTCGCTTTGAGATGGGCGAGGGTTTAGAGAAAAAAGAGGAAAATTTTGCTGAAGAAGTAATGAAACAAATAAAGTAATCAATAAAAAGGAGGTATAATGATTTAACCGTCATATACCTTCTTTTTTTTATCAGGGCAGTCTTAAACTCAGAATTTTAATATTATTAATGTTATTGGAGGATTTATGGCATTAAAGTTTAAGCGAATTATGCTGAAAATAAGCGGCGAAGCATTATCCAGCTCAAATAGCTTTGGTATTGACTCAACCATCCTGAACAATATCAGTGATAAAATTAAGACAGCCTGGGAAATGGGGGTTGAAATAGGCATAGTCGTAGGAGGGGGAAACTTTTGGCGCGGAAGAAGCAGTAAGGGTATGGACAGGACTACCGCTGACCATATGGGAATGCTGGCAACCGTTATGAATTCATTAGCCTTACAGGACGCTCTGGAATCCAGGGGAGTTCCGACCAGGGTTCAAACTGCTCTTGACATGCCAAGAATTGCCGAGCCGTATATTAGGCGCAGAGCCGTCAGACATCTTGAAAAAAAGAGGGTAGTTATATTTGCCTGTGGAACCGGAAATCCGTATTTTTCAACTGATACCGCCGCAGTTTTAAGAGCCGCTGAAATAGATGCCGAGGTAATTCTGTTGGCTAAGAATGTTGACGGCGTATATGACAGCGATCCCAAACTGAATCCGAATGCAAAAAAATATGATACTATAACTTTTTTTGAAGTGCTTCAGCGTCAATTGGGGGTCATGGATTCAACAGCAACATCTCTTTGCATGGATAATAATATCCCATTGCATGTATTCAGTATTAATGAGCCTGAAAACATTTTAAAGGTTTTAAACGGCGATAAAGTTGGTACATTTGTTGCTAAGGAGGTCTAGTAAAATGGTTAAGAATTATGATGAATTCACCAAAAAGATGGAAAAATCCATCAATTTCTTAAAAGAAGAATTGGCAACTATACGGGCTGGCAGAGCAAATCCCCGTGTCCTGGACAAGATTTCCGTTAATTACTACGGTACAGCTACGCCTATTTCTCAATTAGCCAATATCCAGGTGCCTGAAGCAAGACAGATCACTATTCAGCCCTGGGATGGCAATATACTTAATGACATCGTAAAAGCTATACAGATGTCCGATCTCGGAATAAATCCTAATAATGACGGTAAGGTAATTCGTCTTGTATTTCCTCCGTTGACTGAAGAAAGAAGAATTGAGCTGACCAAGGAAGTAAAAAAACTTGGAGAAAGCAATAAGGTTGCAATCAGACAGATTCGTCGTGATGCGGTAGAGAGCTTCAAAAAGAAGGAGAAAGCAAAGGAAATTACAGAAGACGATCTGAAGATTGCTGAAAAAGATATCCAAAAATATACCGATGAATATATAGAAAAAATTGATAAGATTGTCGAAGCCAAAATCAAGGAAATAATGGAAGTATAGTATATTAAATATACTAAAGGACTAAACGGATCAACGTTTAGTCCTTATTGTATAATTATATTATAAATATTATAACGTATACACGTAATGTTGTATTTACAATTTGGTACGAGGGATTATTATGTGTGGCAGGTTTTATATTCCGGAAAAGGATATTGATGATTTTGCCGGATTGGTCAACAAAATAGAAAAAGAATTATTAAAGAAAGCAGGAGAGATATATCCAGGAGATTATGCACCGATAATCACTCCGAAACAAAATGTTGATCCGGATACTGATATTTTGTCGAACAGTATCGGATATCCTGTTCATGTTGTAAAATGGGGATTTCCTGTTAATAAAGGAAAACATTTAATAAATGCCCGAAGTGAAACAGTCAGGGAAAAACCTATGTTTAAGCTTCCTTTTGCCAAAAGACGCTGTTTAGTACCCGCAAGAGGTTTTTTTGAATGGAAGGATTCCGAAGACGGTAAAAAACGCATAAAGCATTATATTTCATTTGTTGATCTAAGCATGATGTATTTGGCGGGTATATACTGGTTTTTCAGGGACAGGGATGGCGTTTTAAGTCCATATTTTACAATACTTACAACTGAAGCAAATGAAGATATAATAACAATCCATAATCGGATGCCGGTTATTATCAGGGATGAATATAAAGAAATATGGTTAAACGAGAATAGTGATAATGATAAAATCGACGCATTATTGAAGCCTGTTGAAAAAGGCTTGCTTAAAATACAGGTCGCAGATTAAACAACATTATAATTCATTAAGAAGTAATAGCAGCTGATCAGTACGCTTTAAGGAGTCGGAGAATCCTGATCGTTTTACTTGTATTGCTGAGCGTTATGCAGCGATGATGGAAATTATATTTTTTTTTCACTAAAAACATAAATGATCTCAGGAAGAGAAGAAGCTTCAAAATAAACCGGTTTATTAAAATAGTTATGCTAAAAAATAATCTCACATTAGACAAAATAAAAATTTTGTTTAATAAGAGAGAGGTGTGGTATAATATTTAGCAGGAATTGCTTGTGAGGTGCTTAAAATGTCTCTTGAATTCAATGATATGCCGGACATTGCCATTGAGTTTTTAAACTATATGCTTACTGTAAAAAATATATCAAAAAAAACCGTTTCCGAATATCATTATGATTTACGGACCTTTATGCGTTATATTAAAGTTACGAAACATAACGCTGATGAAAATAAATTCAGAGAACTTCCTGTTAACGATATAACTCTTGATGATATCAAAAAAATTGATTTAACCGATTTATACGGTTTTTTATCCTATACAAGCCGTGAACTTAACAATACGGCTGTTACACGAGCCCGTAAAGTTGCGTGTCTTAGATCCTTTTATAAATACTTGCATACCAAGGTCAAGCTTATAGATTACAATCCTGCTGCAGAGCTGGATTCTCCTAAGACTGTAAAAAGACTTCCCAGGTATTTAAGTCTGGAAGAAAGCGTTAACCTGCTTCAAAGTGTCAACGGAAAGAAAAATGTCGCACGCGACTATGCCATTTTGGTACTGTTTATGAACTGCGGTCTGCGATTGTCCGAACTTGTGGGAATAAATGTAAACAGTATTCGCGGTGATACGCTTACAGTAATTGGAAAAGGAAACAAAGAACGCACTGTTTATTTAAATAAAGCCTGCCAGGATGCCATAGCGGCTTATA
>Ga0134094_1001608_pt1 | contig 21341 bp, 13 predicted proteins | sample 5_1taG_FD_94458 | JGI IMG/M metagenome (GOLD analysis project Ga0134094, IMG submission 94458) | Switchgrass degrading microbial communities from high solid loading bioreactors in New Hampshire, USA - 5_19_20_110_A1 metaG | ecosystem: Engineered > Bioreactor > Semi-continuous > Anaerobic >... | reverse complement strand
GCCCGCTCTCAAGCACCGCGGTAAGCGGATAGTTTTCGACGTCCGTGTCGTTTCCGAGCACGCCCGGCGCAGCGATCGTCAGCGGTGTGTCCTCGTCGGTGGTGTACGCATCATCGCTGGCGACTGGCGGGTCGTTCACCTCATTAACCGCAATGGTCACGGTTGCGACGTTGCTGCTATCTGTTCCGTCGCTGGCGTGATAAGTGAACGTGTCGGTGCCGTGCCAGTTCGCTTTGGGCGTGTAGGTGAACGATCCATCGGCGTTGAGGGTCAACGTGCCATTAGTCGGACCGTTCTCAAGCACTGCGGTAAGCGGGTTGCCGTCGATGTCCGTGTCGTTGCCGAGCACACCAGGAGCAGCGATCGTCAGCAGCATGTCCTCGTCGGTTGTATATGCATCATCGGCTGCCACTGGCGCGTCGTTCACTGCGTTTACTGTGATCGTCACGGTTGCGACGTTGCTGGTGGTGGTGCCGTCGCTGGCGTGATAAGTGAACGTGTCGGTGCCGTTCCAGTTCGCGTTGGGTGTGTAGGTGAACGAGCCGTCAGGGTTAAGAGTCAGAGTTCCGTTGGCCGGACCGATCTCAAGCACTGCCGTAAGTGGGTTGCCGTCGACGTCTGCGTCGTTGCTGAGCACGCCCGGCGCAGTGATTGTCAGCAGCGTGTCTTCGTCGGTGGTGTACGCATCATCGCTGGCGACTGGCGGGTCGTTCACTGCGTTCACTGTGATAGTCACCGTCGCGACGTTGCTAAAGGCCGTACCATCGTAAGTGAGATAGGTGAAGCTGTCGGTGCCGTTCCAGTTCGCCTTGGGCGTGCAGGTGAACGATCCATCGGCGTTGAAGGTCAACGTTCCATTGGCTGGACCCCTTACTAGCCCGGCTGTAAGCGTGTCGCCGTCAGCGTCCGTGTCGTTGCCGAGCACGCCCGGCGCAGCGATCGTCAGCGGCGTATCTTCGTTTGTGGTGTACGTATCATTGGTCGCGATTGGCGGGTTGTTATCCGTTGGCTGGCCGGATGGGGGGAACACCGTGATCGAGATCGTATCGCTGATGGCCGTTAGCCAATAGTCGTCGGTCACGCGAATCAGGATCGATGCCCAGCCTGAAAAACCGTCGGCTGGAGTAAAGACCGCCCCGTTCAGCGCCGCGTTGATGGCTGTAGCCAATCCAGCGAACTGCATGCGCTGATCGGCCACCCCGTCGCCTCGATAGAAGTCCAGCCCGGACGTACTGCTCAGCGTGATCGTGCCCCCCGTGACCTGAAGCTGAACTTCCAGGTTATCCCCATCAGGTTCGGATATACTGATCTGGTCGCTGCTGCTGAAGGTAATCGGCACACCGCTCTCGGTCATCAGTGGGCCGGGCACGGTAATCACGGGCGGATTGTTGGGGGGAATTTCCTCAACGGTGACGGTGACCTCCCAGTCGATCACACTGGGATTGTGATTTGAGAATATAAGGATGCATACGTCTCGTGGTCCATCGACCGTGAGCGGTTGGTTGAACGACGAGCTCGTGGTTTCGGGGGTGCTGTACCAGCACGCATCGAAGACAAAGGTCATGGAAGTCGCGCTGCCCAAGTAACCGCGTGAGTATCTAACCCGGCTAATGCGGTGATTTGCCGGGATGACCATCTTCCAGGCGTCACGTCCGCCGGGGAATGGCGTTGGCTCAAGCGAGCCGGAAAACTTATTGTCGCCAACGTCCAGCGTAAAGGTCGTTGTGAACTTGGTATCCAGGTCCACGCTTTCGGTGTACGAGATCGGCGCGGCGCTGACCGGCGCTGCGCTTTGGGGAAGAAGCATTGGAACGACAGTGAGTAGCAGGATGAGCGCACGCCAGCTCTGCCGGCAAGCACGCTGCCACGCGCGCCCATGACGAGCGACGATGTTCAAGATATTCCCTCGTGATGTTGGTGAAGCAGAATGCGCAAATCAGATCGCGCTGTGTGGCGGGGAGTGGACGGAACTACGCCTTCATGACTTAGGTGGTGCCGCCGCTCGTAACCCCGTCCTGCCATACAGCTTAGATCCGGAGTAGCCTCTATTAAACACCTTTATTTTTAATGGCGCAAGGTATTCGCAAAGAAGGCAACACCGCTCCCGTGCCACTAACCATGCCGGATATCGCGGGCATCTGGACGCGTGCCAAATCAAATCTGAGCGAGGGGTACATGATTTAATGATATACTTAGAAATCCACATACAGATGCGAGCTGTGCGCCATGCGCCACATCTTCGTCAGTTACAGCCGCCACGACAAAGCTTACGCCCGCAAGCTGGCCGATCATCTGATCGCGGCCGGGTTCGACGTGTGGATTGACGACCGGATCGATTACGGCTCGCGCTGGGCCGAGGTCATCCAGCAGGCGATTGAGGACTGCGCGGCGTTTGTGGTGATCATGACGCCCCGCTCGCGCGAAAGCCATTGGGTCCAGACCGAGTGCGAGTACGCGATCCAGAAGCGGAAACCGGTCTTCCCTTTGCTGCGTGAGGGGGAGGTGTTTTTCCGCTATATATCCGTGCAGGCGGTGGACGTGACGGACGGCGCGCTGCCGCCGCAGGCGTTCCTCGACGAACTGGCCGAACATGCTCCCCAGCGCGGCGGACGCGGTGAGGATGTTGCCCACCTGGACGTGGATGCGCCCCCACCTGCCGAGTCTTCCCCACCGCCTGCGCCTGCCAAGCCATCCGCTGCCCGCCGGAAAGCTCTCCCCCGCGCGCCGATCGTCTTCGGTGTGGCGATTGGCGTCGTCGCGCTGGCCATCGCCGCGCTGCTCTTGCGCGAGCGCGCCGGGCTCGATGAGTTCGATAAAGCCAATACCGCTACCTCGGCTAGCCTGGCCTTTCAGAACGCTCTGGAACTCCTGGCCGGGGCCGAGGAAGAAACCCCTGATAGCTCAACCGAGTGCCAGTTTGAATGGTTTTTCCCAACGGAACTGGCGCTGGAAGGGGAATGCCCCGTCCCTGGATACAGCGAGCTAGACGGCTTCGTTCAGCGCTGGGGAGACGGTGTGCTGATCGGCGTGGGGCTAGGAGATAGCGGAGGGCGCTATTTCACGTTGCTCGACACGGGCGAGTATGGCGATTTCATTGGGGATTGGGACACGTCCGACTATTCGGTGGGTGCGTGCGTCGAGTCGACGACTTATGGATTTATGATGGCGTTGCCCGAGGAAGAAGCTGCCGCTGAGGATTATTCTTGTCCGCTCCATGCGGTTCAGTTCGGGACGACTCGCATTCAGGCGAGCACGACCACGGGCGAATACGTCTTTTATGTGGAAGCGGCTGACGAGACGATCTATCGCCTCGCGGCGCCTTCGTCCAACCCCGGCACGCAGGGCACCTGGCAGCGCATCCGCTAGGCCGGTCAGCCCGCGAGCGGCCCGATCACAGGCCCGCCGAGCACGATCTCGGGCTGGTCGAGCGGCGATTGCCACTTGTCGAATGGTTGAAATTTCCCGGCTGGATTGAACCGCCGAATCAGCGCCGTGCACTGTTCCGGCGGGAAGAAGTGTAGCGGGTTGATGATCCGGCTGCCTTTGCGGATTTCCAAATGCAGGTGATCATTCTCGCCGACGCTATCCCCCGTGACGTCGATTGCTGTCATCGCATTGATGGGGTCGTTGACGCGCACTTGCGGGTTCTTCACGTGGCCATAGATCAGCGTGTAGTCGTTGACCTGAACATTGACCTGGAAGGGCGTGTAATGAGCGGTGCCGATAAGCGTGCAGGTCCCTTCAAGCCCTGGCTGCAGCCCTGACATAATCGTGGTATTGGCCGGGTATGCAAAGTCGAGGCCAGCATGCAGTCCCTGGCTAAATTTATCATAGTTCCATAGCTTGCCACTCGAAAAAGCGAAGGTGGTATTCCCGAAGTACTGAATCCATCTGATTGCGCTGAGATTGATAGGCCACGTTTCAAACAGCAGGTCGAGCGCGGATGGAACTGCCCCGTCGTTACCAGGCTGCGCCTGCGTAACCTGCATAAACACCTCGCCCGGGTTGTTGACGGAGCGTTCTGCAGACCATCCGTCGCGGTGCTGCCACCACACATAGCTATCAACCTCTCGGCGCGATGCCGGATCAACCTCGACAATCTGTCCGGTGTGTAGCGCGACGCCTGCCTTCACAACGGCCGGGTTCAGCGATGGCTCGGTCCGCACTTTGACAGGGCCATCCACCACGAGAAATCGCATCGCCTCGGGTTCCGCTGGCTCACTCACCGGGCGCGGGCGAGGTGGCCGTGGCAGGCGGGGAACACGCTTCTCTTTCAGAAAAACTGCTTCCCGGTCTACCGAGCGTTCCGCCGACCAACCGTCCTGGTGGTGCCACCAGATAAACCCATCTGCGACGGTGCGCGTCCTGCCGTCAACCTTTACTTCCTGGCCCTGGGTAAGCTGCACGCCGGGGACGAGATCTGCAAATAGCGAAGGCCCGCGGCGCACGTTCACGGGGCCGTCCACAACCCGAAAGATCCGTTCAAGGCGGGGCGGTTTACGAGGCGTTTCGGGTGGTATCTCGTCGCTGCGGACGATAACCGGCTCTGGCGGACGGGCGAACTCCCGCAGCGTGATGACGATCGCGTCAAAATCCGGATGGATTCGGGCGAACGCTTTGGTGTCGCTGACGCCCACATCGCTCGGCGAGGCGTCGAATGCCCAGGGCAGAGCGGTAAACGCCCCTCGGCGCTGCCACTCCTCAAGCTGCGCGCGATAGTATGTGCCGCGATCGGGCCAGTCGCGTGGGGCGCCGAACTCCCCGATGTAGTACGGCTTGCCAAGCCCCTTCGCCAGACTTACCTCGCGCAGCGCACAGTCACGCTCGCCATCGTCCGCGTAGTAGTGGATCGAGATCGCGTCGATCGTATCCAGCCCGTACAGCATGGTCGCGTATACGTCATACTGCCCGTGCGGCGAAACGTGGTGCGTGCCGACCAGTCCGGTAGACACCAGGGCGTTCGGCGCGGCCTCTTTAATCGCCTGGCTGGTGCGCTGCGCGAACGCCAAAAACGCTTCGCCGTCATCCCATGACGCAGGCTGCGGGTGAATGGCGTACTCGTTGCCCAGCTCCCACATGAACACGGCGGGGTGCTGCGCGCATGTGTCGAGCAGTTGGCGCAAGAACTCCATGAACGCCGCCTCGTAGGCGCGTTGGTGCCAATAGTCCTTGATCAGATGGCCGAGCGGCGCGCAGTGGAAGGGCTCGTTGCCCTGCACGGTGAACTCGGAGCCGAGTGAGTCAGTCACACAGAGGATCGCCTGCATGCCGAACTCGTCCAGCAAGTTCAGCGCGGCAAGGACTCGCTCGCTGCATTGCTGCGCGGCGAAGATGTTACAGCTTGCGTAGAAGCGGACGAGGTGAACCTGCATCTCGCGCAGGTGCTCAAGCTGCGTGCGCTGGAGCGCGGGGGTAGTGTGCTGCCGGGCGGGCGTGCCGTAATAGGCGAACTCCCGCATATTCACGCCAGTGCGCCAGGGGATCTCGATCATGGGGATGCACTCGCTTCGCCTGCGGTGGCGGCTGCAATGAACGGGCGTGGGAAACGAGTCGAGGCGCCGGTTGGCCCCGTGACGTATTGCTCGGCTTAATGTTCATTGTCAGACAGTTTGTAACGGAAATCAAGTTAGTGAATGGTTATATAAATTAATAGTTGCATTGAGGCTCTCTGTGAGCTTGGCGAGCAAACGACTCCGGCAGGTGAGGAGTCCGCGTGGAACCGCCGCCTGCCGGATGGCTTGCTCGCTTGTTCGACCTGCTTGTCACGTTACTGCGGTTGCTCACCGGTGAAGAACTCGACCAGCACGGGCGCCAGCACGTCCGCCTGGACTTCGTGCGTTTGCCCGCTCAGAGTGCGGCGCTGCGCGTTAGGGATCGCGTCTGCGAGCCTGTCCGCCACTTCATGCATGAACGGAAAGGTGTTCTCGCCGACTGCGAGCAAAACCGGGATCGTCAGGCGGGCGGCGCGCTCTACGGGGACGGCGCCGGATTCGCCGATCGCGGCGGCGTCATACGCCAGCGTCGGCGCGACCGCTTCCCACATCGGCCACATGGGAAACTGCCGGACCTCTCGCAGATCCTCAGGCGACGCGCCGACCAGCATCATAAAGTGCTCGACGGCGTCGCCATGACGGCCTTCCGCCAGGATGGCGTCCAGCTTCGCGCGATATTCGCGCCACGCTTGCTGGCTCTCGGCGTCGATGCTGTAGGGTGGCTCGTACAGAGCGAGCTTCCTGACCTTGTCGCCCAGCGCGAGCGCGGCTTCGAGCGCCAGCGATGCGCCCGACGAGATGCCGAACACATACGCCGGGCCGCCGACGCGGTCGATCAGCGCTTCGATGTCTTCAAACTCCCGCTCAAGCGCATAAGGGAGCGTATCGGTGCTGTCGCCCCGCCCCCGGCGATCGTAGTGAACGACGGTGAAGTGCCGGGCCAGGAGCGGGTGCGCCGCCAAAAATGCGATTTCGGACTCCATTGCCCGCTGCTCGAACGCGCCGCCAACGAGAATCAGCGTCGGCCCCGAACCTGCGCGATCGAACGCGATGATCGTTCCATCTTTGGAAGTGACTGTTTCCATGGTTTTCCTGTCTCAGGGTAGCAGGCTCAGCGCCGTGGTTCTTGCGCGACCCGCGCGAGCGCGAATGCCGGGTAGGAATAGCCGTGGTGTGCATGCTCCGCCGCGAACGCAAGGAAGTCGTGCGCGAGCGGGCGGGTGCCGATTTGCCGCAAGTGCTGGCATACCTGCGCCCGCTGCTCTACCGCGTGGTGGACGACATAGACCAGCGTCTCCCATACCTGCAGGGACGTGCTGCGCCCCAGGAACGGCGGTTCGACGCGGCGGCTTAGCTCTGCAGGACTCAACTCGCTGATGAAGTCGAGCACTTCCTCTTCCAGCGCGTCCCATTCCTGGCGGATGCTGGCACGGGTGGGGAACTGCGCCGCCTCGAGGAACTCAACCTCCCCATGCCAGAGGTAGTTCACCCACAGGTTTTCGTGGGCGACCATGCCAACTGCCTGCGCCTGGATCGACGGGCCGCCATTCGCAGACGAGGCCGCGAACTGCGCGTCGCTGAGCGCCGCCAGGGAACGCCATAACTGGCGATTGGCCCAATAATGGTACTGGAACAGGCTGGTGAGAGTGTCCTTATCCACGGCTATTCCTCTCGAAAGCTTGCGATGCGGTCTGCGATGATGGCTGGCTTCGAGGTGCGTCAGCCGCTTCGTCGGGGCTGGTAGACGGCGAACACCACGCCGCTGTCCGTCGTCTCGGAATGAACCAGCGTCAGTCGCTTCAGGTCTCCCCAGTCATCGAACAATCGCTTGCCACGCCCGACCACGACTGGGTGGATCATCAGAGTCAGCTCGTCGAGCAGGTCATCGCGGAGCAGGGACGCGACCAGGGTTGGGCTGCCCGCGACGCCGATATTCTTTCCCGGCTGCCGCTTAAGCCGGGCGATTTCCTCGGCGAGATCGCCTTCGAGCAGCGACACGGTGTCCCATTCCCCCCACGCAACGCGATCCAGCGTCGAGGAGACGACGATCTTCGGCGTGCGGTTGATGTGCGGCCCATAGGGCTCGAGATCCGAGTTCGGCCAGAAATGGGACCATTGCTCGTATGTGCGCCGCCCCATGAGCACGGTGTCTTCGTTGGCGATATGGGCGGCCATGTTTCGCGCCATATCGGCGTCGAAGACGTCAAACTGCCATTGCTCTGGCGATTCGACGACTCCATCCAAAGATATAAACAACCCGGCGGTCACCTTTCTCACAGCAGTTTGAGAATCGGTGGGGTTTTGGGTCGCGGTCGAGCGATCGACGGTGGTCATGCTGCGTCTCTCCTTGATAGGGACGAAATGCCCAAGAGAATAGACCATATGTTCTATACCTTAAGGCAAAACGGTTTAAAATGTCAAGTTTCTATCTTCTTTATTGTCCCGGTACACGGATACGGTCGCAACGGGCGGAAAAGTTCTCGCGGGGTGCTTGACACCCCAAACGTTTTCTGTTACTGTGAAATCACAACAAACGTTTGCTGTAGCCTATTTTTTTACGGGACGGACCCTCATGCCGGTAACCCTTGAGGCTATCGCCAAAGCGGCCGGTTATTCGATTTCGACGGTGTCGCGTGCGCTCACCAACCCCGATTACCCAGTCAACCCTGAAACACGCCAGCATATTCAGGATGTGGCGCGCGCGATGGGCTATAAGCCCAACATGGCTGCCCGCAGCCTTCGCACTGACCAGACCAACACCATCGGCATCATCGCCGACGACATCCTCAGCCCGTTCGTCCCGCCGATCATTCGCGGCATTCAGGACTATCTCAAGCAGTTCGATTTCCTGAGCCTGATCGTGAACTCCGATTGGGATCCGGAGATCGAGCAGGACGCGATCAACGCGCTCGTGAGCCGCCCGGTGGACGGGATTATCTTCGTCGAGTCGTCGCACCTGGCAGAGAACGAGAGCCTGCGCCAGTCTGGCAAGCCGTACATCTTCGCGCATCGCCTGTTTGGCAAGACGGTGCACAACTCCGTTGTGCCCGACGATTTCTACGGTGGTCGTCTGGCGGTGCAGCACCTCGCCAGCCTGGGGCACCGGCGGATCGCGATCATCAACGGGCGTGAGGGCTGGCACTCAGCCGAGCGGCGCTACGAGGGCTATCAGGCCGAGTTGGCCGCCCAGGGGATTGAGTTTGATCCCGCGCTGGTGGAACGTGGCGATTGGGAATACGAAGGCGGCTACGACGCAGCCCGGCGCCTTCTGTCGCAGAAGCCTGCGCCGACCGCGATCTTCGCCGCGAACGACCTGATGGCGCTGGGCGCGATTGGCGCGATTCAGGACGCAGGGTTGAGCGTGCCGGACGATGTGGCGGTGGTCGGTTACGACAATCGCGAGTTCAGCCGGGTTGTCCGCCCGCGTATCACGACGGTCAGCATGCCGGTGTACGAAATGGGGCGGACGGCGGCCGAGCTTTTGCTGCGGCAGATCACGGAAGGCCACGCGCCGGTAGACGAGATCAAACTGAAGGGACAGCTTTTCATCCGAGAAACGTGCGGTGCCGACGTCTCGCTGCGGACGCCCGAGGAGCCGGATATCGCGACTACCTCGCGGCGCGTGCTGTTGCACAAAGACCCGGACAGCTAGGTCCATGATCTGGGCGCGGACGTGCTCGCGCGGGCGCCCGCAACGTTGTCTCAAACGGCAGGCGGAGCTACTCAGGAAGGAGGAGGGTTCACGGACACAACCTCAGCAAGGGCGAGGATCGCTCGCGTCATTCATTTGCACGCGATCTGATGCGAGACTGTCCGGTTAGATGTTTTGTTGGCTGAGAGCCTCGCTCTCTTCGCGCCGCAGAATTAGTGCTCTGAATGGATTTCTAAGGAGAGGAAAATGTCTAGTCCCAAGATCACGCGCCGCGACTTTATCCGCAAGGCGGGCGCCGCTGCCGCCGGTGCTGCGCTCGCTGCGAAGGCGCCGGGCCTCGCCTCGGCGGCCGTTAGCTCCAAGCCATTTGGCATGCCCTACATCAAGCGCCAGCGCACCGTCCGCGTCGCGGTCGGCGGCTGGGCCGAGGAGAGCATGCGCAACCTGCTGGAGCAGTCTGACTTCACCCAGCAGACCGGGATCAACGTCGAAATCGTGATCCGCTCGGACGTCAAGGAAACCGAGCTGACGAAGATCGTCGGCGCGGTGCAGGCGAACACCAGCCCCTACGACGTGATCGACTTCGAGGACGAGCTGACCACCACCCTCTCGCAGGCCAACTACGTGATCGGCCTGGACGACATCATCCCCGATGAGATGTGGGAAGACTTCTCGCCGGAAATGGTCGCCTATAGCGACGTGTGGAGCAAGTACAACGGCGAGACGTTCCGCATTATCCATAACTGGGAGATGCCGATCTGGTGGTATCGCAAGGACTGGTTTGACGAGCGCGGCGTCGCCGTTCCGACCACCTGGGAAGAAGTCGCCGCGATGGGCGAGGTCTTCACCGACGAGGAAAACGGTGTCTGGGCCACCGAAGACGGGCTGATCAAGGGCGCCTTCCTGAACGTGTACCTGGCGTGGATCACGCTCCAGGCGGGCGGCAACCCCTTCGAAGTGGGCGATGAGTATCGCACAGCGCTCCAGTACATCTACGACCTGATGCACACGCACAAGACGCTGAACCCCGCCTCTCTGCAGAAGGACTACAACCAGCAGAACGGCGACTACCTGGCGGACAAGGTTGCCTTCATGCGCCAGTGGCCGTTCTTCGGCGATGTCGCCCGCAGTGAGGAAAACGCTGAATGGTTTAGCGAAGACAAGGTCGCGATCGGCCTGCCGCCGGTTGGACCGGGCGGCCCGTCCGGCTCGACCTATCCGGCTGCGTGGGGCTTCGGCATCATCCGCACCTCACCGAACATCGAAGAGGCGAAGGAACTGGTGAGCTGGCTGGCGACCAACGAAGCGGCGGTCGCGGCGATGAAGGCGGGCTTCTGGTTCCTGAACGCGCGCAAGTCCGTCCTGGCGGAAGCCCCGCAGGACAACTGGCTGGTGCAGCAGATCCAGATGTACACCGACGCGGGCGTGATCGGCGTGCGGCCGCACCATCCGCGCTTCGTGGAAGCTCTGACGATTCTGGAAGACAACGCCTCGGCGTACCTGACCAATCAGGTGAGCCTGGACGACGCGCTCGAGCAGACCCGGGCGCAGTTGGAAGATCTTGAATAATCGGCGCAGCGAGCGCGGCTGCCTGGACTGGCTACGGCCGGTCCAGGCAGGTTTTTCTCGGCGCGCGCTGACCGGCCGGATCAGAGCGAAAGGCGTTGCACGCACATGACTTCGACAGCCAAAACCCTTGAGGACGCGCGACCGAAGCTTACCATCAGTTGGCCGTCGCGGTCGACGCGCCGCCGCTATGGGTTGTTCGCGCTGCTTGTAGCCCCGGCGCTCCTGCTGCGGTTTGGCACGGCGATCTACCCGATCATTCAGACGATCCTCTACAGCTTTCGAGATTTCAGCCTGCTGCGCGGCACGGATGAGTTCGTCGGGCTGGAGAATTATTACGCGCTCTCCTCGAACTTCGGCGTGCGCAGCGCGGTCTCCTTCACGGTCCTCTACGTGGTTGCGTCGACCATTTTGGAGCTGATCCTCGGGCTGCTGATCGCGCAGCTTCTTAACGCGAACTTCAAGGGGCGAACCTTTGCGCGGACGATCAACCTGATCCCCTGGGCGCTCCCGACGATCGTCGCGGGGTATATGTTCCGCTGGCTGCTCGACGAGCAGTTTGGGCTGATCCCGTACTGGGTGACGCGGATCACCGGCGATCCAATGGTCGTGTTCATCGACCCGGTCGGCTCGAAGATCGCCGTGATTCTCGCGCACGTCTGGAAGGACGCGCCCTTTATGGCGGTGGTGTTCCTGGCTGGCATGCAGGGAATCCCGCTCGACTTGTATGAGGCGGCGAAGGTGGACGGCGCGAACGCATGGCAGCGTTTCTGGCGGATCACCATGCCGCTGGTCACGCCGCTCGTCATCACGATGGGGCTGTTCCGCATTGTCTGGTCGCTGGCAAGTTTCGACCTGGTGATGGGCCTGACCAATGGCGGGCCGGGGGTGGCGACTTCGGTGCTGGCGCTGCAGATCTTCCGCGAGGGGATCCTGTTCTTTAAGTTCGGCTTTGCGTCGGCAATTAGCGTTCTGCTGCTGGTTCTGGTCGCGATAGTGGGCGCGATCGGGCTGGGGCTGTATCGCCGCTTCGACGTGTCGTATTGAGCGCGGGATGTAGAACTATGGCAACTCTAGCGACGAAGCAAGTACGCGCCCCGCGCGTCCGGTGGGGTTCCATCGGGACCTACGCTGCTTTCGCGGTCTTCTCCCTGGTCATATTGGTGCCGATTTACTGGATGGTGCGCTCGGCGTTTGCCGTCCAGTCCCAATTGACAAAGACGCCGCTGGTCTACCTGCCCAAGCCGACACTGACCAACTTCGAGATGCTGATCGACCAGGTGCCGTTCCTCGAGTACACGCGCAACTCGTTGCTGTTCTCGATTGGCACAACGACCGCCACGCTGGTCGTGAGCTTCCTGGCGGCGTATGCGTTCGCCCGGCTGCGCGTGCGCGGCAGTGGCGTGCTGTTGTGGCTGTTCCTGCTGACGATGGCGCTGCCCGACGTCGGGACGATTGTGCCGCTCTACCGGTTGCTGTCGCGCTTCAGCCTGCTCGACAGCCTGACCGGGCTGACGATTGTGCTGAGCAGCACGCTCACCCCGTTCACCGTCTGGGTGCTGGTGTCGTTCATCAAGCAGGTGCCCTACGAGATTGAAGAAGCAGCGATCATCGACGGCGCATCCTTGCCGCGCATCCTGTGGCGGATCGTGCTGCCGCTGACCGCGCCCGGCCTGGTGACGATGGCCGTGATCAACTTCATCAACGCCTGGAACAACCTGCTGTACCCGCTGTCGTTCTCGGTGACGCCCGCCTCGAAGACGCTCAGCGTGTCGATTACCGAGGTCTTCGCCGGATACTCGCCTTACGGGCGCCCATGGGAGCTGATCATGGCGGTTGGGGTGACGATGATGGTGCCAGTGACGCTGCTGATCCTGGTGTCGCAAAAGGCGATTGTGCGCGGGCTGACCGGCGGGGCACTGAAGTCGTAGCCTGGGCTGGACCGCAACGCGGACACTGGCTATTATGGCTGTATTGGTGGATGGGGCGTGCTTGGACGCTCTTTCGTGACTGGAGTCTTGTGATGTATCCCTTTGCGCTGACGACAACCGAGGCCCGTTCGCCACATGCCCGCTGGCATAAGCTGCCACTGGAGTCGGTGCGACTGACCGGCGGCTTCTGGGCGTCCCGGCAGGATATCAACCGGCGCGTGACGATCCCGCACGGGCTTGAGATGCTGGAGCGGGTAGGGACGCTCGACAACTTCCGCATCGCCGCCGGGCTGAAGGACGGCGAGTATCGCGGGAAGATGGTGTTCCTGGACTCGGACGTCTACAAGTGGCTGGAAGCGGTCGCCTACGAGCTTCAGGCGAACCCCGATCCCGCCTTGCAGCAGCAGGCAGACGAGGTGATCGATCTGGTCGCCGCCGCGCAGCAGCCGGACGGCTATCTGAACACGTATTACCAGTTGAAGGAGCCCGACGCGCGCTGGACCGACCTCGACTTTGGGCATGAGCTTTACTGCGCCGGGCACCTGTTCGAGGCGGCGGTGGCGTATGCCCGCGCGACCGGGACCAAGAAGCTGCTCGAAGTCGCCACCCGCTTCGCCGATCTGCTGGTGGATGTGTTCGGCTCCGGCAAGAATCAGGGCACGTCCGGTCATGAGGAAGTCGAGCTGGCGCTGGTCAAGCTGTATCGCGCGACGGGGAATGCGGCGTATCTCGACCTTGCCAAAACGTTCATCGACCGGCGCGGCAAGGGCGTGATGCGCGGCCTGGGATGGATGAAAGCCGAATACCACCAGGATCGCGTGCCCGTGCGCGAGCAAGACCGCGTCGAGGGGCATGCCGTCCGCGCGATGTATCTCAACGCAGGCGTGGCCGATCTCTACCTGGAGACGGGCGAAGAAGCGTTGCTGCAATCCCTGGAGCGCCAGTGGCAGGACATGACGCGCGGCAAGCTGTTCCTGACCGGCGGGTTGGGCTCGCGCTACGAGGGTGAGGGGTTCGGCGACCCGTACGAGCTACCGTCCGACCAGTGCTATTGCGAGACGTGCGCCGCGATCGGCAGCGTGTTCTGGAACTGGCGGATGCTGCAAATCACCGGCGAGGCGCGCTTCGCGGATCTGATCGAGCGCGCGCTTTACAATGGCGTGCTGAGCGGCGTTTCGCTGGACGGCAGCGAGTTCTTCTACATGAATCCTCTGCTGTCTCGGGGCGGCTATGCGCGCAAGCCCTGGTATACCGTCGCGTGCTGCCCGCCGAACCTGATGCGCCTGTTCGCCTCGCTGCCGCAGTACTTCGTATCGTATGACCGGGGCGGCCTGCAGGTGCACCTCTACGGCAGCGGGACCGTCCATCTTCCGCAGGATGGGGGGCAGGGGATCGCGCTGTCCATGCAGTCCGATTACCCCTGGGATGGGCGCGTGACGCTGACGGTCGATCAGGCGAACGGCTCCGTGTGGGAGCTGCGTCTCCGCAAGCCCGGCTGGTGCGAGCGTTTCACCGTGCGCGTGAATGACGAGCCGGTCGAAGCGCCGCGCCTTGACGCGGGGTATATCGTGCTGGAGCGGGCGTGGCAGCCGGGCGACGAAGTGGCGCTTGAATTTGGGATCGAGCCGTACTTCGTCGAGGCGCATCCGCGTGTGGACGCCGTGCGTGACAGCGTCGCGATCCAGTATGGTCCGGTCGTCTACTGCATCGAGGCGGTCGACCATCCAGACGTGAACCTGCTCGACATCCGGATCGACCCGTCCGCTGAGCTACGCGCCACCCGGCGCGGAGATGTGGTCAGCGAGAACGTGATCGTGATCGAGGCGACCGCGCAGGTCGAGGACCCGTCCGCCTGGGATGGGGCGCTGTACCGGCGCGTGGGGAACCACTCGACACGCCTGACGCCAGTGCCGCTGACCGCGATCCCGTATTACGCCTGGGCGAACCGGGGCGCGAACGCGATGCGCGTCTGGATCCCGATCGCCCGCTGACGTCACCGCACGACAGGCGCAACAGACTAAAAATGCGTGCAGCCCGCCACCGGAGCGCCTTCCGGGGCGGGCTGCACTGGGTGAACATGGCGTTTAGTCGGTCGATTCAGACTCAGGCTCCGCGGTCGCTTCCGCATCGCCAGAGGTTGCGTCTGCATCTGCTTCGGCGTCGCCCGCGTCTGCTTCCGCTTTAGCGTCGTCCGCTTCTGCATCCGCAGCGTCAGAGTCGGCGTCTGCTTCGGCGTCGTCCGCTTCCGCTTCTGTATCGTCGGCGTCCTCTTCTTCCTGAACCATGAAGCTCTCGCGCGTCAGGTCGATGAACGCTTTGGCTGTGGAGGCTGCGACCTTGACGTAGAACTCGGACTCCGAGGAGATCAGCGGGTACGCGGACCCTTCAAGCTGTTGCCCGAACGTCAGAGTGTACGTCTTCTCGACCTTAACGGGCTCTGCAGGTTCCTCGGTTTCGTCCGCTTCCGGCGTCGCAGTCGGCGGGAGCAAGTCGCTCACCGAGGGGACCTCGCTCTCCGCGTCTTCTTCGCCCTCGGTGTCCGTTTCGATCACCGGCTCAAGGACCGTCAGCGTAACCTTGGCGGCTGGCTCATCCATCTTCCACGCGGGGTCGGCTTCGCGCCCGATCGGTTGGGTCATGCGGATCGTGCGGAGCCTGCCGAGCAGGGTGGATACGCTCTCGGGGTCGAATTCCTCACCCTCGGCCAGCCCGACGAACCGCCACGTGTCATCTGTCTTCTCAAGCTGGAAGACGCCGTTCGCGTTCTCGATCTGCAGCGCGACGATGTCGTCGGTCGTCACCGAGAAGTAAGTCGTGTTGATCCACGAGGTGAGCGTCGCCGGGACTTCCCATGCGACCAGCTCAGCCGTCAGATAGACGTTGTCCTCACCATCCAGCCGGATGTGCGCGGCGCTCGCGCCGGATGACTTGCCAAGGTAGACCTTGCGCTTGCTGCCATCGGCCATCTCGACCTCGATCTGGCGCTCGAACTCGTCGCTGCTCACGCTCAGGCGTTTGTGGCTCGACGAATTCCGGACGATCAGCCGGTTCCGCTCGACGCCTTCCAGCCCGTTCAACACCTGCCGGACGTTGAAGCTCTTTGCGGGATAGTCCCCGTATTCGGGCAAGACCCACTCGTCATCGTCCGCTTTGCGCAGCGTGATCGTGTTGTCGTTGCCGTCGGTGATCGTGAGGCTGACGGCGTTGTCCGCCTCGAAGTCTGCCAGCAGCGGACCAGCCGAAACGTTCGCCTCGGAGTCTTCGGGCATGAAGAGAACCACCGCCAGCACGATCTGGACGATCAGCGCGACGGAAAGCACTTGATTAGCTCTCGACATCGTTCATCCCTCCTACGCTGCCGCCGACTTCTGCGCGGGAACTTGCGCTTCCCCAGGCTCGGTCAGGGGCATCGGCTGCTCGGCGCGCTTCTTCATGCGCCAGACCACGCCCAACACGCCGAGCGATATCAGCGCCAGCGCATAGTTCGTGACTTCCCAACGCGTCTGCTCGCTCTCGGTGAGGGGCTTCAGCAGGCGGACGCTGCTGGTTTTCGAGCGAATCGCGGCCAGTTCCGTATCCTCGTTGAACCAGTCGACCATGTTCTGAACGAACTGCACGTTGTTCATAGTGCGTTCGTTGTTGAAGTTGTTCGAAATCTGGAACACGACGTCGCTCAGGAATTCCGCGCTGCCGACGACGACCAGCCGCGCTGTGTCGGGAGAGCGCTCAAGCTTGCCGGTTGCCAGCAACGGATCGATCTCTTCCTCAGCGGTATCTTCCGCTTCGGCGCTGTCTGCGTCTGTCTCATCCATCTCGACCGGGATGTCTTTATCTGCAAAGTAGCTGTCGAACTGCCCCTGCACCGCGACGCCCAGCGTATACCGCTGCTGCGGCTCTTCTACCCGGAAGCCAAGTTCGTACAGATCCAGGTTCGGCTGGATGGTGGTGCTGCTCGTGTGCCATGATCTCGGGCTGGAGCGCAGGAGTTCCGTGACCTGCCGGTCGGCGTTGCGTTCCTCGTCGATGGTGATCGGCGACGCCCAACTGACGGTCAGCGCGGGCAGATCGGTCACGCTCGGGTTGCTGCGCTCCATCCCGTCGGGGCGGACGTCCACAAACGGCGGGTAGTTGATCGCCTGGATCTCGGTGATCGTTATGCCGCCGATGTTACGCTGCACCGGCAAGGCGAACGGCTGGTTCTGCGGGTCCAGCACCAACCCGTCTTCGACCGTGATGCCGTAATGTTCCAGCAGCTCGGACAGGTTGCCTTCAACCGGCTCCAACGCAATCGAACCGGACATCGGGTCTTGCGTCAGCCGGTACGGACTCACCGCAAGGAAGACCGATCCGCCGCGCATCAGGAACTGGTCGATCGCGTACTGCTCGCGCTCTGACATATTTCGCGGAGCCAGGACGAACAGCACGTCGACGTCCGCCGGAACCTGCCCATCGGCCAGCGACACCGTCCGCACTTCGTAGTTTTCGCGCAACGCCTGCCGCACTGTCTGGTATTGCTGCAAGGTGGCTTGCTGCTGCCCGAACGGGTCCGTCGTAACAGCGGGCGGCGTCCAGATACCGACCACTTCGAGGAAGCCCGGCGCAGCGCGTTTCAGCGCGGACTCGATGGCCGTCCGGAGCCCGGCTTCGCTCAGGTCACCCGAGGGGTAGAGCACCTGCACCCGATCGCCAACTTCGAGGACCATGTGCAACAGGTAGGTTTCGGGCGAGAAGAAGCTCGCCGTGAACGGCCGGATCTGGTACTGCTCATAGAGCGAGTCGCGCGTGACCGGGCTGTCTTCGGCGTCCACGTCTACCGTCTCAAAGACCAGCTTGCCGCCCGATTCGTCTGCGATTGCGCCCGCGACGGTTTCGATCAGTTGCGGGACCTCTGCGAGCGCTTGCGGCAGCGTGCCGGGCGTTGTGTAGAGGGTCAGCTCGGCAGGCGACTCCAGCGAGGCGAGCACGCTATCGACGCTTTGGAAGCCTTCGACCACGTGCTTGATCGCGCTGGTCAGGTCATATTCCAGGTTCCGCAGCCGGACCTCGAAGTCATCGCCGAACTGGTCAAAGGTGATCAGGTCCTGGAAGTCCAGCACTTTGCTCTGATCGCCATAGCGGACTAGGATGTGGAAGTAAACGTTCAGCACTGACTGGCCGGTACGGTCTGCGACCATCAACGGCGCCGGGCTGATGCCATAGGTCTGGTTGGCCTCGGCTTCAAGCTCCGGATCCTGAATTGGGTCGACGATCTCAACCGTCAGGTTATCGTCCGCTGCGATGGCATATTCCTCGAGCGTGTCCCGAATTTGCGGGATCAGCGGTTCCAGCAGCGGGTGGTTCTCCTCGCTGAGGTAGGCGCGCAGAAGCAGCGGCTCGTGCAGGTTGTCGAGGACTTCGTGCGTGGCCTCAGACAGTGTGTACAGGTTGTCGCCGGTCAGGTCGAAGCGGCCAATGTTCACCGGGAACAGCACGACGTTCAGCGCCACGATGTTGAGCACGCTGAGGATGGTCGTCAGGCGGGTGTTCCAGCGGACCGGGCGCGCTTGCTCGCCACGGCCCCAGCGCCGCATGACCAATGACAGCACGTTCAGCCCCAGGAAGATCGCGGTCAGCGAGATGTAGTAGAGCAGGTCGTGCAGGTCGATGACGCCGCGCTCGATGCTGGCGAAGCGCCCGCTGGTGCTGATGCTGCGCAGGAACTCGCCCGTTCCGCTGCTGACCAGTTCCGTGATCGCGGGTTGGCCGATCAGGTGGAGCGCGCCCGCCAGCAGCACGGTCACGATCAGCGCGACGATCTGGTTATCCGTGCGCGACGAGATGAACAGCCCGATCGCGACGTACGAAGCCGCCATCAGCACCGCTGCCAGATAGCCACCGAAGACCGGGCCCCAGTCCAGATTGCCTAGCGTCGAAATGGTGATCGGCAGGAACAGCGTCAGCGCCAGCGCCACGGCGACCAGCGTCAGCACGGCCAGAAACTTGCCCAGCACAAGCTGCGCCAGCCGGACCGGCATCGTCAGCAGGATTTCAAGCGTGCCGGTTTGCTGTTCTTCGCTCCACTGGCGCATGGTCAGCGCGCCCACCAGGAACACCATCAGCAGGGGGATCCAACGGAACAGCGGGCGGACGTCCGCCAGGCCGCGCGCCCAGAAATCTGACACCCAGAAGAAGGTGAACAGCGTTACCGCCAGAAACACGCCGACGAAGATCAACGCCATCAACGAACTGAAGTAACCGTCTAGCTCTTTGCGAGCCATCGCGAGTATTTGTCTCATCGGTCAAACTCCTGAACAGGCTATGAACCGCCAGCAACCAGCGAAGAAGCGCCAGAAACCAGGACCGGCCAGAAGTTGCGCTGCGCCATCCGATTTGGCTGTCTAATCGCTCGTTGCTGACTGCTAGCTGCTTGGTCTCACGCTGCTGTCGCCAACTGGTTAAAGATCGCTTCGAGCGTCATGGTCTCCTGGCGCAGCTCGCGGACAGGCCACGCTTCCTGCCGCGCCACGTCGTAGATCGCGGGCGTGACGTCCTGCGCGCTGTGGATGCGATAGGCCGGGTAGCCGTCGCGCGTGGTGAAGCTCTCCACTCGCTCGATCTGTTCCAGCGCCATCAGCCGCTCCGGCACGCCGTCCGCGGCGGACTGCAGCACGAGCACGGCGTCGGTCGTCGCGGCGAGGTCCACCAGCCGCGCGTCTGTCTTGACCTGGCCGTTCATGATGATCAGCACGCGGTCGCACACGGCTTCTACCTCGGAGAGGATGTGCGACGAGAAGAGGATCGTGCTGTTCTGCGCCAGCCGTTTGATCAGGTTGCGGACCTCGACAATCTGCGTGGGGTCCAGCCCGATCGTCGGCTCGTCAAGAATCAGCAGCTTCGGCTTGTGCAGGATCGCCTGCGCCAGCCCGACGCGTTGCTTCAGCCCTTTACTGAGGTGACCGATTGGCCGGGCGCGATGGTCCACCAGGCCGGTCGCCATCAGCGCCTCGGAAATCAGGCGTGGCTGTTCGTCGCGGGGCAGGCCGCGCATGTCGGCCATCAGTTTGAGATATGCCTGCACCGACAGGTTGGGGTAAAGGGGGGTGCTTTCTGGCAGATAGCCGATTCGCGCCTGGACTTCTTTTGTTTGATTGATGACATCCAGGCCGTCGATTGCAACTTGGCCGCTGTCAGGGTGAAGGTAGCCGGTCAGGATTTTGATCGTGGTCGACTTCCCGGCGCCGTTCGGTCCCAACAGGCCAACGATCTCGCCCTCGGCCACCTCAAAGTTTATGTTGGAAAGTGCTTGAACTTCACCATACGACTTCGACACGTTCTTAACACTGATCATCCTGTGCTCCTTTCTCGGCGTTCGCCAATCAAGTGCACTGTGATCGAGTTGGGGATGCGAGCGAGGGAGAGCGCGGGTAGACCGTGTGGGGTGACGCGATGCCACGCGCTGCCCCGGTCTCAACATCCGAAGATTGAGCGAACGTCGTAGCGCAGATATTTTACCGAGTGCGTGGTCGCACTTCAACGGGTCAAATGGCCTGATTGCGTGCGCCTGCACCGGTTCGGACGAGCTCAGCGCCGCAGCCCGCCGATGTGGAATCCAGTCATCTCAGCGCGTTCTTGATGAAGAAGCCGTGGATGCGATCCGTCAGGTAGTTTCCTTCCTGGCCGAAGGGGTTGTATACCCCGCGCCAGGAGCAGACTAGCGTGGTGTATAATGAGATCACTCTGGCAGCTATTAACGGCGCGGATGGCCCGCATGCCGGTATGAACGCCTCGCAGCAGACGAACGGCAAGCATCGCCTGTCTCTGGCCTCGCCTGAGCTGGCTCGTTTGTCGCGAGCGGCGCCCCATTTCTTCGCCCCGAGCGGCCCCTTCATCGGCCGCGAGCGCGAGCTGGCCTACCTTGCACGCTGCTTTGAGGACCCGGCCTGCCGCCTGCTGACCCTCGTGGGGCTGGGCGGCAGCGGCAAGACGCGCATCGCGTGGGAAGCCGCTTCTCGCGTGGCCAGCCGGTTCGCGCAGGGCGTCGTCTTTGTGCCGCTCGCTCCCCTCGCTTCGCCGGATTTTCTTGTCTCCACCATCGCCTCGGCGCTCGGCCACAAGTTTCACGGCGACAGGTCGCTCCGCGAGCAGCTTCTCGACGCGCTCAGCCAGCGCGATTTGCTGCTCGTCCTCGACAATTTCGAGCACGCCCTGGCAGATGTGGACCTGGTCGCGGATCTGCTCCGCGCCGCGCCGGGCGTGCGCGTGTTGGTCACCTCGCGGGAGCGGCTCAATCTGCGCGAGGAGTGGGTGTTCGACATCACCGGCCTGGACTATCCCCTCGCCGACGACGATCCACACGTCGAGCGGTACAGCGCCGTGCAGCTTTTCGTCGAGCGCGCGCGCCGGGTGAAGGCTGATTTCCGGCTGACTCGGGAGAATCTGCCGGACGTGATCCATCTTTGCCGCCTGGTGGAAGGGCTGCCGCTCGGATTGGAGCTGGCTGCCTCGTGGACGCGCTCGCTTTCGTGTCGCGCCATCGCCACCGAGATCGAGCGGAATCTCGACCTGCTGAGCACGTACCTGCGCGACTGGCCCGAGAAGCATCGCAGCTTGCGGGCGGTGTTCGCCCATTCGTGGACGCTGCTGTCCCCGCACGAGCGCCGGACGCTCGAAAGTCTGGCGGTGTTTCGCGGCGGTTTCCGGCTGGAAGCGGCGCAGGCGGTC